>Ga0207681_10002936_pt1 | contig 10759 bp, 11 predicted proteins | sample KBSS53metaG_FD_184324 | JGI IMG/M metagenome (GOLD analysis project Ga0207681, IMG submission 184324) | Switchgrass rhizosphere microbial communities from Kellogg Biological Station, Michigan, USA - KBS S5-3 metaG (SPAdes) (version 2) | ecosystem: Host-associated > Plants > Roots > Rhizosphere... | reverse complement strand
CTATTGAGCACCCGTTCATCATCCAAAATCAGGTACATCAATCGATGGAACCTATTTGATATACCTAGACAGCTTTAGCGCAGGCAGAAACAAAAAACCGCATTTCTGTAGGTTTTGTAAACCGTCTTGTCCATTGCTCGAACTTGTTGTGACTACGACCTACCAATTGAGCGCTCAAAAATCAAAGCAATATGGATCACTAAAAAAGTCAGTTAGCGCGGCGACGCGCAAGCGCCATTATTAGAAATCCCGTGCAAAGAATACTCAATACGGTTGGCTCTGGAACAGAAAATGCCAGCGAACGAACATATTGCCCACCGCCGTAGCCACCCGCAGTCACAAAAGCAATCTTGGAAAAATCAGTTTGAAAGCTGAGGATCCATTGGTCTTTCGTATAAGACGACTCAGTTGTTGTATTACCGAGCTGACGCTGCGAACAACCGGTAGTCGAATATGAATAACCATATCCTTCGGGGTACGCGACGCATGTTCCGAGCAATGCGCCATCAATTCCCCACGCGTCAAGCCGATAAAAATTTCCGCTTGATGCGCCACCGCCAATAATTTGAACGGAATCGGTCACATGATCAAACTTTGCCATCAATACAGCTGCCCCGATTACGGTGCCAGGAACATGAGCCTCTCCCGTCAAAATTCTCGCAACATCCTCTTCCTCATCAAACTCTGGGTAGAAATACGAAGGATCCCTGTAATAGTAACCATTCGCTGTCGGGCTAAAGACAGATTGACCATTTGTAGACTGTGCACAAGGTGAGCAAAGAACTGAATAAATAGGCTGAGCTGCGACTTCAGGAACCTCTGAATCAGCCCAGGTATCTTGTTGCGTGACGGTAAGCGACGCGAGCGTGACCCCCTGAAAAGCAGTAGAAAGCTCCGCCCCAGAGGCAAAATAAGTTGGATCGGCAGTGATAACATAAGCAGATGCATGTTCAATAAACAATGTCAGTAGAAGACAGATGAGTGCATTTCCAGTTTTCATAAATAATCCCTTTAATTAATTTCCCAACCCCGCCACATTAGCAAAAAATTAACCTCAACAATAAAATTAAATCTGCGTTGCAGCAGCCTAATCAAGCCCTTCTCTTGTAAAAGTAACCGACAACTAATCTAAGTAAATTTTTCAAGACCGACCCTTTGACATGGTTCGCCATGAAGCTCTTAAATTAGCAATCAGCAAAAATAATTAATTGGGGAATAATCTCTCAACCTCCATCGAAGGGACCTCCTGCAAGACACCGATACGCATAAAGCCTGATACGGCTAAGTGCATTTCCTAAGCGGCGAACTATTCGAAGCACAACTAGGCTTTTCTCAGCAAGTTCCCCCCAACGGAGATCACATCATGCTCGTACTGACCCGACGTCTCGACGAAACCATTATTATCGGCAGTGACATTAAAATCACGGTGTTAAGTATTGCCGGCAATCAAGTGCGCATAGGCATCGCCGCACCGAAAGAAATTAGCGTGCATCGTGAGGAAGTTTACGCACGCATTCAGGCAGAGAAATCCGCCAAAGCGGCTTGATCGATACGTATAAGCTTTTCAGCATTTCGGCAGCGTAGAGGTTTGTGGTTACGCTGCTTTTTTATTTCCCGAGGGGTAGCTGTCTATGGACGCTGCTAGACGATCCCGGATATAGAAGCCATAAAAAAACCCGCATTTACGCGGGTTTAGTGACTTTCTTGGACGTTACTGGATGTTGAAGTGGTGGACCTAACCGGAGAAACATCGAACCAATTGTTTGAAATATTGGGGCAATGGAACACGCTTTTAAAGAGTAATTCCACACATTAAGTTACCAAAAGCATGCAGATCACATCACAAAGGGGCGGTTAAAAGTCAATCTATCGTTCAAGGGAGGGTTTCAGTATCCGATTCAATCCCGGTAAAAGCCACGACAGAATGATCGCTCTGAAGTGTCTACCCCAATTCTTGAAGAATGCCGCAGTCGCCTGCGGCCTGCCCCCCGCCTCCTCGTTACCGCCCCTCAGCGAGGAATGCGATAATGGGAGGAGCAAATACCCGCGCAAAATCTTCCGCATTCAGAACCGCCTCGGTGACACCGACGTCGGCGAGTGTCCCGCGTGGCAGCACATCGACAAGTGCTTTCGCCAACGCAGGCGGATGACGAAAATCCATGCCGGGAAAAACAAGTGTCGGTATCTCAATCATTGCTAGCTCGCCAATGTCCCGAAAAGATCTATCTCGTCCAATGGCGGCTGCCGCCGCAATACTTTCGGGCGTGGACCTTGGAATGGCCTCACGCACCAACGTGCCGATAAGCGGCGCGAGCTGACCCAGCAATGGCTCCCATGCCGCCCAAATGCCTCGATTCCCCGCGCGCTCAGCAAACTCGTCCATGAGTTGAATTTCGGCCGCCTTGGCCTCATCGTCTTCGATGTCCTCCACGCTAATTAATAGCGCGGCATTAACGCGATCAGGATGGGCTACGGCTGCACGCAATGTGATGGTTGCCCCTAAACCGGCACCGCCCACCGTAGCCGTCTCGATCTTTAAATGGTCGAGCAAAGCAACCAGGTCTGATACGTATTGGGTCCAGGTATGACGCGCAAGATCAGTACAGACAGAGAGACCGTAGCCGCGAATGTCGGGAAGAATAACGGGATGGTGCAGAGCCAAGCGCTGCGCCAGCGGCACAAACATGTGGTGATCAGGACCGCCGCCGTGCAGCAAAACCATCGGCGGCATTGCCGCATCCGGAGACGACTGCGTGCGCCAAGCGCGCAGCGGGCATCCATCATTGCCACGGTATGAAACCTCTGAAAACACATGAACCATGTTGATCGCTCTCCTGCGGAATCGCACCTTCCAAGGTGTCCACTCTGACTGAAAGAGTCGCTAATTTTTCAGCCGTATTAAATGCCACAAATAAAAAACCCGCCAGAAGGCGGGTTTTTTTGCTTCCTGTTTTCACCGCCGCGGTCTTAAGCGGCGCAGTGAAACGGAAGTAGATGTGGTGGAGCTAAGCGGGATCGAACCGCTGACCTCTACAATGCCATTGTAGCGCTCTCCCAGCTGAGCTATAGCCCCGAATTCGCGAAGGTGCGCATCATAAAGAGCACCCCCTTGAGTGTCAACTCTGCTCGGTACTTTGATCGGCAGCAGGCGCCTGCGACAGTGCCGCATATTCCTTTTCCAGCTCCTTTGTGCGCTTTTTGCTGATGCCGCCGAGCACTTCGATGGCATGACGCAACCGCGCGCGGGTCATATCCGGGCCGATGATCGCGATAGCATCTATCACCGATACCGAGCTGCGATTGCCGGAAATCGCAACGAACAGCGGGCCCATACACGCTTTTATTTTCAGATTTAGCGCATTCGCAATATCGCTGACCTCTGCGAAAATTCGATCGCGCTTCCAATCGTTGAGAGCTTCCAGCCGCCATAACACAAACTGCAGAATTTTTGCTGTGGTGTCCTTGTCGAAATCTTTATTGTCGAAATCGGTTGGCTGCACCGGCAGCATTCCCGACACGAAGAAGCTCGCGAGCGGCGCGAAATCGCTGAGTGTTTCGATGCGAGTCTGCGCCAGCGGCAAAATTTTCAGCAAATTGTCGCGGTTATACGCCCACGCATGCAGACAATCGGCGAGTTGCTCCGGCGATAGGTTTTCGCGAATCCAGGTGCCATTGAGCCAACGCAATTTTTCCAAATCGAAAATCGGGCCGCCGAGACTGACGCGCTTGATATCGAATTCTTTCGTCATTTCATCGAGAGCGAACTTCTCGCGCTCATCGGGCATCGACCACCCCATGCGCCCGAGATAATTCAACAGAGCTTCCGGCAGAAATCCCATGCGCTGGTAATACAAAATACTGGTTGGATTTTTACGCTTGCTGAGTTTGCTTTTGTCCGGATTACGCAGCAATGGTAGATGGCATAACTGCGGCATCTGCCAGCCGAAATATTCGTACAATAATTTGTGCTTGGGTGCTGAGCTGATCCACTCCTCGCCGCGAATCACGTGGGTAATTTGCATTAAGTGATCATCGACGACATTTGCCAGGTGATACGTCGGCATACCATCGGCTTTCAACAACACCTGCATGTCTACTTGCCCCCATTCGATTTCAATCTTGTCGCGCAATAAATCGTCGATGATGCAAACACCTTCACGCGGCACTTTCATTCGCACCACGTGCGGCTGATTGGCTGCAACACGCGCGGTGATATCTTCTGATGTTAAATGCAGGCAATGGCCGTCATAACCCACCGGCTGCTGCTTAACCATTTGTTCGGCACGCAACGTATCGAGGCGCCCGCTGCTGCAAAAGCAGCGAAACGCGTGGCCTTTTTCCAATAATTGATCGGCGTGTTTACGATAGATGTCGCCACGTTCGCTTTGCCGATACGGACCATGCGGACCACCTACATCCGGGCCTTCGTCCCAGTCGAGACCGAGCCAGCGCAACGAATCTAGAATCGCCTGCTCCGATGCCGCCGTCGAACGCACGCGATCGGTATCTTCAATCCGTAAAATGAACTGACCGCCGTGGCTGCGCGCAAAACATAGATTAAATAACGCGATATACGCTGTGCCGACGTGGGGATCGCCGGTCGGCGAAGGCGCGATGCGGGTACGTACGGTCATGGTAGTCCTGTCTTGAATGCGAAGAGACCGGCGATTATACGGATTCGGGGCGACTTTCTCACGCCGAGCCAGGACGCTCCGCCAGCAAGGGCACGGAAAAACATGATAGGTTGCCGCTATTATTTTATGGAGACCGAAAAACGATGCTGCGAATAGAGGATTTCGAACTCGAACGTAGTGATTCAAATAATTATCTGCTGCGCTGGCCAGCAAATAATCAGCAAATGGTTCGTCGCGTTGTGGCTGGTATCTCGCCCAATGATTTAACGCACGAGGCTGTCGTTGACAACACTGCGGCCACCGCCTCGGTAAATCATTTGCGCTCAGCGCTGCGTCATTATTTTCTCATTGAGCTCGACGATGGCAGAAACCTGCTATTGACGGAGCGTCGGATTCGCTTGCGCGGCGCGCATAATTTTCGCGACTTTGGCGGCTACGTGACCGCGAGTGGCCAACATGTGCGCTGGGGTCAACTGTTTCGCTCCGACCAATTGAATCGCCTCAATGAAGTCGATCACACGCTGCTTGAGCAAATAGGGCTTCGATTAGTTTGCGATTTTCGTCACGACGCAGAGCGCGCGCTCGCCCCCAATCAGTTAGCGACGCTGCAGCCATTGCGCGTCGAGCATCTATCGATTATTCCCGGCAGCGCTGCAAATATTTTTTCGCAGCTGTCGATGACCAGCGAAGAATCGCGCGCGGAGCACATGATTGAAGTGATGATCGAGATCAATCGCGATCTAGCGCTGCAACAACGACCCGCGTATAAAAAAATGTTCGAATTGCTCGCAGAACACGACGGTCCGCTACTGATTCATTGCGCCGCCGGTAAAGATCGCACCGGATTCGGTGCGGCATTGATTTTATCTGCACTGGGTGTCGATGAGGAAACATTGGTGCACGATTATCTGCTCACCGAACGTTATCTACCGATCGAGATCGAGCTAAAACGCGTGCGCGACAAATATCAACTCGATCTTCCGGATAATGTGCTGCGGCCAATGCTCGAAGTCAGGCGCGAATACTTGCGCGGCGCACTGGATGCCGCGCAGCGTGAATTCGGTTCGCTCGATATTTATTTACATGAAGGGCTGGGAGTCGACGCGCAAATGCGAAACCATTTACGCGGTCGACTGCTGCAGTAGAGTTTTATTTGCCGAGCTGAGTGCTAACGACTTTGGACAACGAGCTTTTCATACCTTTGGTATCAACAGCTGAAATTGCAATATGGTAGGTATCCGGCACAATCGTGCTCAGGTTTGTGGTAATGGCGCTGGCTTTATAGACATTGATAGTTCCGGCACCTTTATCGCTGTCGCGCGTCCAGTAAACTTGATAGCCTGCCAATTCGCTAATCGGCAACGGCGTACCGTTCGCGCGCGTGGACGGAATAGTCCAACCCACCTTCGCTTTGTATGCCTTACACCAAGACGAATTGCTGTATCTCAGGACCGTGCTGCCGTCTGGGCATTTAGTCCCGGTTCCAGTGAACCGCAAGTAGGTGATGCCATTTAAATTCAAGTCGGCCGCAGCTTGCATGCTGAAAATGGTGGCCACGCTTGCAAAAATTCCGAAGGTAATTGATTTAAACATAATGTCTCACACCGCATTAAAATGAATCACAACCTCCTTGCGCGCACATCGTCGACCTCAGTGCGACTAGCTCAGCCATAGTGTGGAAGGCGATGAGGAATTTCGTTATAGGTAAAGTCCACATACGTGATGCAATCAACATAATTTTTTATGATGAGCGTCTGAACGTTGTCGAAATGAAAATTTTTCAATCCTGGGGCTGTGCCGCATAGTACCCGGCACTAAATTTGAAATATAAATTTCACAAAATTCAAAGTATTCATGACCACATCGCTTTCAACCCATCGCTTCTGCATCGCTCCCATGCTCGATTGGAGCGATCGCCATTGCCGCTATTTTTGGCGCACGCTCAGCGAGCATGCGCTGCTGTACACCGAGATGATCACTACAGGAGCATTATTGCGCGGTGACACCGACCGGCTGCTGCAATTCGACCGACGCGAGCATCCGGTTGCACTGCAATTGGGCGGCAACAATCCGCTCGATCTCGGCGCCTGCGCACGCATAGCGGAAGAGCACGGCTACGATGAGGTCAACCTCAACTGCGGCTGCCCTTCGGATCGCGTGCGCAATGGCGCGTTTGGCGCATGCTTGATGGCAAATCCAAATTTGGTCGCCGACTGCATCAAGGCGATGCAGGACGCATGTTCAATTCGGGTCACAATAAAACATCGCATTGGTATCGACGACATCGACAGCTATGCGGCCATGGCCAACTTTGTCGATATCGTCGCTGCGACAGGTTGCAATGTTTTTATTGTGCATGCACGCAAAGCGTGGCTCTCCGGTTTGAGCCCAAAGGAAAATCGCGAAATTCCGCCGCTGCGCTATGACGACATATACCGCTTGAAGCAGGATTTTCCCCATCTGACCGTGGTGATTAACGGCGGCATCAATAATTTCGAAGCCTGCCATGAACATTTGCGCCATGTAGATGGCGTCATGCTTGGCCGCTCCGCGTATCACCATCCATACCTATTGGCATCGACTGATCGCGAATTTTTTGATCCTAACGCGCGCGTCAAAACGCGGCTGGAAGTGATGACAGAATTTTTGCCGTACATCGAACGTGAATTACAGCGCGGTAATTCGCTGCATTCGATGACACGTCATATTTTAGGTTTATATCAAGCTATGCCGGGAGCGCGGCAGTTTCGCCGCATTTTGAGTGAGCATGGCCCGCGTGCCGGCGCGGATCGCTCGATCGTGATTGCGGCGCTGACTGCCGTTGAACGTGAACTCGTTGCGCTTTCGGCAGTCCATCATTCCGGTTAACATTCAGCCACTTACTTACTCCGCTCGGACCGCTATCTCCCATGAATAAACTCGAACAATTGAAGCAATTTACCGCCGTGGTCGCGGATACAGGCGATATCGAAGCGATCCGACGTTTCCGCCCCCTGGATGCGACCACCAATCCTTCACTTTTGCTAAAAGCGGCGACATTGCCGGCGTATCGACCGTTAGTCGAGGCTGCGCGCATATGGGCAGCAAGCCAATCCGGTAGCACTGCGCAACAGATAAGTGCCTGTGTCGACAAAATTGCCGTAGCAATCGGCTGTGAAATTCTGCAATTAATTCCGGGACGAATTTCCACGGAAGTGGATGCGCGGCTTTCATTCGATGTTCCGGCAATGCTGGAAAAAGCACATCGACTAATTGCGCTGTATGAGGAAGCAGGCGTTGGCCGCGACCGTGTGCTGATCAAAATCGCATCGACTTGGGAAGGCATTCGCGCGGCTGAAATCCTGGAGAAGGAATCCATCAATTGCAATCTAACGCTTTTGTTTAGCTTCACGCAGGCCGCCGCGTGTGCCGATGCCGGCGTTACGTTGATTTCTCCGTTTGTGGGTCGCATTCTCGATTGGCATCTTAAGGCGAGTGGACGCAGCCACTATGAACCGGCAGAAGATCCGGGCGTGGTTTCAGTCGCGCGCATTTTCAACTATTACAAACAGCACGATTACAAAACCATTGTGATGGGCGCCAGTTTTCGCAATATCGGAGAAATTGAACAGCTCGCGGGCTGCGATCGGCTGACAATCAGCCCTTCCCTGCTCGAAGAACTCGCGAGCGACCACGGTGTGTTGCAGCGGAAGCTTAATGCCGACAATACCGGTGTCGCGATCGCGCCGCAGCATGACGACGAAGCGCGTTTTCGCTTTGCGCTCAATGAAGATGCGATGGCAACCGAAAAGCTCGCCGAGGGGATTCGTAAATTTGCAGAAGATCAGATCACGCTCGAACGTCAGCTGAGCGAGCGTAAATAATGCTGGGAAAGCTCAAAGCGCTGTTCACTGATACGGCGAATTGCCAGCACAGCAGAGAACCGCGCGCACTGCAATTGGCGGCAGCGGCTTTGCTGATAGAACTGAGCAGAGCGGATTTTCGCCGCGATCCGCGCGAGCAACAAGCGATTGTCGACGCAATTCGCACAACCTTTAATCTCGACGTCGACACTGTGCACGAATTGCTCAGCGATGCAGAAACGGCGAATGCACAAGCCACCTCGCTGTACGAGTTCACTTATGTGCTTAACGAACAATGCGATGACGACGAAAAATATGCGCTGGTACGCGAGCTGTGGCGGGTGGCCTTTGCCGATGGCAACATCGACAAGTATGAGGATCATCTGATTCGACAAATCGCCGATTTGATTTATCTACCGCATACGCTCTACATCAAGGCCAAGATGGAAGCAGCCTCCATTAAATCATCATGAAATAGGATGTAAATCGACATGATGTTGTACGTGGGCCACAGCGCGGAGCAACGATAATTACCGTGCCGCCTCAAGCGCGCAAACCAACTCTTGAAATTGCGCATGGTTCTGCTCACTCATACCCATCAGCACCCGATGCGCCTCAAGTACACGATCGCGCACGCCGCTTTCGCTCTCGGACACGATCGGCAATTCGCCAAGATCCGCCTCTGTATGCGGCACATCCCGACGGATATCGAATACGCGATCGAAACCCATCGATTGCAAAATACGTGTGATATTGGGATTAGTGGAAAGAATGACTGGCGTGAGGTGATGTTTGCGTTTGGCTGCGAGCGCAAGTTTGGCGAGCTGTCCCAGCGTGGTGCTATCGATATTTTCCGCGCGACAGAGATCGATAATCACGCTGGCAAAATCGGGAGCCGAGAACATCTGCTCGAAATAATCATCGAGCGCAGTACAGAAGGTCAGCCGTACGTCGCCCACTAATTTGATTACGAATGCGCCGCCCTCATGGGCGACTAGAATTTTGCCCGGCTGCATTAAGCTCAACCCTTGGAAACAAGCAAGACCGCGATATCATCCGGCGCATCCTTCACACTCTGCAATTCGAGTGCTTCGACCACACCGTCCATCGTGTTATAACCGGTCGCCAACGTGGTCAGCAACTGCTGCTCCTTGGCCAGCAGACCATCGGCTGCAAGTGTTTCCAGAATACCGTCCGAGAACAGAGTAAGAGCGAACTTGGACGGCAAATCAATTCGCTCCTCGGCGTATTCGGCATCCTCGAACAAGCCAACCGGTGGATTATCACCCTTCAAATAGCGACAACCCTCTGCCGACCACAGTATAGGCGCGGGCAAATGTCCGGCAACGCTGTACAGCAATGTATTAGTACGTATGTCGAGTGTCGCGACACAGAGCGTGACGTGTTTGCCGATCTCCGTCGCCAGCAATTCACGATTGGCTTGAGCGAGCATCGCTATCGGTGACAGGATGGTCTGATCGAGCCAATGACCAAAATCGCTGCGCTTGCGTGCGAACAGGTTCTTCAGCAACACCGTCAAAAATGCCGACGAAGCACCGTGGCCGGAAACGTCAGCTATAAAAAACACGACATAACGGTCACCGACAGTGAAATAGTCGACAAAATCGCCACTGAGAAACAACGACGGAAAAATTCGATGGCTTAAATGGTAATCGGCGATGGCCAGCGGTCGCGCCGGCAACATCTTCATCTGCACGTGACGGCCGGCCTGCTGGTCCTGCTGCAATGCGTTCAAGCTCTGCCGTAGCTCGCGGTTAGCCTCTTCGAGCTTCTGGCGATAGCGGACATTTTCGCGCTGCAGCCGGTTTTGTTCGAGACAGCGCGACACCGAATGCTTCAGCACTTCCAGATCGGTAATCGGCTTGATCAGGTAATCGCTGGCGCCGTAGCGCAACGCTTCGACAACGTCAGTCATGACGCCGGAGCCGGAAACCACGATGATGGGAACATTGGCGGGATGTTGACCGAGTACTTTGAGTACCTGAAGGCCATCGATAGCCGGCATTTTCAGATCGAGCAGAACCACATCGGGGGGACTTTGCTCGAACAATTCGAGCCCTTCGCGACCGTTGCTGGCCTGATCGACGAGATATCCGAGTTCTTGCAGATACATCACGATGCTATCGCGAACAGCAATGTCATCATCAATCACCAGCAGACGATGACGTTCACTATCCATGACTATGACCTTTCAACAGCACCTGCAACATGGGTGGGTTGGGTACCTATTAATCGAGGCGGCAACACTAAACCCTTGCTCCG
>Ga0207681_10002925_pt1 | contig 10784 bp, 10 predicted proteins | sample KBSS53metaG_FD_184324 | JGI IMG/M metagenome (GOLD analysis project Ga0207681, IMG submission 184324) | Switchgrass rhizosphere microbial communities from Kellogg Biological Station, Michigan, USA - KBS S5-3 metaG (SPAdes) (version 2) | ecosystem: Host-associated > Plants > Roots > Rhizosphere... | reverse complement strand
AGGCCCTGGAAAGAGCGTTCGACGTGATCGTGCTGGATGTGATGATGCCGAAAATGGACGGCTGGGAGGTGCTGCGCCGCCTGCGAAAGGAAGCCGATACGCCGGTACTTTTCCTGACGGCTCGCGACGACATTGCCGACCGCATCAAGGGCCTGGAGCTGGGTGCCGATGATTACCTGATCAAGCCTTTTTCCTTCGCTGAACTGGTGGCACGCTTACGAACCCTGACCCGTCGCGGCCCAAGCCGGGAAGAGGAACAACTGCAGATCGCCGACCTGCAAATCGACGTGCTCAAACGCCGTGTCACCCGCGCCGGCACCCGCATCACCCTGACCAACAAAGAGTTCGCCTTGCTGCACCTGTTCGCCACTCATCAGGACCAGGTGCTGTCCCGCTCGCTGATCGCCTCGCGGGTGTGGGACATGAATTTCGACAGCGACACCAACGTGGTCGACGTGGCCGTACGGCGCCTGCGCCTGAAAATCGACGACCCGTTCCAGCTCAAGCTGATCCACAGCGTGCGTGGCATCGGCTACCGTTTCGATACCCAGCCATGAACACACGCCGTCATTACTCCCTGACCCTGCGCCTGGCGTTGATCTTCGCCCTCCTCGCCTTCGCCCTGCTGGCGACCCTCGGTGTGGCGCTGTATCGCGAACTGGAGCGGGAATTGATCATGCGTGACGACGCGGCCTTGATCTACCGCATCGATCAGTTGCGCAACCTGCTCAATGACAGCAACACCCTGGACCTGATCAAGACCAAGCCGGAGTTGTTCCAGAACATGCTCGGCAACCGCGAATCGGTACTGAGCATCGCCGCGCCAGGACAGAAGCCATTGCTGACGGTCAATCCCGGCAATATCGACCTGCCTTCCATACCCCCGGTCCCCAAGAACCACGAACTGACGCTCGCCGACGTACACCATTTTCCCAGCATCAACGGCGTACCCTTCGCCACCGTCGCCGCGTCCATCGACTCCGGCGACCTGGGCAGCCTGCAAGTCACCACGGGGCGCCTGATGACCGAGCGCACCAGCGTACTCGCCAGCTATCGCCTGAGCGTTTATATCCTGGCGAGCATTGCCGCACTCATCCTGGCCCTGGTCGGCTACCTGCTGGTTCATCGCGGGCTGTTACCGTTGCGACGCCTGGCCCGGCACGCTCAAGGCATTGGCGTCGGCAACCTCGCTGAACGCCTCGACAGCCACGGTGCGCCTAAAGAACTGCTGCCGATGATTGATTCATTCAATACCATGCTTGAGCGGCTGGCCAAGGGCTTTGTCCAACTGGGTCAGGTGTCCACCGACATGGCCCACGAGCTGCGCACCCCCATCAACAATTTGCTGGGGGAAACACAGGTCGCCCTTCAACAGCACCGCAGCATTGAAAGTTATCAGCAGTTGTTGGCGTCCAATGTGGAAGAGCTTGAACGCCTGGCGCGGATGCTCGATAACATGCTGTTCCTCGCGCGCACCGACCCGGCCAGTGCTTTGCGGCAACGCCAGGAACTCAGTGCCTGGGACGAGGTGGAGCGCATCGCCGAGTACTTTGAGGGCTTGGCGGGTGATGCGGATATCAGCATTCACGCAGAAGGTGAAGGCGTGATCTGGGCGGAGCCGATGCTGCTGCGCAGGGCGCTGGCGAACCTGTGCGCCAACGCCATCAAATATGGTGCGCCACGTACCGAGCTGGAGATCCGCGCCGTGCCAAGCGCCGATGGCATTCACCTGAGGGTCAGCAATCAGGGCGAGACCATCGCCGCCGAGCATCTGCCGCGGCTGTTCGAACGGTTTTACCGGGTGGATGAGTCACGGGAACGTTCTGCACAGTCCAACGGGTTGGGATTATCGATTGTGGCAACCATCATGCAACTGCATAACGGGCGGTACAGCGTAAGCAGTGAGGCAGGTGTGACGTGTTTTGAGTTGTTCTTTCCTAGACGGGAAGATTGAGCGCAAACGCCCGGTGTTATTTTGCAAAGGTTTGTCTCTTAACACTGGTCGCGAGCCAGACTAGTCTCGCTTCCCAAGGGGCTCAAGGGAGAGCCGGCAGCGGTAAAATTATGGAGATCCTGAAATGGAAATGCGATTAGGTTTACTGGAAAAGGGGCTGGCTGAAATGAATGAGAAGCTGATCACCGTTTCGAGCAAGGCAGACGCCATGGACAAGCACTTCGCTTCCAAGGCAGACCTGGCAACTACTGAACTGAACCTTATCAAATGGTACGTGGCAACCGCATTCGCCATGACAGGCCTGGCTTGCGCTATCACCTTCGGGCTTACTCGACTGTTTGCGATTTGAGGAGCGTCGGGCCGATCAGCTGACCTGCCCGCCCGCTTCCTCTGCATCCACCGGTGTTTGCCACGCCGCCAGCACAGCTGACTGCAGCCCCACAACCAACGTATCCAACGCCATTGAGGGCCGCTGTGAATCTGCCACCTGCTCTGGCAGAAAAGGTACGTGGATAAACCCACTGCGTACCCCAGAACCTGCGAGCGCATGCTGCAACAGATAAAACACCTGGTTACACACAAATGTCCCAGCCGTCTGCGATACCGAGGCCGCGACTCCCGCGTCGCGCACAGCCTTGACCATCGCCTTGATCGGCAAGGTCGTGAAGTAGGCCGCCGGGCCGCCAGCTACGACAGCCGTATCGATAGGCTGCTCCCCAAGGTTATCGGGGATGCGTGCATCATTGATATTGATCGCCACCCGTTCGACTGAGATATCGCTACGCCCAGGCCCCAGGCCAGTCGCAATCACCATCGCCGGGTGCAACTCGTCGATCAGCCCGGTCAGGCAAGCGCCCGCCGTGGCAAATGCGCAAGGCAGCAATCGCGCAACAATCTGCACATCGCTTCCCAGTCGCACGCCGTCCAGTTGGCGCACGGCTTCCCAGGAGGGGTTCACCCGGTCTTGATCAAAGGGCTCGAAACCCGTCAGCAGTACAATTTGCATCACGGCCTCACATCAACAGATAAAGCAGCACAATATTGACCACCAGCATCATCAACGCGGTCGGAAGCTGGGCCTTGATTACCGCATTCTTGTCCGGCAGCTCGAGCAACGCCGCCGGGACGATATTGAAGTTGGCTGCCATCGGGGTCATCAGGGTACCGCAGTAGCCAGAGAACATACCGATCGCCGCCATCACCGCGGGGTTACCGCCATAGATACCCACCAACACCGGCACGCCGACACCGCCGGTCATTACAGGGAAAGCTGCAAAGCCATTCCCCATGATCACCGTAAACAACGCCATGCCCAGCACATAGACGATCACCGCCACCAACTTGAAATCAAGGTTGATATAGGTAGTGGTGACATGCGCGACAGCCGTACCAACCCCGGCTTCGTTGAACAGTAAACCCAGCATTGCCAGCATCTGCGGCAGCACCATGGCCCAGCCCAGCGCTTCAGTCAGGCGACGGGATTCACGCAAGGCCTGCACCGGCGTATCACGGGTCAACCAACACGCCAAGCCAAGGGCGATCAGGCAGCCGATACCGAGAGAAACGAAGGTCGTGTTTTTCGGGTCCAGCAACGGCACTCCGTCGATCTCGGTGTGTTTGAGCAACACCGATCCGATCACCGTGGTCAGCGGGATCGCCAACGCCGGGATGAACAGCTTGTGCCCCAGGCGACCAGCACTGGCACGGGATGCCTTGTCGTGCAGCTCGGCATGCTTGCCACGGCCGACGCCGCCCATGCCGGCTATCAAGGCCATGACCACTATGCCTACCCCGATAGCCACCGACGGCAGACGCTCACCGATCAGGAATGGAATGGCGAACAACAGCCAGAACAACGCACTGGTCCAGCGTTTGGGATGGGTGCGATCCATCAGGATCATGCCCGCCGTGATCAGCAGCAGAACCCCGGCCAGCCAATACAGGTATTGAATGGAAATAATCATTGTGCGGCCTCCACGGGTGCAGCGGCCGGCGTCATCTCTCGGGTGAGCCTTCGGTCAAACCGATGCAGGCGGATCGCGTGAATGATGAAGGCGCAGATCGCCGTAGGAATCCCCCATACCGCAATATGCAGCGGCTCCACATCAATCCCCGAGCCCAGCAGGAAGGTGTGCATCAAGGCGATTGCACCGAAGGCGACAAAGATATCCTCACCAAAAAACAGGCCGACATTGTCAGTTGCCGCGCACATCGCTAGCACTTTATGACGCAGTTTGTCGGGAAGTTTGCCGTAGCGTTTTTCCGCTGCACCTTCAGCCATCGGCGCCAGCAGCGGACGCACCATCTGCGGATGCCCGCCCAGGCTGGTCAAGCCCATGGCGGCCGTGGACTCGCGCACAAACAGATAGATGATCAACAAGCGCCCGACCGTGGCGCGCTCGAACCGTGCAATCCAATTCTGCGCATGCAGGCGCAGCCCATGCCGCTCCAGCAGTCCAATGACCGCCAGGGGCAGCAACAGAATCAATTGCAGGGCACGGGTCTGAAGGAAGCCATCGCCCATGGTGGCGAGGATTTTTTCCAGGGGGAAATGGGCGGCAAGCCCGGTGGCGATAGCGGCGGCGGTGACCACCAACAGAGGGTTGATACGCAATACAAAGCCAACCACGATCACCAGTACGCCGATCAACGGCCATAAGTTCACAACAGTTTGCATGGCGGTGAGGTCCTTAAGTGCGCGCTGCGGCGCCATTACAGCAGGATGTGAACAAAGGGTTCACAGCAGGAAGTGGCGTGCAGTCGGCTCGGTTTTTTTATTGTTGACCCAGAAGGTCGAGCGTCAGTGGCGGCAACTTTGCTGCCTGGGGGCGGGAGGTGTCCAACAAGAAAAATTGTTGCTGCGAACCAATAAATTTTGTGGGTGATTGCACAGCCTGCATGTAACGAGATGTGGACAGACCCGCAGGGATTCGCGCATCTTAGCGCCGCTTATTTAACAGGCCTGCGCGAATGGCCTGCGCACGCCTCTCCCTCCTAACTGCTGTGGATACGGAAATTCAATGAAAACCCAAAAGGCCCTGATCGCCCTCTCCTGCGCAGTTGCGCTGTCCATGCTGGGTGGTTGCGCCGCCAAGGTAAAAAGTGGCAGCAGCGCAGCGCTGGCGATCCCGGACTCCGCGAAACACAACCTCGTAGTGAGCATCAAGGGCGAAGGCCAAGTCGAGCAAAACCCGGACTGGAACCTGCTCAAGCGCGACTGGAACAACGCGCTTCAGGTCGAAGCCCGACAGGCCGGCTTCAACGTCACCGAAAGCACGGCGGTAGCACCAAGTGGTGAAGAGGGTGTCGGCATCAAGATCAATGTGAGCAAGTTTCGTTACATCGAGCCGGGCTCACGGTATGTAGCCGGTGCGCTGGTAGGCAACGCCTGGGTGTTCTCCCGCGCGGATTACTTCGACCTGAAATCCGGCACGCCGATTGGCTCGCGCACCTACGACACCTCGTCATCCGCCTGGGAAGGCATTGCCTCGGCCATGACGCAGAAGCAGGTGCAGGCGATTGCCAAACAGATGATCAGCGATATCAAGAACGCCAAGGCCAAGTAAGCCCTCATCATGAGCGAGTTTTTCGAATTCATCTGGAAGCTGCTTGAGTTCGCAGGCGACTACACCCCACCACGGCGAAAACGCGTGTTCTCACTCGGGTTCGTGATGTTTTTACTGCTGGTGGCGGTAGTTGAACTTGTGTTGCTGCAGATTTTTCTTGGAGATACGGGCTGAAGAGAGGGTTTGCAAAAGTTTTTCAAATCGCAGGCAACAAAAAAGGGCCCACCTTTCGGTGAGCCCTTCTAGACCGCCCAGCAGAGCGGATTTTGTTTGGTAGGCGCGATTGGACTCGAACCAACGACCCCCACCATGTCAAGGTGGTGCTCTAACCAACTGAGCTACGTGCCTGCTGTGAGGCGGCATTCTACGGAATTCCGGAGGGGTGTCAACATCTTTTTTGCAGCTAACCCTATGAATATGCGAATTTTTTATTTGCGTGGGGTACACCTGCGGATTTCGGGTGGCTGGCAGGCAATTTTCAACTCAGGTAGGATCGGCGCACTCGTAAAAAATATAAAACAGAGGTTCCAGGATGGCGAACACCCCCTACCCCCAGTCGTATTACGCCGCTTCCGCGAATGCAGCTCCACCTCGCCCAGTCCTGCAAGGCGACGTCGAAACCGATGTGTGCGTGATCGGCGCTGGCTACACCGGCCTCTCCAGCGCCCTGTTCCTGCTGGAGAGCGGTTTTCGCGTGACGGTGCTGGAAGCCGCCAAGGTGGGGTTTGGCGCCTCGGGCCGCAATGGCGGGCAGATCGTCAACAGCTACAGCCGTGATATTGATGTAATCGAGCGCAGTGTCGGCCCCAGGCAGGCGCAACTGCTGGGGCAGATGGCGTTTGAAGGCGGCAAGATCATTCGTGAGCGGGTGGCCAAGTATCAGATTCAGTGCGACCTGAAGGATGGTGGTGTTTTCGCCGCGCTCAACAGTAAGCACATGGGCCATCTGGAGTCACAGAAGCGTCTATGGGAGCGCTACGGCCACACCCAACTGGAGTTGCTCGACGAACGCCGTATTCGCGAAGTAGTAGCCTGTGACAACTACGTCGGCGGCTTGCTGGACATGAGCGGGGGGCACATCCACCCACTCAACCTGGCACTCGGCGAAGCGGCCGCCGTGGAGTCCCTGGGCGGCACGATCTACGAGCAATCCGCTGCCGTGCGTATCGAGCGCGGCGCCAACCCGGTGGTGCATACCGCCGAGGGCAAGGTCAGGGCCAAGTTCATCATCGTCGCGGGGAATGCCTACCTGGGCAACCTGGTGCCGGAGTTGGCCGCCAAGTCCATGCCGTGCGGCACACAAGTGATCACCACCGCCCCCTTGGGCGATGAGCTGGCGAGAACGTTGCTGCCGCAGGATTACTGCGTCGAAGACTGCAACTACCTGCTCGACTACTATCGCCTCACCCGCGACAAGCGCCTGATCTTCGGCGGCGGCGTGGTGTATGGCGCGCGCGACCCGGCGAATATCGAAGCGATCATCCGCCCGAAGATGCTCAAGGCCTTCCCGCAACTCAAGGACGTGAAGATAGACTACGCCTGGACCGGCAATTTCCTGCTGACCCTGTCGCGTTTGCCGCAGGTGGGTCGCCTGGGCGACAACATCTACTACTCACAGGGCTGCAGCGGCCATGGCGTGACGTATACGCACCTGGCGGGCAAGGTACTGGCAGAGGCACTGCGAGGCCAGGCAGAGCGTTTTGACGCGTTTGCCGACCTGCCGCACTACCCGTTCCCGGGTGGGCAACTGTTGCGCACACCATTTGCGGCAATGGGTGCCTGGTACTACGGGCTACGCGACAAATTGGGATTCTGACTCGAACCTGTAGGAGCCCGTTTGCAGGCTCCTACAGGTCGCACTTATCAAATCACAGGCACAAAAAACCCCGGTCTTTCGACCAGGGTCTTTGCTATCGGATCAAAGTAGCCAGAGGCTTGCTTTGTGCTCCAAGGCGTTCAGTAGGCCTTGAGACAGATATGGCGCAGCGGACGGGACTCGAACCCGCGACCCCCGGCGTGACAGGCCGGTATTCTAACCGACTGAACTACCGCTGCGTATCGCTTGACCGGCTGAACATAACGACTCAACCGTCTTTAAACACCTGATCGATCAGCCTTGGCTGTTCAATCTCAAGTCCGACACATCGAACCTGGAAAATATGGCGCAGCGGACGGGACTCGAACCCGCGACCCCCGGCGTGACAGGCCGGTATTCTAACCGACTGAACTACCGCTGCGCGTCGGTGCAACCTTTAACGTTGCGTGTTGCCCTGAAGCAAAACTCTCAAGAAGTGGTGGGTGATGACGGGATCGAACCGCCGACCCTCTGCTTGTAAGGCAGATGCTCTCCCGGCTGAGCTAATCACCCTTTGCTTCGTTGAGGCCGCGAAATTTACGCAGGTAGCGGACCTAAGTCAATAGCCCGCTTGAAGTTTTTCTGAAAAAGACAAAATTGCTTCAAGACAGCTATCCACCCTACTCGCTGTAAATCATCTTCTTGCTCATGCCGCCATCCACGACAAACTCTTGCCCGGTAACGAACCCCGCCTGGCGCGACAACAGCCACGCCACCGTTGCCGCCACGTCTTCCACGGTGCCTACCCTGCCCGCAGGATGCTGGGCGTGATCGGCGTCACTCAACGGCTCGGCACGCCGGGCCGCCGGGTCACGCGCATCAATCCAGCCGGGGCTGACCGCGTTGACCCGCACTTCCGGCCCCAGGCTCATCGCCAGGGCGTGTGTCAGGGCCAGCAAGCCGCCCTTGCTCGCAGCATAGGCCTCGGTGTCCGGCTCCGATTGGCGAGCCCGCGTCGACGCCAGGTTGACGATAGCGCCGCCGTGGGCGCGCAGATACGGCGCACAGTGCTTGGCCAGCAACATCGGCCCACTGAGGTTCACCGCCAGCACCCGATTCCAGTACGCGAGGTCCAGGCTTTCCAGCGTGATGTTGCGCGGGTCGGCCACCGCCGCGTTGCAGACCAACGCGTCCAGGCGCCCGAACTGCCCCAACACCTCAGCGACCCCCTGGGCGACTTGCTTCTCGTCGGCCACGTCCATGCTGATAAACCAGGCATTCTCACCCAGCACCTTGGACACCTTGGAACCGCGCTCACGGTCCAGGTCGGTCAATACCACCTGCCAGCCTTCGCTGATCAGCCATGCGGCAATCCCGAGGCCAATGCCCCGTGCCGCGCCGGTGACCAGCGCAACACGGCCGTTACTGGCAACTGCGGCTTCCATGGACCACTCGATCACAAGGCTGCCAGCCCGCGAGCCAGGTCAGCCTGCAAGTCCGTCACGTCTTCCAGGCCTACCGCAATGCGGATCAGACTGTCACGAATACCCGCTGCCTCACGCTCCTGCGGCGCCAGGCGGCCGTGAGACGTGGTGCTCGGGTGGGTAATGGTGGTTTTGCTGTCACCCAGGTTGGCGGTGATGGAGATCAGGCGTGTCGCATCGATAAAGCGCCAGGCGCCCTCTTTGCCGCCCTTCACTTCGAAACTCACCACAGCACCGAAACCGCGCTGCTGACGCTGAGCCAATTCGTGTTGCGGGTGGCTCTTGAGGCCGGCGTAGTGCACCTTCTCGATGCCGTCCTGTTGCTCCAGCCATTCGGCCAGGGCCTGGGCGTTGGCGCAATGGGCCTTCATGCGCAGGCTCAGGGTTTCCAGGCCTTTGAGGAAGATCCAGGCGTTGAACGGGCTCAAGGTCGGGCCAGCGGTGCGCAGGAAGCCGACGACTTCCTTCATCTGTTCGCTGCGACCCGCCACCACACCGCCCATGCAACGGCCCTGGCCATCGATGAACTTGGTGGCCGAGTGCACAACGATATCCGCGCCCAGCTTCAACGGTTGTTGCAACGCCGGAGTGCAGAAGCAGTTGTCCACCACCAGCATTGCGCCCTTGGCGTGCGCCACTTCGGACAACGCAGCGATATCCACTAGTTCGGCCAGAGGGTTGGACGGCGACTCGACGAACAGCAGCTTGGTGTTGGCCTTGATCGCCCCATCCCAGCCGGACAGATCCGCCAGGGGCACGTAATCGACTTCGATGCCGAAACGCTTGAAATACTTCTCGAACAGGCTGATGGTCGACCCGAACACGCTGCGCGACACCAGCACATGGTCGCCAGCGCTGCACAGGCTCATCACCACCGCCAGGATGGCGGCCATGCCGGTCGCCGTTGCAACCGCCTGCTCAGCGCCCTCCAGCGCCGCGATACGCTCTTCGAACGCACGCACGGTCGGGTTAGTGTAACGCGAATACACGTTGCCCGGCACTTCGCCGGCAAAGCGCGCAGCGGCATCGGCCGCAGTACGGAACACGTAGCTGGAGGTGAAGAACATCGGATCACCGTGCTCACCTTCCGGGGTGCGGTGCTGGCCGGCGCGCACAGCCAGGGTATCGAAAGCTACGCCATCGAGGTCGCTGTCCAACCGACCGGCATCCCATTCCTGACTCATGCTGCCACTCCTTACTCAATTCTTTATTTAAGATACAAAACCGGCCCCTCAGGGCCGGTTGTCACTCAGTTGTTGTACAGGTCGATGATCGCGCTGACCGCCTGGGTCTTGATCTTCGACGAGTCGTTGCGCGCCTGCTCGATCTTGTTCAGGTAGGCCTCGTCGACGTCGCCGGTCACGTACTTGCCGTCGAACACCGCGCAGTCGAACTGCTCGATCTTGATCTTGCCACCGCCGACCGCCTCGATCAGGTCTGGCAGGTCCTGGTAGATCAACCAGTCGGCGCCGATCAGGTCGGCCACGTCCTGTGTCGAACGGTTGTGCGCGATCAGCTCGTGGGCGCTCGGCATGTCGATGCCGTACACGTTCGGGTAACGCACGGCAGGCGCTGCGGAACAGAAGTACACGTTCTTCGCACCGGCTTCGCGGGCCATCTGGATGATCTGCTTGCAGGTGGTGCCTCGCACGATGGAGTCATCCACCAGCATCACGTTCTTGCCGCGGAATTCCAGCTCGATGGCATTGAGCTTCTGGCGTACCGACTTCTTGCGCGCTGCCTGGCCCGGCATGATGAAGGTGCGGCCGATGTAGCGGTTCTTCACGAAGCCCTCGCGAAACTTGACGCCCAGGTGGTTGGCCAATTCCAGCGCAGCGGTACGGCTGGTGTCCGGGATCGGGATCACTACGTCGATGTCGTGCTCTGGGCGCTCGCGCAGGATCTTCTCGGCCAGCTTCTCGCCCATGCGCAGGCGCGCCTTGTAGACCGAAACGCCGTCGATGATCGAATCCGGACGCGCCAGG
>Ga0207681_10002923_pt1 | contig 10786 bp, 9 predicted proteins | sample KBSS53metaG_FD_184324 | JGI IMG/M metagenome (GOLD analysis project Ga0207681, IMG submission 184324) | Switchgrass rhizosphere microbial communities from Kellogg Biological Station, Michigan, USA - KBS S5-3 metaG (SPAdes) (version 2) | ecosystem: Host-associated > Plants > Roots > Rhizosphere >... | reverse complement strand
GATGCCGAGCGCCGGGCCCAGATCTGGGGCCTGCTCGACAGCACCGAGGAAAAGCTGTCGGCCCAGTTCGACAGCTTCGCGGCCGAATTCGCGCAGGTCGGCGAGACGGAGGCGCGGGTCAGCAAACTGCCGCTGGCGCTGCCCTTCGGGCAGCAGCTGTGGCCGGCCGCGAGCTTCGACCTGCGCCAGGCCTTCGCGATCCATGCCCGCGGCATCGCCGGTGTCATGCGCAACGAAGCGCAGCGCTCGCCCAAGGCCAAGGCCTACATGATGTCGGCCGAGCTGTTCCTGATGCAGCACAGCTGCCACTGGTACTGCAAGTCGAAGGCGGTGGCCTCGGCGCGCCTGATGGCGCGCCACAAGACCTCCCATGCGCAGGTGCTCGACGCCGTGAGCCCGGAGACCCGCAAGGCCTACGCGGGTCTCACGGGCCAGTCAGTCAAGTGACAGCAGCGGCAGCGTGAGCGTCGCCAGCGCGCCGCCGCGCGGCGCGTTCGCGAGCTCGATGCGGCCGCGGTGCAGCGCCGCGATCTCCTTCACGAAGGCGAGCCCGAGGCCGGTGCTCTTCTTCTGGCTGTGCGGTCGCGCGAGCGAATAGAACTTCTCGAAGACCTTGTCGCGCGCGTAATCCGGAATACCGGGCCCATGGTCGCGCACGACGATGTGGACATGCCGCGCATCGGCCTCCAGCCCCAGGTGCACCTCGCTGCCCGAGGGCGCGAAATCGATCGCGTTGTCGAGCAGGTTGCTGACCGCGCGCCGCAGCAGGAAGGGGTCGCCCTCGACCGTCGGCTGCGCGCGCAGGTCGAGCGTCACGCGCACCTCGCGCGCGGCCGCCGCGGCCTGGGCACCGGCCGCCACGTCGTCGAGCAGCGTGGCCAGGGCGACCGGCTGCGTGCGCTGCAGCACGCGCCGCGTCTCGAGCGCGGTGAGCTCCATCATGCGGTCGACGATTTCCTGGATGCGTTGCGTCTCGCTCGCGATGTTGGCGAGGAAGCGTTCGCGCTCGGCCTGCGGCATCGACGGTTCCTGCAGCAGCTCGGCCGCGCCGCGGATGGCCGACAGCGGGCTCTTCACCTCGTGGGTGAAGGTCTGCACGTAGTCCGAGACGTAGTTGCGGCCGGTGAGCGCATCGCGCATCTCGCTGAAGCCGCCGCGCAGCGCATCGAGCAGGCGCCGCGCCATGCGGCCGATGCTCAATGTCTTTTGCGCACGGACCCAGCCGACGTAGTCGGAGATCAGCCCGAAGGGCCGCACCAGCCACACCGACACGATGATCGCCAGCACCAGCAGCGCGAAGGCCGAGCCGACGCCCACCCACAGCGTGCGCGCCCGTGCGTCCTCGACGAACTGGCCGAAGCTCTGCACCGGCTTGCCGACGCTGACCATGCCGACGATCTCGTTGTTCCAGCGGATCGGTGCGCCGACGTACATGACAGAGGTGCGCGGGTCGACCTCGACGTCGCGCGAGGTGCGCGCGCCATACAGGCCGGCGAGCGAGCGGCTGACGTCGGTCCACGCCGAATAGTCGGACCCGGTGGCGCGGCCGAGCGAATCGAACAGCACCCGGCCGCTGCGATCGGTCACGTACACGCGCAGCTCGACCCGGTTCTTGTGCAGGTTGTAGATCTGCGCCGAGAACTGGCGCGCGTAGACCGAGCGGAACAGCGGATCGAGCCGCGCCGTGTTGATGGCCCCGGCGATGACGTCCTGCTCGACCAGGCTGGCCATCAGTTGCGAGCTTTCGACCAGCGATTCCTCGGCCGACTCGCGGTAGCGCGGGTCGATGTCGCTCACCACCCGGTACAGCAGGAAGGCGATGCCCGCCGTGTAGATCAGCAGGATGCCGAGAAAGATGCGCGAGCGCTTGGTCACTTCACACGGCGGTCGGCAGGTCTTCGTTCAAGGCGTAGCCGGTGCCGCGGAGCGTGCGGATCGGCTCGACGTCGGGCGCCACGGCCTTCAGCTTGGCGCGCAACGTCTTGATGTGGGCGTCGACCGTGCGGTCGAAGCTGTCGCCGGGGTCGTCCCACACCATTTCCAGCAACTCGTCGCGGGTGTAGACGCGGCCCGGCCGCTGCACGAGGAGGCACAGCAGGCCGTATTCGTAGCGCGAGAGTTCCAGCACCCGGCCGTAGTAGCGGATCTGCCGCCGCTCGCCATCGATCAGGAAGGGCTGTGGCGGCCTGGCCGCCATCGGGGCAGGGGGGGTCACGGGAATGGCCGCGGCAGCCCGCACGCTGCGTCTGAGCACCGTCCTGACCCGTGCGACGAGCTCCCGGGGAGAAAAAGGTTTGGCGATGTAGTCGTCCGCGCCGAGTTCCAGGCCGACCACCCGGTCGATCTCGTCGCTGCGGGCCGTCAGAAAGATCATCGGCACGTCGGCACCGCCCGGCAGGGCGTGCAGCCGCTTGAACAACTCGAAGCCGTTGAGATCGGGCAGGCCGACGTCCAGGATGGCCAGCGCCGGCGGTTCCTGCGCGAACTGGGCGATCGCCTCCTGCGCCGTGGCGCACCACACGGGGATGAAGCCGTCGCTGCGCAACACGTACTGCAGGGTGTCGGCGATGCCGGATTCGTCTTCCGCGATGAGGATGCGGGGGTTGGGGACCGGGGCAGGGGCGCTCATGCCGGAATGGTAGCGATGCGTCAGCGAGCCGATTCGGCCATTTGCCGGCGGCGCCAGTTACCGGACGGACAGGGCCTGGCGGCCACACCCGGAAAAGATTTCTGCGAAACGCGCGGCGTCTCTATCTTCTTCTTATCTCTCTTATTCAAATTAGTAGTAGTAGATAGGGGCCGCGCCTTTCTGTGGACAGGGCACTATTTCACAGGTGTGACAAGGACTTGCCGCACCCCGGCCCATGTGCGCACCCTTGCTTTTCTGCTGTCGCGTCCAAAGGGACAACTTTGCACGCCTGCCCCGGCCTGTGGACAACCCCTTGCTTGTGCCGGAACTCTCCCCAGAGTTGTCCTTTGACAGGGTCCGGAAAATCTGGGAAAGGAGGTGGCGCGGCCAAAGACATCCACTGATGAATTTTTAGGCAGACTGTTGTTTTCCCTTTGAAAACAAGGAGTTGCAGATCCTTTACAAGAAACTGCTTGAGTTATGCACAGAGTTACCCAAGGTTTGTGGGGAGAAGGTCCGAGGTCGAGCGCTTCGGCCTCACCATCGGCCAAATCGCTTCGAGAAACCCGAGATCCGAAAAAGGAACGTCTGTGAGCCCCTCCGAAACCCGTGCCATCGTGACCCTGAGCCTGCTCGCCGCCTTCGTCGACGGCGACAAGCACGACCGTGAACGTGCCGAAATCAAGCGCATCGCCGAGGGCCTGTCACAGGCCGATGGCGTGCACCTGCCGTCGCTCTACCAGGACGTGCTGATGAAGCGCGTGTCGCTGGCCGACGTGAGCGCCGCGCTCGCCAGCGCCGAATCGCGCCAGCTCGGCTATGAAATGGCGGTGTGCGTGTGCGATGCGGATGGCGCCCAGTCCGACGCCGAGCGCCACTTCCTCGCCGATGTGCGCACGTCGCTCGGCCTCGATGCGCCAGCCGCGACGCAGTTCGCCGAGCAGGCCGAGGCGATCGCGACGACGCCGCTGGCGACCGGGACGGCCGTGGTGCCGGTCGCTGCGGCCACCGCAGCCGCCGTGGCACCCGTCGTCGATAACGCCGAGCTCGACCAGGCCATCCTGAACGCCGCCATCCTCAACGGCGCACTCGAACTGCTGCCCGAGACCCTGTCGACGATGGCGATCATTCCGCTGCAGATGAAGCTGGTCTACCGCATCGGCAAGGCGCATGGCTACGAGCTGGACAGCGGGCACGTGAAGGACTTCATCGCCACCGTGGGCGTCGGCCTGACTTCGCAATACCTCGAGCAGGCCGGCCGCAAGCTGCTGGGTGGCTTGCTGGGCAAGGTGGGCGGCGGGCTACTGCGCGGGCTGGGCAACCAGGCGGTGAGTTCGGGCATGAGCTTCGCCACCACCTATGCGCTGGGCCATGTGGCCAAGCGCTACTACGCGGGCGGCCGCACGCTGTCGACCCAGATGCTCAAGGAAGCGTATGCCAGCGTGACGAAGGAAGGGCAGGGGCTGCAGACGCGCTACCTGCCGGCGATCCAGGAGAAGGCGCGCACGCTGAACCCCTCGCAGATCCTCTCGATGGTGCGCGGCGCCTAGCCTCGCGTGCCCGCCAGATCCTCCAGGATCGGGCAATCGGGCCGCGCATCGCCATGGCAGCAGTGCACCAGGTGCGACAGCGTGCGCTGCATCGCCTGCATGTCGGCGATGCGCTGTTCCAGTTCGCCCAGGTGCTTCTGCGCGATGCGCTTGACGCTCGCGCTGGTGCGTCGGCGGTTGTGCCAGAGGCCGACCAGCTCGGCGATCTCGTCCATCGAGAAGCCGAGGTCGCGCGAGCGCTTGACGAAGCGCAGCGTGTGGATGTCGGCCTCGGTGTACTGCCGGTAGCCGCTCTCGGTGCGCGCCACGTCCGGCAGCAGGCCGAGCCCCTCGTAGTGGCGCACCATGCGCGCCGACACGCCGGAGCGGCGCGCGGCCTCGCCGATGTTCCACGGTCCGGCGCCTGGGGGCAGGCTCATCTCACTGCACCTTGTAGCCAGCGTTCTCGATCGCCGCCACGAGGTCCCGGCGCGGCTGCTCGCTCAGCACGTCGACATGGCCGGTGGGCAGATCGACCGTGACCTGCGCTTCGGGGTCGACGGCCTGCACTGCGTTCTGGACGGCGCTGGCGCAATGGCCGCAGGTCATGCCGGCGACTTCGAATTTCTGGTTCATGGTGGGCTCCTTGCAGATGAAGAGTGGGGAAGAACCGCCAGTGTGAACCTTGACGCCGTGGCAAGGTCAAGCGACCGGCCGCTTGACCTTGCCACGATGTGAGGCTTTAGGCTTGCACGCATGAACGATCTCCAGACCCTTTCCCCGCACACGCTCGACCTGTCCGTCGGCGGCATGACCTGCGCGTCCTGCGTGGCCCGCGTGGAGCGTGCGTTGCAGCAGGTGCCGGGCGTGCGCGCGGCCAGCGTGAACCTGGCGACCGAAAGCGCCCGTGTCGTGGTCGATGCGGCCGACGATGCAGCGATCGACGCTCGCCTGCGGCGCGCCGTGCGCAGCGCGGGCTATGAGCCCCGCAGCGCCGAGGCTGCGCAGGCCGCGGCCGATGCGTCACCCTGGGAAGGTTTCTGGCCCGTGGCCGCCGGCTTGGCCCTGTCGGCACCCCTGCTGGCGCCGATGCTGCTGCAGCCCTTCGGCGTGCACGCGATGCTGCCGCCGTGGTGGCAATTGCTGCTCGCCGCGCCGGTGCAGTTCTGGCTGGGGGCGCGCTTCTACCGCGCAGGCTGGCATGCGGCGCGTGCGCTGACGGGCAACATGGACCTGCTGGTGGCCCTCGGCACCAGCGCCGCCTTCGGCCTGTCACTGTGGCTCTGGTGGCGTGCGGCGCCGGGTGACATGCCCCATCTCTACTTCGAAGCCTCGGCGGTCGTGATCTCGCTGGTGCTGCTGGGCAAGTGGCTGGAAGCGCGTGCCAAGCGGCAGGCCACCTCGGCCATCCGCGCGCTGCAGCAACTGCGGCCCGAGGTGGCGCACCTGGTCGGCCCGCGTCAGGAGACCGACGTGCCGCTGGCCGAGGTGCTCAAGGGTGACAGGCTCGCCGTGCGTCCCGGCGAGCGTGTGCCTGCGGATGCGCGCGTGCTCGAAGGCCGCTCGGAGGTCGACGAGTCGATGCTCACCGGCGAGCCCTTGCCGGTGGCCAAGGGGCCGGGCGATGCGCTCACCGGCGGTTCGGTGAATGGCGCGGGCCGGCTGGTGGTCGAGGTGCGTGCGGTGGGTGCGGAGAGCGTGCTGGCCCGCATCATCCGTCTCGTCGAAGACGCGCAGGCCGCGAAGGCGCCGATCCAGCGGCTGGTCGACAAGGTGGCCGCCGTCTTCGTGCCGGTGGTGCTAGGCATCGCACTGATCACGCTCGTCGCCTGGCTGGTGGCCGGCGCGGGCAGCGAGGCGGCGCTGGTGCATGCGGTCGCGGTGCTGGTGATCGCCTGCCCTTGTGCGCTGGGTCTGGCCACACCGGTCGCAGTGATGGCCGGCACCGGTGTGGCGGCGAAGCACGGCATCCTGATCAAGGACGCGCGCTCGCTCGAACTGGCCCACAAGGTCGACACCGTGGCCTTCGACAAGACCGGCACGCTGACGTTGGGCACGCCGGCCCTGACCGAGCTGGTGCCGAGCGCCGGTGAAACGACGAACGACCTGCTCTCCGTGGCGGCGAGCCTGCAGCGTGGCAGCACGCATCCGTTGGCGAAGGCGGTGCTGGATGCCGCGACGAAAGCCGGGCTCGACGTCGATGCGGCGCGTGACCTGCGATCCGAGTCGGGGCGCGGCGTGCGCGGCTCGGTCGGAGGTGTCGAATGGTCGATCGCCAGCCTGCGCTGGTGCGACGAGCTCAACGCGGTGCCTGATGCATTCGCCGTGCAACGCCTGCAGCAGCGCGGCGCCACGGTGTCGGCTTTGCTGTCGTTCGCCGCCGATGGCGCGCCGCAGGTGAAGGCCCTGCTGGCCTTCAGCGACGAGCCGAAGCCGCAGGCCGCCGAGGCCGTCGCGGCGCTGCAGGCGCGCGGGTTGCGCGTGGTGATGATCTCCGGCGACAACCTGCATGCGGCGCAGGCCATGGCGGCGCGCGTGGGCATCGCGCCGGCCGACGTGCGCGCCGAGGTGCTGCCGGCCGACAAGGCGGCGCAGGTCGCGGCGCTGCGCGAGGGTGGCCATGTCGTCGCGATGGTGGGCGACGGCGCCAACGACGCACCGGCGCTGGCCGCGGCCGATGTCGGCATCGCCATGGCCAACGGCACCGATGTCGCGATGGAGGCGGCCGGCATCACGCTGATGCGCGGCGACCTGTCGCTGGTGGCCGATGCCCTCGACCTGTCGGCACGCACGGTGGCGAAGATCCGCCAGAACCTGTTCTGGGCCTTCGCGTACAACGTGGTCGGCATTCCCTTCGCGGCCTTCGGCCTGCTCAGCCCGGTGGTGGCGGGCGCAGCGATGGCGGCGTCGAGCGTGAGCGTGATGGCCAATGCACTGCTGTTGCGGCGCTGGCAACCCGGACATCGCCGTCGCGAGGTTTGAGGTGGTGTAGAAACGCAGGCACCACGCCCACCGACCCTCTCATGCGAATCCTGTTGATCGAAGACGACGCCGTGCTGCACGACGTGATGCTGCGCAGCCTGCGCGATGCCGGCCACCGCGTGGACCTGGCGACCAATGTCGAAGACGCCGACCACCTCTGGCGCGTGCAGACCTTCGATGCCGTGCTGCTCGACCTCAACCTGCCGGCCACCGCCAGCCCCACCAGCGGGCTGGCCAGCGGCCTGCATGTGCTGCGCCTGGCACGCGGCCGCGGCGACCGCACGCCGGTGCTGGTGCTGACGGCACGCGACCGCACCGACGAGCGCATCGCGGGCCTCGACGCGGGCGCCGACGACTACCTCGGCAAGCCCTTCGACCTGGCCGAGGTCGAGGCGCGGCTGCGGGCCCTGGTGCGGCGTGCACAGGGCACCGACGATGTCTCGACGCTCGGCCAGTTGCGGCTGGACCGCAAGGCGCGGCGCTTCGGCGTGGCGGGCGTGCCCCTCGACCTGCCGGCGCGCGAGTTCGAGGTGCTGTGGGAACTCATGAGCCCGCCGGGCCGCACGGTGAGCAAGCGCGAGCTGTCCGACAAGCTGTCGACCTTCGACGAGTCGCTGGGCGACAACGCACTCGAGGCCTTCATCTCGCGCCTGCGTAAGAAGCTGGCCGGCAGCGGCGCGAGCATCCGCACGCTGCGCGGCATCGGCTATCTGCTGGAAGCCGAAGCGTGAGCGCGGCGCCGTCGCTCACGCGACGCGTGCTGCGAGGTGTGCTGCTGCCGCTGGCCCTCACCTGGCTGGTCGGCACCGGGGTGGCGCTGGTGGTGGCCAACAGCTTCACCGAACAGGCCTTCGACCGGACCTTGCTCGACGATGCCTACGCCATGTCTGCGAACGTGCGCGCCACGGCCGACGGCATCGAACTGCTGCTGACGCCCCGGGAAGTTACCGCGGTGCTGTTCGACCAGACCGAGACCGTGCATTTCGCCGTGCTGCAGCGGGACGGTCGCCGCCTCGCGGGCGAAGCCGGATTGACGGCGCCGGTGCCCGAGGGCGATGTGGCGCACCGTTTCTCCGACATCGTGTTCCAGGGCCAGACCCTGCGGGCGGTCGTGCTGAACCATGCCGAGCCCAATCCGTACCGGGTGGTGGTGGCGCAGACCACGCGGGCGCGCTCGGCCCTGGTGGAACGCCTGCTGGTCTATGCGCTGGTGCCGCAGGTCCTGCTGCTCGCCGTGCTGGCGGTCTGGCTGTGGCAACGCATCAACCGGGAGTTGCGTCCGTTGGGCGAGCTCGAAGCCACGCTCGACCGTCGCGACGCCAACGACCTGTCACCGGTGCCGGTGGCGCGCAGTTCGCGCGAGCTCGAGCGCCTGGGCGACGCGATGAATGCCTTGTTCGCGCGGGTCACGCACAGCGTGCGCGCGCAGCGCGAGTTTGCCGGGAACGTGGCACACGAGCTGCGCACGCCGCTGGCCGGCATCCGTGCGCTGGCGGACTACGGCCTGGCGCAGAAGGATTCGGCGGTGTGGCGCGAACAGCTCGAACGCATCGCCGCGAGCCAGGCGCGGGCCAGCCACCTGGTCGACCAGTTGCTGGGCCTTGCCCTGGCCGACGAGGGTCGCACCGCGCTGCAACGTGCGCCGGTGCGGTTGGACCTGCTGGCCGAAGAGGCCGTGATGCGCCATCTGGCACGTGCCGACGCGCAGGGCGTCGACCTTGGGGCGCATGGGCTGGATGACGGGCCGGTGACGGTGCAGGCCAACGCCGCGCTGGTCGAAGGCATCCTGGACAACCTGCTGGACAACGCGCTGCGCTACGGTGGCCGCACGCTCACGGTCGCGCTCGAGGGCACGGTGCTGAGTGTGGTGGACGACGGCCCGGGCATTCCCGTCGAATCGCGCCAGGCGCTGATGCAGCGCTGGGCCCAGGGCGCCGACGGTCAGCGGCTGGGTCAGGGCGCCGGGCTCGGGCTGTCGATCGTCGCGCGCTATGCGCAGCTGCTCGGCGCCCGGCTCACGCTCGAAGATGCCGACGCGCGCGGCGGGCTGCGCGTGAGCCTCGCCTTCGCACCGGGGACCGATCAGGCCAGCGCCGGGTAGTCGGTGTAGCCCTTCTCGCCGCCGCCGTACATGGTGGCCTTGTCGAGTTCGTTGAGCGGGGCGTTCTCGCGCAGGCGGCGCACCAGGTCCGGGTTCGAGATGAAGGGCTTGCCGAAGGCCACGAGGTCGTCGCCTTCCTTCACGGCCGTCTCGGCAAGCGCCTTGTCGTAGCCGTTGTTCACCATCCAGGCGCCCTTGCCGCCGGCCTGGCGGTAGGCGGCCTTGAGCGCCTCGTAGTCGAAGGGGCGGTCGGCGATCTCGCGGGGGCCACCGGTGGCGCCTTCGATGACGTGGATGTAGGCCAGGTTCATCGTGGCGAGCTGCTTCACGACGTAGTCGAAGAGCGGCTGCGGGTCGGCGTCGTAGGCGTCGTTGGCCGGCGTCACGGGCGACAGGCGGATGCCGGTCTTGCCGCCGCCGATGGCGTCGACCACGGCACGCGTCGCCTCGAGCAGCAGGCGGGCGCGGTTCTCGATGCTGCCGCCGTAGTCGTCGGTGCGCTGGTTGCTGCCGCTCTTGAGGAACTGGTCGAGCAGGTAGCCGTTGGCGCCGTGCATCTCGACGCCATCGAAGCCGGCGGTTTCCACCGCATTGCGTGCAGCGACTGCGTAGGCGTGCACGATGCCAGGGATCTCTTCGGCATCGAGTGCACGCGGTTCCGAGGTCTCGACGAAGCTGGGGACGCCATCCTTGATGAGCACCGTCTTGCTCTTGGCCGTGATGGCCGAAGGCGCGACCGGCTTGCCGTTGTCGGGCTGCAGATCGGTGTGCGAGATGCGGCCGACGTGCCACAGCTGCACCACGATCTTGCCGCCCTTGGCATGCACCGCGTCGGTCACGCGCTTCCAGCCGTCAAGCTGCTCGGTGCCGTAGAGGCCAGGCACGTCGGCATAGCCCTGGGCCTGATGGCTGATGGCGGTCGCTTCGGTGATGAGCAGGCCGGCGCTGGCACGCTGTTCGTAGTAGGTGGCAGTGATGGGCTTGGGGATCGCGTTGGGCGAACGGTTGCGCGTCAGCGGCGCCATGACGATGCGGTTGGCCAGGTGCAGGTCACCGGCCTGGACGGGGTCGAAGAGGGTTGGCATGTTGTTGTTGGGGTTGCGGGTTGCGGGTTGAACGACGGCCAAGCCTAAGCCCGTGTGCCGATCCGTGCTGTGGCGGGGTTGTCGTCTTTGGTGTAAGCGTCGCAGACGGACCGCCCGCAGAATGCAATGCATGACACTGCGACACCTGGTGCTGGTGCTCGGCGATCAGCTGAGCCTGCGAAGCGCCGCCTTCGAAGGCTTCGATCCATCGCGTGATCGCGTGCTGATGGTCGAGGCGCCGGCCGAATCGACGCATGTGCCGAGCACCAAGATGCGCAGCGCCCTGTTCCTGTCGGCGATGCGGCACTTTGCCGAGGACATCCGGGCGCAGGGCTGGCCGCTCGATTACCTGTCGCTGGGTGGCCATGCCTTCGACACCATCGCCGACGCCTTGGCCGATGTGCTGGCGCGCCATGCGCCCGGTGCCCTGGTGCTGGTCGAGCCGGGCGAGTGGCGGCTC
>Ga0207681_10002920_pt1 | contig 10787 bp, 9 predicted proteins | sample KBSS53metaG_FD_184324 | JGI IMG/M metagenome (GOLD analysis project Ga0207681, IMG submission 184324) | Switchgrass rhizosphere microbial communities from Kellogg Biological Station, Michigan, USA - KBS S5-3 metaG (SPAdes) (version 2) | ecosystem: Host-associated > Plants > Roots > Rhizosphere >... | reverse complement strand
CGCGGCCGTGGGCGATGCTGACGCGGGTGCCGAGGGATTCGGACAGTTCGGTTTCCAGCGACGCGATGTCGGCCTGCGGTTTCGCTTTCGCGGCCGGTTTGCGGCCGGGGGTCGCCGGCAGCTTGCCGGCCGCGAACTGCTGCGCGCGGTGTTCGACTTCGCGCACCGACCAGCCGTGTTCGGCGGCGTCGGACGCGAGCTTGCTCGCGAGTTCCGGCGACAGCGTCAGCAGCGCGCGGGCGTGGCCCATTTCGAGGCGGCGCGATTCGAGCAGCGCGCGGATCGCCGGCGGCAGTTCCAGCAGGCGCAGCATGTTCGACACCGCCGCGCGCGAACGGCCGACGGCTTCGGCGGCCTGCGCGTGGGTCAGCGCGAATTCGTCGATCAGGCGCTGCAGGGCTTGCGCTTCCTCGAGCGGATTCAGGTCCTCGCGCTGGATGTTCTCGATCAGCGCCATCGCCACCATCGTGCGGTCGTCGACGCTGCGCACGACCACCGGCACTTCGGTCAGGCCGGCCAGCCGCGACGCACGCCAGCGGCGTTCGCCGGCGATGATCTCGTAAGTGCGGCCGGGCATCTCGCGCACGACGATCGGCTGGATCACGCCCTGCGCCTTGATCGATTCCGCGAGTTCGGCGAGCTTGTCCTCGTCCCAATGCTTGCGCGGCTGGTATTTGCCGGGCGCGAGCGCGTCGATCGGCAGCGCGTGCAGCGCATCGCCGGGCCTGGCTTCGAGCGCCGGCGCGGCCGCCGCGGCCTTCGGGCCGAGCAGCGCCTCGAGGCCGCGGCCGAGGCCGCGTTTCTTCGCAGGCGCGGCGGGCGGCTTCGGGGTCTTGTCGGCGGTTTTCGCGGCACTCATGCCGATGTCTCCTGGGAAGCGGGGGGCGCGGCGTTGCGCGTGTCGCGTTCGCGCTGGCGGCGCAGCACTTCGCCAGCGAGGCCGAGATAGGCGATCGCGCCACGCGAGGCGCGGTCGTAACCGACGATGCTCTGGCCGTGGCTCGGCGCTTCGGCCACGCGCACGTTGCGCGGCACGATGGTGCGGAACACCTTGTCGCCGAAATGGGTGGTGAGTTCTGCCGACACGGCGTTGGCGAGGTTGTTGCGCACGTCGAACATCGTGCGCAGCACGCCTTCGATCTCGAGCTTGGGATTGAGCCGCGCTTTGAGCGCGTCGATGGTCTGCAGCAGCGCGGTCAGGCCTTCCAGCGCGTAGTACTCGCACTGCATCGGCACCAGCACGCTGTCGGCGGCGGTCAGCGCGTTCAAGGTCAGCAGCGACAGCGCCGGCGGACAGTCGATGATGATGAAGTCGTAGCGCGGGCGCAGCGGGTCGAGCGCGCGCTTGAGGCGTTGCTCGCGGCCGTCTTCGTTCATCAGCTCGATTTCGGCCGCGGTGAGGTCGGTGTTGCCGGGCAACAGGTCGACGCCTTCGTCGGTGCGCACGATTGCGGCATCGGCGTGCATTTCCTCGAGCAGCACGTCGCAGCTCGACGCCTGCAGCTCGCGCTTGTCGATGCCGCTGCCCATCGTCGCGTTGCCCTGGGCGTCGAGATCGACCAGCAGCACGCGCTTGGGCGTGCCGGCCAGCGCCGCGGCGAGGTTCACCGCCGTCGTCGTCTTTCCGACGCCGCCTTTCTGGTTGGCGATGGCGATGATGCGGGCCATGGGGTCCGGGGTCTCGAGGCGGTGGAATCCGGCCGTGGGCATGAGGCGCGCGGCCGGGTCGGGGATTATGCCTGACGCATCCGGCCGGGCCGCCTCCGGATGCCGCGCGTCGGCGGCGGCCGCTAGCCGCGCCCGACGACGACCAGGTGGCGTTCGGCCGACAGGCCCGGCACCGCGAGCGGGTGGATCGCCTCGACGCGCCATCCCGGCGGCAGCGCGGCGATTTCGTCGTCCGGCCGCACGCCCTTCAGCGCCAGCAGGCGGCCGCCGGGCGCGATCAGGTGGCCGCCGACGGCGAGGATGTCGGACAGCGTCGCCAGCGCGCGGGCGGTGATCGCGTCGAACGCGCCGGGCAGCTCGACGGCCTCGGCGCGCGATTCGAGCACGCGCGCGTGCTCGAGGCCGAGCGTGCGCACCGCTTCGCGCAGGAAGCGCGCCTTCTTGCCGTTGGATTCGACCAGCGTCACGCGCAGGTCCGGCGTCGCGATCGCGAGCGGAATGCCCGGCAGCCCGGCGCCGGCGCCGAGGTCGGCGAGCGTGCCGACGCCGCCGAGATGCGCGTGCATCGCCAGCGAATCGAGCAGGTGCAGCGCGACCATCTTCTGCGGCTCGCGCACCGCGGTCAGGTTGTAGGTGCGGTTCCAGCGGTCGAGCAGCGCGAGGTAGGCCAGCAGCGGTTCGGCCAGCGCCGGCGCGAGGCCGAGCGCGGCGAGTCCGGCGTCGAGTTCGGTGCGCACGGCGGGCGCGAGGGCGGCGGTCATGCCGCTATCGTAGACGCAGCGCGGCGCCCGCCGGCAGCGCTATGCGGTCGCGCGATCGAGAAACTTGTCGACGAACACGCGGCCGTCGGCGACGCCGGCGTCGGCCAGTCGCGCCACGCAATGGTCGACCATCGGCGGCGGCCCGCACAGGTACAGCGTCGCGTCGGCCAGATCGGGCAGCGCGGCCAGGCGCTCGCCGACCGCTCCATGCGCGCCGTCCCAGCCATCGTCCGCGGCGGCCTGCGACAGCACCGGCACGAACGCGAAGTGGCTCGGCCAGCGCGCGCGCAGCGCGTCGATCTCGGCGAGTTCGTACAGATCGCGGCGCGCGCGCGCGCCGAACAGCAACGTCACCGCGCGCGTGTCGCCGGCCCACTGCGCCTCGTCCAGCATCGCCAGGATCGGCGCCAGGCCGCTGCCGCCGGCGACGCAGACGAGCGTGCCGGCGTCGCCGCGATGCAGTCGGAACGCGCCGTGCGGGCCACGCAGCGTCAGGCGCTCGCCGCTGCGGTCGGCGCCGTGCAGCCATTCGCTGAACACGCCGCCGGCGACGCGACGCACGTGGAAATGCAGGTGCCGGTGCGCGGCGCCGCGCGGCGCGCGCGCGAACGAATACGGCCGCTCCACGCCGAGCGCCGGCACGCCGAGATAGGCCGACTGCCCGGCGTCGTAGCGGACCGGCGCGTCGGCCTCGACGACGAGTTCGACAATGTCGTGGGTCAGCGGCGTCTGCGCGACGATCCGCGCCGAGGTCGTCGTCGTCGCTGGGTCCGGCGCATCGAGCGCGATCTCGATTTCGACGTCGCCGAGCGGCACGCTCTGGCAGGCGAGCACGTAGCCGGCGGCGATCTCGTCGGGCGACAGCGCGTAGCTGGCGTCGGCCAGCGCGCGCACGCGGCCAGCGCGCAGCCGGCATTTGCAGCTCGCGCAGTTGCCGGCGCGGCAGTCGTGCGGAAACGCGAGGCCGGCCGCCAGCGCGCTGTCGAGCAGCGCTTCGCCGGCGCGCGCGCGCAGCGCGAGGCCCGATGGGTGCAGCACGATGGTCGGCGCGACCGCAGGTTCGGCGGTCGCCGCCTCGTTGCGTTCGCGCCGGCCGCGCAGCGACAGCATCGCGCTTACGCCGCCTGCAGGCCGCGCAGGCCGCTGTCGCGGCTCGCCTGCGCGGCCAGTTCGCGCTCGCGCGGCGACGCGTAGCGGCGGTCCCAGTCGATCAGCTTCGGCGTCATCATCCGCGCGAACACCGGTGGGACCAGCGCGATCAGCATCATCGACAGATAGCCGTGCGGCAGCGTCGGCGCGTCGGGATAGGAACGCAGCGCCCAGTACGGTTTGCCGGCCTCGGCGTGGTGGTGCGAATGCCGACTCAGCGCGAACAGCACCGCGAGGCCGACGCGCTTGTTCGCGTTCCAGCTGTGACGCGGCGCGACGCGGTCCTGCGGATCGCGCACCAGGCCGTAATGCTCGATGTAGTTGACCGATTCCAGCAGGCCCTTGCCGAGCGCCGCGCCGGTCGCGAACAGCAGCAGGCCGAGCGGGCCGCCGATCGCCCAGGCGCCGAACAGCAGCGCGCACGTCATCAAGTTGCCGCGGATCATGCGGCTGTGCAGCGGGTTCCAGACCGACTGCCCGCGGCCCTGCAGGCGCCGGCTTTCCAGCTGCCACGCGGACGCGTAGCTGCGCAGCGTCGAGCGCAGCATGAAGCGGTACAGCGATTCGCCGCGGCGCGCGGTCGCCGGATCGGCGCGCGTGGCGACGTTGCGGTGGTGGCCGTAGACGTGCTCGATCGCGAACGAGGCGTCGCCGGTGAACGCCAGCAGCCAGCGCCCGACGACCTGCGCGCTGCGGCTGCGCGTGCGGTGCACGAGTTCGTGCGCGGCATTGGTGCCGCTGCCGCCGAACGACAGCGACAGCGTGATCGCGACCGCGATCCAGTCGTACCAGGCGCCGTGCAGCGCGATCGGGTCGAGGTCGGCACCGTGTTCGATCAGCCAGCGCGCCGCCGGCGCGCCGGCGGCGCGCCCGAGCGAGAACAGCGACAGGCCGGTCAGCACCAGCAGCAGCGGCAGTTGCATGTACAGCATCGCATCGAGGAACCAGGTCCGCCGGTAACTCGGTTCGGAATGGTCTTCGGGCAGCAGTTCGTCGGCGCCCACCATCAGCAGCAGCGTGATCGCCGGCCCCGCCCACAGCCAATGGCCGCCGCGCGTGGTGATCGCGTAGGAGCCGATCGCGATCGCCGACAACGCGGCGTACTTGAGGTACTTGAGCACGGCAGCCCTCGCGATGGTATGTGTTCAAGTGAACACGTTGACACTTGAATACCATGGCGAAGCCTGCGATGCATGTTGCGGTGCAGCATGGCGGCCGGAGGCTGGTCGCGGCTGAAGCCGCTGCTACAAGGATGCGGCCGGAGCGTCCGCTCATAAGTCGCGACCGGGGCGTTCCCGTGGCAAGCCCGTCGCGACTGCCGTCGCTCCTACCAAAAGCAGAAGCAGGCGACCGGCGCGGGCCGGCATTGCGTTCGCGGCTGCAGCCGCACTGCCGGTGCTAGCATCGAAGGCGCATGCAAGCCCAGCAGGCGTCACCCCGAACCGAAACGCCGGCGCCGACCGGCGGCCGCGCGCGCCTGATGGCGGCCGCGCGCGCACTGATCGCCGAGCGGCGCAGCTTCGAGGCGCTCGGCATCCGCGAGATCGCGCGCGCCGCCGGCCTCTCGCAGACCGCGTTCTACCGCCACTTTCCGGACCTGGAGACGCTCGGCGAAGCGCTGATCGACGAGGTCCAGGGCGAGATCCTGCAGATGTTCGCCGCGCTCGGCGCCGAGGCCGGCGCGCAGGCGCCCGAGGCCCACCTCGAGCGGCTGGTGCAGCGCTATTTCGACTACTGCCTGCTGCATCCGCAGACCATCGTCGTCGCGCTGAGCGAATACCACGGCTCGCTGCCGCGGATGCGCGAGGCGCTGTCGCACACGCTGGAGATCATCACCCGCTGGATCGCCCGCGACCCGCGCCTGGCGCCGCTGCTCGGCGGCGTCGCGCCGGCCGCGATCGAGAAGGACCTGGTGTTCGCGATCCAGGCGATCTTCCTGATGTCGATGGATTATCTGGAATTGCCGGACCGGCGCGAAGCGCTGGTGCAGCGCGCGCAGCGCCTGATGATGGTGGTCATCGCCGGCGCCAAGGCGGTCGCCGCGAATCCCGTGACGCGCGCCGCCGGCCCCGTCTGAGCGCGGACCGGCGCTACGCCGGCGAACGCCACGCCAGCCTCGCCACGTAGCCAGGCATCGGCGCGAACGCATGCAGCGACCAGTCGCGCGCGTCCCCGAGTTCCGGATCGCAGGCGGTCATCCGCCAGTCGTCGCCGTCGGCGGCGAACTCGAGCCGGTGCAGGCCGAACGCGAGACCGCGCCCGTGCGCCTTCAGCACCGCTTCCTTCGCGCACCACAGGCGCACGAACGCCGCCTCGCGCGCGGCGGCCGGCAGCGCGGCCAGCCCCGCGGTTTCGTTCGCGGTGAAGAAGCGCTCGGCCAGCACCAGCGCGCGCGGCCGCGGCCGCAGCCATTCGAGATCCGCGCCGATCCGCACGCCGGCGCCGAGCGCCACCAGCAGGCCGTCGCCGCTATGGCTCCAGCTCGCGTCGAACCCGGCGTGCACCGGGCCCAGGCGCGGGCGGCCGTGGGCGTCGCGGTCGAGGTCGAGCGCGTCCGGCGCGACGTTCAGCCAGCGCGCCAGTTGCGGCCGCACCCGCGCCTCGGCCGGATCGCCATGACGGTACGGCCCCCAGGCGCAGCGGATCGGGCCGATGTCGAGGCGGGCGGCGGCGCTGAACATGACTCCCAGCTTGGCGTCGGAGGGGCCGCTCAGCGTAAGCTAATCCTCAGGGATGCAAGAAGGGGGGAAGGCGGCGCCAGCCGCCTGGAATACGCACGCAATGTCGGCAGTCATCCAGAGCCAGTCCAACCACGCACATCGCGACGCCGCATCGTCCACTTCGCCGCTGGCGCAGGGCGACGCGGCACGCGCAATCGCGTTCGATGCCCGCGGCGACATTTCGCTCGCGACGTTCTTCGCCCACGTCCGCGGCCTCGCCGCGCAGTTGCCGGACGCCGGCCACGCGGTGAACCTGTGCGAGGACCGTTATCGGTTCCTGGTCGCGTTCTGCGCGGTCGCGCTGCGCGGACAGACCACGCTGCTGCCGCCGTCGCGCACGCGCGCGGCGATCGACGACGTCCGTGCGCAGCATCCCGGCAGCTACTGCATCGGCGACGGCGAACCGTGCAGCTGCGAGCACGCGCATCTCGCGCCGCTGCCGCATTACGTGCGCCTGCCCGACGTGCTGCCGCAGGCCGACGGCCCGCTGCCGCACATCGACGACGACGCGCTGGTCGCGATCGGCTTCACGTCCGGCAGCACCGGCGCGCCGAAACCCAACGCCAAGACCTGGCGCAGCTTCCGCACCAGCACCGCGCAGAACCTCGCCGCGCTCGCCGGCCTGTGGCCCGGGCACGAAGTGCTGCACGTCGTCGCGACGGTGCCGCCTCAGCACATGTACGGCATGGAGATGTCGGTGCTGCTGCCGCTGCACGGCAACGTCGCCGTGCATGGCGACCGCCCGTTCTTCCCGCAGGACGTCGCGCACGCGCTGCTCGAAGCGAAGGCGCCGCGCCTGCTCGTGACCACGCCGGTGCATCTGCGCGCATTGGTCGAGTCGGGCCTCGCGCTGCCGCCGCTGGCCGGCATCGTCACCGCGACCGCGCCGTTGCCGCAGGCCGCGGCCGCGGCCGCCGAAGCGCGCTTCGGTTGCGAGGTGCGCGAAGTGTTCGGCTCCACCGAGACCTGTGTGATCGCGCGCCGCCGCACCGCGCTCGAGGACGCGTGGACGCCGCTGCCTGGCGTGCGCGTCGCCCCGCAGCCCGACGGCACCCTGGTCCACGCCGCGCACCTGCCGCAACCGGTCGCGCTGGCCGATCTGATGGAAGTCGACGCCGACGGCCGCTTCCTGCTGCGCGGCCGCCAGGCCGACCTGCTCGAGATCGCCGGCAAGCGCGCCTCGCTCGGCGACCTCACCCGGCGCCTGCTCGCGATTCCCGGCGTCGAGGACGGCATCGTCTTCCAGCTCGACGAAGCCGACGGCCACGGCGTGCGCCGCATCGCCGCGCTGGCGGTCGCGCCGACGCTGCACGAACGCGACATCCTGCAGTCGCTGCGCGCGAGTCTCGACCCGGTGTTCCTGCCGCGCCGGCTGCGCCGCATCGATCGTCTGCCGCGCAACGAGACCGGCAAACTGCCGCGCGCGGAACTGCTGCGCCTGTTGCAGGGCAGCATGCGCTGAGCGCGCGCTGGCGCAGAATCGAACTGTGACCGCGTTCACCCTGAACACGGCCATGCGGCCCTAACGCTGCCATCACCTCGGGGTTTCCAGGATCGGCGTCTCCCCACGCAGGGGAGCGCTCCATCCTTTCATCGATTCTGTATCGGAGAGACCAGAATGAACTTCATCATCTACCTGATCGTCGGCGGTATCGCGGGTTGGCTGGCCAGCATGATCATGCGCACCGATGGCCAGCAGGGCATCCTGCTCAACATCGTGGTCGGCATCATCGGCGGCTTCCTCGGCGGCTGGTTCCTGCCGATGCTCGGTCTTTCCCTCGGCGGCGGCTGGGTGGGCTTCCTGATCACCGCGCTGATCGGCGCCGTCGTGCTGCTGGCGATCATCAACCTGTTCCGTCGCGGTCGCGTGCGCTGAGTTTCGCCGCGGCCCGCCGACGGCCGCGGAGTTTCGAATCGAAAGGCGGTGCGCTCCGGCGCACCGCCTTTCTCGTTTGCGGATTCATTGGCGGCGGACGAAGCCCGGCGAGCTGAAATGCACGCAGGACATCGCGCGCCGAACGGCCTTCGGCGACGACGGACAGCGCGATGTGCCCGCCCTCCGCCGCTGCGCTAGCATGGCCGCGAACGTCCGCCGCGCCAGGGAATGTCCGTCGATGCCGCCGCATGCGTTTCGCGATCGAATCCAGGGAGGCGTGCGATGACGCGCGCCGGCAAGTCGCCGCGCGCCGGCGGCAGCGGCGGGCTGACGATGGCCGACCTCGCGGCAATGGCCGGGGTCTCGGCGATCACGGTGTCACGGGCGTTGGCCGGCAGCCCGCTGGTCAACGCCGCCACAACCGCGCGGATCAAGGCGCTGGCGACCGAGCACGGTTATGCGTTCAACGTCAGCGCGCGCAACCTGCGCCTGCGCAGCAGCCGCACGGTCGCGGTGATCGTCGAGATGCGGCCGTCGCACGACCGCCGCATGTCCGATCCGTATCCGCTCGATCTGCTCGGCGGCATCTCGCAGGAACTGACGTCGGCCGGCTATTGCGTGCTGCTGGCGACGATGGCCGCGCAGAACCTGCCGACGGTGCGCGGCGCGGACGCGGTGATCCTGCTCGGCCAGGGCGCGCACGAGGACGCGGTCGGCGCGATCGCGCAATGGCAGCTGCCGATGGTGGTGTGGGGCGCGGCCGGCCTGCACGACACCCAGGTCACCGTCGGCAGCGACAACCGCCGCGGCGGCGCGCTCGCCGCCGAACGCTTCCTCGCGCTCGGCCGGCACCGCATCGCGTTCGTCGGCGACCCGGCGCATGCCGAAGGCGCGGCGCGGCTGGCCGGGTTCGCCGACTGCCTGGCCGCGCGCGGGCTGGAGACGTTCGCCGAAACCCCGGCCGGCTTCACCGTCGCCGACGGCGCGCTCGCGACGCACGCGCTGCTCGAACGCCAGCCGCAGATCGACGCGCTGTTCGCGGCCAGCGACCTGCTCGCGATCGGCGCGGTGCGCGCGCTGACCGAACGCGGCCGCCGCGTGCCCGACGACGTCTCGGTGATCGGCTACGACGACACCCCGCTCGGCGCGACCTACGTGCCGGCGCTGACCTCGGTGCACCAGAACCTGCACGAAGGCGGCGTGCTGCTCGCGCGCAAGGTGCTGGCGCTGATCGACGGACGCAGCGTCGCGTCGGAATCGCTGCCGACGAATCTGGTGGTGCGCGCGACCTGAACGCCCGACGCCCCGCGTTGGGCTGTCTTTGGTAGGAGCGACGGCAGTCGCGACGGGGCGTTTTGCGAGAAGGCCCGGTCGCGACTGCCGTCGCTCCTACCCAGAGGCCGTTGAAGGATCGCGATCGCGCAGCGACGTGTTGCGCCGCAACGAAATCGGGGCTTGCTGCGGCTCGGGCGATGCAGGACGCGGACGCGCATCGGCATCGAAGATGGCCGCCGCCGGTCTAAAAACACAGACAGACCAATGAGTTGTCGGAATGGGCGTGCCGCGCCGCGCGTCCGAATCCGGATCGCAGCGCACACGCCCCGGCACAAATGCTATCGATACCTTGACATCGATAACATTCACTCCTAGCGTCGCCGGCCAGTGCAGGGCGCCGACGGCGCGAGGGGCGGGGAACGGATGGAGCAGCGACCGACGTCGCGCGGCACGGGGACGGACGACGCCGATCGCGCGTCCGCGCCCGACCCGCGTTGGTGCCTGCGTCAGACCGCGTTCGACGTCGCGTCGCAAGGGCGCGACGCGTCCCTGTTCGCGCTCGCGAACGGCTCGCTCGGCGTGCGCGGCGATTTCGAGGAGGCCGCGGCGCCCGGCGCCGGCTGTTACCTCGCCGGATTCTACGAACGCCACCCGATCGCGTTCCACGAACGCCTGCCCGGCTTCGCGCGCAACACCGACACGCGCGTGCCGGTGGCCGACGGCACCCGCATCGCGATCACGCTCGGCGACGAGATCGTCGATCCGGCCGCATGCGAATGGCTCGACTTCGAACGCGTGCTGGACCTGCGCACCGGCGCCGTGCGCCGACGCTCGGTGCTGCGCACGCCGCGAGGCGCGACGATCGGCATCGACGCCGAGCGCGTCGTGTCCGCGGACGACGACGTGCTGTCGATCCGCTTCGGCGTGCGCGCGATCGACTACGACGGCACGGTGACGCTGATCTCGCGGCTCGGCGCCGGTCAGCGTGCGGCGGCGCAGGGCGACGATCCGCGCATCGGCGTCGCCGGCGACGACAGCGTCGACAGCGCCATCGTCCGCGCCGACGCGGACGCCGCGATCCTGACGCAGCGCACGCGCCGCAGCGGCATCGCGCTGGCCTGCGCGCAGATGCACCGTCTCGCCGGCGACGGCCTCGCGTTCGTCGACGCGGCGGGCGACGGCGACCACGCGTCGCAACGTTTCCGCGCGACGTTGCGCAGCGGCGATGCGGTGACGCTGGAAAAAACCGTCGCGTATGCCTGCGCCGACGGCGCGCCCGATCTCGCGCCGTTGATCGCGCGCGCGGCCGAGACCGCGGCGCGCGCATCGGCGGACGGC
>Ga0207681_10002919_pt1 | contig 10787 bp, 10 predicted proteins | sample KBSS53metaG_FD_184324 | JGI IMG/M metagenome (GOLD analysis project Ga0207681, IMG submission 184324) | Switchgrass rhizosphere microbial communities from Kellogg Biological Station, Michigan, USA - KBS S5-3 metaG (SPAdes) (version 2) | ecosystem: Host-associated > Plants > Roots > Rhizosphere... | reverse complement strand
AAGTATCTATTTCATCTAATCTTTTATGCTTAATTGGACTATTGGACATATATATGGTAAAAATATTAGACAAACTGTCGAAATTTGAAAGTACCCATTTGCACATTTGATGCCAAGACGGGTGTTTTATGCCCAAAATGTGAAAGTCGATTGAAAAATGGGGAGCTATCTGATGTTGATGTAGAATGCTCTATCAAACTTATCAAACTCTCGCATAAGAACCAAGATATAGATAAATTGAATTTAATTGGATCTCAAAAAATAGATGAAGACTATGTACTAATATTGAAGGACTCAAATGTAAGTCACATAAACTCAAATGATAAACTTCTAAGTTCAGTTGAAGAAGAATTTAAAGGAAAAGTATGGTTCGTCGAAGCAAATAGCTCGATAAGAAGGTTTCTTGAAAATCTCTTCTTTCCTATCAGACTCTTGAAAACCAACATGATTTGGCTGCCTGACGGAAATCAGGTAACACAAGTTACCATAGAGAGTAAAGATTATGAAAAATTCATTAGCATAATCGAGAAGATAAAAAGAATTGTGAACGCCGTAAGAAAAATAGAACTTGTTGTAGAGATTGCAGGAAAGTAATACCATGCAACAAGTCGACATTAGGGACAGAATATTTTCTTCAACACTCAGCAGAGACCACATTGGAAAAAACGTAAGCCTAGTTGGATGGCTTGAAGACTTTAGAGACATGGGAAAAATCGGTTTCATTACAGTCAGAGACATGACTGGAAATTTTCAGGGTGTAGTTATTGGGGAAATGTTATCTGAGTTTAGGGAAGTACAAAGGCAAAGTATTATTCTGATAAAAGGAACCATACAAGAGACTAGGGCGGAGAATTTTAAGGTTGAGGTAAAGGTAGAAAAAATAAAAATCCTGTCAAAGGCAGTGAATCCACTTCCGATTGATCCAACAGGAAGGGTAAAATCATTAATGGATAATCGACTGGACTGCAGGGCCCTCGATTTGAGGAACTATAGGATTTCCAATATTTTCAGAATCAGATCATATGTCCTTTCTTTGATTCGCAAATTCCTGTATTCAAGAATGTTCATAGAAGTTAATACGCCCAAGATAATAGGAAGTGCGACTGAGGGAGGTGCGGATCTTTTTGATTTTGAGTATTTCTCAAAGAAAGCATACTTGGCACAAAGTCCTCAGTTGTACAAGGAGCAACTTACATTGGGCCTTGAAAGAGTATTTGAAATATCACCATATTTCAGGGCCGAACCATCACATACGGTAAGACATCTTTCAGAATTTATAAGCGTAGATTTAGAAGCGGCATTCTTGGATTATTTCGATATAATGGACATCGTACAAGAGTTAGTTATCGCTACAATAAACGATCTATTTGTACATCATAACGAAGAAATGAAACACCTTGAAAATAAACCCGAGATTATGGTTGATACGATTCCTCGAATTACTTATCAAAAGTGTCTGGATGATTTAAGAGGCTTAGGGGAAAAGTTGGAATTTGGTGATGATCTTTCTGATCCTGCACTAAAAAAACTAGGAGAGATTTACCCAATATTTTATTTCATAACTGAATGGCCCACAAAACTTAAACCGTTTTACATATTAGAACAAGAAAACAAATCTGAACTTTCAAAATCCTTTGATTTGCAATACGGATATTTGGAAATAGTCTCTGGAGGAACCAGAGAACACGATCCTGAAAAATTAAAAAATAAATTACTCGAAAAAGGACTGAATCCAAAAAGTTTTTCTGATCATTTAAAGACGTTTGAATGGGGAATGCCTCCTCACTCTGGCTGTGGTCTAGGTTTTGATAGGTTGATGATGATCCTTACTAATTCATCGAACATTAGGGAAGTTGTTCTCTATCCAAGAGATACTGACAGGCTTACTCCCTAGATATCTTGATTTTTACCTCTTTAAGGATATCTTGTACTAAAGTAAAAGCTCGAAATCTTGATCCAGATACCTCGTATATGAGCCATATTACCGGATTTAATTTCATAAAAATCAAATCTGTCGACGAAGGTGCTGATCCATCCAAATGCGAATGATACACTCCAACGATATCTAGTGAGTTATCAGACGCCCACTGATATACTTCCATCAATTCGTCGGGGTCCATTTGAAATGAATATTCAGAGTGCGTCTTGTTCTCCATTATTTTCACTTGTTCGACGCAGTACTCATTATCGTTTACTATGCGTCCTAAAAGAAGACAACAAGATTCATTAGGCAAATCCTCTTTAGTTAAACGTATTAAGGAATCTATTTGGTTTTCTGTAACAGATAAGCTTATCTCAGGCATTTCTTTTTCAATTTTACAGGTAAATATTCGATGACACCAATAACATATGTGTGCAACTGTGTGATTTTACTTGATATGATATTATATGGTTACTTTATGCAAGACCTAAATAAATTAACCTACTGTTATTTTTCCCTTCATATACGGATGCAGAGTGCAGAAATAGTCATATTGTGATTCTTTTAGGGTCATGGCATCCAGAATGAATGTGGCATTTGATTTAATGGTCTTTGAATCGAAGGTTTTGCCATCATCTACTAGACTTGTTACAGTGTGTGGAACATTGTCCTTATTAGTCCATTCTATTCCACCATCTTTTGGTACTTTTACATTAACCGGATCAAAACCGGGATTTCCCTCTGCCGACGCTCCAGGAAGAATAGCAGTTTTCACTGGATTTGTAATATTTCTAACCGGGGCACTTTGATTCTGGCTTGCTTCAATTCCATCGATATTCTCTTGTTGAGCTTTTGGCGTGACTAAACCGAATACATAGAATGTAGCCGCACCAACAATTGCCGCACTTACGAATATTACTGTAATAGCCTTAAAGTAAGGTGTCCTCTTATAAGACGCAACAGCAAGTACTGTAGCAGGTATTGAAATTATGAGCATAAGTCCGATATAGGCAAAGATACTTGGAATTCTGGTACCAATTGTAATGGCTGCTGCAAAACCAAAGGTAACTAGAAAACCTAACGTTATGAACGTTGCAGATTTCGCTCTTCCTGAAGTTGGGAATCCATCCTTGAAAATTCCCGCTGTTAGAAATATTAATCCGATGAACATTGTGAGTAGGCTGACAGCATGCATTCCTTCAGTAAATGTATGCGCAATTCCTGAAAGTGAAATTCCGACCCCGACTATACCAATACATGTAAGTCCTATCCCTGGAGTTATTAGGTCCCAATCAGACATTGTTTAGTAGGTGAACTCAAGATCACATAATTAATCTTTTCTTGTGTTGAATCTGAAATTTTGAATTTGTGTGATATCAAGAGACCTGACATAAATTTTGGTTCTATTAATTTCCTGGAGCTATTAGATTATCACTAAATTTTTCAATTTTTTTTCCAAGTAACTATACTTTGAAATAATATCCGATATCTCAAATTTGATTTTAGAAAAAAAATAATATCAAAATCTATCGAATAATATGTCAAAGCACTTATATTCAAGCAAGATAAGCTTACCATCGTATTTACAAATAAGAGGATTTGAAAAATGCCTAATACTGGTATAGTAAAATATCATGTTAAACTTAAATTTGAAGTTGATGGGATAGTAGAGAAGGCCGACATTATTGGCGCAATATTCGGCCAGACGGAGGGATTACTAGGCCCCGAGATGAACCTGAATGAGTTGCAGAAGGTTTCCAAGGTTGGAAGAATAGAAGTAAATGTTGACACCAAATCAAACACAACTAAAGGAGATGCTTTGCTTCCAATGAGTACTGATATTTCCACAGCCGCATTGATATCTGCAGCTATTGAAAGCATAGATAAAGTTGGACCTTTTCAGGGCAAGTTTCTGTTGGTCGGTATAGATGACATTAGAGCAATCAAGAAAAAAGTTATTGTGGATAGAGCTAAAAAAATAATTCAGGAATGGGCAACAAAGACAATAAGTGAAGGGGAAGAGATGTTGCGCGATGTATATGATGCAAGCAAACCGGGAAAACTAACCACCTTTGGAAAAGCTCAGCTTGCATGTGGTACTGGTGTGTTCGAATCTCCCTATATCATTCTGGTTGAAGGAAGGGCCGATGTGATTAACTTACTACGCGCAGGTTTTGATAATTCTATTGCCATAGAAGGAGCCAAAATTGATGAAACAATTACGAATCTAACATCCGGAAAAAAGGTTATTGCATTTCTAGACGGTGACAGGGCAGCAGATTTGATTTTAAAGGAATTGCAAGGACTCGTTAAAATTGACAAAGTTTTCAGAGCACCGACAGGAAAAGAAGTCGAAGAGTGCACCCCCCTTGAAATATCCGAGATACTGAAGGACGTGGCTGAAACTGCAAGTGAACAACTTGAGGCTCCAGCTCAACAACAACAAAAGAGTATAAGAAAACCAAGAACCAATGGAAATAATAATTCGGCTTCGGCGTATCAGGAGGTTTCTCATTCAAATACTCACAATGGCGAAAAAGTAAATGATGACCCTCAAATAACATCGGCAGTCAAAGAAGTGTATCCACAAATCAATGAAACTTTGGAAGCGTTGATATTGGATAATTCGATGCAGGTATTGTTGAAGGTACCAGTATCGGAAATAATTAAAAGACTGGATTCTCTAGAAGGTGCTAGATTTCTAGTAATGGACGGTATTATCACTCAACGACTAATTGATGCTGCATACAGCGCAGGAATTGAATATGTCGTTGGGCACAGAATGGCGGAGTTAAAGAAATCACCAGAAATTACGGTCAGAACTTTTGATCAGATGGGTATTGGCAACTAGAGAACGATGCAAGAAATAAAGTCTGAATATATTATCACACTAGCAAAGTTACTACTCAAGGGCGCAAGAGATAATTTTATTGATTTTACCAGCACCGATATTGGAATAGAGATCAACAAGAGCCAGCAAGCAGCTTCAAAGATAATATTGGAATTGCAAGAAATGAAATATGTGGAACGAGTCAAGAAGGGACATGGGTATATGATCAGGGTAACAGAAGAAGGTCTTTTGTCAGTCAAAAAAATGTCAGAGTTTCTTAACCTGGCCTTAAATCCATCTCCAATGAGAATTCACTTTAACGGAACTTTGGTCTCTGGGATGGGAGAGGGCAAATACTACATGAGTCTTGGAGGCTATAAGAAACAGTTTGAAAAAAAGATCGGGTACATTCCCTATCCTGGAACACTGAATATCAAATTAGTTGATCGACTGTCGCTAGAAAACAGAGAAAAAATTGAAAGCTTCCGCTATCAGTTCATCGACGGATTTAGTGATTCCAAGCGAACTTATGGTTGGGTCAAGTGTTACCCTGCAATCATAAACGGAAATGACAATATTCGGTCAGACTTGTTGTTACTTGAACGAACACATCACGACAAAAATATGTTGGAAATTATAGCCCCAGTTAATATCAAACAGGCACTTCAACTAAAGAATGGGGATAACGTCAAGATTACTTTAGAAACTTCAGAAAATAGGACAGAATCATATATCATAAATTGAATGACCTAATTCTTCCTTGATTTGCGTACTCTTCGAACCAGGAAATGGTGTATTCAAGCGAATTATCTGAGTATTTATTCCCCTTTTCGCACAATTGACCGCTATTTCCTTCTCAGTATGTATTTGATCGTACCCTAAGGCAATAATGTCTGGTTTTACAAATTCGACTGTGTCATACAGCGTTCCCTCTCTTCCAATTATTGCATAATCTACATATCTAATCGATGAAACCAACTCCCTCCTAAGGCTTTCTGCATGATATATTTTTCTCTGTTTGTTAATTTTGAGTGCTGTAGAACTTCTGGCTACGACGACCACCAATACATCTCCTTGTTTTTTTGCGTCCTTTAGAGTATGAATATGACCTGGGTGTACTATGTCAAATACGCCACCGATTAATACAATTTTTAGTAACCCTCTTCCAAGAAAAGTTAATCTGAGAGGCTCAGACTTTTCTATGAAGTCATTTTTTATCATTTCTTTAATTTTTACATTGAACTGATCTTCTGAAATAGGTGTCCGTACTTTTAAGTATTCTAATGGCAGCATTTCTGGTTCAAGTGAAGAAACATAGATGGCTGTAAGAATAGCTTTGTCCAAGGGCTCTAACATAAATTTGACATTATTTAACCAACTATGTCTATTTAGTTCTATTCTCTGGATACTACGTTCTTTAAATGAGAAACCTATGCACAATGATATCAACAGTTCAGACTAGCTTTTAGCTTATCCAACGTTTATCAATAAACGACGGGGTGGCGCAAGAAAGGTGCGATTGGGCTGAAATAGCAGGTATGATACAAATGGGGGCTATGGGGGTGAGAGTAAAACATCTTATTGGAGTTGTGATTTCTGAGAAAACTAATACCTAAATAATGCAAATTAGAAAAAATATTAGATGACAATATCCCAAGTAGGTGCACATCCGCTGTCGGCTGGAGTTAAGGTTTCAACAGTTGACACAAAGGAGATTTCGTCCGGAACGACCTTGATAAAGCGGGGATTTGCGCACATGCAAAAACATGGTGTAATAATGGATGTAACAAATGTAGAGCAAGCCCAAATAGCCGAAGATGCTGGAGCCGTAGCTGTTATGGTGTTAGACAAGCTCCCTTATGATGTAAGACATGCAGGTGGAGTAGCAAGAACTGCAAGTGTAAAAATAATTGAAACAGTGTTAGATGGTGTCAGTATACCAATAATGGCTAAGTGCAGAATAGGTCATGCATCTGAGGCAAGTATTCTTGAAGAAATAGGAGTGGATATGATAGATGAAAGTGAAGTACTCAGTCCAGCAGATGAAGGTAGACATATTTGGAAGTGGAATTACACCACCCCATTCGTTAATGGAGCCAAGAATCTGGGAGAGGCCCTTAGAAGAATAGAGGAGGGTGCTTCAATGATAAGAACAAAAGGTGAACCAGGAACAGGCGATGTATCACATGCAGTAACTCACATAAGGTTGGTAAATAATGAAATTACAAAAATAAAGGGTATTTACAACAATAACGATGACCAAGAACTAATCAAGATTTCAAGGGAGCTACAATCTTCATTTGAAATTGTCAAGGAAACTGCAAGGCTTGGAAGACTACCAGTTGTAAATTTTGCTGCCGGAGGCATATCCACACCAGCTGACGCTGCACTTCTAATGAATCTTGGTTGTGACGGGATATTTGTTGGTTCGGGAATTTTTAAAGCAGAGGACCCACTTGAAAGAGCTAAAGCCGTTGTTATCGCAACCACTTATTTTGACGACCCCAAGATAGTTCTGGAGGCGCAGAAAATGGTTGATGAAAAAAAATCGATGCTTGGTCTTGACACTAAGAATCTTGATTTAAGAATGCAAGAAAGGGGGCCTACGATATGAGTAATGAGTTACTAATTGGAGTATTAGGACTTCAGGGTGATATTGAAGAAAATATCAAAGCAACTACAGTTGCATTAAGGGAAATGAATCTGAAAGGTAAAGTTATTTCTGTTCGCTATCCTGAAGAAATCATGAAGATTGACGGGTTGATCATTCCTGGAGGTGAGAGTACAGTGATGGGCTTGCTGATTTCTCTAAAGGATGAATTATTACATGCGATAACAAGAATGATGCAAAGAGGTTTACCTGTAATGGGAACGTGCGCTGGCATGATTGTGTTGGCCAAAAAGTCATATGATAAGGTCATTGGAGACAAGAAACAATTATTGCTAGGGATTTTAGATATCGAAATAGAGAGGAACTCATTTGGGCGACAGCACGACTCGTTTGAATCCGACTTGGAAATTTCTGGAATTAAAAATAGCTATAAGGGAATTTTTATACGCGCGCCATCTGTAATTTCAGTAGGTCCGACAGTTCAAATCCTGAGTAAGTTTGGCGGAAAAATAGTGGCTGTAAGGCAAGAAAATATAATTGGGACTTCTTTTCATCCCGAATTATCTGGTGATTATAGAATGCACAGATTGTTCATTGAATTGGTAACTAATTGGAAGAAGGAAAGTTTCCAACAATAACATTTTCATAATCAATCATAAGTCACTTTGACACGTTGTACGCATCAAGTTAAGTGCAGAACCGGCCTTGAACCATTCTACCTGTAACGAGTTGTATGAGTGTTTTAATAATATTTCTTCATCAATAGCATTACTATGATGGATAATGCATTTAACATAACTTCCTTCCTGCAAATCCTTAAGGCCCAATATGCTTAAGTTATCATCTTCTAATATCTTTTCATGATCTGTGGGCTCTACAAATGTAAGAGCAAGGATTCCTTGTTTTTTTAGGTTAGTTTCGTGAATCCTGGCGAAGCTCTTTGCTATTACCGCGCAGCATCCCAAATAACGTGGTGTCATTGCTGCGTGCTCTCTACTGCTACCTTCGCCATAGTTAGTGTCTCCAATTATTATCCACCTAATCTTTTTTGATTTGTATTGTCGAGCGATGTAGGAGAGTAATTCTATTTCATTATTCAAGATGTTCTTACCTTTTCCAATTTGATCCGGGTGGAAGGCATTAACTGCGCCAAGGAGGAGATTGTCACTTATTTTGTCTAGATGCCCTCTGTACATCAACCATGGACCCGCAGGGGAAATATGATCGGTAGTACATTTTCCTTTAATCTTTACCAAAATTGGTATCGTTTCAAAATCCTTTCCGTCCCACTTAGGAAACGGCTCCAGTTTCTGGAGTCTAGAACTATTTGGATCAATTTGAACTTGCTGATCTTTGTAGTCTTCACTAGGAGGGATGTAGACATCCTGATTATATACAAAACCATTAGAAGGTATCTCTGGCGCAGTCTTTGGAGGTCTCAATATGAATCCAGTTCCATCACTTGCAATCAGTTCATCTACTAAAGGATTGAAAGAAAGCTTTCCCCCTAAGGCTAACGCTATCACCATCTCTGGACTCCCAATAAAATTCATAGTTTCTCTGCTTCCATCATTACGACCAGGAAAATTCCTATTGTAAGATGTGACGATAATATTAGGTTCGTCTTTCTTAAGCTCAGGCCTATTCCATTGTCCAATACAAGGACCACATGCATTTGCTAGCACGTTTGCTCCAATATCTACTAAAGATTTCATCTGCCCATCCCGTTCTATTGTTCCACGAATCATCTCAGATCCCGGAGTAACTTGGAGAGGAACCTTTACTTTTACTCCTTTTGACTTGGCCTGTTCAGCAATATCCGATGCTCTTGACATATCCTCATAGGATGAATTAGTACAGCTTCCAATTAGAGCAACAGAAATTGCATCTAGATAGTTATTGGTTTTGACATCACTTGCCATTTTTGAAATTGGTCTAGCCAGATCGGGTGTATGTGGACCTACTATATACGGCTCAAGATTGGATAGATCTATCTCTATCAATTGATCAAAATAACGCTGTGCATTTTTTCTGTTATTTGAAATATCTTCTTCAATTTCTCTATCCAACGCAAATAATTCTTTATACTTATCTGCTAGATCTGCGATGTCCTGCCGTTTTGTAGCACGAAGATAGGTTTCCATCTTTTCATCGTACGAGAATATGGAACAAGTAGCACCAATCTCTGCTCCCATATTGGTAATTGTAGCCTTCCCCGTGCAGCTAATGGTACTTGAACCAGGACCAAAGTATTCTACAATTGCGTTAGTCGCCCCGTAGACCGTAAGCTTGGACGCTACGTAAAGTATGATATCCTTTGGCGATGTCCATCCATTAAGTTTCCCTGTAAGATATACACCGATGCGTCTCGGATACAAGAGTTCCCATGACATACCTGCCATTACTTCGGCAGCATCAAGACCACCTACCCCTATCGCTATCATTCCGAGGCCACCTGCGTTAGGAGTATGTGAATCGGTTCCTATCATCAATCCTCCTGGAAAGGCATAATTTTCAAGGACTACCTGATGAATAATTCCGGAACCTGGTTTCCAAAATCCAATTCCATACTTTTTTGAAGCGGATTCTAAAAAGTTGTATACCTCATTATTTTCATAAATGGCCAACTTAGTATCTGACTCACTACCAGTCCTTGCTTGAATTAAATGATCGCAGTGTACGGTAGTTGGTACAACAACCCGCGTGAGACCCGACTGCATGAATTGTAATAGTGTCATCTGACCTGTTACGTCCTGCAATGCGACTCTATCTGGATCAAGAAATATGTAATCGGATCCGGAACGAATTTCTCTAACTATATTTGAATCATGAATATGACCCGTGAGAATTTTCTCCGACGCTGTCAATGGTCTTCCAACGACTTTTTGGTATTTGCTAACATTGCCTTGTAGTTTCTCATAAGTTCCAGATATGATGTCAAGAGATCCTTTCATACTCATGGTTTAATGGTACTTTTTTTCATATTTAATTTTTCATGATTTTGAATTCTTATTTGTCAAACTCGACTGGTCTATGACTGCTAACTTATTTCTGTGAGCTGTAACCAGACTATTTGAAAATGTGAATCCTATCATTATCATAAGGCAGATACTAGGAGTCCTATTTTATTATATTGTACTGGTGTTCTTTTTATGAATATCAAAAAAAATAATGCTCCTCAATAGCGTAGATTTACAATAGATTCGCACTAGCCCAATAAGTGAATAAAACCAAAACTGCCGCAAACGATAATCAATGGATGTTTTGTGAGTGCGGGAGGTGGGATTCGAACCCACGAACCCCTGAAGGACAGGATCCCCAATTTTATTAGATCTTAAGTCCTGCGTTTCCAAATCTATATTATTTGGCCAGGCTCTACAACCCCCGCATGAACCAATCAGATTTGATAAATGGATGGTAATTAA
>Ga0207681_10002908_pt1 | contig 10824 bp, 7 predicted proteins | sample KBSS53metaG_FD_184324 | JGI IMG/M metagenome (GOLD analysis project Ga0207681, IMG submission 184324) | Switchgrass rhizosphere microbial communities from Kellogg Biological Station, Michigan, USA - KBS S5-3 metaG (SPAdes) (version 2) | ecosystem: Host-associated > Plants > Roots > Rhizosphere >... | reverse complement strand
GAGCTGGCGCCAAGTCAGCATCTCGAACATCTCGTCGAGCGTGCCGAAGCCGCCGGGCAGGGCGACGAACGCGTCGGCGAGGTCGAACATGCGCGCCTTGCGCTCGTGCATCGAGCCGACGATCTCGAGGCGGGTGACGCCGCGATGCGCGACTTCCCAATCGACCAGCTGCTGCGGAATCACGCCGGTGACGTCGCCGCCGGCGGCGAGCGCCGCGTCGGCGACCACGCCCATCAGGCCGACGTTGCCGCCGCCGTAGACGAGCGTGAAGCCTTCGCGCGCGATGCGCGCGCCGAGCGCGCGCGCGCGTTCGGCGTAGACCGGTTCGGCACCGGCGTTGGAACCGCAATAGACGCAGATCGCTTTCATGTCGTCGGGCCTGCAGATTCGTTCGTCGTGGCGGAAGCGTCCTCGAGCAGCGCGACGCCGGCCATGCGCCGGGTCTCCTCGCGCTTGGCCGGGGATTGCAACGACATGAGCAGGCGCCAGAACCACATGCCGCGCACGGTGCGCTGCAGGCGGACGGCCTCGTCCCAGGTCGAGCGGAATTCGGTCTCGCGCCAGCCATGCGGCGCGAAGAACGCAGTGCCCTCGGCCGGGCCGAACTGCAGCGACGCGCCGGCGTCGTGCAACCGCGACGCCGCGCGCCGCGCCATGATCTTCAGCAGCCGCGGCGAGGCGAGGTCGCTGAGCCACCAGCGCGCGCCGGCGACGCGATGCAGGTCGTCGGCCAGCGCGGCGACGTCGTCCGCGGAAAGATAGATCAGCAGCCCTTCGCTGACCGCCAGCACGGGCGCTTCGTCGGCGGCGGCGGCCAGCACTTCGCGCCGCGTCGTCGCGTCGCGCAGGTCGGCGCCGACGAATTCGACGCGGCAGCGCGGCGTTCGCGTGCGCATCGCGTCGCGGAAGTAATCGACCATCGCCGGCATGTCGACGTGGATCCAGCGCAGGTCGGCGGGCAACGGCAGACGGTAGGGACGGGCGTCGAGGCCGGCGGCGAGGTTCAGCACGGTGCGCGCGCCGTCGCGGACGCAGCGCAGCACGAGTTCGTCGATCACCGCGGTGCGCACGACCATCGGCCAGCCCATCGCGATCCGCGTCGGCATCTCGCGCGCGATCGCCGCGCCGCGCTCGCCCGCCAGCTCGCGCGCGAACGGATCGTCGAACAGCGCGTCGGCGCGTTCGCTTTCCTCGGCGCGGTAGATCGCGACCCAGCGTGCGGTGTCGGACACGTCGCGCAGCGTGCCGGTGTCGCTCATCGCGGCGCGCGGAGGATCAGTTCGCCTTGTGGATCGCGCGCTTGTCGACCGCCATCGCGGCGTCGTGGATCGCCTCGGACATGCTCGGATGGGCGTGGCAGATGCGCGCCAGGTCGTCGGCGGCGCCGCTGAACTCCATCGTCAGCACGCCTTCGTGGACGAGTTCGGACACGTTCGCGCCGACCAAGTGCAGGCCGAGCACGCGGTCGGTTTCGGCGTGCGCGAGCACCTTCGCGAACCCGGCCGGTTCGGCCATCGCCACCGCGCGGCCGACTGCCGCGAACGGGAAGCTGCCGGACTTGTACGGAATGCCGGCGGCCTTGAGCTGTTCCTCGGTCTGGCCGACCCAGGCGATTTCCGGCTCGGTGTAGATCACCCACGGAATCGTGCCGTAGTTGACGTGGCCGGGCAGGCCGGCGATCAACTCGGCGACCATGATCCCTTCCTCGAAGCCCTTGTGCGCGAGCATCGGGCCGCGCACGCAGTCGCCGACCGCCCAGACGCCGTCGACGCCGGTGTGGCAGTGCTCGTCGACCTCGATCACGCCACGTGCGTCGAGCTTGACGCCGACGCCGTCCGCGAGCAGGCCCTTGGTCGCCGCGCGGCGGCCGACCGAGACCAGCAGCTTGTCGACGACGAGCGTCTGCTCGCCCTTCGCGTCGGTGTACGTGAGTTCGACTTCCTTGGTCTTGCCCTTGCCCTTGATCTCGGCCTTGCTCACTTTCGCGCCGAGGCGGATGTCGAGGTTCTGCTTCTTGAATTCGCGCGCGGCGGTCTTCGCGACTTCGGCGTCGGCCGCGGCGAGGAAGTCCGGCAGCGCTTCGAGCACGGTGACCTGCGAGCCCAGGCGGTTCCACACGCTGCCGAGCTCGAGGCCGATCACGCCGGCGCCGATCACGCCGAGGCGCTTCGGGACCTCGGTGAAGTCGAGCGCGCCGACGTTGTCGACGATGGCGTCGCCGTCGAACTTCGCGAACGGCAGCTCGATCGAATCCGAGCCCGCCGCGATGACGACGTTGGTGCCCTTGAGCTCGACTTCGCTGCCGTCGTGCAGCTTCACCTTGACGACGTTGCCGGGATGCAGCACGCCGTAGCCGTAGTACGGCGTGACCTTGTTCGCCTTGAACAGCATCGCGATGCCGCCAGTGAACTGCTTCACGATCTTGTCCTTGCGGCCGATCATGGTGCCGACGTCGATCTTGGCGTCCTTCGCGCTGATGCCGTGCTCGCCGAAGATGTGGCCGAGGTTCCAGAACTGGCGCGAGGAGTCCAGCAGCGCCTTCGACGGAATGCAGCCCACGCGCAGGCAGGTGCCGCCGAGCGCCGGCTTGCCGTCCTTGCCGAGCGCGGCGTCGATGCAGGCGGTCTTCATGCCGAGCTGCGCGGCGCGGATCGCGGCGTGGTAGCCGGCCGGGCCGGCGCCGATGACGATGACGTCGAATTGTTCTGACATGGCAGCGTTCCTGTGGTTGCTCCGACCCTTCTCCCGCTTGCGGGAGAAGGTGGCGCGCAGCGCCGGATGAGGGCAGGTGTAAGGAAGATGGGGCGTCGCGGCCCTCACCCCAACCCCTCTCCCGCAAGCGGGCGAGGGGCAAAAGCGGGATCACATCCCGAGCAGCATCCGGCTCGGATTCTCCAGCTGGTTCTTGATGTCGACCAGGAACAGCACCGCGTCCTTGCCGTCGATGATGCGGTGGTCGTAGCTGAGCGCGATGTACATCATCGGCGCGGCGACGACGGCGCCGTTGTCGACGATCGCGCGTTCCTTGATCGCATGCATGCCGAGGATCGCGCTCTGCGGCGGGTTCACGATCGGCGTCGACATCAGCGAGCCGAACGTGCCGCCGTTGGTGATCGTGAACGTGCCGCCCTGCAGGTCCTCCAGCGCGAGCTTGCCGTCGCGGGCCTTCTTCGCGTAATCGCCGATCGCCGATTCGATCTCGGCGAAGCCCATGCGTTCGACGTTGCGCAGCACCGGCGTGACCAGACCCTTGTCGGTGGACACCGCGATCGAGATGTCGGCATAGCCGTGATAGACGATGTCGTTGCCGTCGACCGAAGCGTTGACGACCGGATGGCGCTGCAGCGCGTTCGCGGCGGCCTTGGCGAAGAAGCTCATGAAGCCGAGCTTGACGCCGTTGGCCTTCTCGAACGACTCGCCGAGCTCCTTGCGCATCGCCATGACCTTGCCGAGGTTGACCTCGTTGAACGAGGTCAGCATCGCGATCGAATTCTTCGACTGCATCAGGCGCTCGGCGATGCGCGCGCGGATGCGCGTCATCGGCACGCGTTCCTCGGGGCGCGCGCCGCCGGACACGCCGGGCGTCTTGCCGCTGGCGTAGTTGACGATGTCTTCCTTGGTCACCGCGCCGCGGCGGCCGGTGCCTTCGACCTGCGCCGGATCCACGTTGTCCTTCGCCGCGGTGAAGCGCGCGCCGGGCGGCAGCGCGTCGGCAGCGGCCGGCGCCGACGCGCCGGGCTTGCCGGCGGCGGTCTTGGGCTGCACTTCCTCGGCGCCGGCGGCCGGCTTCTGCGGCGTGGTCGCGGGCGCGTCGGTCTTCTTGTCGTTCGCGGGCGCGGCGTCGGCGGGCTTGGCGTCGGCTTTCGGCGCTTCGGCCGCGGCGCCTTCCTCGATCACCGCGATGACCTGCTGGCTGGTGACGGTCGCGCCTTCCTCGAACTTGATCTCCTTCAGCACGCCGTCGACGGTGGACGGCACTTCCAGCACGACCTTGTCGGTTTCCAGGTCGACCAAGTTCTCGTCGCGCTTGACCGCGTCGCCGACCTTCTTGTGCCACGACGCGATGGTGGCGTCGGAAACGGATTCGGGAAGTACGGGAACTTTGATCTCGGTGGCCATGCGCGGCGTCCTGAAGCGAAAGGATGGTGATTCGGGGGAGCGGTTCTGGAGACTGTTATTGAGAGACGGTCATTCGGAGACGGTCATTCGGACACGGCCTTGCCGTTGAACGGATTGACCAGCGCGTCGGCGACGAGCTGCTGCTGTTCGGCGACGTGGTCGTTGAAATGGCCGGCGGCCGGCGACGGCGAGCGCGCGCGGCCGGCGTAGTGCAGTTCCTGGGCGCCGTCGAGGCAGGCCTTCAGATGGTGGCGGATCTGGTACCACGCGCCCTGGTTCTGCGGCTCCTCCTGGCACCAGACCACGTCCTTGGCCTTGCCGTAGCGCTTGAGTTCGGCGGCGAGCAGCGTGCGCGGGAACGGGTACAGCTGTTCGATGCGCACGATCGCGGCGTCGTCCTGGCCGCGCTTCTGCGCGTCCTCGAGCAGGTCGTAATAGACCTTGCCCGAGCACAGCACGACGCGCTTGGCCTTCTTCGCGTCGGCGGTGGCCGGGATCAGGTGCTGGAATTCGCCGGCCGCGAGTTCGTCGAGCGACGACACAGCGAGCTTGTGGCGGAGCAGGGACTTCGGCGTCATCACCACCAGCGGCTTGCGCGTGGTCATGCACAGCTGGCGGCGGATCATGTGGAACGCCTGCGCCGGCGTGGTCGGCACGCAGACCAGCATGTTCTCGAGCGCGCACAGCTGCAGGAAGCGTTCCAGGCGCGCGGAGCTGTGCTCCGGACCCTGGCCCTCGTAGCCGTGCGGCAGCAGCAGCGTCAGGCCGCTGATGCGACCCCATTTCGCTTCGCCGGACGACAGGAACTGGTCGATCACGACCTGCGCGCCGTTCGCGAAATCGCCGAACTGCGCTTCCCAGATGTCGAGCGTGTCCGGGTCGGCGGTGGAATAGCCGTACTCGAACGCCATCACCGCTTCCTCGCTGAGCAGCGAGTCGATGATGGTGACGTCCTCGGGATTGTCGACCAGCTGCCGCAGCGGCAGGTAATAGCTGTCGGTCTTCTGGTCGTGCAGGATCGCGTGGCGGTGGAAGAACGTGCCGCGGCCGGAATCCTGGCCGACCAGGCGCAGCCGGTGGCCGTCGGCGACCAGCGTGGCGTAGGCGAGGTTCTCGGCGAAGCCCCAGTCGCACGGCAACTCGCCGGCGGTCATCTTCGCGCGGTCGTCGTAGATCTTCGCCACGCGCGCGTGCAGCTCGACGCCGGCCGGAATCGTGTTGATGCGCTTGGCGAGGTCGTCGAGCTTCTTGCGCTTGACTGTCGTGTCGACCGGATCGGTGACGCTGCCGTTGAGGAACTTCGACCAGTCGATCGCGATCTCGTCCGGCTTCGACGCGGCGAGCTCGGTGGTGACCTCGCCGGCGTCGAGCTTGTCGCGGTAGCCGTCGACGACCTTCTGCGCGTCGGCGTCGGCGATGCTGCCGGCCTCGGCGAGGCGCGCGGCGTACAGCTCGCGCGTGGTCTTGTGCTTGCGGATGTTCTGGTACATCAGCGGCTGCGTCGCCGCCGGCTCGTCGGCCTCGTTGTGGCCGTGGCGGCGGTAGCAGACGAGGTCGATCACCACGTCCTTCTTGAAGCGCTGGCGGAAGTCGTAGGCGAGCTCGGCGCAGAACACCACCGCTTCCGGGTCGTCGCCGTTCACGTGCAGCACCGGCGCGCCGACCATCTTGGCGACGTCGGTGCAGTACAGCGTGCTGCGCGCGTCGTCGCTGGCGCTGGTGGTGAAGCCGATCTGGTTGTTGATGACCACGTGCAGCGTGCCGCCGACGGCGAAGCCGCGCGCCTGCGACATCTGGAACAGTTCCATGACCACGCCCTGGCCGGCGAACGCGGCGTCGCCGTGCATCAGCACCGGCAGCACCTTGGCGCGCTCGAAGTCGTCGCGGCGTTCCTGGCGCGAACGCACGCTGCCGGCCACGACCGGGTCGACGATTTCCAGGTGCGAGGGATTGAACGCCAGCGCGACGTGCACCGGCCCGCCGGGCGTGGCGATGTCGGCGGAGAAGCCCATGTGGTATTTGACGTCGCCGGTATGCGCGCGGTCGTCGGCGGCATGCTCGAACTTGCCTTCGAACTCGTCGAACAGCTTGCGCGGCGACTTGCCGAGCGTATTGATCAGCACGTTGAGGCGGCCGCGGTGGGCCATGCCGAGGACGATGTCCTTGACGCCGTCGCCGCCGGCGCGGCGGATCAGGTTGTCGAGCAGCGGAATCAGCGCGTCGCCGCCTTCGAGCGAGAAGCGCTTCTGGCCGACGTACTTGGTGTGCAGGTAGCGTTCCAGGCCCTCGGCGGCGGTCAGGCGCTCGAGGATGCGGCGCTTGTCGTCGGCGCTGCGGCCGAAGTCGCCGCCGGCGTTCTCGAGGCGTTCGTACATCCAGCGGCGCTGCTCGGCGTCGGTGATGTGCATGAACTCCGCACCGATCGCGCCGGTGTAGGTGGCCTTCAGGCGCGCGATCAGGTCGCGCAGGCTCATGCGCGGCTGGCCGGCGACGCCGCCGGTGCCGAATTCGTCGCCGAGGTCGCTTTCCGACAGGCGATGGAAGGCCAGGCCGAGGTCCGGCGCGTCCTGCGGCGCGGTCATGCCGAGCGGGTCGAGCTTGGCGGCGAGGTGGCCGCGCGAGCGGTAGGCGGTGATCAGGCGGCCGACGGCGCGTTCGCGGTCGTCGCCGGGGGCGGCGCCGGCGCCGCCGGACTGCGCTGTCACGAGGCCGCGCGCGGCCTGGCGGCCGGCCGCGGCGACGGCGTCGATCACCGCCGAATGCGGCACGTCGCCGGCTTCGCGGCCCTTGAGGCCGTCGAAATACGCTTTCCATTTGCCGCCGACGCTGTCGGGCGAGACCAGGTACTGCTCGTACAGGTCCTCGATGTAGGCGGCGTTGGCGCCGAGTTGGGAGGACTGCGCGAACTGCTTGAGGAGACTGTCCACTCTGGCTGTTTTCGGCTCGATGGCGGTAGGCAAATGCCTGATCCGGCGGGGATTTGGCGGACCCGGGGAGAGGCGCGGGAAAGGACGAGAATTATAGCCGCAGCGCTTGCCGCAGTGCATCATCGGAGCGGGTCGGGGATGGGCGGCGTTCGGGTTGAGCCCCGGCGGCTTTGCTGGCGACACCTGCGGACGCGCTGGGCGCAGGGGTAGGAGCGACGGAAGTCGCGACGACGCTCGCGCGGCGCCTACCTTCGAGGCGCGGGGCCGCGCTGTCGCGGCGGAACGCGACCGGTCGCGACTGTCGTCGCTCCTACCGAGAGGCGAAAAAACAAAACGGGGCTAGAGGCCGAGCGCGCGCAGTTCGCTGCAGGGGCGGGCGCGTTCCCAGACCGGGCGGAACGCTTCCAGCAGCTGCCGCGCGCGGCCGCCGGCGTCTGTGTCGGCCTCGCCCTCGAAGCGGTGGCCGAGATTGCGGAAGTAGTAGCCGCCGTCGTCGTTGGCGACGAACGCCGACGCGTAGCCGCGATCGACCGGGTCGTCGACCTGGCGCAGCAGGAACACGCTCGGCAGCCGCTGCGCGAGCGCCAGCAGCGGCGCGTGCGCGCGCTGCGCGGCGTCGGCGTCCTGCAGCAGGATGCGGACCTCGTTGCCCTGGCCGCGGGTCGCGAAGCGGCGCAGCGCGTCGAGCGTGCGCGGCGCGTCGAACAGGCCCGGATCGAGTTCGCGGCTGTAGATGCAGAGCAGCCGCTTCGCCCGCGTCGCCAGTTCGGCGGTGACCGCGATCGCGGCGTCGCGACCGTCGACCGCCTGCGGGCGGTCGAGCCGGCGGCGCATGCGCTGGTGGTCGATGCCGGCCTCGACGAAGACCTCGCCTTCCGGCTCGAACCCGTGCCGCGCGTAGAAGCCCTGCGCGGATGTCTGCGCGTTCAGCACGACCTCGTTCCAGCCGAGCGCGCGCGCCTGCCGCAACAGCGCCTGCAGCAGCGCATCGCCGACGCCGCTGCCGCGCCAGTCGCGCAGCACCGCCATGCGGCCGATGCCGTGCTGCGGCGTCAGGCGCCCGGTGCCGATCGCCGCGCCGGCCGCGTCGCGGGCGAGGGCGTGATGGCATTGCGGATCGAGTTCGTCCCATTCCAGCGCGAGCGGCACGCCTTGCTCGGCCACGAACACGGTCTCGCGCACCGCGCGCAGATCGGCCAGCGCGGTGGCGTAATCGACGATCTCGACGCGGAAGGGTCCGGCGTTCATTCCATGTCCTCCGGCGACAGCAGGCGGTAATGCCCGGCCTGCAGCAAGGCATAGACGGCGTCGCGCGCGGCGGCGCCGAGCGCGGCGTAGTCGGCGCCGTGCAGTTCGGCCGCGGCGGCGAGCTTGCGCGCGTCGCGCACCGGCAGCGCGAAATCGAGTCCGGCCGCATACAGGCGACCGCCGCGCGCGGCCTTGCGCCAGGCCATCCGCGTCCACGGATGGCGATGCAGCACGTGGCCGTTCTGCAGGTCCCATTCGATCTCGATGCGCGAACGCGCGTCGTCGTCCGGCATCGCACCGCCGACGCTGCGGTAGACGGTCACGAAGCGGCCGAACCAGTCGCCGAGGCGGTCGGGATCGTTCATCCGCAACAGGTTCAGCGCCTCGACGACGCGTTGCATCGCCGCGGCGTCGATCTCGTTCGGGTCCGCGGCCGGGGCCAGGTCGGCGTCGCCGTAGCGCAGCGATTCGTCGGCGTCGGCGGCCAGCGTGTCGACGAAATCGCCGAGCAGTTCGGCCGCCGACGGCGCACGCATGCCGATCGAGAACGTCAGGCACGGATCCTCGGCGACGCCGTGATGCGGCACGCCCGGCGGCAGGTACAGCATGTCGCCGGGGCCGAGCACCCAGTCGTGGGTGGGCGCGAATGCGCGCAGCAGCTTGATCTCGGTGTCGTCGCGGAACGCCTGCGACGGCACGCCGCGGCCGAGCGCCGCCGACGCGTCGATCTGCCAGCGCCGGTGGCCCTGCGCCTGCAGCAGGAACACGTCGTACTGGTCGACGTGCGCGCCGACCGATCCGCCGGTCGCGGCGAAGCTGATCATCACGTCGTCGATGCGCCAGCGCGGCAGGAAATCGAACGCCGGCAACAGCGCGGCGATGTCCGCGTCCCATTTGTCGACGTCCTGCACCAGCAACGTCCAGTCGCGGTCGCCGAGGCCGGGGAATTCCTCTTCCGCGAACGGTCCATGGCGCACGTGCCAGGCGTCGCGGCCGCGGTCGTAGGCGATCAGCCGCGACAACGCGGCGTCCTCGCAGGCGAGTCCGGCGAGGTCCTCGGGCGACACCGGCGAGACGAAGCCAGGGAACGCGTTGCGGATCAGCAGCGGGCGTTTTTGCCAGTAATCGCGCAGGAAGCGCGCCGGCGGCATGCCGAGCGGCGCGTGCGCGGTGGCGTCGATGTCGAACGGGAGAGCGGGCATGCACAAAGCCTACGCCATTGCCGCGCGCCTGCGCTCAGCGCGAGTCGAGCCGGTCCTTCAACGCGGCCTCGCGCGGCCGCGCGTCGAACGGTTCGGCGGCCGCCGCGCCGTCGCCCGCCGCGCCGGTCTGCGACGCGCGCAGGCGCTGCAGATGCGCGGGTTCCTTCGGCATCGTGAAGCCGCGCTCGGCGATCAGCGTCTGGCAGCGCTGCTGCGCATGCGCGAGCTGCGGGAACCTGCCGGCGTTGACCGGCCACCAGTAGATGTTCTCGACGATCGGCTGCGCGCCGACGCGTTCGGGCGACGGCGCGGTCGCGATGCGGTAGCCGGGATCGGCGCCGTGTTCGAGCAGCCATTGCGCCTTGTTGAACTGGCCGGCGCTGTAGTAGCCGAGCACGGTGTCGCCGGGCTGGCCGGGCGAATGCGCGTCGACGTCGGCGCCGCGTTCGACCAGTAGGCGCACGTTGTCCCAGGCGTTGGCGAGCGCCGCGAGCTTGAGCAGCGGTTCGCCGTCGCGGTTGCGCGCATCGGCATCGCCGCGGTGATCGAGGAACGCGGCGAGGATGGCGGGATCCTTCGCGTTCGCCGCCCAGACCATGACGGTGCCGGCGCCCGGCACCGCGAGATTGGCGTCGGCGCCGTTGTCGAACAGCGCGCGCACGCCGGCGGCGTTGCCCTGCAGGATCGGCCACGCGATCAGCGGCAGGCCGCCGTTGGAGATCGCATCGGGATCGGCGTGGCGCTCGCGCACCAGGCGCGCGACTTCGACGGCGTCGCCGCGCGCGGCGGCGTTCGCGAGCGCGAGCGCGTCGCCGTGGAAGTGGCGTTCGATGTCGAGCGTCTGGGTCACGGCGGACGGCGGCTCCTGCGCGCGTGGCGCGGCGTTCGGGCTAGATTGCCCATGGCAGCCGCCGACCACAAGCAAGACCGACAGCGCGAGCGGCGGAAATGCCGGGGCGGGCGGTGTCGATGCCGTCATGCCGGTGTCGGTCGCTCAGCGTGCGCGGAAGCGCGGGCGCGAATGCGGCTGCGCGCACGATGGCCCGCCGCCACTGTCAGCGCGCCCGGTCCGACCGTACTCAGCCCAGCTGATCCCGCAGCGCGGCTTCGCTGTCGCTGATCTGCGCCTGCATCGCGCCGTCGAACACTCCGAAGCTATGGCGGTCGACCATCTCGCTGACGCTGTCGCGGACGTCGCCATCGGCGGCTTCCACGGCGACGGACGCGACCGTCTCGATGCCTTCGGCCACGTCGAGCGTGATGTCGCCGCCTTCCTCGACCCAGTCGCCGACGGTGCCGATCGCGGCCCCGCCGCCGCTGACGACGTC
>Ga0207681_10002906_pt1 | contig 10833 bp, 12 predicted proteins | sample KBSS53metaG_FD_184324 | JGI IMG/M metagenome (GOLD analysis project Ga0207681, IMG submission 184324) | Switchgrass rhizosphere microbial communities from Kellogg Biological Station, Michigan, USA - KBS S5-3 metaG (SPAdes) (version 2) | ecosystem: Host-associated > Plants > Roots > Rhizosphere... | reverse complement strand
AGCGTTCGACCTGCAGAACGACGTGACCGCCGCCGCCATCGAACTGGCGACCCGCGAAGGTTTCGAGTCGGTCGAGCACGTCAAACGCTACACGGCGCTGGGCTTCGGCACCGATCAGGGCAAGCTCGGCAACGTCAACGGCCTGGCGATTGCCGCCCGTTCGCTGAACGTGACCATCCCGCAGATGGGCACCACGATGTTCCGTCCGAACTACACGCCGGTGACGTTTGGCGCGGTAGCCGGTCGTCACTGCGGGCACATCTTTGAACCTGTGCGTTACACCGCACTGCATCAATGGCACCTGAAAAACGGCGCCGAGTTCGAAGACGTCGGTCAGTGGAAACGTCCGTGGTACTTCCCGAAAAACGGCGAAGACATGCATGCGGCCGTCAAACGCGAATGCAAGGCTGTGCGTGACAGCGTCGGTCTGCTGGACGCTTCGACCCTGGGCAAGATCGACATCCAGGGCCCGGACGCCCGCGAGTTCCTCAACCGCGTGTACACCAACGCCTGGACCAAGCTCGACGTGGGCAAGGCCCGTTACGGCCTGATGTGCAAGGAAGACGGCATGGTCTTCGACGACGGGGTGACGGCGTGTCTGGCCGACAACCATTTCGTCATGACCACCACCACCGGCGGCGCGGCTCGCGTCCTGCAGTGGCTGGAGCTGTACCACCAGACCGAATGGCCAGAGATGAAGGTCTACTTCACCTCCGTCACCGACCACTGGGCGACCATGACCCTGTCCGGCCCGAACAGCCGCAAGCTGCTCAGCGCCGTGACCGACATCGACCTGGCCAACGAAGCGTTTCCGTTCATGACCTGGAAAGAAGGTCTGGTCGGCGGTGTGCCGGCGCGGGTGTTCCGTATCTCGTTTACCGGTGAGCTGTCGTACGAAGTCAACGTTCAGGCCGATTACGCGATGGGCGTGCTGGAAAAAATCGTCGAGGCGGGCAAACAGTACAACCTGACGCCGTACGGCACCGAGACCATGCACGTTCTGCGGGCCGAGAAGGGCTTCATCATCGTCGGCCAGGACACCGACGGCTCGATGACCCCGGACGACCTGAACATGGGCTGGTGCGTCGGCCGCACCAAACCGTTCTCGTGGATCGGCCAGCGCGGCATGAACCGTGAAGACTGCGTGCGTGACCAGCGTAAACAGCTGGTGGGCCTGAAGCCGATCGATCCGAACGTCTGGCTGCCGGAAGGTGCACAGCTGGTGTTCAACACCAAGCAGTCGATCCCGATGACCATGGTCGGCCACGTGACCTCCAGTTACGCGCACAACTCCCTCGGCTATTCGTTTGCCATGGGCGTGGTGAAGGGCGGTCTCAAGCGCATGGGCGAGCGGGTGTTCGCACCGCTGGCGGACGGCAGCGTGATCGAGGCGGAAATCGTTTCTTCGGTGTTCTTCGATCCGAAAGGCGATCGCCAGAACATCTAGTGGCTTCAGGACTTGTGAGTGGGCAATGACACCGAGTCGGCCCATTCGCGAGCAAGCCCGCTCCCACAGGGGAATGCGGTCGAATGTGGGAGCGGCGGTGCGACGTTCGCCTTGCTCGCGAAGGCGGCGGTACAGCCACCACAAGGGCCGTAATCAACAGAATTCAGGAAGGTGTTTTATGACCGCAGCCAACGTTTACCAACAACGCCCGACCACCGGGGCCAAGGCCGAGTCGTCGCTGCACCACGCCGACCTCGCCAGCCTGGTCGGCAAGGGCCGCAAGACCGCCGGTGTGACCGTGCGCGAGAAAAAACTCCTCGGTCACCTGACCATTCGTGGCGACGGCCACGATGCCGCGTTCGCTGCCGGCGTGCACAAGGCCCTGGGCATCGAGTTGCCGGGCGCCCTGAGCGTCATCGTCAAAGGCGAAACCAGCCTGCAATGGATGGGACCGGATGAGTGGCTGCTGATCGTGCCGAGCGGTGAAGAGTTCGCCGCCGAGCAGAAACTGCGCGAAGCGCTGGGCGATCTGCACATCGCCATCGTCAACGTCAGCGGCGGCCAGCAAGTGCTCGAACTGAGCGGCCCGAACGTGCGTCAGGTGCTGATGAAATCCACCAGCTACGACGTGCACCCGAACAACTTCCCGGTCGGCAAGGCGGTCGGCACGGTGTTCGCCAAGTCGCAGCTGATGATCCGCCACACCGCCGAAGACACCTGGGAACTGCTGATCCGTCGCAGCTTCTCGGATTACTGGTGGTTGTGGTTGCAGGATGCGTCCGCCGAATACGGCCTGAGCGTTCAGGCCTGATCAGGAGAAAACGATGAGCCGCGCCCCGGATACATGGATTCTGACCGCCGACTGCCCCAGCGTTCTCGGCACCGTGGACGCGGTGACGCGTTTTCTGTTCGAGCAGGGCTGTTATGTCACCGAGCACCACTCGTTCGATGACCGGCTCTCGGGCCGGTTCTTCATTCGGGTGGAGTTCCGTCAGCCCGACGGTTTCGACGAGCAATCCTTCCGCGCCGGCCTCGCCGAACGCGGTCAGGCGTTCGGCATGATCTTCGAGCTGACCGCGCCGAACTACCGGCCAAAAGTGGTGATCATGGTCTCCAAGGCCGATCACTGCCTCAACGACCTGCTCTACCGCCAGCGCATCGGCCAGTTGTCGATGGACGTGGCGGCGGTGGTGTCGAACCACCCGGACCTCAAGCCGTTGGCCGACTGGCACCAGATTCCCTACTACCATTTCCCCCTCGATCCCAACGACAAACCGGCCCAGGAGCGGCAGGTGTGGCAGGTGATCGAGGAGGCCGGCGCCGAACTGGTGATCCTCGCCCGCTACATGCAGGTGCTGTCGCCGGAGCTGTGCCGCAAGCTCGATGGCAAGGCGATCAATATTCACCACTCGCTGCTGCCGGGCTTCAAGGGCGCAAAACCGTATCACCAGGCCTACAACAAGGGCGTGAAGCTGGTGGGCGCCACCGCGCACTACATCAACAACGACCTCGACGAAGGGCCGATCATCGCCCAGGGCGTCGAGGCGGTGGATCACAGTCATTACCCCGAGGACCTGATCGCCAAGGGCCGCGACATCGAAGGCCTGACCCTGGCCCGGGCTGTTGGGTATCACATTGAAAGAAGGGTTTTTTTGAACGCCAACAGAACCGTCGTTCTTTAGATCGCTTTCGCGAGCAAGCCCGCTCCCACAGGGGATTTGTGGTTTGAGCAAGATGGCATGCACCCAAGAGAGCCAATGTGGGAGCGGGCTTGCCCGCGAAGGGGTCATAACTGACAACGCAAAACCAACAAGCAATAACCCGAGCATTTACGCGCTGCCTGCCTGGGCAACGCGGTTCCATAAAAACAACAGCGAGGTGAAAGCATGTCTGGCAATCGTGGTGTGGTGTATCTCGGCGCTGGCAAGGTCGAAGTACAGAAAATCGACTATCCGAAAATGCAGGATCCGCGCGGCAGGAAGATCGAGCACGGTGTCATCCTGCGTGTGGTTTCAACCAACATTTGCGGCTCCGACCAGCACATGGTGCGCGGCCGTACCACCGCTCAGGTCGGTCTGGTGCTGGGACACGAGATCACCGGTGAAGTGATCGAGAAGGGCAGCGACGTCGAAAGCCTGAAAATCGGCGATCTGGTCTCCGTTCCGTTCAACGTGGCTTGCGGGCGCTGCCGCTCCTGCAAGGAGCAACACACCGGCGTCTGCCTGACCGTCAACCCGGCCCGCGCCGGCGGTGCCTACGGTTACGTCGACATGGGCGACTGGACCGGCGGCCAGGCCGAATACGTGCTGGTGCCGTATGCCGACTTCAACCTGCTGAAACTGCCGGACCGCGACAAGGCCATGGAGAAAATCCGTGACCTGACCTGCCTCTCCGACATTCTGCCGACCGGTTACCACGGCGCCGTTACCGCGGGCGTCGGTCCGGGCAGCACCGTTTACATCGCGGGCGCAGGCCCGGTCGGCCTCGCCGCTGCCGCCTCCGCCCGTTTGCTCGGCGCTGCGGTGGTGATCGTCGGCGACGTCAACACCGTCCGCCTGGCCCACGCCAAGGCTCAGGGTTTTGAAATCGTCGACCTGTCGAAAGACACCCCGCTGCACGAACAGATCGCCGCGCTGCTGGGCGAGCCTGAAGTGGATTGCGCGGTGGACTGCGTCGGCTTCGAAGCCCGTGGTCATGGTCACGACGGCGTCAAATCCGAAGCCCCGGCCACCGTACTCAACTCGCTGATGGGCGTGGTGCGCGTGGCCGGCAAGATCGGTATTCCGGGCCTGTACGTGACCGAAGATCCGGGTGCTGTGGACGCTGCCGCGAAAATGGGCAGCCTGAGCATCCGCTTCGGTCTGGGCTGGGCCAAATCCCACAGCTTCCACACAGGGCAAACCCCGGTGATGAAGTACAACCGTCAGCTGATGCAGGCGATCATGTGGGACCGCATCAACATCGCCGAAGTGGTGGGCGTGCAGGTCATCAGCCTCGACCAGGCGCCGGAAGGTTACGGCGAGTTCGATGCGGGTGTGCCGAAGAAGTTTGTGATTGATCCGCATAAGTTGTTCAGTGCGGCGTAAGTTTCAGCCACAAAAAAGAGCAACCCGTAGGTTGCTCTTTTTTTCAAATCAGTCCTGACTATTTGAATGCGCACTTGCTGGCATCACCGTCAGTAACCGCACAATCATCACCTTTCCAATTGCTTCCCGTGCCCTTGACCGGAGTTTCGAGTCTGAGGCCAGATGAGGCACCAACGTCGTCTTTGCCTTCGTAACGGCAAATGACAACTGAACTGGCGCTGCTTCCGTCCTTGATGCGCGCAGAGGTAAAGGTTAGGTCTTCGGCGCTACTCGAACCGGTTACCGAGAGAGTCGGACAGGTAACTGCATAGGCGCTGTTAATCATCGCCAGACAAGTCAAAGCCCCCAACATCATTTTCAGCTTCATTGCTTGTACTCCGTTACTGGATGGGAGGTCATATCCTCGGTTTTCCTCCTCGTCTTTCCTACTGTCATAAATGACAGTTTTTTAGATCTGTTTGTAATAGCTTTCTGAGTATTGAGAAGGCGACGAACTAACGAACGGTGGTTGGCGGATATCTTGGTGTGAAACCGCTGGGCCTTCAGACGGAACATGCTGTCGCCTACCCGGTCGAACCGGCAGTTTGATCGCCTGTATCCGGGCGGTCTTCACGCCACAAGGATGTCTGAATGAAGATTTCACGCGGTTTTGCCCTGGCATCGCTCCTGACTCTGGCGGCAGGGCCGGTGTTTGCCGGTTTCAGTTTGAATGACGTGGCCGGTGCGGTATCGGGCATGCAGGTCATCAGCCTCGACCAAGCGTCGGAAGGTTATGGCGAATTCGATGCGGGTGTTCCGAAGAAGTTTGTGATTGATCCGCACAAGTTGTTCAGTGCGGCGTAGGGTTTACGCAGTACGAGAACGGCGCCATTGAGGCGCCGTTTTTTGAACGGGTTTCTATACGACCTGAACTTGATCCGCTTGCATTCCCTTCTGTCCTTTTACAGCGACGAAGGTCACAGTCTGTCCTTCTGTCAAGTTTCTAAATCCATCCGTTTGAATGGCGGTGTAGTGGACGAAAAGATCATCGCTGCCGTCCTGAGGAGCAATCCAGCCAAAACCTTTGGTCTCGCTAAACCACTTCACGGTGCCGCTTTGTCTGTTTGACATGTCTATGCTTCCTGTTTGCTGTTCGAAATCAAGGGTCCACGACCAGTTTTTACCTGTACTTAGGTCGCGAACCAGTCGAACGTTAATCGTGTAATCCCGCCCTATCGCTTTTCATCACTTCATAACTGACTCTTTGTCCGGCCCTGATTTTTCCAATGATTGGGTCGTCAGGATCAATGCGAAAGATGATTGATGAGGGTTGCTCATCACATCCTTTGCAGCGTCCTTCGACGGTTCCTTCCCCGGCGGGATGCTCGAGTCGTCGCGGTCTGACAATTGCTTCTCCATCGCAGCACCTTTCTCGAAATGATCCGCGGCAAACTTGTGTCGAATTCAATGTAATTCACTTGAATTCAGCCGGTAACTGTCAGGTTTGACAGTTTTTTGAAACCTTTTGGAATAACTCAGACTTCCAATTGGAATGACCGGAACGTGCCGCCATATCCCCGGTCAAACCGGCAGTTTGATCGCCTGTATCCAAGCGGTCTTCACGCCACAAGAGGATGTCTGAATGAAGATTTCACGCGGTTTTGCCCTGGCATCGCTCCTGACCCTGGCGGCAGGGCCGGTGTTTGCCGGTTTCAGTTTGAGTGACGTGGCCGGTGCGGTATCGGGCATGCAGGGTGGGGACAAGGCTGCCGCTGCGGCGCCGACGTCGGAAACCGCCGGTCTGTTGAGTGCCCTGAGCGCGCTGAACGTCACGCCGCAGCAAGCGGTCGGCGGCACCAGTGCCATGCTGGGGTTGGCGAAAAACCAGCTCAGCAACACGGATTATTCCGAGCTGGCCAAGGAAGTGCCGGGCATCGACAAACTGTCGGGCGGCAGCGGCAATCTGGCGGCGTTGAGCGGCTTGCTCGGCTCGTCCGGCAAGTCCGCCGGGCTGGAAAATGCGCTGGGCAACGTCAAGGACACCAATGACCTGAACAACGCCTTCGGTGCGTTGGGCATGGACAGCGGGATGGTCGGCCAGTTTGCCCCGATCCTATTGCAATACCTCGGTCAGCAGGGTGTCGGCGGTTCGCTGCTGCAAAGCCTGGGCAGCATCTGGGGCACCGGCACCAACGGTTGACTCAGCGGCGCTCGCCCTTGAGTTCGGCGATGCGCTGATCCTTGAGGGTCCAGAGCTGGTTGACCCAGTTCTGGACCTTCTCGCGAAACGCCGGATCGTTTTCGTAATCGCCCTGCCACAGGGTCGGGTCCAGTTCGCGGGTCTGGATGTCGACGATCACGCGTGGCACGTTGCCGCTGATCAGGTCCCAGAACCCCGGAATCTTCTGCTGTGGATAAACCACGGTCACATCGAGAATCGCGTCCAGCTGCTCGCCCATCGCCGCCAGTACGAACGCCACGCCGCCGGCCTTGGGCTTGAGCAGGTGGCTGAACGGTGACTGCTGCTGAGTGCTTTTGGCAGCGGTGTAACGCGTGCCTTCCAGATAATTCACCACGGTCACCGGCTGACGCTTGAACAGCTCGCAGGCGGCTTTGGTGATTTCCAGATCCTTGCCGGCCAGTTCCGGGTTCTTCGCCAGGAACGCCTTGGTGTAGCGCTTCATGAACGGGTAATCCAGCGCCCACCAGGCCAGGCCCAGGAACGGCACCCAGATCAGCTCTTTCTTGAGGAAGAACTTGAAGAACGGCGTGCGCCGGTTGAGAGTCTGGATCAGCGCCGGGATATCGACCCAGGACTGATGGTTGCTGATCACCAGGTAGGAAGTGTCGCTGCGCAGGTCTTCGCCGCCGCGAATATCCCATTGCGTGGGAATGCACAGGCGGAAGATCAGCTTGTCGATTTCCGCCCAGGTTTCGGCGATCCACATCACCGCCCACGAGGCATAGTCGCGAAAGCGCCCCGGCAGGATCAGCTTGAGCACGGCGAACACCATCAGCGGGCCGAACAATACCAGGGTGTTGGACAACAGCAGCAGGGTGACGAAACAGCCGGTGAGCAGGCGGCGCATAAGCAACTCTTGGAAAACGGATGGGCGCGCCATGATAAGTGGCTTCGGCCGGCAGGCCAAATCCGCCGGTGACGAATGTTTCACCTGTGGCGCGATAACCTGCCGGGAACGTTCATGCGAACAACGGTCTAAAATCTCGCGTCTGACGCCCCCATTTCCCAAGGAAGCCCCTTACGTGAAATCCCTCCTTGCACTGCTTTCCCTCGTCGCCCTGCCGGTGCTCGCCGCCGAACCGACCCTGTACGGTCGTTACGAATACATCGCGCTGCCGGAAATCGGCGGTGAAGTGCTCAAGGCCAAGATGGACACCGGCGCGCTGACCGCCTCGCTCTCGGCCAAGGACATCGAGACCTTCACCCGTGACGGCGAAGACTGGGTGCGTTTCCGCTTGGCCACCAAGGACGCCAGCAACAAGGTGTACGAACACAAGGTCGCGCGGATCAGCAAGATCAAGAGTCGCTCGGATGAAGAAGACGAGGGCGAAAGCACCGAAGTGGCCAAGCGCCCGGTGGTCGATCTGGAGCTGTGCCTGGGCGACGTCAAGCGTACCGTGGAGGTCAACCTGACCGACCGCAGCAACTTCAACTACCCGTTGCTGATCGGTGCCAAGGCCCTGCGCGAGTTCGGCGCGGCGGTGAACCCGGCTCGGCGCTTCACCGCCGACAAACCTGATTGCTGAAACAAGTGGTCTCATTGACGTAACGCCGGGCTTGGGGCACCGTTCGCGCACTTAACCCACAGGCTCGGACGCCATGCCTCATATCCTGATTGTCGAAGACGAAGCGGCGATTGCCGACACGCTGATTTTTGCCTTGCAGGGCGAGGGCTTCACCACGACCTGGCTGAGCCTGGGCGCGGCGGCGCTGGAGCATCAGCGCCAGACCCCGGCGGACCTGATCATCCTCGACATCGGTCTGCCGGACATCAGCGGCTTCGAAACCTGCAAGCAGCTGCGTCGCTTCAGTGAAGTGCCGGTGCTGTTTCTCAGCGCGCGCAACGCCGAGATCGACCGGGTGGTGGGCCTGGAAATCGGTGCCGATGATTATGTGGTCAAACCGTTCAGCCCACGGGAAGTGGCGGCGCGGGTCCGGGCGATTCTCAAGCGCATGGCGCCACGTCCGGTCATCGAGGCGTCCTCGGCGCTGTTTCGCATCGATCCCGAGCGCGTACAGATCAGCTATCGCGGCCAGCCCCTGAGCCTGACCCGCCACGAATTCCGGCTACTGCAATGCCTGCTCGAACAACCCGAGCGGGTGTTCAGCCGCGAGCAATTGCTCGATGCGCTGGGCGTGGCGGCGGATGCCGGTTACGAGCGCAGCATCGACAGCCATATCAAAAGCGTACGCGCCAAATTGCGCCTGGTGCGCGCCGAGGCCGAGCCGATCCAGACCCATCGCGGCCTCGGCTACAGCTACAGTCCGGGGCACAGCTGATGTCGCTGGGGCTGCGGATTTTCCTGGTGTACGTGCTGTTTATCGGCCTGACCGGGTATTTCGTGCTCAACACCGTGATGGAAGAAATCCGCCCCGGCGTGCGCCAGTCCACCGAAGAAACCCTGGTCGACACCGCCAACCTGATGGCGGAAATCCTGCGGGACGATTTCAAGGCCGGGACCCTCAACCAGAATCGCTGGCCCGAATTGCTCCGTGCCTATGGCGAGCGCCAGCCGAAGGCGACGATCTGGGGCCTGGCGAAAAACCAGGTCAACCACCGCATCTACGTCACTGACGCCAAGGGCATTGTGGTGTTGGACTCCAGTGGTAGCGCGGTCGGCCAGGACTACTCGCGCTGGAACGACGTCTACCTGACCCTGCGCGGCGAATACGGCGCACGCTCCAGCCGCAGTGACCCGAATGACCCGAACTCCTCGGTGATGCACGTCGGTGCGCCGATCCGCGACAACGGCGCGATCATCGGCGTGGTCACCGTGGCCAAACCCAACAGTTCACTGCAACCCTATGTCGATCGCACCGAACGGCGCTTGCTCGGTTACGGCGCCGGATTGATCGGCCTCGGCCTGCTGCTGGGCGCCGTGCTGTCGTGGTGGCTGAGCCGCGCGCTGCACCGCTTGACCGTGTACGCCCAGGCCGTGAGCGAGGGCCGTCGGGTGGCGGTGCCGCACTATCGCGGCGGCGAGCTGGAGCAGTTGGCGACCGCCGTGGAACAGATGCGCACCCAGCTCGAAGGCAAGGCCTACGTCGAACGTTATGTGCACACCCTGACCCATGAATTGAAGAGCCCGCTGGCGGCCATTCGCGGTGCCGCCGAGCTGCTGCAGGGCGAGATGCCGCCGGATCAGCGATTACGCTTTGTCGGCAACATCGACAGTGAAAGTGCCCGGATGCAGCAGTTGATCGAGCGCCTGCTCGATCTGGCTCAGGTGGAGCAGCGTCAGGACCTGGAAGAACGTGTCGCCGTACCGCTCGCGGCGTTGGTCGATGAAGTTTTGCAGGCACAGGCCGCACGGATTGAAGGGCGGCAACTGAGAATCGAACGGGCCATCCCCGCCGATCTGGCATTGCTCGGCGAGCCGTTTCTGCTGCGCCAGGCCTTGGGCAATCTGCTGGAAAACGCGCTGGATTTCACGCCACCCAAGGGCTTGCTGCGATTTGATGCAGAGCGGGTTGGCGACGAGATTGTGTTTCGCCTGTTCAACGAGGCCGCGCCCATCCCCGATTACGCGCTGATGCGTCTGACCGAGCGCTTTTATTCATTGCCGCGTCCTGACAGCGGGCGCAAAAGCACGGGGCTTGGGCTGAACTTCGTCGAGGAGGTGATCAAGCTGCACGGTGGTTCTCTGCGCATCGAGAACCTCGCAGGGGGCGTGCAGGTGCAATTGCACCTGCCGTGATTAGCCCGGTAATCCTTCGCCCGCTCAGGACGGCGTTGCCGCTTCGTTGATTCGAGCCTTGTTTCGGCGATGCGCCCATTGCAGCGCCGGTCGCTCGACCCAGTGCCAGGAGGCGATGGCCAGCACGATCACGATCAGCGCCGACAGCAGCATGGAGGGCACGAACGTCAGTGATGTCTTGTTGATCACCAACTGCTGTACGGGAAACGCATACAGGTAGATGCCGTAGGACAGGTCGAATCGACCCCGGATGGTGCGATCGACGTAGAGCAGGCCCACACTCAGGGTGGCCAGGCAGATGCTCAGGGTGACGACCACGCCGGCCACCGGTGTCCCGATCGCCAGCGAAGCAATCCCGATACAGGCCACCGGTGGCCGGCG
>Ga0207681_10002903_pt1 | contig 10836 bp, 6 predicted proteins | sample KBSS53metaG_FD_184324 | JGI IMG/M metagenome (GOLD analysis project Ga0207681, IMG submission 184324) | Switchgrass rhizosphere microbial communities from Kellogg Biological Station, Michigan, USA - KBS S5-3 metaG (SPAdes) (version 2) | ecosystem: Host-associated > Plants > Roots > Rhizosphere >... | reverse complement strand
GCCGCCTCCACACCCGCCGTGTGCTGGAGCGTATAACCGAATTGGCACTAAATGTCAAGCGTTATCGTCGTCCCGGACTTGATCCCGGACCACGCTTCGAGCCGAAGCTGTGCCATCTCGATCGACTAGCTACACATCCCGTCGCCGCGCAAGCCGGCATCGAAGCCTGCATCCGAGAGAGCTGCGAGACCCGTGTCCGTCATGGCGGCTATGCTGCTGCTATGCTGCTGCTATGGCCGGACGATTGAACGCCGGATACTCACCTTCAAGCTGGCCGGATACTTACCTTCAAGCTGGATGAGAAACTGGGACCCTCAGACTTTCCCGTGCCGAATGTAGCTATCAATCGTGAACAGTGCGTTTGACGGAACTGTCAAAATCATACTAACAGATCATGCGATCTCACCTGGGCTGCGCGGGCACCGCCAGGTGAAGTGCTCACGCCTCTGATCAGGAGGCTGCAGGCGAGCGATCTTGTTGCTCGCACGGGTGTGGGGTGAAGGATAAAGCGTTGGACATGGCGGTTTGGGGCGAGAAGCAGACAAATTCAAGAGGATCGGGCTGCCGGCTTAAGCAACTCGTGGATTGGCCTGTACGTCAGCATGGGCTGCGAAGCCATGGTGTACCGCAAGTGCGATGTTCTAAGCCGTCCTGCGAGGACAGAGCAGAATGGGGTTATGAGCAGTACCTCGAGCGCAATCAGGCTTCGCTTTTTGCGAACGGTGTCGCCGCGTAGTCGCAAAGCGCCTTGCCTACGCAATTTACTAAAATGACGCGGGCTTTTTACAGAAATTCAAAATATCCGCTTCGAAAATGTTAGAAGAATTGGTTGTCGAGTAAGGAAAAAGCTAGGAATAATTGTAAAAAGCTCTGGACATGGCAAATGAATGCCAGGATACGTAGACTGATTGTGGTGCGGGCACGTCATACAGATCACACACATGACATCGCCGCTGTCGTTGCGTCTACGCGGATGACACTAATAAAAATATCGAGAGGGGGCTGGAAATGAGGAAGCAAGGATTTCATTTACTATCGTCGAGTATCGCGGCGATCGTAACCGTTGCGAGTGTCGATCCCGCCGTCGCGCAAACGGATACGACAATCTCCGACGGAACCGCGGACATTGTTGTAACCGCCCAGCGACGTGAAGAACGGCTGCAGGATGTCCCCGCAACAATCACTGCTTTGACAGGGGACCAGCTTGATCGTGCCGGAATCACTTCGACTCAGCAACTGACGCAAGTGACGCCAGGGCTTAACTTTACCCAATCGTCCTTTTCTCCACAGCCAACCATTCGTGGCATCGGCACTCGTGGAGTGACGGCAGGCGATGAGTCTGTCGTTCCGGTCTATGTTGATGGCGTATATCAGCCAGCACTCAACTCCACGGTAATCGAACTGAACAGCGTGGAGCGCATCGAAGTGCTCAAGGGTCCGCAGGGTGCTCTGCTCGGGCGCAATGCGATGGGTGGTGCGATCAACATCATTACCCGGACCCCCACGGTGGATCCAGCAATGGACTTCAGCCTTAGCTACGGCAAATTCAATCAGGTGACCGGCAAGGCATACGTTACGGGCGGAACAGATAATGTTGCGGCCGATATTGCCGTACTCTACAGTAATGATGACGGGTATATCCGTAACATTGCGAATGGTAGCAGGACGGGGCAGACGCGTAGCTATTCCGTAAGATCTAAGATACTGTGGAACCCGGTCGATGACTTGAAGTTCACCCTGATCGGCAGCACTGCCGGGACAAATGACTCCGTGTCTTATTCGACGCAGGCGAGAAACCGCAACACGCTTGCCCGACGTTTCAATCCGGCGGTGCTCATTCCCGATAATCCGTTCGAGACTTCAGCGCTCGACCAGACGCCGATCGATACGACCGCCTCAAATGCCGCGCTGATCGCCAGTTGGAGCCGGCCCGGCTTCTCCATCAATTCGGTGAGCGGATATCAGCGAACGACTTTAAACAGCATTGCAGATTCGGATACCACACCACAATTTGTCGGAACCTCGCTGGGAACTCGCCGGACACGATCCTTCATCCAGGATCTCTACGCTGTTTCGACCGGACATGGCCCCGTCAACTGGATCGTAGGTGCCACTTATTATCACGACCGCTCCGGCAACCCGGGTGTGATCAACGTCAACGTCGCCTTTCCCAGTCGCGTCCGGTCGACGACAAATCTAACTACTGCCGTGACAACGAACTCGGTCGCCTTGTGGGGACAGCTTGGCTACGATTTCTCGGATCAGATCAACCTGACGGTGGGCGGCCGATACACACGTGACAAAAAGCAATACGACGCTCGCAATAACATCAGCGGCGCCCTTATCGATAGTGAGCACACCTGGGAAAAGTTTACGCCTAGCGCGACGCTTAAATTCTCGCCGTCGAGGGACCTCAACTTCTACGCGAAGGTCGGGCAGGCCTTCAAGGCGGGCGTCTATGCCAGCTCAACATTCTCGGCAAAACCGGTCGATCCCGAAACCGTCACGCAATATGAGCTCGGCTTCAAGGGCGAGCTTACATCTTGGTTACGGCTGAACCTGGCGGGATATTACACCGACTACAAGAATGTTCAGGTCAATGTCCGCGATCCCATCACCCTTCTGTCTAGCCTCGAGAACGCGGCCAGTGCGCGCATCTACGGCTTCGAGGGCGACGTCGTGGTGCACCCCGTCCGCAACCTGAACATTCGTGGCGGCCTCTCGCTTCTTAACGCCAAATATCGCAACTATAAGAATGCGCAGGTGTTCGTGCCGACCGGTCTTGGCGGCAACGCTAGCGCGACTATAGACGCGAGCGGAAAGCAGTTGATCCGAACCCCTTCATTCACGTTCAATGTCGGCGCCGATTACACCGTGCCGCTTGCCGACGGCTCTGAGTTGGCTGCTAGCGCCAACTTCTTCCACAGCGGCATCTCCTATTGGGAAGCGAGCAATCGGGTGGTGCAGCCGAGAACCAACATATTGAACAGCGAGATATCCTACCTTGAGCCATCGGGGCGTGCGCGGATCGCGCTTTGGGGCCTAAACCTTTTGAACGAGAAGTACCCCCGCTTCATCCTGTCCTCGACCACGGCCGATAGCCAGGTGTATGCGTTGCCAAGAACTTATGGCGTTCGGCTTTCCGTGAGCTTCAAATGAGGAGTGGCGGTGCCGCAATGGTCGGCTCGCCGACCGCTTCGCATGTCCTTGCAGGAGTAGAAGGATAGTGGACATAGATGGCCATTACCCACAGCGCACACAGGCATGGAAAGCAGTAGCCATCCTGTGTGCATTTTACGCGATGGCCATCCTTGACCGCGTCATCCTATCGATGATGATCGGCCCGATCAAAGCAGATCTCGGGATCAATGACTTCCAGTTCGGCCTATTACTTGGATTGTCCTTTGCACTGACTTACGTAATCTGCGGCATCCCCTTTGGCATGTTGGCCGATCGCTACCCACGCAGGCGGATCATATTGGCTGGGCTGCTTATCTGGTCGACAGCTACGATCGGCTGTGGCTTCGTTGGGGGATTTGCTGCGTTGTTCCTCATGCGCATGCTGGTCGGTGTGGGCGAGGCAGCGCTTTCTCCGGCGGCCATACCGCTGATTGCTGACCTGTTCCCGCCCGACAAGCGGAGCCTTCCACTTTCGCTCTATCAAGCTGCAACGCACGTAGGATCGGCCTTGGCGCTCATTTGCGGTGGCCTTCTGATTGATACACTTTCCCGGAGCAGCGAGCGCATTGGCCTCTTGGGCCATTCTTTCTACGGCTGGCAGATGGTGTTCTTCATCATCGGCCTTCCGGGTTGTCTGTTCGGCTTCCTGGCAACCCGGCTGCCTGAACCGAGAAGGCACGCATCGGCGGCGACACGGTCCTCGCCGGCGCGCATGGGGCCGTTCATAGCTAAGCACAGGCGGCTGTTTGCCTTCTTCATCGTGGCCTTCGCCGCCAACGTCACGCTGAACTATGCCTTCGCTTACTGGAGTGCGGAACATCTCTACCGCAAGCTTGGATGGTCGAAGGCCGAGATCGGGCTGGCACTAGGGCTGCTATTGCTTGCGCCTCCCTTGATCAGCCACGTTATAACCGGCGGTCTTGTCGACCGTATGACCGCGCATCGCATCGATGACGCTCCGCTCCGGCTTTTCTTCTGGATGTCCCTGATTTCGCTGCCGTTCGGCATCCTGGCCTATGCTACTTCAAGCCCGATGGTGGCAATTTGCAGTCTGCTGGCGCTGAAACTGTTCCTCATTCCGAGCCTTGGCTTCGCCACCACAGCGATACAGCTTTTCACGCCCAAGGAATTGCGGGGACGAGTGAATGGTCTGTTCCTCTCGTTGGTCAATTTTGCCGGTCTTGCGATCGGCCCTGCGCTGGTCGGTTTCCTCACTCACTATGTCTGGAAAGACGATACGGCACTCGGCGCGGTTCTTTCGACCATGATGGGAACCGGCATCTGCATAATCAGCATATGTCTGTACTTTTCGCTCGGGCCGATGCGGAAGGCTGTGTCGGAAGCGCGGAAGGAAGCAACGACAGGCGCTGACGCGACACTGTGACCAGCCCTGAGAGGATCCCGCCCGACCTTGTGGTCAGGATGGCTGGTTTAAGCCAGATGCGACTGGCTGCCGACAAAAGCGAGCCGCCCGCATTTCCTCCAGACAGGAAACCATGATGTCTCAGATTGCCCGTCCCCGATCTGCCTCCGTCATAGCCTGGAGCAGCGTTGGCCTTCTCTCGGTCCTCTATGCGCTGGGGATGATGGATCGCATAATGCTTGCGATGATCATCAATCCGATAAAGGCCGACTTCGGCATCGGCGATTTTCAAGTCGGGCTCCTGATGGGGTTGGCGTTTTCGGTTACCTACGTGATCCTCGGAGTGCCTCTCGGCCTCACGGCGGACAGGGTTCCCCGAAAATTCGTGATTTTCGGCGGATTGCTGGTCTGGTCGCTTGCGACATTGGGATCGGCATTCGCGGCCGGTTTCTTTTCTCTGTTTCTATTTCGAATGGCGTTGGGGGTCGGCGAAGCTGCGTTGTCGCCGGCGGCCGTGCCCTTGATAAGCTCACTGTTCCCCCAGGAACGACGAAGCCTGCCTTTGTCGATCTACATGGCGTCAAGCAACGTCGGTGCCGCCGTTGCCGCCGTCTCGGTAGGCTTTTTGCTTCTCTGGATCACCCAGCAAGGCAATATGGTGCCGCTCATCGGGGTGGAAATTCGGCCTTGGCAATTTGTGTTCCTGTGCATGGCGGTGCCCGGGTTTCTCCTCCTGCCCGCTGTCCTCCTCTTACCCGACCCACCCCGTTTGCGAGAAACCAGATCCGCACCCGGCCTAAAGCCGCTCTATCGATTTCTGGGGTCACGCAAGCGCCTCTTCGTGCCCTTGTTTATTACCTTCGCCTTGTCAGTGACTGTGAACTATTCTTTCAGCTACTGGAGTGCTGAATTTCTTATGCGAGTTCATGGGTGGACGAAGGCGCAGGCGGGTGCACTGATGGGTTTTATGTTCTTCGTGCCGCCGCTTTTAAGTCATCTGATATCTGGCATTTCGATAGACTGGCTGGCTGCAAAGGGTGTTCGCGACGCGCCTTTAAGATTATTCCTTTTTATGGCTCTGCTGTCTTTGCCGTTCAGTCTGATGGCGTACCTAGCTGCAAACTCTACTCTGACTGTTATCGGTTTGGCCGTGATTGCCAGCCTGTTCTATCCGAGCCTGAGTTTTGGGACCATTACGATTCAGCAGGTAACACCGGACGATCTGAAAGGTCAGATGACGGGCGCGTTCCTCTCCTTCACGAACTTCTTCGGGCTGGGTATCGGACCAGCTCTGGTGGGCTTTTTGAGCCAACATGCCTTTGGCGGCACAGGGGCTCTCGGGACGTCTTTGGCGATGATCGTCAGTCTCGGCATCTTGCTCGTCTGCTTCTGCCTCGCACTCTGCCTCGGTCCACTGAGGGAGGCCGTAGGGGCATCCAAACCATCAAGTGCTGCCGAGCACCTTGAAGCCGTTGGCACCGACCAAGCCTGAGGAGGGGAAAGTCATGCGTCCAAGGCGTGTCTGCCCCAGGGGGCCTGTGCCCGGGGCGGCGTAGACAGGCGCGCCAATTGCCGAAGCTATGGGTTTTCCAGGGACGAGAGCGGCTGTGGCGCAGCGTTGGATTGGTCAGGTGCGGTGGGGGCGGGGGTTTTCAGGGTCCGAGCGCGGACTTCATCGCTGGATGCGCTTGTGTCGCTGATCGATTGGCACGCAGTCGCGGTTCTTCTCGATCTGCCTTATCCGGCCTCCAAAGATGAGCCCGTCTGGCCGCCCCTGGCACTGTTCAAAGCGCTTCCGTTGTCGATCTGGTATGACCACGGTAGCGGAGGCAGCAGGTTTCTTCGATCTTTTCGGACCGGTGCGAGGTGGTGAGCGCGGCGGGGCAATCCGCTGAAGCGACTTACGGCAGAAGTCGATTTCGAGGTTTTCCGAGGCGCGCTGGTTGTTGCGCTGCGCCGCAGCCCTCGTCACAAGGGTGGTACCCGCCGTTCGATCCGGTGCTGATGTTCGAAATCCTGGTGATCGAGGCGCTGTACTCGCTCTCAGACGATGCAACCGAGTTCCAGATCAAGAATATGTCGCTCGCTTCGGGTAGAAGGGCCAGCACGATTCGAGACCGATCCGTGTCGCCTTACCTCGGGACTAAACACTTGATCTAATGATTATTCTTGGAACTCTCCGATCATGTCTGCGTCACCGGGTCAGTTACCCGGATCGCTGCACATTATCGTCAGCTCGGACAAGAAGGAGATTACCCGAGCTCCACGCCCGGGCATACAATCCAACCCAGTCAGGCGCCAAGCCCCTTGGCGAATGGGGCGGCGCAACCTAAAGGCAAATCAATCTGAAGTCGGCAGTGCCTTGGCTTCGCGCAGGCCCATCGGCCGGCCACCAATCGCAAGTGAACTCGAGCCCGGCTTTACCGCCAACAGTTCCAAGCCACTCTCTTCATCGAAGTAGCGCTTGCCTGTCTGAATAACGCCGGCATGGGCAGGGTCCGCGGCCAACCCCTCGGGCTTGGCACCGTCGGCAGGGACCAGAGGATGCCCGCCACACGAAACCTCCTCCTCGCGACTGGCCGGTCGCACCACGACGAATTCGGCGGTACACGCGGCGCTTTTCCAGCGAGAGCCGGGCTTCAATTGCATCTTAATCTCCGAAAGAAACGCACTACTTTTTGCCTCGTTCTGACGCATCCGTCAAGTCAATGCCATCCGCCGGCTTCGGCGAATTCCCCTTCACGTACCAACGCATAGCGGACGGGTTCAGGCGTGGGTCTGATGAATTTGGGCGGCGCCGGTTGCGATGCGGTGCTGGTCGCCTCCCGGTCGATCGGTAGGCGCACACCCGTTTTCACACGGATCAGGGCCAGACCCGGCCGCCCGAGTCTCCCGCTTCTCCGCCCGGAAACCACGATGCGCTAGCGAAGCGGTATGCGCGAATTTACAAGGCTTTGATTCCTGCCTAATGATCAGGGAGCGGCCGTCGTCGATTGTCGAGGAGGCGGGCGGTCAAGATGAAGCGATTTCGGAAGTCTTAGTGGTCATGGGGAACGCATCAAAAATGGACGAACCATCGGGTCGGGCAAAAACTGAGATCCGCAGTGCGCGCTCAACCCCTTTGCACCGCTCGGCGCACGTCCCCCTGCGAAAACGGGCTCTGCGTACGAAAGAGCATATTATCGATACGGCAAAGTCGTTGTTCCTTAATCAAGGTTATGCTGCGACGACGATCGACGATATCGCAGTTGCTGCCGGGGTTTCGCGTGCATCTTTCTATACATATTTCTCGTCACGCCGCGAAATACTGATCATTGCGGGCCACGAGGCGCGCCATGAAAGCTTGGACCTGATGGAGCAGGTGCGACATATGAAGTTGGACGATCTGCCCAAGGAGTTCGAAGGCTGGATCAGTCGCTATTTTGCTTTTTTATCGGATCATGGCGGCTATCTGCTGACTTGGCAGCAAGCGGCGCTGCAGGATAACGAGTTCCGTGTTCTTGGAATGCGAGGCTCAAAGCGGGCGACCAACATGCTTGCAGAATCGTTCCAGTTGCTGGGATCGAAGCATTCGCATGCCGACTTGATTATCCGCAGCCTGGCCATACGCGCTATGCTCGACCGATTTTGGTATCACTGGCGGATTACCAAGACGCCTCTCAAGGAGAAGGCCGTTCTTCAAAATTTCGCTCAGATGATCGTCAATATGATCCTAAGCGACGATGTTGTTGCGGCGCCAGCCACACCAGCCACACCAGCCACACCAGCCACACCAGCCACACCAGCCAAACGGAAAGATGCTGTTGCGGCGCCAGCTAAACCAGCGAAGCGGAAAAAGTCGCCTGAATGATGTGGCGGCCTGATCGTTGCCGGTCAGTGCGGTCATTGACGGTCAGTCGGCAAGGCAAATGCCACGAGCTTCGTTCCTAGCTTGACCTGGAGGGCCGCTGATCCTCCTGCGGAGATCACGACGTATTCGCGGCCGCCGACAGAGTACACGATAGGCGTCGACTGTCCGCCGCCCGGCAATGCGCTTCGCCACAATTCCTCGCCCGTCCGGACGTCGAACGCCCGAATATATCCATCCTTCGACGCACCGATGAACAGAATTCCCGATCGGGTCACGACCGACCCGCCGTGATTCAGCGCACCCAGCGGGAGGGGCAATGGCTGCGGCAAGCCGAGCGGCGCGCTGCCCTTCGCCGTTCCGAACGGATGGCTCCAAAGCAACCTGCCGGTCGTGAGATCTATGGCGCTCAAATGCCCGTAAGGAGGCGCATTGCAAGGCGCAGCGAGCGGTGAAAGCCAGAACTTCACCGCAGCTGCATAAGGTACGCCAAGTTGCGGAACACCCCCGCCAACTTCCATCGCCGAGCCCCAATTGCCTTGCGGCTTCAATCCCTTAGCATTCGATTCGGCGCGAGACATCAGCCGCACGTAAGTCGCGAGGCGGTTTGAGTTGACAAACATGACGCCGTGGACCGGATCGACGGTGGCACTACCCCAGTTGATCGCTCCGAACGAGCTTGGGTATAAGATCGAGGGTGTAAGGCCGGGGTGCGTGTACTCGCTGTCGTATCGCGCCTTGCGATACTCTATCCGGCAATAGAGTTGATCGAGCGGGGTAACGCCCCACATGTCGACCTCTCTGAGGCGAGGGCCTCGAAACGAAGGCAGCGCATTGGAGAGCGGCTGGGTTGGGGAAGGGCGCTCTTCGGGCACACCGCCGCGGCTGGGCATCGGCGTTTCCGTGACGGGAAACATCGGCTGGCCGGTCACTCGGTCAAGAACAAAAATCTCTCCGCCTTTCGTCGGCTGTATCAATGCCTGGCGAACCGTCCTGCCAACCCGCAAATCCACGAGGGTGGGTTGGGCCGGGACGTCCCTGTCCCAGAGATCGTGATGCAGCGTCTGGAAAGACCACCGGACCCGGCCGGTCTCAGCATCAAGTGCGACGACGGAACTCGAGAACTTGTCATCGAATGGTCGCCGCTGAGCGCCAAAATAGTCCGGAGTGGCGTTTCCGGTGGGCACGTAAACAAGTCCAAGCGCATCGTCCGCACTCATCGGCGCCCAAGAGTTTGGCGTGCCTGGAGTATAGGTCTGGCCCGGCGGCGGTGCCCCGGTACGATCGGGTTGGCCCATGTCCCATGCCCAAGCCAGGCGCCCGCTGACGGCATCGAACGCGCGCACGACGCCCGAGGGCTCACCCCAATATTGCCCATCGCTGATCCAGCCCCCGACGACGATCTTGCCGCGTGCGATCGTCGGCGCCGACGTGACGCGATAATATCCGAGCGGAGCGCGTGACAGCCCTTCGCGAAGGTCCACCACCCCGGCTTTGCCAAAGCCCGGGCAGAGCTGGCCCGTGCGCGCATCGACCGCAATCAGCTGCGAATTGGCATTGGCCGTGAAAATACGTTCGGCGCATGGTTCGCCGGGTGAGGCAGTTCGGTAATAGGCGACTCCGCGACAGCCGAGCCCATAGCGACCGCCGGATGCGTTCAAGCTCCACCGCGATTGGCCGGTGCCGGCGTCAATAGCGGCCAGTTCATTGCTGTCGTTACAAGTGTAGACTGAATCGCCGACCTTGATGGGCGTGCCAATCATTCCCGGCCGGGTGCCGACATTCGCGGTCCAAGCTACCGTGAGCCGGCTTACGTTAGCCGGGGTAATCTGATCCAGCGGCGAGTAGCGCGAGCCGCCCGCGTCTCGTCCCCAGGACGGCCAGTCGGCGGCGTTGGCGGCTTCCGCCTGGTTGGCGAGCGAGGCCGGCGGGAATGGCCCGGTTCCCGCCTGGAAGCGGGGATCAGCAAGGCTCTCCGGGCCAAAGGTGCTGTGCAGGAGGAACCCCGCCAAAGAGGCCACGATCACCCCTGCCACGATTGTTAGGGCAGATGCGCGGCCGCCTATTCTTCCGCGGAATGGTGCCCGGGTCCAAGGCACCGACAGCCACATGCCTAGCAGCATCAGGACCAGCAATCGCGGTAGAAGCAGCCACAAATCGAAGCCAACTTCCCAGACGGCCCAGACAATGCTTCCGCCGACAACCGCCCAGTAGAGCAAGACGCCACGATGGCGGCGCATCCCGATCAGCACAGCCGAAACGACGATGCCTCCACCGGCGACGAGGTAGTAGAGCGATCCTCCCAAGCGGGCGAGCGTGATCCCTCCGGCCAGCATCGCCAGTCCAAGCAGTGCCAGGATCGCCGCGGTCAGATACAACAGCACCGCTGCCCAGATCGGCGTCGACCCGGTGTGCGTCCGATCGGTCTTAGCCATTTTCGATGCTT
>Ga0207681_10002898_pt1 | contig 10844 bp, 9 predicted proteins | sample KBSS53metaG_FD_184324 | JGI IMG/M metagenome (GOLD analysis project Ga0207681, IMG submission 184324) | Switchgrass rhizosphere microbial communities from Kellogg Biological Station, Michigan, USA - KBS S5-3 metaG (SPAdes) (version 2) | ecosystem: Host-associated > Plants > Roots > Rhizosphere >... | reverse complement strand
CAGGGTCAGCGCCGCGACGGCCGCCGCCATCAGCCGGGGCCCGAGCGTCGGCCAAAGCCAGACCCCCAGCATCACCAGCACGCAGACCGGAAGGGCCAGGATCGGCGCGTCGGCCTTGAACAGGACCGCCGCCAAGGTCTCGCCGACCACCACCAAGGCCAGGCGTAGGGCCGGCCAGCCACGCCGCAAGCCGCCGACAAGGATGGCGGGCCAAAGAACGGCCACGGAGAAGACGGCGCGGGCGACGTTTCCCTGGGCGAGGTCGATGCGGATCGGCCCCATGGCCGCTTGGTGCAGCCGCAAGTAGAGGCCCGCCCCGGTGGCGGATTCGATCAACAGGATGACCCCCAGCCCGCCGACGCTCCAAGTGAGGATGTCGAGCGCGAGCCGGTTAAGACGCGGATCGGCGCGCCGGGCTCCGCAGATGGCGCTCCAGTAGAGCGGCAGGGCGAGACCGAGCTGGAGCGCGCCGTTGGCCCCCAGATCCTTCGGCCGCCACGGGCTCCAAAGGGTCGAGACGGCCGCCCAGATCAGCAGGCCGGCCAGGACGATCAGCACAGGCCGGTCCCGCTCCGTCACCCGGAACGCCGGCAGGCAGACCAGTCCCAGCAGCGCCATCAGCGGGGCGAAGCCCAGTTGGGCGAGGTAGGTGATCGGAACGACGAGCGCCGCGGCGCCGACCATCATCCAGCCGCACCAGAGCGAGAGTCGGCCGGGCCCGGCGACCGCCCCCATGGCCGGCGTCGCGGCGGTCACGCCGCCTGGCCGAGGTTCTGCGGCACGTACTTCTCACGAAGCGTCACCAGCTCCTCGGCCAAGGTGGGATGAACCGCGCAGGTGGAATCCCACTGAGCCTTGGTCACGCCCATCTTCATGGCGATGGCCGCGGTCTGGATCATCTCCGGCGCGTCGGGGCCGATCACGTGGCATCCGACCACCTTGTCCGTGGCCGCCTCCACCACCAGCTTGACCAGGCTCCGCTCGGCGCTGTTCGACAGCGCGTATTTCATCGGCTTGAAGCGCGCCAGATAGACGTCGACCTTGCCCAGCTTGTGCCGGGCGTCGGCTTCGGAGAGTCCGACCGAGCCGATCGGGGGCTGCGAGAACACCGCCGAGGCGACCATTTCGTGGTCGAAGGTGGTGGGCCGGTCATAGAAGACGGTCTCGGCGAAGGCGTGGCCCTCGCGGATCGCCACCGGCGTCAGGTTGATGCGGTTGGTGACGTCGCCGACGGCCCAGATGTTGTCGACGTTGGTGCGCGAATAGTCGTCCACCAGCACCGCGCCGTTCTCGGCCAGCTTCACGCCCGCGGCCTCCAGCCCCAGGCCCTCGGTGTAAGGCTCGCGGCCGAGCGCGAAGAGCACCACGTCGCTTTCGCAATGATGCCCGTTGGTGAAGCGGCTGAGGAAACCTGTCCCGGTCTTTTCGATCGCCTCGTGCTGGGCGCCGAGGATGACCTTGATCCCGCGCTTCTCCATCTCCTCGGCGATGTGCGAGCGCACGTCGTCGTCGAAGCCGCGCAGCACGTTGGGGCCGCGGTGCACCAGCGTCGTCTCGACGCCCAAGCCGTTGAAGATGCCCGCGAACTCCAGGGCGATGTAGCCGCCGCCGGCGATGACGATGCGGCGCGGCAGCTCGGGCAGGTGAAAGGCCTCGTTGGAGGTGACGGCGTGCTCCACGCCCGGCAGCGACTTGGGCATCCAGGGCCGGGCGCCCGTGGCCACCAGAATCTTGTCGGCGGTGACCTGGCCGCGCCCCTCAATCTCAACGGTGTGCGCGTCCAGCAGGCGGGCGCGGGCGTGCACCACCTCGGCGCCCGCGTTGTGCAGGTTGCGGACATAGATGCCGGAGAGGCGGGCGATCTCCTTGTCCTTCTCCGCGATGAAGCGGGACCAGTCGAAGCGCGTCTCGCCTACGGTCCAGCCGTAACCGTCTGCGGTCTGGAAATTGTGAGCGCACTCAGATGCATAGACCATGAACTTCTTAGGGACGCAGCCGCGGATCACGCAGGTTCCGCCGACCCGGTGCTCCTCCGCCGCCAGCACCCGCGCGCCGCTCATGGCCGCCAGCCGCGCCGCGCGCACCCCGCCCGAGCCCGCCCCGATCACGAAGAGGTCGTAGTCGTATTCCGCCAACCGTCCGCTCCTGTCGTCCGTCTTGGTCGAGCTTTCAGGGCTCCACCGTCTGCACGCCGCTCGCGTGGCCGATCAGCGCCTGGTCCGCGAGGTCCAGGAACAGGCCGTGGTCGACCACGCCGGTGACGCTTTTCAGCGCCAGGGCGAGCTTGGCCGGCTCGGCGATCCGCCCGCAGGCCGCGTCATAGATGAGGTTGCCGCCGTCGGTTTTCACCGGCTGGCCGTCCTTGAGGCGGAGCCGCGGCGCGACCCCGATGTCGCAATCGGCCAGGGCGTCGGAGATCCGCAGCGCAGTGGTCTTGTGGCCGAAGGCCACCACCTCGATCGGCAGGGGGAACTTGCCGAGCACCGGCGTGCGCTTGGCGGCGTCGGCGATGACCACGCAACGCCTGGAGGCCTCCCACACCAGCTTCTCGCGCAACAGGGCCGCGCCGCCGCCCTTGATGAGCGACAACCCCGGGCCGATCTCGTCGGCGCCGTCGACGGTGAGGTCGATCTGACGCGTCTCGCCCAGCTCGCCCAGCCGCAGGCCAAGCCCTTGCGCCAGCCCGGCCGTCGCCTCGGAGGTGCAGACGCACACCACGTCGAGCTTCCGCGCCGCCAGCGCCTTAACGAACCAGGCGGCGGTGGAGCCGGTGCCCAGGCCGACCACCATGCCGGATTCCACGAGGCCGGCGGCGGCCTCGCCGGCCGCCTGCTTCTCGCTCTCGACGCTCACGCCTGGCCTCCGGCCTTCGCCGCCTTCGCCGCGCGCTTCGTCTCTCGGAACCGCGCCGCCCACCCCGGCTTAACCACCTGACGCCCGCGCGCCACGGCCAGGGCGTCGGCGGGCACGTCTTCGGTGATCACAGAGCCGGTGCCGGTGAAGGCCCCCGCCCCCACCGTCACCGGGGCCACAAGCGCGCTGTCGGAGCCGATGAAGGCCCCCTCGCCCACATGGGTCTCGAACTTCTCGAAGCCGTCGTAATTGCAGAAAATGGTCCCGGCTCCGATGTTGGCGCCCGCGCCCACGCTGCCGTCGCCCAGATAGCTCAGGTGGTTGGCCTTGGCGCCCTTGCCGAGCTTGACCTTCTTGACCTCCACGAAGTTGCCGACATGCGCCTCTTCGCCGATGTCCGCGCCGGGCCGCAGCCGCGCATAGGGTCCGATGATCGCACCCGCGCGCACCAGCGCGCCCTCCAGGTGGCTGAAGGCGCGGATCACCGCGGTCCCTTCCACCGTGACGCCGGGGGCGAAGACCACATAGGGCTCCACCTGGGCGCCGGCTCCGATCCGCGTGTCCCAAGAGAGGTGCACGGTGTCCGGCGCGGCCATGGCCACGCCCTCAGCCAGCAGGCGGGAGCGCATGCGCTGCTGGAAAACCGCTTCGGCGGCGGCGAGCTGCATGGGCGTATCGCACCCCATCACGGCGGTCTCGGAGGCCAGATGCGCGCGCACCGCAAGGCCGTCGGCCACGGCGAGCGAAACGATCTCGGTCAGATAGTACTCGTTCTTGGCGTTGTTATTGCCGATGCGTGACAGCCAGCCGAACAGCTTGTCCTTGGGCGCGGCCAGCATGCCGGCGTAGCAGGCCCTGGCCGCCAGCTCCTCCGGCGTGGCGTCCTTCGGCTCGGCGATCTTCAGCACGGCGCCGTCGGCGGCGCGGATCAGGCGGCCATAGAGCAGGGCGTCGGCGGGCTCGAAACCCAGAAGCGCCAGGTCCGCGCCCTCGGCCCGCATGGCGAAAAGGGACTCCAGATCCTGCGGCTCCAACAGCGGGCAATCGGCGTTCGTCACCAACACCTCGCCCTCGAAGCCGGCCAGCGCCGCCTGGGCGGCCATCACCGCATGGCCGGTGCCCAGCGGCGGGTCCTGCAACGCCACAGCGCCCTTCCCCAGCCTGGTTTCGGCCAAGGCGCGGACGGCGGGACTGTGGGCGCCCACCACCACCACCACCCGCTCGCAGCCGATCTGTTCGACGGTGTCGATCACCCGATCCAGCAGGGTCCGGCCGCCCACCTTGTGCAGCACCTTGGGGATCGCGGACTTCATCCGCGTTCCCTGGCCGGCGGCGAGGATCACGGCGGCGCGGGCGGTCATGGGCGGCGGGCTCCACAGGATTCGCGGTCGCCCGAGCCTTATCAAGCCTTGCGGCGGCGCGCGAGAAGGCGCTTGCGCGAGCACGCCTCCCCGCGTTAGCCGGCCTCATGGCTGCAGCCGCCTCGCCGCTTTCGGGCGCCACCATCGCCTTCGACCTCGACGGCACGCTCGTCGACACCGCGCCCGACCTGATCGGCACGCTCAACGTGCTGCTCAGCGAAGAGGGGTTGCCGCACCTGCCGCTGGACGAGGCGCGTCCCTTCATCGGCAAGGGAGCCCGGTGGATGATCCAGCGCGGCTTCGAGGCGGCGGGCGCGGCGCTGGACGAGCCGGCTACCCAGCGCCTCTTCGACCGCTTCATCGCCCACTACCTCGACCACATCGCCGACCATAGTCGCCCCTTCCCAGGGGTGGAGGCGGCGCTGGACGGGCTTAAGGCCGCCGGCGCCCGATTGGCCGTCTGCACCAACAAGCGCACGGACCTGTCCCGCGCGCTCCTGGAGGCGCTGGGGCTTGCGTCCCGCTTCGAGGCGGTGGTGGGCTCCGACGCGACGCCAGCCATCAAGCCCGACCCGCGACACCTGATCGCGGCGGTGCAGGCCGCCGGCGGCTCCATCGAGCGGTCGGTCATGGTGGGCGACGCCGCCACCGACGCGGGCGCCGCGCGCGCCGCGGGCGCCCCGCTGGTCCTGGTCAGCTTCGGCTACACCGAGATCCCGGTCCGCGAGTTGGGGGCAGACCTGGTGATCGACCACTTCGACGCCCTGGTCGAAGGCTGCGCCCGCCTCCTCGGCGGAAGGGCCGATCAGAACCTCATCGGCGTGCGCACGTAATCCCGCATCACGCGGTCGCGGTGCTCGATGAGGATGTCGGGGATCGGGTCCATGTGCTGGGCGTAGAAAGCAGCCATCTCCTGGAACTGCGGGTGCGAGATCATCGCCGACTCCGGCATCGGCCGGATCAGGTTGGAGAAGCCAGTCCAATAGAAATCCACCGCCGAGAGGCGGTCCCCAACCAGGGTCCACCTGCCAAGGGTCCGCTGGGCCTCCAGTCTCTTGGCGAACATGGCCACTATGGCGTTCGCCCGCACCCAGGGGTCCTCCACCTTCTTGGGCGGCCCGTACTTGCGCAGCATCGCGTCCATGTTGGCGCCCGCCGCCTCACGCGAAGCGACGATGATGAGCCTGAGGGTCCAGCCCAAACCCTCCTCGCCCAGGAGCTCGTGGCACAGGCCGAACATTTGCGCCCGCTCGTCGGCGTCGAGAGGCACGACGGAAGGCTCGGGCGCCAGTCGCTCCGCCAGCAGGATCAGCTCCGACCACGAGGTGCGCGGCCGCTCGTCTTCGAACATCGCCACAGGCGCGGAAACCTGGCCGGTCCAGCGCTTCAGCTCTTCGTTTGGCTGGCCTGAGATCTGCGTCACCGCCGTGAAGGGGATTTTTTTGAGCTCGAGGATGGCCCGCGCGCCGAAGCCCCAAGGCGAGGGCCGGCCCTGGCTCAGCGCCAGCCGCAGGCCCGGCATCGCGATCGCCTCCTCCACGGACACATAGGTGAGTTGGTTCGCCTCGGCTTCTGCGGCGGTCATGTCTTCAGAGCTCCAGAACGATCTTGCCGCCCAGGCCGCCCGCCTTCATCAGGCGCTGGGCCTCGGCGGCGTCTTCGAGGCGGAGGCGACGCGCGATCGGCGGATCGAACTCGCCGCGCGCCACGATCGCCACAAGCTCCGCCATCTGGGCCTTATCCGGCCGCATGATGACGAACGCCGGCTCCGCGGCGAGACCCGTCGGATCGATGGGCGCCCCGGCCAGGGAAATCCTTCCTCCTGGCGCCAGATGACGACAGAGCTTGGCCACCGCCTCTCCACCCACGGCGTCGATTACGTGGTCGAAAGGCGGTCCGCTCCAATCCTGTTCGCCCAGCACGATCACCTCGTCGGCTCCCGTGGCGCGGGCGGTCTCCGTCTGTCCGCCGCGCACCGCCGCCACCACCCGCGCGCCTCGCGCCTTCAGGATGTGAACAGCAAACCGGCCCAGAGCACCGGCTGCGCCGGTCACAAGCACGGTCTGCCCCGCCCTCGCCTGCACCTGCTCGTCCACCATCTGCAGGGCGGTGACCCCGGGCGTAGGCAGGGCCGCGGCGGTCGCGAAGTCGAGATTCGCAGGGATCTTCGCCACTTGGGTCTGAGGCGTCACCGCAAATTCCGCATAGGCGCCGGCGGTCTGAGGCGTGAGCAACGCAACCACGCGATCGCCGACCGCCAGGCCGTCGACGCCCTCACCCACGGCGTCGACCACGCCCGCGACGTCGTATCCCGGGGTGATCGGAAACCTGGCCTCGTAGAAATCCTTGAACATGCCGTCCCGGATCTTGTGGTCGGCCGGATTGACGCCGATAGCCCCCGTCCGGATTCGGACCTCGCCCGTCGCCGGCTGGGGTTTCGGGACCTCGACCAGGCGCAGCACCTCCGGTCCGCCGTATTCCGTGTATTGAATCGCCCGCACCGCCGCCCCTCCCTTTCGTTGTGACGCTAGCACGGCTCGCGATGCGCCAGGCGTCAACCGACAAACGCTCTCGGGCGCTCCGAGGAGGGGATTCCGCGGTCGCGGCCGCCATCGGCGTCCTCAGCCCCGTCCCCCGGGTCGCGAAAATCCCTTACCTTTGATCGGCCCCGCGGCGCCTCTCCATCAGGTGCAGGAGGCTGACCTCCGCGAACTAGCCGTATAAGCGGACATTCCCGCCGTCTGAGACGGGTGGAAGCGGACGCGATAAGCCGCGCGCCGCCCACTTTCGCACAGACATCTGATGCGTTGGTGCTAGGGTGAAAAGATCGGCACTTCGGGGTCGATACACGACTACCCATGCCAATTCCGGCCCGGAAGCGCGGGGACCAGTCAGGAAGGGCAAGCTTATGGCTGCCCAAGCACCGCTACAATCAGACGATCCAAGTTTGGGCCTCGCGCTTGCGATGGTGTGTGCCTCGCCAACGCCGCTGCTCCTGCTTAACGGGGGGTTCAAGATCATCGCCGCAAGCGCGTCTTTCTGCCGCGCGTTCGACATCGACCCCGCCGAGGCCACCCGCGTGCCGATTTTCTCGCTCGGCGCCGGAGAATGGGACGCGCCGCAACTGCGCGCCCTTGTGGAGGCGACAGCTTCCGGTGACGTCGCCGTGGAGTCCTACGAGTTCGACCTCCACCGACCGAACCGACCGGTGCGCAACCTCATATTGAGCGTCCGCAAGCTCGCTTACGGCGACCCTGCCCATGCCCAGCTGATCGTTGCCATCGCCGACGTAACCGAGGCGCGCGCCCTGGCCGCCCGAGATCGCGTTCTAGCTCAGGACAACGCGCTGCTTGTGCAGGAGGTGCGGCACCGAATCGCCAATAGTCTCCAGATCATCGCGAGTGTGATGATGTTGAATGCTCGGCGAACGTCGTCCGAGGAGACGCGGGGTCACCTTCGTGACGCCCACCAAAGGGTCATGTCGGTGGCTGAGCTGCAGCAACAGCTTGCCCTCTCGGCTGAAGGCGATGTCGCTATCCGTCCATACCTAACACGGCTCTGTCAAACGATCTCCGCTTCGATGATCGCCGATCCCGAGGCGCTTTCGATCACGGTGACCGCCCCGGACATTAGCATCAGTCCCGAGGTGTCAGTGAGCCTGGGCCTGATCGTGACCGAACTCGTGATCAACTCTCTGAAGCATGGATTCCCCGATGGAGCAGGTGGAAAGATTGAAGTGATCTACGCCTGTCAGGGGCCCGCTTGGACGCTGACCGTGAGTGATACGGGGGTAGGCATGACCACAGTGGGCGCCGATGCCATGGCGGGGCTCGGAACGAGCATCGTTCAGGCGCTCGCTCGCCAACTCGGCGGCAGCGTCAAGATGCCCATGACAGAGTCTGGTTTCTCGGTGTCCATCGTTCACGAGCCCAACAAGCCCGCGGAGCCCAGGCTGGACCCAGCTCTTCCGCAGGCCGCGGTCTGATCGGCGGAACTTGGTGAAGCTTGGCTTTGGGACTACCAGAGGGACACATCGTCGTGGCTGATCATGTGGCGGGTCCTACGGTTGTCGTTGTCGACGACGAACCGCTGGTGGCGCAACTCATACAGGACGCTCTTGAAGAGGCAGGCTTCCAGGTCGTTTTGGCGCTGGATTGCGACGGAGCCATCGCTGTCGTGGAGAGCCACCTGGATGACCTTGCTGGCATAGTCACGGACGTGAACCTCGGCGCAGGCCCCACGGGATGGGACGTCGCTGCAAAGGCCCGGGAAATGATCCCGACGCTGCCAGTCATCTACGTGACGGGCGATAGCGGGCACCTCTGGCCCTCTCACGGAGTGCCGCAGAGTGTGATCATTACGAAACCTTTCGCGGCCGCGCAGATCGTAGTGGCCCTGGCGGGTCTGGCAAACCAGAACCACCCGGCCTCCTAGTCACAGCCAACGCAAGCGCTAGTGCTGCTGGGGGCCCTGCCCACTCCTTCCTGGAGTCCGCAATGGGTCGGAAGCGGAAGCGGGGCCACTCCCGGGAACCTGAGGTTCACGGGCGGCAAGGTCGCAACACCGCGCCCCGGCGCTCAACGTGGCTTGCCGTCCTGGGCGCCGGCCCTTCAGGCGGTGAGTCGACCCAGCACTCGGCTAAGCGCCTCGAGCGTGGTCGGCCTCGGCCTTGCGCCCGCAAGAATGTTGGATACCGCGCTGGGGTTCAAGCCGGCGGCCTGCGATGCCTGCCTCGGCGTTTTGTTTCGCTCCCTGAGGCGCTTGCGGATCAATTCGGCCAGGCCCGGCGCCGACCCTTCTCGATCAACTTGAACAGTCATTCGACCCCCAGGGGCTGCAGAGAGCAGACGCGTCGTGCCGTTATGGGTCACGGCTCAGCTCTGAGGGTTTGGCAGCGCAAGCCTCGGGCCACGATGACCAAGAAGACGACATGAGCCGCGCCTCACGGCCGCACAAGCACCGGGCACGCAGCCACCAGCACCGCTCGACAAGTTCGTTCACCGGATAGGCGGCCATCCCGGGATCGCGGAAAAGGCCTCTCGTGGGCGCCGCCTCGACGATGAAGTGCTTCGGCCCCGCCGCAAGGAGCCGGCCCTGTATCGATTGAGGGCCGGCTCCAGCGCCGCGTTCGCCTGAAGCGTTGCGGCTCGCCGCGCTGGGTTGGGCTGGGCGCGGCTAGGGGCTGCTAATCGCCGCGGTCGATTCCGGTTCCGGCGGCGTGACGCGGATCAACAAAAGCCCGCCGGACTGCTAGGCGCGGAACGCTGTAAACTCCGCGGCGAGCACGTTCCTGGGGCTATTTCTGGGGCGGAAACAGGGGCGAAAAAACCAACCCCTTGAGAAGAATGGTGGATGCGACAGGGATTGAACCTGTGACCCCCTCGGTGTGAACGAGGTGCTCTCCCGCTGAGCTACGCATCCTCCGCGAGGGAGGCGCATATAGCCCGCTCGCCTGACCGCCGCAAGCCGTCGCGCCTGGGCGCCAGCCGCGGCCCGAAACGCATTTGACGGTCGCCGAAGCTTCCCGCCTTATCGCTCGCAACCCCTCATAAACCCGGGATGGAAACAACAATGGCTTTCGAAGTCGAAGTTCCAACATTGGATATCTACACGGGTCGCTGGAAGTGGAGCCGCGACACGGCGGTCTACACCAATCCCAATCACGCGGATCTGTGGCTCGCCCGGGATCAGGAAGTCATCGTCAAGGGCCGCAACATGCGGATGACGACCAAGGAGAGCTACAAGGACGGCAGCGTCCGGACCTGGGTGTGGGACGGCGCCTTCGACGGCGTGCCGCGACTGATGCGATTCCAGGACACCGGAGAAACGGAGCTGCAGATCGCCTTCATCATCATCGCCGAGAACGTCGGAGGAGACGTCTATCAATCCGGGCCGACGAGCCCGGGCGGCCAGTTCCGCGGCGCCGAGCACTTCGTGCTCACGCGCGACAACGTCAAGGTCTGGGGCTCGATGTCCGCCCAGGGACAGCAAGCGAGCTATTTCGAGGAGTGGTTCCGCGTCGAGTAGGCGCGGCCTGGAAAGCGGGCCGTCGTCACCTCACGGCCTGGCGAGCCTCAGGCCGCCACGCCGCCCAGGCGCTTGACGTTGCAGCGGACCCACAGGCGCTCCAGCGCCCCCACCAGGTGATCCATCATCTCGGCGGTATGGGCGGGGGACGGGGTGAAGCGCAGCCGCTCGCCGCCCCTCGGAACGGTGGGATAGTTGATCGGCTGCACATAGACGCCGTGGTCGCTGAGCAGGATGTCGCTGATCATCTTGCAGTGGACCGCGTCGCCCACCAGCAGCGGCACGATGTGGCTGGCCGACGGCATCACCGGCAGGCCGGCCTGGGCGAACTTGGCCTTCAGCAGGGCCGCGCGCGCCTGGTGCGCCTGGCGGACTTCGTCGTGCGCCTTCAGGTAGCGGATCGACGCGGTCGCCCCGGCGGCCAGCGCCGGCGGCAAGGAGGTCGTGAAGATGAAGCCGTCGGCGTAGCTGCGGATCGCGTCGACGATCACCGCGTCTGCGGCGATGTAGCCGCCCATCACGCCGAACGCCTTGCCCAGAGTGCCCTCGATGATGTCGATGTCGGCCATGACCCCGTCGCGCTCGGCGACGCCCGCGCCCCTG
>Ga0207681_10002896_pt1 | contig 10851 bp, 6 predicted proteins | sample KBSS53metaG_FD_184324 | JGI IMG/M metagenome (GOLD analysis project Ga0207681, IMG submission 184324) | Switchgrass rhizosphere microbial communities from Kellogg Biological Station, Michigan, USA - KBS S5-3 metaG (SPAdes) (version 2) | ecosystem: Host-associated > Plants > Roots > Rhizosphere >... | reverse complement strand
CGAGCGCTTCATCACGCCGGCGCTCAAGGAATACGAGGAGAAGGTCCTCGGCGCCGACGAACGGATTCTCGAGCGCGAGCTCGAGATCTTCGAACGGCTGCGCGACGGCGTCGGCCGCGAGGCGCCGCGGATCCAGCAAACCGCGCGAGCCCTGGCCGCGCTCGACGTGCTGGCGGCCCTGGCGGAGACGGCCGCCGTCAACGACTACATCAAGCCGCACGTGCACGACGGCGACGAACTGGCGGTGACCGACGGCCGCCATCCGGTTGTCGAGCGTCGGAGCCTGCCGGGCAGCGGCGGCGCCGGCGCGGGCTTCGTCCCGAACGACGTGACGCTGAACGCCACGTCGTGTCAGCTGGTGATTCTCACCGGGCCGAACATGGGCGGAAAGTCGACCTACCTGCGTCAGACCGCCCTGCTCTGCGTCATGGCGCAGGCCGGTTCGTTCGTGCCGGCACGCGAGGCGAAGATCCCCCTCGTCGACCGCATCTACGCGCGCGTCGGCGCATCGGACAACATCGCGCGCGGCCATTCCACGTTCATGGTGGAGATGCAGGAGACCGCCAATATCCTGCTGACCGCAACATCGCGCAGCCTGGTCGTCCTCGACGAGATCGGCCGCGGCACGGCGACGTTCGACGGCCTCAGCATTGCCTGGGCGGTGGCCGAGTACCTGGCGACGAACCCGAAAGTACGGCCGAAGACGCTCTTCGCCACTCACTATCACGAGCTGACCGACCTCGCCGACGCGACGCCGGGCGTCGTCAATTGCCATGTCGCGGCGCGCGAGTGGAAGGACGACATCATCTTCCTGCGCAAGATCGTCCCCGGTCGATCCGATCGGAGCTACGGCATCCAGGTCGCCCGGCTCGCGGGGTTGCCGCGTCAGGTCATCGATCGGGCGCGCGAGATTCTCGGCGCGCTGGAGCGCGACGAACTGGCACGCGGCGGCCGGCCGTCGGTCAGCGGAACAACGACCGACCCGCAGCGGCAGCTCGGATTATTCCAGGCCGGCGAGCCGCGGGGCGATGCGCTACGCGAGAAGATCTCGACGCTCGACGTCGATCGAATGACGCCGCTCGAGGCGCTGGCGCTGCTGGCGGAATTGAAGCGGGAGCTATGAGCGTCAGCAAGCGCGACGTCATCGCGTCACTCGGGCAGCCGAAGGTGGCGGCCATGCTGATGCTCGGCTTCTCGTCGGGCCTGCCCTTCTTTCTCACCGGCAACACGCTCGGCTACTGGATGCGCGACGAAGGGACGACGCTGGCGGCGATCGGGTTCCTGTCGTGGGTCGGGCTCGCCTATTCGTTCAAGTTCCTGTGGGCGCCGATTATCGATCGCGTCGACGCGCCGATCTTCGGACGGCTCGGCCGCAGACGCGGCTGGATGGTCCTCACCCAGATCCTGATCGGCATCGGCCTTGTGGGCATGTCCACGGTCGGTCTGGCTGCCGGCCTGGCGTGGATCGGCGTTCTGGCACTCCTGGTCGCCTTCTCCTCGTCCACCCAGGACATCGTGGTCGATGCGTGGCGTATCGAGGTCGCCTCCAACGCCGACGAGCTCGGTCTGCTTTCGGCCGCCTATCAGTTCGGATACCGGATTGCCATCCTGGTGAGCGAAGCGGCGATCCTGATCATCGCCAACCACTTCGGCTGGCGGATTTCGTACACGGTGATGGCGGTGCTGATGGCGATTGGCGTCAGCGCGAGCCTGATGGCGACCGAACCGCTGCGCGCGAAGAAGGCCTTCGCGGCGGCAGCGGAGATGCCGTTATGGACGCCGCGCGGGTTTTTCGACGCCGTGATCGGCCCGTTCAGGGAATTCTTCCGCGTCTACGGCTGGCTCGCGCTGTTGATGCTGGCGATGATCAGCTTCTACCAATTGCCCGAGTACATGACAGGGCCGATGTACAACCCGCTCTATCACGACATCGGGCTCTCGAAGGATGTCGTCGGCGCCGTGCGCGCCTCGATTGGCCTCGTCGCAACGCTGGTTGGCATCACCGCGGGCGGATTCTGCGCGCTGCGCTTCGGCTACATGCGGACGCTGATCGCAGGCGTCATCCTGAAGATGCTCGTCATCGCGAACTTTGCGACGCTGGCGCACGCCGGGCCGAGTGTTCCGGTGTTTGGCGCCGTGATCGCGGTCGACAATTTCGGGATCGGCTTCGCCGGTGTCGCGCTGGTCACCTACATGTCGAGCCTGACGAGTCTTGGCTATACTGCGACGCAATACGCGCTGCTCAGCTCGGCATACACCTACGTCGGCAAGTTCGCGAAAGGGTTTTCCGGTCTGTGGGTCGAGCGACTCGCAGTCGGACGTCCGCTGCTCGACGCGTACGGACTCTTCTTCATTGGCGCCGGTCTTCTCGGCCTTCCTGCGCTCGTCCTGTGCATTGTGCTCGCGCGTAAGACGCGTGACTCGTCCAACGGTCGCGGCGCTCGTTAGCGTCCTGCTCTGGGCGGCGGCCGCCAACGCCGGCAGCCTGTTCGATCCGGCGCTTCGTTTCCGCCAGCTGCGGACGGAACACTTCGTCATCTACTTTCACCAGGGAGAAGAGCGGCTCGCGCAGCGCCTGGGCCCGATTGCCGAGGAAACGTGGCAGCTGCTCCGCCCGCGCTTCAGCGTCAGTCCGCCCGGTCTGACCCGCGTCATCCTCGCCGACCAGACGGAGCTGTGGAACGGCTACGCGACGCCGGTGCCGCGCGACACGATCGTGATTTACGCCGTCTGGCCTTCGGGATCGGAGCTCGCCTTCGACGACTGGCTGCGCATCGCGTTCACACACGAGTTCACGCACATCGTGCACCTCGATCGCTCTGAAGGGTGGGCGCGAGTCGTCCGCGCGATTCTCGGGCGGACGACGTACGCGTTTCCCAACTGGTTTCTGCCGGCGTGGCAGATCGAGGGGCTCGCGACCTACGAAGAAAGTGTCATCACCGGCGAAGGCCGTCTCCATACCGGCGATTTCATGGCGATTGTTGGCGAGGGCGCCGCCCGGAAGCGCCTCGAGCCGTTGGATCGCGTCAACGGTGGTCTGACCGACTGGCCCGGGGGCACCGCCGCGTACGCCTACGGCGTCGGATTCCACGCCTATCTGGCGGATCGGTTTGGCGCGGAGACGCTGGCGGCGCTCACCGACCGGACGGCTCGGTCGTTGCCATACACGGGCACTCGAGCGTTCAAGGCTGTGTACGGCCGGCCGCTTGGCACGCTGTGGCGTGAGTACGAGGCGGCGGCCGCAGCGGAGACCTCCCGACCACCCGCCGATGCTGCGGTCATCCGCCTCACCCGTCAGGGATTCTCCGTGCGCGGACCGCGGTTCGACCGGTTCGTCTGTGCCGGATGCCCTCCTGCGATCGTCTACTCGGCGAGCGACGCGGACGGCTTTCCCGGACTGTATCGCGTGTCGGCTGACGGCACATCTCGAGTGCGTCTGGCGGATCGGTACCTGGGATCGACGACCGCCGCCGGTCGCGATGCGCTCTACTTCGACCAATTGGAGCGGCATCGCAACGTCGGCCTCTACAGCGACCTCTACGCGATGAATCGGCAGACCGGACGCATCCGGGCGCTCACCTCTGGCGCGCGCCTTGTCGAGCCGGATCTGTCGCCGGACGGTTCCACCATTGCCTGCGTACGGGTTCGCGCGGACCAGCGCGATCTCGTCCTCGTTCGGCTGACGCCGGACACTTCGTACGAAAAGGAGGTTGCCCTCGACGGTGTCACGGCGCTCCTCTCGGAAGCGGACACACACTTCAATGCGCCGCGGTGGTCGCCCGACGGGCGTTCCATCGCCGTCGAACGTCATCGGCTGGGATCGCCACCAGATATCGTGATCGTCGACGCCGCGACGAAAATCGTGCGCACCGTCGCGTCCGACCCGCAGGCGCGGATCGTGACGCCGGCCTGGCGGCCCGATGGCGCTGCCGTCGTCGCCGCCGTCGCGCAGCCGGACGAGACCTTCAATCTTCATGAGTTCGCGCTCAACGGCACGCGATCGCGCCAGCTCACCTACACCACCGGCGGAGCCACCTGGCCGGATGTTTCGGCCGATGGGACGACACTCGTATTCGTCGGCTACAGCGTCGATGGCTACGACGTCTATGCGATGCCGTACCCCGCCTTGCAGCCTGGCAATCGAGACGCCGGGCGTCCCATGCTGCAGAACGTGGAGGCCGCGTCAGAAGCCACCCCTGCCGCCGTCAGCCATCTGGCGTCGACCGTGTACCGGCCGTTGTCCACGCTGGCACCGACATCGTGGACTCCAGTCATCGAGGGCGGCGATCAGTGGCGGATCGGCGCTGGGGTCGCCGGCTACGACGTGCTCGGATATCACGGCTACGCCGCGACGGCGACGTGGCGCCTATCGACCCCTGACGAAGCGTCGACGCCGTCGCGAGCAACACCCGACTGGCAAGTCTCCTACGTCTACGCGCGATGGCGTCCTACGTTCTTCGCCGCGGCGTCGGCCCAGACGTCGTTCTTCGCCGGACCTGCGACCGACGCCGGAACGCCATCGGCCGCCACCCTGCTGGCGCGAGAGCTGGAGGCCGGCATCGTGCTGCCGATGCAGCAGGTTCGCGTGTCACACCAGGCGCTTGTCTCTGTAATTCATGCGGCCAACGAGTACACGAGTCCCGCCCAGCAGCTGTTGCGAACCCGGCGGGCGGCTCGGGCCGCCTGGCGGACGTCGTCGGCGCACACGTATGGCTACTCGATCAGCCCCGAAGATGGCGTCAGCGTTGGAGCCACCGCGGAATTCGTCCGCCGCAGCTTCGGGTCATTCGCGGACGCCACCGTGCTGACCGGCGACGTTCGCGCGTACCTGCCGGCATTTGGCTCTCACCACGTGGCGGCCCTCCGTGTCGCGGCCGGCACCTCCACCGGGGACGCGACGGCAGGACGGACGTTCCTTCTCGGCGGCGCCGACTCCAACACGCTCAACCCCGACTTCGGACGTGACGCCATCAGCCTGTTGCGGGGCTTCTCGGCCGATACCTTCGCCGGCAGCCGCGTGGCGCTCGTCAACGCGGATTACCGGTGGCCGATCGCTCGGCCGCAGCGCGGCGTCGGCACCTGGCCGCTGTTTCTCCACACCATTCACGCCGCGGTCTTCGCCGACGCGGGTCATGCCTGGACGCGGACCTTCGATGCCGGGGCCATCAAGTATTCCACCGGCGCCGAGCTCTCCGCGAAGCTCGTCGCCGGTTATTCGATTCCGTTCGCGGCAACAATCGGTGCCGCGTGGGGCCACGACGGCAGCGGACTGCTCCGCGACCGCGCGACGGTGTACTTTCGCGTCGGCACCGCCTTCTAGCCGAGGGCCGGCGGCCGAGAGCTGACAGCTGATTTGTGTTTTAATGTTTGCGCATGAAGAAGAAGTCGCGCTTTCTACAGACACCGATCGAGCCGTTCGCGGTCGAGGCGGGACTGAGCGCCGACCAAATCCTCGCGCGGATGGAACGCATCTCCTTCCAGGGCCGCAACCTCGCCACCGCACACCGGATCTGGCAGAAGATGCTCCAGGACGACGTGACGATTTTCATGGGGATGGCGGGGGCGCTGTCAGCGGGCGGCTTGCGCATGATCGTCGCCCACCTGATTCTTCATCGCTACGTCGACTGTCTGGTGTCGACGGGCGCGAACCTCTACCACGACCTGCACGAAACGCGGGGGCAGCACCACTATGTCGGGTCGCCGCACGCGGACGACGCGGCGCTGGCGGAAGAGCGAATCGATCGCGTGTACGACACCTACGCGAGCGAAGAAGAGTTCATCTCCAACGACAACTGGATCGCGGACTTTGCGGCCACGCTCGAGGCGCGGCCGTTCACCACTCGCGAGTTCCTCCACCTGCTCGGCGGCCACCTCTGGAAGACGACGAATCGGGAAGGCATTCTCACGGCGGCGTTCCGCGCCAACGTGCCGATTTTCTGCCCGGCCATCGCCGACTCGTCGATCGGAATGGGCCTCTCGCAAGCCCGTCAGAAGACGCCCGGCGCTGGCTACATCGACATCATCGGCGACATCGTCGAATCGGCGAACCTCGTGATCCGCCGGCCGCGGACGGCATCGGTGGTCCTCGGCGGCGGCACGCCCAAGAACTTCATCAACCAGGCGAGCGTGCAGGCCGAGTTCTACAGCGACGAGGTCGGCGGCCATCGCTACGCGCTGCAAATCGTCACCGACGTGCCGCATTTCGGGGGCGCGTCGGGCTCGAGTCTCGAAGAGGCCCAGAGCTGGGGCAAGCTCGCGACCGATTCCGCGAGAGTGTCGGTTCAGGCCGACGCGACGATTGCGCTGCCGATCCTCGCCAGCGCTCTCGCCATCACGGCGCCGCCTCTGCTCGCGAAGCGGACCGCGCCGGTCTTCACCCTGGCCGACCGCGTGATGACGGTCGACGGTCAGACCGTTCCCAACGCGCGCTTCGTCGAGGAAGTGAATGAACCTACCGTTTGAGTACGATCAGCTCGCCCTGGGCGAGTTCGGCGGCACCACCCCCACGACGACCGATTTCGAGAAAGCCCGCGTCGTCATCTTTCCCGTTCCGCTCGATCGCACGACGTCCTATGTCTCGGGCACGCGCAACGGGCCGCACGAGATTCTGGTGGCGTCCTCGCACATGGAGCTGTGGGACGAGGAAACGCAAACCGACGTCCACAGCATCGGCATCTACACGCTGCCGGAGATGGAGTTCCCATTCGCGGGGATGGACGAGGTCGTGTGCGAGATCCGGCGGGTCGCGTCCGAGCTGGTCAACCGGGGCAAGTTTCCGCTCGTCCTCGGCGGCGAGCACTCGATCACGCCGGCCGTCGTCGGCGCGGTTGCCGCCAAACATCCAGGGCTGTCGGTGCTGCAGATTGACGCGCACGCCGACCTCCGCGATTCGTTCATGGGCACGCCGCACAACCACGCGTGCGCGATGCGGCGCACGCTCGATTTTGCGCCGACGACGCAGGTGGGGATTCGGAGCCTGTCACCGGAAGAAGCCGCCGCGGCGCCAGGCCTCCGGACCACGATCTTCTACGACTACAACATGCGCGCCGATCCGCGCTGGATCGATCGTGTCGTCGAATCGCTGACCGACACGGTGTACATCACCATCGACGTCGACGGCCTCGATCCAGCCATCATGCCGGCGACCGGCACGCCGGAACCGGGTGGACTGTCCTGGTATGAAACGCTGGCGTTGCTGCGAGCGGTGATCGAGCGCCGCACCGTCGTGGGCTGCGACATCGTGGAACTGTCGCCGATGGCCGGCAATGTCGCGCCGAACTTTCTGTGCGCGAAGCTGGTTTACAAGATCCTCTCGTACCGGTTTGGCCGAGAAGTGAACCGCTGAGACCGCCGAGAAGTATTGTTTCTGCGAACTTCGCGCGCTCTGCGGTTTAGGTTTTCTTCAGTGTCTCGAGCTCCCGGCGCGCGTCGCCGGTAAATGGTGACTCCGGGTACTCCTCGACGAGCCGCGTGAACGTCTGCTGCGCGTCGGCGCGCTTCCCCGCGTCCAGATAGGCCTTGCCCAGCTGCATCAGGATGCCATCCACGGGCAGCGGTCCATCCTTGCGCTGCGCCAGTTCCTTGAAGCCGTTGATCGCCTGCTCGTATTTGCCGTCGAGCGCCTGCGCCTGCGCCATGCCGAGCCGTGCCATCTGACCGTAGATGCCGTCGCCGGCGCGATCGATGACCTGCTGGTAGGCGTTGATGGCCTGCGCGGGACTTCCGAGGTAGGTCCACGTCGCGCCTTCCTGGTAACGCGCAAAGATGCCGGCGTCGGTGGACGGATAGGCGTCTGCGGTCGCCTTGAACTTGGCGACCGCAGCCTGGGCCCTGTCGCGTTCGGTGAGGTAGCTCAGGCTGCCCGCCCCCGCCGTGCCGGGCGCAGCCGGCGCACCGACGCGGGCGGACTGCGAGACGAGCGCCTCGGCCAGCAGGGTGTGCGCCCGGCTTTCGACCCGCTGGCGCCAGACGAAATAGCCAACCACCAGGAGGCCGACCACCGCGAGGGCGCCGATGATGAAGGTCGTCTCGCGGCGCCGCGATTCGAACCCCTCGCGCGCCTGCCGCGCCAGGTTCTGCAGCTCGTTTTCTTTGAGGTGATGCCGTTCTGTTCTCTTCATGACTGATCTGAGGTTTGCGCCCGGCAGGACTCGAACCTGCGGCCCCCGGTTTAGGAAACCAGTGCTCTATCCACCTGAGCTACGGGCGCCGATCCTGCAAACGCTAAGTGTAACTCAAGCGTGAGGGGACTTGGGCGCGGTCAGCGGGCGGAAACGAGCCGAAGCGGCGCGGCAGGCTGGGCTTTTTCTCCGACGATCGGCGCGCCTTTCGCGGCGGCGTTGCGTGCGGCGGCGCTAATGGCGGTCGCCAGGTGCGGCGCGATCATCTGAATCAGACGCCCGCGATCGTCGTTGAAGCCTTCAGCCTCCGCAGAATAGAGGCTCAGGACACCGACGAGCGCCTCGCCGGCGACGAGCGGCACGCTCATACACGTCAGCAGGCGCGGTTCGTGGCCCTCCTGACGGCCTCCCAGATCGAGCGAGGCGTCCGAGTTCAGGATCGGCTGGCGGCTTGCGGCCACCCAACCGGTCAGACGATCGCCGACGTCGACGGAGAACCCCGCGAGGACCGTCGCCGCCGGTCCGAAGGCGTCGGCCACCACGAGCTGGTCGCGCGCCTGGTCCGGAACGAACCACGCCCCGGTCGCCTCCGGCAAAATATCGTTGACCAGCTTCGACGACAGGGCGAGCACGTCCGCCAGGCTGCCTTCCCCGCCGGCAACGCGCGCCAGGCTGACGCACGCGAGGAGGTTGCTCGAGGCCGCGAAGGTCGACGGCGCGGCGGGCGCTTCGGCGACCGGCGCCTCGTGCTTCGACTGCGCGATCCGCTGCATCACCTCCGTGGTTTCGGCGGCGTCGTGGCTGGCGACGGGAATGTCGCGGAAGACTTTGATGAACATGTCGACCACCGCCGGGTCGTACATCTTGCCGCGGCGCTCGCGGAGAATCCCGAGGGCGGCGTCCTCCGTCATCGCGCGGCGATATGGACGGTCGGACGTCAGCGCATCGAAACAGTCCACCACCGACAGAATGCGCGCACCGATCGGGATCGCCTCGCCTTTCACGCCACGCGGGTAGCCGGTGCCGTCCCAGTTCTCGTGATGGCAGCGCACGATCGGCACGACCGGGTACGGGAAATCGACGAGCGACAGGATGTCGGCCCCGACGTCGACGTGAAGCTTCATCCTCTCGAACTCGGACGGCGTCAGTTTGCCGGGCTTGTTGAGGATGTGCTCGGGAACCGCCAGCTTGCCGGTGTCGTGGAGCAGCGCGGCGGCTTCGATGGCCTTCAGCGTCGACTCGTCGGTGAAGCCGAGCGCCCGCGCCATGCCGACGGCGTACGCCTGCACGCGCCGGACGTGGCTGTGCGTCACGTCGTCCTTGGCGTCGATGGCCATCGCGAGCGTTTCGACCGTCGAGAGATAGAGGCGGTCGACGTCTGCGAGATGCCGCCGCGCGTCTTCGAGCCGGCCGTACGATGCCTTCAGCGTGAGATGGAACACCGCCAGCATCGGCAGAATCACGATGGCGGCGAGAAAGCTGACCTGCTGGATGAGGAGCACGAAACAGAACGCCAGCGACGCCGACGCCATGTAGCCGATCCCCAGCCACTGGAAGTGGCGGCGCCAGATATCGACCGGCGACTGGCCGGATTCAAGGCCGACCGCCGTGGCGATGAGGCCGGAATTCAGCGCGAAGTAAATCAGCGTCATCAGCAGCAGCGGCGCGATGAGCGATCCGACGGCGACGTCGCTGTGCGCGAGCGCGGGGACGCGCGCAATCAGGAAGAAGATCTGCGCGCCGGCCCAAATCGAGACCGCCGGCGCCGCCATGTTCAGCATGATGCGCCGCCACGCGTGGCCGAGCCGCCACGACATGATCAGGCTGTCGACTGCGACGGCGATCGCCGCGGGGGCGGGACCAAACAGCAGCGCGAGCGTGATGAAGAAGGTGTCGGAGATGGAGATCGTCGCGACGACCGATGCGATCTTGACGCTGAAGGATCCGGTGGCAATCGCCAGCGCGGCAAACAGCATCCACTCGTACGGACGTGGCACGAAGGCGACGCCGGCCAGCGAGTGCAGAAGGACGGCCGCGCCAATCGCGGCCACGACGGCCACAAACGGCTTCAACGCGCCCGACGGGGCGCGCTGAGCCGATCGAACGTTCGAGGAAGAACCGCCAGCCACGAACTACTGCGGATCCGACGAGGTCAACACCGCGTCACCCCAGATGATCTGGTTGTCCTCGGTGGTGTCGGCATCGCCCCAGATGATTTGCTGTCCCTGCGGGTCGTAGACCGTGTCGCCCCAGATGATCTGCTGGTTGTTCGTCCAGGTACCGATCTGTCCCCACTGCAGCATCTTCGGCGACACCAGCCGCAGCGGATTGAGGAGGCCAATGAGGTTCAGATCGCCGTACTTCAGCATCGAAGGGTTGAGGAATGCGAGCGGCGCTTCGAGCAGCGACAGGAGCCGGATGCCGAGGCCCTGGTTCATCCGGTTGGCCAACGTGCCCGCGTCCCAGTACGACGCGCCGCTCGCGCTCGTAATCGAGCTCAACACGCTGCCGACGAGACCCTTCGACGCAAACTGCCGCGCCGACCAGAAGTTCACGCTGCCGGCGCCCGCGCCCAGCAACCCGCCGTTCGGCACGAACGTGGACCCGCTCTGAAGAACCAGCTTGACCTGCGCGACGGTGAGGCTGGGCATGCCCTGCAGCAGCAGCGCGACGCCACCGCTGACCATCGGCGCCGCCATGCTGGTGCCGCTCAGATACATGTACGCGTTGC
>Ga0207681_10002895_pt1 | contig 10852 bp, 17 predicted proteins | sample KBSS53metaG_FD_184324 | JGI IMG/M metagenome (GOLD analysis project Ga0207681, IMG submission 184324) | Switchgrass rhizosphere microbial communities from Kellogg Biological Station, Michigan, USA - KBS S5-3 metaG (SPAdes) (version 2) | ecosystem: Host-associated > Plants > Roots > Rhizosphere... | reverse complement strand
GGCAGTCGTCCTGCGCGGTCCGTTCCTGCACCACGCGGATGGTCACGTCGTCCGGCACCAGTTGTCCGGCGGCCATCAGCGTGCGGACTTCAGCGGCGAGCGGCGTTTGCGCTTCTTTCAGGGCCCGAAACATGTCGCCGGTAGAAATTTGCGGCAGGTGCAGGCGTTCATGAAGCAAGCGCGCCTGCGTGCCTTTTCCGGCACCAGGCGCTCCCATCAAGACTATGATTTTGGCCATACCAAAAAGATGCTAGATGCTGGATGCTAGAGGTTAGATACTGAGGTTTAGTACCCGCATACTCGTCACAGATACCAGCATCTAACATCTAACGTCCAGCATCTGCTTCAGGCTCGTCTGCCGCGGAGGCGTCCGCCGGTTCCCAGGAAGCCTTCGTAGTTTCGCATCACCAGCTGAGCTTCAATCTGCGCCACCGTGTCCATGGCGACGCCAACCAGAATCAGCAGCGAGGTGCCGCCAAAATAGAACTGATAACCCATGCCGGTTGGAATCCAGGACAAGCCGGGCGTGCCACTCACAAACTGATCGAGCCAACCGCCGACCAGCGGCAGTCGACCCACTTTGAACCCGCTCAACATGAATTGCGGCACGAAAGCGACGAGCGCGAGGTAGACAGCACCGACGACGGTCAAGCGAGTCAGGATGCTGTTGAGATATTCAGCGGTGGCTCGGCCCGGTCGAATGCCGGGCATGAAGCCGCCGTGCTTGCGTAGGTTGTCGGCTACTTCTTCGACGTTAAAAACAATCGAGACGTAAAAGAAGGTAAAGAAAACGATCAGGGTCAGGAAAATCAACTCGTAATAAGGATCGCTCGCGTGAAAGCTTTGGAAGAACGTCCAAACCTTTCCCCAGGCCGAATTCAGTTTGTTTGGATCGGGCGGAAACGCCGCGAACAAACTTTGCGGCATTGAAAGCACCGACGAAGCAAAGATGACCGGTATCACGCCGCCCATGTTGATCTTCAACGGCATCGTGGTTTGTTGACCCCCGACCAGCTGCCGGCCCACGTGTCTCTTCGCATAACTGACCGGCACCTTGCGCCGCGCCGCTTCGACGAAAACGATGAACGCGATTATGCCGACGATTGCCAACAGCAATCCGATTACGCCGAGGGTCTCGAGTGTATCGCCGCTCCGGAGCCGTTCCGCAACCTGCTCCACGCCACGCGGCAAGCCGATCACGATGCCGGCAAAAATCAGCAGCGAAATGCCGTTGCCGACGCCGCGGTCAGTAATCTGTTCGCCGAGCCACATGACGAAGATCGTGCCGGTAGTAAGCGTCAGCACAGTCGTCAGAAGAAATCCCCAGGTGGGCGCGCCGACGCCGTTGACCTGCAGCCAGTGCGCGACGAAAGACGTCTGAATGCCGGCCAGGCCGACCGTCAGGTATCTGGTCCACTGGTTAATTTTTTGGCGGCCCATCTCGCCTTCTTCCTGCAGCTTCTTCAGCTGCGGAGAGACGACGGTCATCAATTGCAGGATGATGGAGGCCGTGATGTAGGGTGTGACGCCGAGCGCAAAAATTGAGATGGTGCGGAAGTTTCCGCCGGAGAACAAATCAAGCACGCCGAGCAGCGTGCCCGCCACGTCATGCCAAACCTGGTCGAGTCGATCTTTATTGATCCCGGGCGCGCCGATGTGTGCTCCCAGGCGATAGATGGCGAGCATGCCAAGCGTAAACAAAATGCGCCGGCGAAGGTCCGGCACATTGAACATATTACGAACAGCGGCAAAAAACTTATCCATCAGCGTCCTTTCGCTCGCGCTTCTCGACTCCTGTGGTGGATCAATTTTAGTGTAATTCCGACTGGGCTTCGTGTGATTTCGTGGTACGTTTTCCTAATAAACAAAGCCCACAACCACGAAGTAACACGAAACCAAACCAAGCAACACGAATCAGATCACGACCTCGACTCGACTCCCGGCTACTTGCCCAGTTCTGTTACAGCCCCGCCGGCTTTCTCAATCTTCTCGCGCGCGCTTTTGGTAAAGCGGTGCGCCGAAATGCGCAGCGGCTTCGAGAGTTCACCGTTACCTAAAACCACCACGTCGTGCTTTGCCTTCTTGATAATGCCTCGCGTGTGCAACAGCTCGGGCGTGATTTCGTCGTCGGCGCTAAAGCTGCGATCCAGTGCGCCCAGGCTGACTTCGAGCCAGCGCTTCTTGAAGATATTGGTAAAGCCGCGTTTCGGCAAGCGGCGATGCAGCGGCATCTGGCCGCCTTCGAAGCCGATCTTCGCGGAGTAGCCTGAACGGGACTTCTGTCCCTTCTCACCGCGTCCGGCGGTCTTGCCCAAACCGGATCCCGGCCCACGTCCGACACGCTTCTTTTTGTGGATCGAGCCCTTGGTTGGTCTTAGATTGTTGAGACTTAGTGCCATGATGTTGTCTTCTTGAAATCGGAATCCGAGATCTGAAATCTGAAATTTGCAATCTGAGATCTGAAATCTGTAATTCGAACTTAGTACTTAGAACTTTTTACTTCGCGCTTCGCCGTCTACACAAAGTGCAAAGCGCAAAGCTCAAAGCGCAAAGCACCAAGCACAAAGTTCACTACTCTATAATTCGTATCAAATGCGGCACTTTCGCGACGACGCCGCGCATCGACGCATTATCAGGCCGTTCCACAATTTGATTCAGCTTCGTCAACCCCAGACTGCGCACAATCGTCTTGTGCGTCTTGGGCGTGGCGATAAAGCTCCGGTAATACTGAATCTTGATCGTGCCTCCGGCGCCACTCTGCTCTTTGTTCTGTCCGCTCTCTTTCGTGAGGGCGGGACCCTTGGCTTTACTCGGCATAACACCTCTTCAATGACAAATGAGAAATGAAAAATGACAAATGGAAAATCTTGAATGCGATTTTTCCATCCTGTGACTCAACATTCCCCACTAAATCTCTTCAACCTGCTTACCCCGCAACCGCGCCAGTTCCATTGGATCTTTCATTCGCAGCAACGCGTCAAACGTCGCGCGCACCACGTTGTGCGGGTTCGTCGAGCCAAGCACCTTGGTGCGCACATCATGCACGCCGACTGCCTGCATCACCGCACGCACTGCGCCGCCGGCGATAACCCCGGTACCCTGCGATGCCGGCTTGACCAAAACTCGTCCGGCGCCAAACTTTCCAATCAATTGATGCGGCACCGTGTTTTGAATTAACGGCACGCGTATCAAACTTTTCTTCGCCGCCTCGATGGCCTTCTTGATCGCGAGCGGCACTTCACGCGCCTTCCCGGTGCCGAAGCCGACGTGGCCACCTTCGTCGCCGACAACAACCAGAGCCGCGAACGACATGTTCTTGCCGCCCTTCACAACTTTGGTTACGCGGTTAATGGAGATGACCTGATCTTTTAGATCGAGTCCCTGGGACGAAATGCGCTGCTTAGGTTGTCTCATTGCTTTTTAGTTTTCTTCTTCTTCGGCTTCTCTTCCGCCGGCTCTGCTTTTGCTTCCGCCTCGGCGGCAGCCGCTTCCTGCTGGGCCGCCAATTCATTCTTGTTCAGACCGGCTTCGCGCGCCGCATCGGTCAGGGCCTTGATCCGGCCGTGATAGAGATAGCCGCCGCGATCGAAAACGACGCTCTCAATTCCCTTGGCCAGCGCGCGCTCGGCAATCGTCTTGCCGATAAGCCGCGCCGCGTCGAGGTTGCCGCCAGTCGTGCCGCGCAAATCCTTTTCGGTAGTCGACGCCGAAACGATCGTCTGGCCGCGCTCGTCGTCAACCACCTGGGCGTAGATGTGATTCAGACTGCGATAGACGGCCAACCGTGGCCGCTCGCCGCTGCCTTTAACCTTGCGACGAATGCGGTTGTGAATCGCCTGGCGAACTGTTGCTCTGCTCGTATTTGCCATTTCTTCCTCGTGAATCGTAAATCGTGAATCGTAAATAGTAGGTTTTTCTATTTACGATTTACGATTCACTATTTACCTGTCTTGCCAGGCTTCAACTTAATCGGCACATCCGCGTAGCGAATGCCTTTTCCTTTGTAGGCGTCCGGCTTGCGCAGCTTGTGCATCTCCGCCGCCACCTGGCCCAGCTTCTGCTTGTCAATACTGGTAAGCGTCAGCGTCGTTTGATACTGCTGGATGCTGCCCTTGGTCGTCATACGTTCAGCTTTCGCTTCCACCCCTTCGGGTAAAGGAAAATCGATCGGATGCGAATAGCCGAGAGAAAAAACTATCCGCTTCGCCTGCACGTCGGCCTTGTAGCCAACCCCGACGACGTCCATCTGCCGGGTGAAACCTTCGGTGACGCCGACGATCGCATTGTTTGCCAACGCGCGCGCCAGACCGTGCAGCGGCGCCAGGTCGTCTGACTGTCGTTCAGCCTGCAGCTGATCCCCATCGAGCTTGAAAGTAATGCCCGCGGGAATCGGAGTTTTCAAACTGCCCTTTGGGCCTTTTACTTCGAGCTCCTGCTCGCCGATGGTGACCGAAACCCCCTTCGGCAGCGTGATCAATTTTTTGCCAATGCGCGACATAATGAAACCTTCGGTAAAAAGATGCTGGATGCTAGATGCTGGTTCTTGCCTTTACTCGCATCTGACATCTGACATCCAGCATCTGCCTTAATAAATTTCCGCCAACAGTTCTCCGCCCATGTTTTCCTTGCGCGCCGCTTTGCCGCTCATCAAGCCTTTGGAAGTCGAAACGATGTTGACGCCATAGCCGCCCAGCACTTTGGGAATTTCACTCGAGCCGACATACACGCGCCGGCCGGGACGCGAAACTCGCGCGAGGTGTGTAATCGACGAGGCACCGCGCGCGTCGTAACGAAGAAAGATACGAATACTTCGCTTCAGGCCGTCGCCTTTCAGCACAAAGTTATTGATGTAACCCTCTTCCTTGAGAATGCGTGCAATCTCTAGTTTCAGCTTCGAAGCCGGAATATCCGCGCGCGAATGCTTGGCCGCAATGGCATTGCGGATTCGCGTCAACATGTCGGCGATAGGATCAGTCATTCTTAACTCCAGATACTGGATGCTAGATGTTGGTTGCTAGAGTTGCGGTCGCAATAACCAGCATCCAGCATCCGACATCTAACATCTGTTCATTACCAACTAGACTTAACGACGCCGGGAATCTGTCCCTCGAGCGCCAACTGGCGAAAACAGATGCGGCACAAATTAAACTTCCGCAGATAGCCGCGGGCCCGGCCACACCGTTTGCACCGTGTGTACGCGCGCACCGCAAATTTCGGTTTTCGCTGCGATTTCGCAATTAGTGATTTCTTAGCCATTTTTAGTAAATCGTGAATCGTAAATCGTTAATAGAACTTTGACATAAACCGAAGACCGCAAACCGTAAACAACTTCTATTTACGATTTACGATTCACGATTTACGCTCGGAAGGGCATTCCCAATCCCTTCAAAAGCGCGCGCGCATGTTCGTCGGTACGCGCGCTGGTGATGATCGAAATGTTCATGCCGCGCAGTTTCTCGACCTTGTTGAAATCGATCTCCGGAAAAATAAGCTGCTCACGCACGCCGATCGTGTAGTTGCCGCGACCGTCGAACGCTTTTGGGGACACGCCGCGAAAGTCGCGCACGCGTGGCAACGCGATCGAGACCAGCCGGTCAAGGAATTCGTACATGCGGTCGCCGCGCAGCGTTACCATCACGCCGATGGGCATGCCCTGCCGAAGTTTGAACGAAGCGATCGACTTCTTCGCTTTGGTGATCACCGGTTTCTGACCGGTGATGGCCCGCAGCTCGTCGGCGGCCGTGTCCAGGATTTTGGCGTTGGCAATCGCCTCGCCCATACCCATGTTCAGCACCACCTTTTGCACGCGCGGGATCGCCATCGGATTGGTAATACCAAACTCGCGCGCAATCGCCGGCGCCACTTCTTTCTGATACCGCTCTTTTAACCGTGCTGCCATTTTCAACCTCAGTGAATCGTAAATCGTAAATCGTGAATAGTCGGGTTTGGTTCCCAGCCTCTTTAGGCGTAAATCGTTCGTGCGTTATCTATTTACGATTTACGATTCACGATTTACTTTTCCAGCGATTGCCCGCTGCCTGCGGCGACGCGAATCTTCGATCCGTCGCCCTCTACCTGATACTTCACGCGCGTCGGCTTGCCTGATTGCGGATCGATCAATTGCACGTTAGAAATATTGATGAACGCTTCCTTCTCAATGATGCCGCCCCCGCGATTGCTTTGCGGATTCGCGCGCTGGTGTCGCTTGATAACGCCGACGCCTTCAACCTTGATCTTGCCGGTGGTCGGGGCTACTTCCAGCACGCGGCCGCGCTTGCCTTTGTCGCGGCCGGCGATAATCACCACCTGATCGTTCTTCTTGATTTTTGAACGCTTTGTTCCCGTCATAACTCTTAGATAACCTCCGGCGCGAGGGACACGATCTTCATGAAATTCTTATCGCGCAGTTCGCGCGCTACCGGACCGAAGACGCGCGTGCCGATCGGCGTTCCGTCTTCTTTGATCAGCACCGCGGCGTTCTGATCGAAGCGGATGTAGGTGCCGTCTTTGCGCCGGACCTCTTTGCGGGTGCGCACGATGACCGCATCCTGCACCGTCCCCTTTTTGATCGTGCCGTCAGGCGATGCTTCCTTGACGGTGACCTTGATTCGATCACCCAGGCTGGCAATCTTTCCCGTCGAACCACCGATGGGCATGATCATCTCAACCCGTCTCGCGCCTGAATTGTCGGCGACCTCCAGAGAGGTCTGCATCTGAATCATTTCTCACTCCGTTCGAGTGACGAGTGGCGAGTGAAAAGTGATGAGCAAGATTTCTTACTTGTCACTTGTCACTTTTCACTTGTCACTGCTATTTCGCTGCCTTCTGCACAATTTCAATTACCCGCCAGCGCTTGCGCGCCGACATGGGTCGCGTTTCCACAATGCGCACCTTGTCGCCGATAGTTGCGCCCAGTTCGTCGTGGGCCATGAATTTCGAAGTACGACGAACGTAACGACGATACTTCGTGTGCTTTACCAGACGATCGACGCGCACCACCACCGTCTTCTGCATCTTGTCGGAGACGACTGCTCCAACTTTCTGCGAACGATGGGCGCGTGCCGTCTTGGCCTCGTCAGCGACCTTGCCGTTTTCATTGCCCGCGGTCGCCGTCGCGTTTGCCTGGTTGTCCGGAACATCGCTCTGGTCGGCGCCGGTACTGGTGTCTGCTTGATTCTCTTCTGCCATACTTCTCACTCGGGTTGCCGGTCAACAGTCGTCCGGCGGTTCCTGGCTTTCAAAGACGCGCAATGTCGGCGTCACATTAAGCGGTTAGCGCGCGGCCGCGGTCTTTGCCTGCGGCTGGCGTTGTCGTGCGATAGTTTGCAGGCGCGCGAGCGATCGCTTCTCTTCGCGAATGCGCTTGACCGCATCCACTTCTCCCAGCGCCAGTTTGAATTTCAAACGAAAGAGCGATTCCTTGATGCGCGCCGTTTCCGCGTGCAGCTCTTCCTCCGAAAGGTCGTGATACTTGTCCAACTCTTCGCGCCGTTTCATAACTTAGATTGCGCCCCCTTCCTGGTCCGCGCGGGTAACAAACTTCGTCTTGATCGGAAGTTTCTGAGCGGCCAGACGCATCGCATCACGCGCCGTCTTCTCATCCACGCCTTCAATCTCGTAAAGAATGCGCCCGGGCTTAACTACCGCCACCCAGTATTCCGGCGCTCCCTTGCCTTTGCCCATGCGCGTCTCAGCCGGCTTCTTCGTAACCGGCTTGTCCGGAAACATGCGAATCCAGATTTTGCCGCCGCGTTTGATGTGCCGAGTCATCGCAATACGCGCCGCTTCGATCTGGCGATCGGTTATCCAGGCCGGTTCCAAACACTTCAGCCCATACTCACCGAAGCTGATCTCGCTGCCACGAGTCGCGGTGCCGGACATGCGTCCGCGCATCTGCTTTCGGTGCTTAACTTTTTTCGGCATCAACATAATGAAACCCCGTAAATGGTGAATCGTAAATCGTGAATAGTAGTTGCTAGTTTTCCAGTCTATTTACTATTTACGATTTACTATTTACCGTCCTTAGCCGTTTTCCCCGCGTGGTCGTCTGCCGTCAGAACCGCCGCCGCCTTCACGTTCGCGTCGAGTGCGCGGGCGTCGCTCGCGTTCGCCCATGCGTGTTTCGTTGATCGGATCGGATCCAGTGCCACGGGCCATCGCCGCTTTCGCGTCCAGAATCTCGCCGCGATAAATCCAGACCTTCACGCCTATTTGTCCAAACGTGGTGCGGGCTTCCGCCAGTCCGTAGTCGACGTCAGCGCGCAAAGTGTGTAAGGGAAGTTGTCCCTGCAGGTGCCACTCGCTGCGCGCGATCTCAGCGCCGTTGAGACGTCCGCTCACTTTCACCTTGATTCCCTGCGCTCCAAAGCGCAGCGACTCTTCCACGGCCTTGCGCATCGCCCGGCGAAACGCAATGCGCTTCTCGAGCTGCGCGGCAATTTTTTCCGCTTGCAGCTGCGCGTTCAATTCCGGCTTATGAATTTCCTGAATTGAAACCAGCACCTCACGGCCGGTCTTGGCCGACAGGTCGGTCTTAAGCTTGTCGATCTCGGCGCCCTTGCGACCGATGATGATGCCCGGACGCGAGGTGTAGATAATAATTTTCAAACGATTGGCGGCGCGCTCAATGTCGACGTGGGAAACGCCGGCGCCGGCAAAACGGTTCTTCAGATCGCGCTTCAGCCGCAGGTCCTCTAACAGGTACTCGCCGTACTGCTTCTTCGCGAACCAGTGCGAATGCCAGTCCTTGTTGTAGCCGAGGCGGAATCCGTAAGGATGAACTTTCTGACCCACAATCTTCTCCAGTTCTTTGCGTTCAATTTGAGATCTTAAATTTCAAATCTCAAATCTTGAATCTTGAATCTTGAATCTTGAATCTGAGATCTCAAATCTTGAATCTGAGATCTCAGATCTGAAATCTGAAATTTGAAATCTACTCTGCCTTCGCCTTCTTCTTCGCGGCCCGCTTGCTCGACTCCTTCTCGCCCGCAGCCTTGTCCGCAGCCGCCGTCCGCTCGGAAGCTTCACTCTTCGGCGCTACCCGTTTCGCGCGCGGCGCGGCCGCTGCTCCACCACGTTTGCGACCCTTGCTCTCCGTCAATTTCGCCGGCTTGGCTGCCACCGCTTTGCCGTCGCCGTGCCGCGCCGCTTTCGGCTCGGGACGCGCATCGTTTGAAAGCAGGATCGTAACGTGACAAAAGTGCCGCTGCTCGCGATAGGCCCGGCCCTGCGGAGCGGGACGCACGCGCCGGCGGCCCTTGGTCGGTCCGCGATCGACGAACGCCGTCTTCACCCAAAGATCGTCAGGATCGATGGCCACGTTGGCTTTCTCCGCCGCTTCGTTCGCGTTGGCAATCGCCGAACGCACGCATTTCTCAACCAGGGTCGAGGCGCGCTTGGTCGAATAACGCAGAATGGCCAAAGCCTTATTCACGTCTTTGCCGCGAATCATATCCACTACCAGCCGCGCCTTTTGCGCCGACCCGCGTAGATACTTTGCACTTGCTATCGCTTCCATAGAATTCCTTAGTTTCAAGTTCCAGGTTTCAAGTTTCAAGTTAAGCAGTTTTGAAACTTGAAACTTGAAACCTGGAACTCAGTTTATTTTGGGCCCGCCACCTTCGTCGCCTTTTCTACCTTGGTGCCGGAGTGTCCTTTGAACGTGCGCGTCGGCGCGAATTCGCCCAGCTTGTGGCCCACCATGTTTTCCGTCACGTAGATCGGCAGGTGACGCTTGCCGTTGTGTACGCCGAAGGTCAAGCCAACCATGTCCGGCGAGATTGTCGAGCGTCGCGACCAGGTCTTAATCACCGGCGGCCGGTTGCCGCTGGCGCGAATGCGATCCACGGCCTTCTGGACGTGCTCATCGATAAACGGTCCCTTTTTTACTGAACGTGCCATATTCGTTTCGCTTTGCTCAACTCAGTTTCAAGTTTCAAGTTTCAAGTTCCAGGTTTGTTCCTAACTTGGAACTTGAAACTTGGAACCTGAAACTTACTTCGTACGACGATCTTTCAAAATCATCCGCTGCGTTCGTTTGTTGCTGCGCGTTTTGTAGCCACGGGTCGGTTGGCCCCAGGGGGTTACCGGATTACGGCCGCCGGAAGTTTTTCCTTCACCGCCGCCGTGCGGATGGTCCACCGGATTCATCGCCACGCCGCGCACGTGCGGGCGAATGCCTTTCCAGCGCGACCGTCCGGCCTTACCAAATGAAACGTTTTCGTGCTCGATGTTCCCAACCTGCCCAATCGTGGCGCGACAAACCAGGGGCACGCGTCGCGTTTCGCCTGACGGCATGCGCAGTTGCGCGTAGTCGCCTTCCTTGGCCACCAGCTGGGCAAAGGCGCCAGCCGAACGCGCCATCTGTCCACCCTTGCCGGGTCGCAGCTCAATGTTGTGAATCTGCGTGCCGAGCGGAATGTTAATCAGCGGCAACGAATTGCCCGGCAGAATGTCAGCGTCAGCGCCGCTCATGATCGTCTTGCCGACTTCAATACCGTTCGGCGCGATGATGTAACGCTTCTCGCCGTCGAGATAAGTGATCAGCGCGATGTGTGCCGAGCGATTAGGATCGTATTCGATCTGCGTCACCCGGCCGGCCACGCCTTCTTTGTCGCGCTTGAAATCGACGATGCGATAGAAACGCTTGTGACCGCCGCCGCGCCGGCGCACGGTGATGCGGCCGTCGTTATTGCGTCCGGAGATTCGCTTCTTCGGCTCCAGCAGCGACTTCTCGGGAACCGCGCCAGCAGTTAACTCATCCCGCGTCAGGTACGTTTGATACCGGCGCGCTGGAGATGTTGGGGTTAGTTTCTTTATTCCCATAACTTTAAAAAGTTTCAAGTTTCAAGTT
>Ga0207681_10002891_pt1 | contig 10855 bp, 11 predicted proteins | sample KBSS53metaG_FD_184324 | JGI IMG/M metagenome (GOLD analysis project Ga0207681, IMG submission 184324) | Switchgrass rhizosphere microbial communities from Kellogg Biological Station, Michigan, USA - KBS S5-3 metaG (SPAdes) (version 2) | ecosystem: Host-associated > Plants > Roots > Rhizosphere... | reverse complement strand
CAACAAGCTGATTGCGCAACGGACGCGAGAGCTCGGATTCCAGAACGTGCAGCAAGCGATCGGCTGCGATGCCCGGCGGGTGGTCGAACGTTCGCGGCCTGAGCGATTCGCGACGACCAACGGCAGCGCCGAGCCCGCGCCGGCGATGTCCCAAGGCTCGGAGCCGAGCGCCTCAGCGCCACTCATGCAGTGACATCAGCGTCGCGGCGTCGGCGGCGGGCGGAGCGCACCGACTACCCTCTTCCGCGATGAGGACCGACGTCTCCGACCTCACCCCGATCGAGGCCGCCGGGCGCCTGCGCGAAGAGGAGGGCTGGCAGGTCGTCGACGTGCGCACGCCGGAGGAGCGTCCCGATGGCGTGATCGCAGGCGACGTGCTGATCCCGCTCGGCGAGCTGAGTCAGCGCGCCGGCGAGATCGACCCGAGCCGACCGGCGCTGATCTACTGCCGCAGCGGATCGCGCTCCGCGATGGCCGTCGCCGCCCTGCGCGCCGCCGGCTACGACGCGCACAACCTCGCCGGCGGCATGATCGCCTGGCTCGAGGCCGGCCTGCCTGTCGCAAACGACTGACCGCCGTTCCGCTGTTTCGTCGCAACCACGTGTTGCGCCGCAACAGCGGCACACGAAACGCTGCGGGCATGGCTTTCATCGATCCCGCATTCATTCCCGCGCACGCTCCGCGCCAGGCAGAATTTCGCGATAATCTTCCTCGCACCATGGCGCTCAACATCAAGGACCCCACCGCCGACCGCCTCGTCCGCGAGCTCGCCGAGACGACCGGTGAGAGCATCACGACGGCCGTCACCGTCGCCGTTCGCGAGCGCCTGGAGCGCGTTCGCGGGATGGCGCCCGCCGAGGTGCGCTTGCAGGCGATCCTGCGGATCTCCGAACGGGCCGCCGCCCGACGAGTGATCGACGACCGCACCGACGAGGAGATTCTCGGCTACGACGAAGACGGGCTGCCGACCTGATGGTGCTCGACACCTCCGCGGTGGTCGCCATTCTGCGTAAGGAGCTCGAGCGCGATGCGTTCGCGAAGCTGCTGGCGAACGCGAGCGACCCGTTGATCTCGGCGGCGAGTGCCTTCGAGTGCGCGATGGTCCAGGCGAGATTCGACGCCGGGCTTCAAGACCTTGACGACTTCCTGCTCTCCTCCGGCATCCGCATCGCCGCCGTCGACGTCGCCCAGGCGCACACCGCCCGCGACGCGTGGCTGCGCTACGGCAAGGGCCGCTCGTCGGCGGGCCTCAACTTCGGCGACTGCTTCAGCTACGCGCTTGCCAAGACGACCAACCGCCCGCTGCTGTTCAAGGGCGATGACTTCGCCCAGACCGACGTCGTCGCAGCGACAGGCTAAACCCCAGAAACAAACCCGGGTTTGCTACCTTTGGCGCTCGCGCGGCGTGTCGTGCGCCCTTTCCCGTCCGCCAAGGAGGAACGCAGTCCCATGGAGCCGACCTCGGTCCACGAGCAGAGCAAGCATCCCGGGAAGCTGGGCTCGCTTGACAATCCCGAGGTCGTCCAGGACGTCCCGGGGCACGTCATCCCGATCCTCGAGCGCGAGTTCGACGACTTCGACACCGAGTCAACGCGCTTCCTCAGAGGCGAGTTTGAGGAGACGGAGTTCATCAAGTTCCGCCTCAGACAGGGCGTCTACGGCCAGCGCCAGCCGGACGTGCAGATGATCCGTGTGAAGCTGCCGTGGGGCGGCGTCAGCCCCGAGCAGCTGGAGATGTTCGCCGACGGGATTGAGCAGTACGTGCCCTTGAGAAAGGGCCACGTCACGACGCGGCAGAACATCCAGGTCCACCACATCCCGCTGCCGGACGCGGCCAAGTTCATCCGCATGATCAGCGACGCCGGCCTCTCCAGTCGCGAGGGCTGCGGCAACACGATGCGCAACGTCACCGGCGACCCGTGGGCCGGCGTCCACCCCGACGAGGTGTTCGACCCGACGCCCTACGCCGGCGCGTACGTGCGCTACTTCGTGCGCCACCCCACCACCCAGGCGATGCCACGCAAGGTCAAGACGTCCTTCACCTGCTCGGAGGCCGACCGCGCGATCTCCGGCATTCACGACGTCGCCTTCATCGCGCAGGAGCGCGACGGCGTGCGCGGCTTCAAGATGCTCGTCGGCGGCGGCACCTCGATCATGGCCCGCGTCGCGCCCGTCCTCTACGACTTCGTCGAGGCCGACAACGGCGAGTACATCAAGGTCACCGAGGCGGTCATGCGCATCTTCGACCGCCAGGAGTGGCTGCGCGCGAACCGCGCCCGCGCGCGCATCAAGGTGTTCGTCGACAAGTACGGGATCGACGAGCTGCGCACGCAGGTCGAGGAGGAGCTCAAGGGCGACTGGGTCAACGAGCGCGACTTCGACCCGACGCCGAAGCTGTTCGTGCACGACGAGGAGGTCAACGCGCCGGCCATCCCGGCGTCGTACGGCTCGCCGAACGGCGACCTCTCGGAGTTCGAGCGCTTCCGCGCCGCGAACGTCGCGCCGCAGCGCCAAGAGGGCTTCTCGACCGTCCAGGTCAAGATCACGCGCGGTGACCTCACGCCCGAGCAGTTCCGCGGCCTCGCGGCGATCATGCGCGAGTTCACCGGCGGCTATGCCCGCACGACGGTGCACCAGAACCTGCTGCTGCGCTGGGTCCGCAACGAGTCGATCTACGACGTGTGGACCCGCCTGAAGGCGCTCGACCTCGGCGACGCCGGCGCCGACGAGGTCTCCGACGTGATCTCGTGCCCGGGCACCGACTCCTGCAAGCTCGGCATCACGAGCTCGATGGGGCTGAACGCCGCCGTCAAGGAGCGGATCGACAGCATGAACATCGAGGATCCGCTGACGAAGCGCATCCACATCAAGATGTCCGGCTGCCCGAACGGCTGCTCGCAGCACCACGTCGCGAACATCGGCTTCTACGGCGCCTCGATCAGAGTCGGCGACAAGACGATCCCCGCCTCGATCCCCCACATCGGCGGCAGATACGAGGGCGGCAGCGTCACGTACGGGGCACGTCTGAGACTGCGTCTGCCGAGCAAGCGCGTGCCCGAGGCCGTCGAGCGCTGGATCCGCCTCTACGAGGCCGAGCGCCAGGACGGCGAGGAGTTCAACGCGTTCGCCGAGCGGGTCGGCACGAGAGCGTTCGAAGACCAGGTGCGCGAGCTCGCGCTGCCCGCCGAGTTCAACCTCGAGAACATGAACCTGTTCATCGACTGGACGAAGAACGTCCCGTTCGAGGTCATCCGCGGCGAGGGCGAGTGCGCCGTCTGACCACGTCTCGGGCTCCCTGGCGGCGTCATCGGGGTTCGACGTACGAAGTACGCCTTCACCCCTGCTTCCTTGCCAGCGAGCCCGATCCGCGGTCAGCCGTCCTGCAGGGTCCGGTGCTGGCGCGTCTCGCACATTAATTCGGAGTAGCGTGCGTCTCCGTGCAACCGCCGGAGACGCAATACGCCGTCCGGCCCGACGGCGTGAGCATCGCGTTTCAGGTGTGGGGAGCGGGGCCGGTGGATCTGCTGTACGCGCCCGGCTTCGTCTCGCATGTCGATGTGCTGTGGTCGGACCCGGGGTACACGGGCTTCTGGGAGCGGATGGGCGCGATCGCGCGCGTGATCGCGTACGACAAGCCCGGCACCGGCTGCTCGGATCCGATCCCATACGTGCCCTCGGTCGAGGAGCGCGCCGACGACATCCTGCGCGTCCTCGACGCGGCCGGCAGCAAGCGAGCCGTCGTCATGGGCTTCTCGGAGGGCGGCCCGGCATCTGCGCTGCTCGCGGCGCGCTCGCCCGAGCGCGTCGCGTCGCTGATCCTCTACGGCTCGTTCGCCGGAGCCCCGCGGCCCGACATGGCGCCGCACATGCACGAGCAGTGGAAGGAGGGCTTGGCGAGACTGCACACAATCGTCGACGGTTGGGGAAGAGGCGGCGTGATCGACTTCTTCGCGCCGAGCGCGGCCGGACGAGTGCAGCGACGGCTGGCAGCCACCTTCGAGCGCGCCGCCGCAAGCCCGGCGATGGCACGGGCCCTGATCGACGCCTTCCAGCGCATCGACGTGCGCGACGTGCTGCCGAGCGTGCGCGTGCCGACGCTCGTGCTCCATCGCACCGGTGACGTGATGCCGATCGAGTTCGGGCGCGACTTCGCGCGGCACATACCCGGCGCCCGCTTCGTCGAGCTGCCGGGGCGAGACCACGCCTTCTGGTTCGGTGAGCATCGGCAGGTGTCGGAGGAGATCGAGCGCTTCGTCACCGGCCGGCATCCCGTCGCGCCGGCCGAGCGGGTGCTCACGACGGTCCTCTTCACCGATGTCGTCGACTCGACGCGACGCGTCACCGAGCTCGGCGACACGCAATGGCGCACCCACCTCGAACGCCACAACGCGACCGCCGGCGACACCGTAGGCCACGCTGGAGGACGCGTCGTCAAGTGGCTCGGCGACGGCATGCTTGCGACGTTCGACAGCCCGGCGGGAGCCGTCCGCTGCGCAATGGCGCTGCGCGACGAACTGGCCGGCGCCCAGCTGCCGATCCGGGCAGGCGTCCACACCGGCGAGTGCGAGCGGATCGGCGAGGATCTCGGCGGCGTCGCCGTCCACATCGGCGCGCGCGTCAGCGCACTTGCCGCGCCTGGCGAGATCCTCGTCTCCTCCACGGTCGCCGACCTCGTGATGGGCTCGGGGCTGCGCTTCGACGAGCGCGGCGTCCACGCGCTCAAGGGCGTGCCGGGTGCCTGGCGCCTGCTGGCGGTGAGCGGGGACGGTCCGCGCGCGCAGATCGCGCTCGGGGACGACACGCTGCGTCCGAGCGACCGCGCGATGATGCGACTCGCGCGGCGATTCCGCGGCACGGCGCGCACCGTCAACCGCCTCACTCGGCGACGCTGACGCGCGTGGCGCCCGATACCCTGAGCGCCGTGAACCGCCGCCCGCAGCTGACGATCGTCGCGCCGTCGGCCTCCCCGGAGGAGGCCGCGGCCGTGGTCGCCGCGCTCGAGCGCTTCATGCGCGAGACGGCGCCGGCGATCGTCGCCGAGCCGAAGCGGGTCGACCGCTGGACGCGCACCGCGCTGCTGGAGGGCGTCGCGCGCGAAGACGAGATGCCGGCCGCGTGGGGCGACCCGCACCCCTGGGGCCGCTGAGCGCCGCGGCCGCCAGCCGGACGCGCGCCGTCATCATCGACAGCGGTGTGCTCGCTGGCCGATCCCCATAAAAAGCATAAACCCGCTCGGGATTTGCTATTTTTGACCGTCCTATGAGCACGACCGACGCGCCCATCGACACCCAGCTCACCGACGGCGCCGAGGCGCTGCCGGCCGAAGGCGTGATCGCGCGGATGGTCGAGCGCTTTCATCCCCGCCTGTTGCTCGCGTCCTCCTTCCAACAGGAGGAGTCGGTGATGATCGACCTGCTGCTGAGAGTCGAGCCGAGCGCGCGGATATTTACGCTCGACACGGGCGTTCTCTTTCCTGAGACGTACGAGACGTGGAGAGCGATGGAGCAGCGCTACGGGATCGAGATCGAGGCAGCCAGCGGGATCTCCCTGCAGGAGCAGGCCGCCCAATACGGCGACGAGCTGTGGGCGCGCGAGCCTGATCGCTGCTGCGCGATCCGCAAGGTCACGCCACTGCGCGAGATCCTCTCCGGCGTCGACGGCTGGATCGTCGGCGTGCGCCGCGACCAGGCTCCTACGCGCGCGAACACGCCGAAGATCGGCTGGGACGACAAGCACGGCATCTGGAAGGCGGCCCCGCTCGCCGACTGGAGCGACAGAGACGTGTGGACGTACATCTACGAGCACGACCTCCCCTATAACCCCCTTCACGATCGCGGCTATGCCTCGATCGGCTGCACGCACTGCACGGTCCCGGCCGCTGATCGCAGCGGGCGCTGGGCCGGCAGCGACAAGCTCGAGTGCGGGTTGCACGGCTGACCCCGCGGGGTCCGGGAAGACTGGCACGATGGACTGGCCGCTCGTCATCCTGTTCGGCTTCTTGGTCGGGATCCTCGTCGGCACGACGGGCGTCGGCGGCGGCTCGCTGATGACCCCGGCGCTGATCCTCGTCTTCGGCACCGCGCCGACGACGGCGATCGGCACCGACCTCGCCTACGCGGCCGTCACGAAGACGGTTGGCGGCTGGCGCCACTGGCGCCGCGGCACGGTCGACATGAAGCTCTCGCTGTGGCTTGCGAGCGGCTCGATCCCCGGCGCGCTCGGCGGCGTCTACGTGCTGCGCGTGCTGGAGGACGCGCTCGGCAAGGGCGCGTTCGACGACACGCTGCTGACGATGGTCGGCGCCGCGCTGCTGATCACGAGCGCCGCCGTGCTGTTCCGCGCGCTGGTCAGGCACGTGAAGGGCGAGCGCGAGACGATCGAGCCGTTCGAGCTGCGCCATAAGGTCGCCGCCGTGCTCGTCGGCGTGAGCGTCGGCTTTGTGCTCGGCCTCACCTCTGCCGGCAGCGGCGCGCTGATCGCCGTCGGGCTGATCATGCTCTACCGCCTGACGCCCCGCCGCGTCGTCGGCACCGACGTCTTCCACGCCGCGCTGCTGCTGTGGGTCGCCTCGATCGCCCATCTCGTAAGCGGCAACGTCGACCTGCTGCTCGCGCTCAACATCCTGATCGGCTCGATCCCCGGCGTGTGGATCGGCTCCGGCCTCGCCACGCGGGTGCTGCCGGAGGGCGCCCTGCGGCCCGCGCTCGGGACCGTCCTGCTGGCCGCCGGGCTGGCGCTCTTCAACAAAGCGGGCTTCGACTACCCGATCTATGTCATCTTCCTGGTGCCCGCGCTGGTCGCCTCGGCGCTCACGGCACTGCACTTCGGCCGCGAGCGCCTTGCCCTCAGGCACGCACCTCGTCCCACCACGCCACCCACGCCCGAATCCGCATGAGCCACGAGCTGTCCCACCTCGACGCCCTCGAGGCCGAGGCGATCCACATCATGCGCGAGGTCGCCGCCGAGCTCGAGCGCCCCGTGCTGCTGTTCTCCGGCGGCAAGGACTCGATCGTCCTGCTGCGGCTCGCCGAGAAAGCGTTCCGCCCGGCGCGCTTCCCGTTCCCGGTGATGCACGTCGACACCGGCCACAACTTCCCCGAGGTGATCGCGTTCCGCGACCGCCTGATCGCCGAGATCGGCGAGCGGCTGATCGTCGCCTCCGTGCAGGAATCGATCGACAAGGGCCGCGTCGTCGAGGAGACAGGACCGCGCGCCTCGCGCAACCGCTTGCAGACCGTCACGCTGCTCGACGCGATCGCGGAGCACGGCTTCGACGCCGCGTTCGGCGGCGCGCGTCGCGACGAGGAGCGCGCCCGCGCGAAGGAGCGCATCTTCTCTTTCCGCGACGACTTCGGCCAGTGGGACCCGAAGGCGCAGCGTCCCGAGCTGTGGCAGCTCTACAACGGTCGCGTGCGCAAGGGCGAGCACGTGCGCGTGTTCCCGATATCGAACTGGACCGAGCTTGACGTGTGGCAGTACATCGAGCGCGAGCGGCTGGAGCTGCCGCCGATCTACTTCGCCCACGAGCGCGAGGTGTTCGCGCGCGACGGGATGCTCTACGCCGCCAGCGAGTTCGTCGAGCTGATGGAAGGCGAGGAGGTCTTCACCGAGACCGTCCGCTACCGCACCGTCGGCGACATGACCTGCACCGGCGCGGTCGCCTCGACGGCCGTGACGCTTGAGACGGTCGTCGCCGAGATCGCGGCAACGAACATCACCGAGCGCGGCCAGACACGCGCTGACGACCGCGTCACCGAAGCCGCGATGGAGGACCGCAAGCGTGAGGGGTACTTCTAGATGTCGGTGATCCACGAGTCGAACGGCAACCGCTCTGCGGACCAGCGGATCGCCGACACCGAGCTGCTGCGCTTCGCGACGGCCGGCTCGGTCGACGACGGCAAGTCGACGCTGATCGGTCGCCTGCTGCACGACGCGAAGTCGATCCTCGCCGACCAGCTCGCGCACGTGAAGGAGACGAGCGAACGCCGCGGGGACGGCGAGCTGAACCTCGCGCTGCTGACCGACGGCCTGCGCGCCGAGCGCGAGCAGGGGATCACGATCGACGTCGCCTACCGCTCGTTCCAGACCGACAAGCGCCGCTTCATCATCGCCGACTGCCCGGGCCACGAGCAGTACACGCGCAACATGGTCACCGGCGCCTCGACCGCCGACCTCGCGCTGGTGCTGGTCGACGCGCGCAACGGGCTCGTGCGCCAGTCGCGCCGCCACGCCGCGATCTCCGCGCTGCTGCGCACGCCCCACCTCGTCGTCGCGATCAACAAGATGGACCTCGTCGACTACGACCAGTCGGTCTATGACGCGATCGTCGCGGACTTCACGAGCTGGTCGGCCGGGCTGGAGTTCGCGGAGGCGACGTTCATCCCGATCAGCGCGCTGAAGGGCGACAACGTCGTCGAGCGCTCGGCGAACATGCCGTGGTACTCCGGCCCGCCGCTGCTCGACCACCTCGAGACGGTCGAGATCGCCGGCGACCGCAACCTCGAGGACTGGCGCTTCCCGGTTCAGTGGGTGATCCGCCCGCAGAACGACGAGCGCCACCACGACTACCGCGGCTACGCGGGCCAGGTCGCCGCCGGCGTGCTGACGCCCGGCGCGGAGGTCGTCGTGCTGCCGTCGGGCCGCACGACGAAGCTCGCCGGGATCGACACGATCGACGGGCCGCTGGCGCAGGCATTCCCGCCGCAGTCGGTCACGCTGCTGCTGGAGGACGACCTCGACGTCTCGCGCGGCGACCTGATCGCGCGCGCGGGCGAGGCGAACCCGCCGACCGTCGCGCGCGAGCTGGACGCCGTCGTCTGCTGGATGAGCGACACGCCGCTGAGAGCCGGCGGCCGCTACGCGCTCAAGCACACGACGCGCGCGGTGCGCGCGATCGTCGACGCGGTCGACTGGCACCTCGACGTCGAAACGCTCGCACGCGAGGACAACGACCACGGGCTCGCGCTCAACGAGATCGGGCATGTGAAGCTGCGCCTCAGCGGACCGCTCGCGTTCGACCCCTATGCGCGCAACCGCGAGACGGGCTCGTTCATCCTGATCGACGAGGCGACGAACGACACCGTCGGCGCCGGCCTGATCGCGACGCCGGAGGGGTAGCGACGCCACCGCCGAGCGCGGAAGCCGGGACGGTCGCGCTCGACGCCGCGGGCGCTCGCCCTGCCGCGTCCGCGCCGCGTGTCCGGCGCCGGCTGCTGTGCGCCCTTCCGCTCGCCGTCTGGGCGGCGGGCTCAGTCGCGGCGGTCGTCGCGTTCGGACTGCCGTATACGCGCGACTGGGTCTTCGCCTGGGTCCTGCTCGGTGCGCTCGCCGTCTCGCTCGGCGACCTCGGCGGCTGGCTGCGCGGCGTGCTCGTCGACTGGCTGCCCTTCTTTCTCGTCCTGACGGCGTACGACCTCGCGCGCGGCGGCGCCGACGGCTGGCTTGCGCAGACGCACTTCCTGCCGCAGGCCGACGTCGACAGGTGGCTGTTCGGCGGCCAGATGCCGACGGTGTGGCTGCAAGCCCACCTGCACGACTCGGGGCGCGTGCAGTGGTTCGAGGTCGCGGCGTTCCTCGTGTACGTCTCGCATTTCTTCGTCGCCCCGCTGCTCGCCGCCGTGCTGTGGGTGCGCGACCGCTGGCGCTTCCGCCGCTTCGCCGCGGCGCTCGCGCTGCTGACGCTGCTTGGCTGCATCACGTTCGTCGCGTTCCCGGCCGCGCCGCCCTGGATGGCGAGCGAGCACCGGCTGATCGGACCGACCGCGCGGCTGATCCCGCAGCTGTGGACGTGGATCGGCGTCGGGGCAGAGACCGGCCTCGTCGGCACCGGCTACCGCTATGCGAACGAGGTGGCAGCCGTGCCATCGCTGCACGCCGCGCTCGCGTTGCTCGTCGCGCTCAGCGTGTGGCCACGGCGCTGGTGGGCGCGAGTGCTGGTGGCCGCGTATCCGCTCGCGATGGCGCTTGCGATCGTCTACACCGGCGAGCATTACGTCTCCGACGTGCTGCTCGGCTGGATCTACGCCGTTGCGAGCTTCGCCGTGATCTGCTGGATCGCCGCCCGCCTCACTACGTGGCGGAGCGATAAGAGGAGGACCATCATTTCCGTCCCGTCACGGTAAAGTTTCGCGCCGCATGTTCTCGAAGGTCCTGATCGCCAACCGCGGCGAGATCGCGGTCCGTGTCATCCGCGCGTGCGAGGAGCTCGACGTCGCGTCCGTCGCGGTCTACTCCGAGCTGGATCGCGACGCGATCCACGTCAAGCGCGCCGACGAGGCGTACCTGATCGGTCCCGGCCCGGCGGCCGAGTCCTACCTCGTGATCGAGAAGATCCTCGACGTCGCGAAGAGATCCGGGGCCGAGGCGATCCACCCCGGCTATGGCTTCCTCGCCGAGAACGCGGCGTTCGCCGCCGCCTGCGAGAAGGCCGGCATCGTCTTCATCGGCCCGCCCGCAAGCGCGATCGAGGCGATGGGCTCGAAGACGGCCGCGCGCGAGCTGATGCAGAAGGCGGGCGTGCCGATCGTGCCGGGCACGACCGAACCGGTCGCCGACGTGAGAGCCGCGCGCAAGGTGATCAAGGACACGATCGGCTTCCCGGTCGCGGTCAAGGCCGCGGGCGGCGGCGGCGGCAAGGGCTTCCGCGTCGCACTGACCGACGACGAGCTGGAGAGCGCGTTCGAGGGCGCCTCGCGCGAGGGCGAGAAGTTCTTCTCCGACCCGACCGTGTACCTCGAGCGGTATCTCCCGGATCCGCGCCACGTCGAGGTGCAGGTGCTGGCCGACAGACACGGCAACGTGATCCACCTCGGCGAGCGCGACTGCTCGGTGCAGCGCCGCCACCAGAAGCTGATCG
>Ga0207681_10002889_pt1 | contig 10860 bp, 10 predicted proteins | sample KBSS53metaG_FD_184324 | JGI IMG/M metagenome (GOLD analysis project Ga0207681, IMG submission 184324) | Switchgrass rhizosphere microbial communities from Kellogg Biological Station, Michigan, USA - KBS S5-3 metaG (SPAdes) (version 2) | ecosystem: Host-associated > Plants > Roots > Rhizosphere... | reverse complement strand
GCACCGACAGCATGCGCGCATGCCCGAGCACCGCATGGGTCGTGCGATCGTACGCGCCGTAGGGCGGCCGGAACAGGCGCGGCCACGGCGCGCCGTAGGAGCGCAGCTCGCGCGCGTTCCGGACAACCTGCGCGCGCTGGCCGCGCGCGGGCAGCAGCTCGAGGTCTCTGTGGTCGGCGGTGTGGTCGCCGACCGTCTCGCCGAGATCCACCTCGCGCTGCAGCTGCGGCGCGAACGCCGGCAGCTGATAGCCGACGACGAAGAACGTGCCCGGCACGCGCAGCCGCTGCAGCTCGTCGAGCAGCCGATCCGTGTCGGGCCCCGGACCGTCGTCGAACGTGAGCGCGACGAGCGGATGCTGTCGGCCCGCCATCCGCACGAACGGCGTGAGCTCGAGCGCGCGATCGATCGCGGCGCTCTCCTGGGCGCGCTGCTCGACGTCCAACGACGCGCTCCCTGCGCCCGCCAGCGCGCGCAGATGGCCGTACCAGCCGATGCGGGTCGCCTCGCCCGGCGCGCCGCCACGCGTGTCCTCGCCGCCGCCCGCGCCGACGACGAGCCCGACGAGCAACGCGAGCGCAGCGGCGACCGCGAGCGCGGCGGCCCGCCGGCGACGGTGGCGGAGCTGGACCTCCGTCGGCCGGCTCGGCCCGCGGATGACGTCGATCAGGCGCATCCCGGACGCCCATCATTCCCAATCGCCCGGATGCGGACGGCCGGTTGACTACGCTTCCCGACCCTATGCCGCCGTCGCTCTGGGTGATCGTGCCGACGTACGACGAGGCCGCCTCAATCGAGCGGCTGCTGCGCAGCGTTGCCGCCGTGCTCGCCGCGGCGGCGCCCGGCGACCATCGCATCCTCGTCGTCGACGACAACTCGCCCGACGGGACGGCGGCGATCGCGGAGCGCGTCGGCGACGAGCTCGGTGTCGTCGAGGTCCTGCACCGCCCCGGCAAGGGCGGGCTCGGACAGGCGTACCTGGCCGGCTTCCGGCACGCGCTTGCGGCCGGCGCCCAGCGCGTGGTCGAGATGGACGCCGACTTCTCGCACGACCCCGGGCACCTGCCAGCGCTGCTGGCGGCAAGCGAGCGTGCCGACGTGGTACTCGGGTCACGCTACGTCCCGGGTGGCGGCGTGACCGACTGGGGACGTCTGCGGCGCTTCATCAGCTACGGCGGCTGCCTCTATGCGCGTGTGATCCTCGGCCTGCCACAGCGCGACCTGACGGGCGGCTACAAAGTGCTGCACCGGCACATGCTCGAGGCGATCGAGCTCGACAGCGTGCGCTCGCAGGGCTATGTCTTCCAGATCGAGGTGACGTACCGGGCCGTGCTCGCCGGCTTCCGCGTCGAGGAGGTCCCGATCGTGTTCCGCGAGCGCGACGTCGGCACGAGCAAGATGTCGGCACGGATCGCGGTCGAGGCGATGTGGCGCGTACCGCGGCTGCGGCGGTCCGCACCGGCGGCGGTCCGGCGCGCTGCCGCCCGCGCGCCCGCGTAGGCTGCCGGCATGGACCGCACGCTGCGGCTGCTCAGCGTGGTCGCGCCGCTCTACCAGGAGGATGCCCTCGTGGAGGCGTTCCACGCGCGTGTCTGCTCCGCGCTCGAGGGGATCCCGTTCGAGCTCGTGCTCGTCGACGACGGCTCGACCGACCGCACGCCGGAGTTGCTCGCGGCGCTCGCGGCGCGCGACAAGCGCGTCCGCGTGATCTATCTCTCGCGCAACTTCGGCCACCAGACGGCGCTCACCGCCGGGCTCGACAGCGCGTGCGGCGACGCAGTCGTGATGCTCGACGCCGACCTGCAAGACCCGCCCGAGCTGATTCCGGAGATGCTCGAGCATTGGCGCGGCGGCACGGACGTCGTCTACGCAGTGCGCCGCCGGCGCGACGGCGAGACACGCTTCAAGCTGGCGACCGCGCACTGGTTCTACCGCCTCTTCAGCGCGCTCGCCGACGTCGAGCTGGAGCCGGACTCGGGCGACTTCCGCCTGCTCGACCGCGCGCCGCTCGACGCGCTGCTGTCGATGCGCGAGCGCAGCCGCTTCCTGCGCGGGATGACGGTGTGGGTTGGCTACACGCAGACGGCGGTGCCATACGAGCGCGACGCGCGCCGCGCCGGCGAGACGAAGTACACGCTGCGGCGCATGGTGGGCTTCTCGCTCGACGCCGTCTCCTCGTTCTCGCACCGGCCGCTGCAACTGGCCACGTTTATCGGCTTCCTCTGCGCGGCATTCGCGTTCGTGCTGATCCCGGTCGTGATCGCGCTGCGGCTCGCGGGGTCCTACTTGCCTGGCTTCGGCACGATCACAATCGCCGTGCTGCTGCTCGGCGGGATTCAGCTGATGGCGATCGGGCTGATCGGCGAGTACGTCGGGCGCATCTACGACGAGGTCAAGGGGCGCCCGCTGTACGTCGTGCGGGCGCGACTGAACGAGCCGGGCGACTGACCGCCCGCGCCGCTCTCACCCGCCCGCCGGGTTCGGCCCGCGCGCCGCGCGGATCGGCTCGGCCTCGTCGTCGGCAAGATCGGCGATCGTCGCGGGGTCGACGCCGCGCTCGGCGAGCGCGCGCTCGAGCGCGCCGATGCGACTCGCCAGTCCCTTGATCGCGTCCGAGATCGGGTCCGGCAGGTGGGCCCAGTCGGCGTCCGGCCCCTCAGGGCGTCTGCCGTCGATGCGGACCGGATGGCCGGGGTTGCCGACGACGGTGGAGTTCGGCGGCACGTCGTGGATCACGACCGAGTTGGCGCCGATCTTCGAGCCGTGCCCGACGCGAATCGGCCCGAGCAGCTTCGCGCCCGAGCCGATCGTGACGTTGTCCTCGACGGTCGGATGGCGCTTGCCGCACGCGAAGCCGGTGCCGCCCAGCGTAACGCCCTGGTAGAGCGTCACGTCGTTGCCGAGCTCGGCCGTCTCACCGATCACAACGCCCATCCCATGGTCGATGAAGAGCCCACGACCGATCTGCGCCGCGGGGTGGATCTCGATCCCTGTCAGCAGCCGCGCGACGCCCGCGATCATGCGCGGCAGCCACGGGATGTGCGCCTCGTACAGGGCATGCGCGACGCGATGCGCGAGCACCGCATGGACGCCCGGCCAGATCGCAAGGATCTCGCTCGAGCCGACGTCACGCGCGGCTGGGTCGCGCTCCTGCGCGGCGCGCACGTCGCGGCGGATCTCCTTCCACACACGGGCAAACGTGGCGGGCATGCGCCCAAGGGTAGTCGCTGTCTGCGGTGCTACGGCGCGAAGAAGGGCGTCGAGACGTAGCGCTCGCCCGAGTCCGGCAGCACCGCGACGATCCGCCTGCCGCTCGACTCCGGCCGCTTCGCGAGCTCGATCGCCGCCCACACGGCTGCGCCGCACGAGATCCCGGCCAGCACGCCCTCGCGCCGGGCGAGCAGGCGTGCCGTCGCAAGCGCGTCCTCGTCGTCGACGGGGATCACTTCGTCGAGCACCTCGCGGTTGAGTACCGCCGGGACGAAACCGGCGCCGATCCCCTGGATCTTGTGCGGGCCAGGCTGTCCGCCGGACAGCACCGGCGAGCTCGCCGGCTCGACGCCGATCACTCGGCAGCCGGGGTTCCTCGCCTTCAGCGCCTCCCCCGCGCCGGTGATCGTGCCGCCGGTGCCGACGCCGGCGACGAGCGCGTCGACACGGCCGCCCATCGCCTCCCAGATCTCCGGGCCCGTCGCGCGGCGGTGGATCTCGGGGTTGGCGGGGTTCGCAAACTGGTCGGGCAGGAACACGTCGTCGTTCGTCGCCATCGCTCTCGCAGCGGCGACCGCCTCGTGCATGCCGCCGAGCGACTCGGTCACCTCAACGCGCGCCCCATAGAGGCGCAGCAGCCCCTCGCGCTCGCGGCTCATCCCCTGTGGCAGCGTCAGTACGAGCTCGTAGCCCTTCGCCGCGCACACGAACGCGAGCGCGATGCCGGTGTTGCCGCTGGTCGCCTCGACGATCGTCGTGCGCCCCGGCTCGATGCGGCCCTCGCGCTCGGCCGCCTCGATCATCGCGACGCCGATGCGGTCCTTGACGGAGCCACCCGGGTTGAACGCCTCGAGCTTCGCGAACAGCTCGCATTTGCAGCCCTCGGGGAGGAGGCGCGTGAGCTGGACCATCGGCGTGCGGCCGACATGCTCGGCAATGTTGATCGGAATTTGCGGCATTGCCGCGGGGGACTGTAGCGATCGCTACGAACGGACGCCGGGCGCGGCGATCCAGTCATACGTCGTGCCGAGCGTGCGCAGGGCGTCCTTCGTCGCCTGCTCGCACAGCGCGCCGGCGATCCCGGCCTCGAACAGCGCGCGCGGGTCGGCGCCGAGCGAGCGCGCGGCGGCATGCTCGGACTCGAGGTCGCAGTCGAAGAACGTCGGGTCGTCGGTGTTGACGGTGCACTGCACCCCTGCCGCGAGCAGCTCCGGCAGCTGATGCTGCGCAACCGCCGGCACGACGCCGAGCCGGACGTTCGACAGCACGCAGACGTCGAGCACGATCCCGCGTTCGGCGATCTCCTGCAGCAGCCCCGGATCCTCGACCGCGCGCACGCCGTGGCGGATGCGGTCGGCTCCCAGCGCGTCGAGCGCGCCGCGGATCGAGCCCGGCCCCTCCGTCTCGCCCGCGTGCGGCACCGACGCGATCCCGCCGGCGTGGGCGATCTCGAACGCGCGGGCGTACGGCTCCGGCGGATAGCCGACCTCCGGGCCGCCGAGCCCGATCCCGACGATCCCGCGCTCGCGGTATCTGAGGCACCACTCGGCCAGCTCACACGCGACCTCCAGCTCGACGAAGCGCGTGATGTCGGGCGTCAGCCGCACCTCAATCCCGAGCTGCTCGCGCGCCGCCTGCACGCCATCGCAGAAGCCCTCGAAGTTCTCCTGCAGCGAGACGCCCAGCGGCAGCCGCTCAGTCGGCGAGAAGATCGCCTCGACGTAGACGGCGCCGTGCGCCTGCGCGCGGCGCGCATAGTCGAGCACCAGCTCGCGGTAGTCCGCGGCCGTCCGCAGGACCGTCGTCGTCGCCAGCCACGCCTCGATGAAGTGGTCGAAGTCGCGGAAGCGCATGTACTCGCGCAGCGCCTCGACCGAGTCGAACGGCAGCGAGCAGCCGTTGCGTCTGGCGGCCTCGAACAGCAGCTCCGGCGAGGCTGCCCCCTCCAGGTGGACGTGCAACTCGATCTTCGGATAGGACGGCGACGCGCCGACGGCATTCACGGCCGGCGACGCTAGCAGGGCGCCCCGCCGCCCCGGGCCGCTGCGCCGGCAAGCACACGCTCGGGCGCCGGCGGCTCGACGGCGCCGAGCAGGTCGCGGATCGTCAGGTGGCGGTGATAGCGGCCGTCGGCGTCGAGCAGGACGATCGCGTCGTGGCGGCTCTCCGGCGGGCGCGCCATCGCACGCGAGGAGAGCTCCGACCAGGGCGTCGCCGCCGGCAGCGCGAGGCAGTGGCGATCGGCGACGCGCAGCACCGAGCGCTGGCCGTAGAGCGCGAAGCCGAAGCGGTGCCCGAGCCGCGCCAGCAGCCGGTGGCGCGTGAGCGACCCGAGCACGCGCCGGTCCGCGTCGAGCACGACCAGCGTCTCGAGCGTCGCGTCGGCGACGAAGCGGGCGTGCGCCTCCTCGGCCGTCGTCCGAGGGCCGATCGTCGCGACGTCGTGCGCGGCCGGCGCCGGCTCCAGCGCCGCGGCGTCCACGATGCGCATCAGCGGATGCGCGAGCGGCGGCCACGGCACGCCCGGGCAGCCGAGCAGGAAGCCCTGTGCGAGCGGAACGCCGAGCCGTACGAGCGCCTCCAGCTGCTCCTCGGTCTCGACGCCCTCGGCGACGATGTGACTGCCCGCGTGCTGGGCATAGCGCAGCAGCGCATCGACGAGCGCGGCGCGCTTGGGATCGCGGTCGATCCCCTGCACGAGCGCGCGGTCGAGCTTCAGGTACGTCGGATGCAGGTCGATCGCGTGGCGCAGCCCGGAGTAGCCGGCGCCCATGTCATCGACGGCGAGGCGCGCGCCGCGGTCGACGAGCGGGCGCAGCGCGAGCTGCAGCGCCGCGTAGTCGCGCACGAGCGCCTCCTCCGTGATCTCCAGCACCAGGCCGTGGAGGTCGCGGCCAGCGGAGAGCCGCGCCAGCGCGCGTTGATCGGCCAGCAGCTGGCCGGAGATGTTGACGGTCAGCTGGGTCCCGGCGGGCCGCTGCGGCAGCAGCTCCAGGCCGCGCTCGAGACAGGCGAGGTCCAGTTCCTCGCGCATGCCGACGCGTTCTGCGAGCGCGAACACCTCGCCGGTCGAGAGACCGGTCTCGCCGCCGAAGCGCGCGAGTGCCTCGTAGGCGTGGATCGTGCCGCTGCGCAGGTCGACGATCGGCTGGGCCGCCATCGCGATGCGCCCATCGGCGATCAGCCGGACGAGCGTCCGGCGCGCCCGCGCGTCCTCGCGGTCGGCGAGCGACTCGCCGGTGTAGGAGACCACGCGGCCCTTGCCGGTCCGCTTCGCGCGACGCATCGCCACGTCCGCCGCGCGCAACAGCGCCGCGACCGACGATCCGTCGACCGGCGCGCTCGCGATCCCGATCGAGACGTCGATCGCGCGTCCGTTCGTGCCGGCAGGTGTACGCAGCGCTTGCAGCACGCGCTCGCCGACGACGTGCGGATCGCCTCCGCGCACGAGCAAGGCGAACTCGTCTCCGCCGAGCCGACCGATCGCGTCGTGCTCGCGCACGACGCGACCCGCGACCTGCACGAGCTGTACGAGCAGCGCGTCGCCGGCGGCGTGGCCGAGCTGCTTGTTGATCTGCCCGAAGCCGTCGACGTCGACCGCCAGTAGCGCCACCGGCGCGTCCGCTCGCGCGCGACGCAGCGCCCCCTCCAGCTCCCGCGCGAAGGCCGCGCGCGCGAGCGCGCCGGTCAGCCCGTCGTGCATCGCCTCGTGGCGCGCGGCGGCGAGCGCCGTGGCGCAGCGCCGCTCGGCACGCCGTGCGCCCAGTCGCCAGGCGAGCCCGAGGAGCACCGCCGGCAGGACAGCGGCAACCGGCACCACAACAACGTTCACATTTCCGAAGATCGGGCTGTGGCGGCTCCCGGTTGAGCGCGTTTCACAGCTCGGTCACATGTGCGGGGTCAGCCTCTGACACCCCAGCGCTGGTACGTCGAAGAGCACGCGGCTCTGCTCGACGACACCGTCACCGCGGGCGGCTGGCCCGCGGCCGGCGGCGCGCCGAGCGTGATCGCCACGCACGAGACGTCGTTGTACGGGTAGCTCTCCAGCAAGCCGCCTGCTCTGATGCGGTGCACGAGCAGGTATCTGCCAGGCGCGATCCCACTGATGTCGATGTACTGGCCTTCGATGTTGGCCGGGTAGTTGTCGCCCCAGCCGACGGTGATGCCTTCCGTGATGCGCGTCAGGTCGGGCCGGTTCTTGCCGCAGTAGCCGGGGTACGCCGGCCTGCGCGGCTGATGTGGGATCGGTCTGTTGGCCGACAGCTGGTAGCGGTCGCCGAGGCAGAAGCCCTGCTTGCGGTCGCGGCGCAACCGTCTGCTTGCGTTGCCGGTCCACAACTCGTAGCGGTCGATGCCCATCAGGTGCCAGTGCTGGTGGTCCGACGCCTGCACGAACTTCAACACGCCGGCGACCTTTCTCACCACGCGCGAGCTGCCGTCGCTGCGGCGGATCACCTGGTGCGCTGTCATCGTGCTCGATCCCGGCGTGCGCTTGGCCGTCAGGATCAACGGCCCCTCGCCGACGTTGCCGATCGTCGAGTCGAACACGAGCCGGGGCTCGCCGGCACCGCTGGAGGAGTCGAGCACCACCTCGACGCCGGTCGGCGTGCCCTGCGCCAGATCGGGCAGCAGGTCACGAGGCTTGCCGGCGGCCGCCGCAACGGATGCACCGGCGAGCAGCATGAGCGCAGTCAGCGCGAGGAGTCTTCGCATGCGGGTGGGAACGCTGAATCAGGCCCACGGTTGGAGAGATGGGGCTTGTAGAGGTACCACGCCACCCGGACGGGAGTCGCGCGTCCGCATTGGGACGCGCGACGCTCCGGATGCGCGGTGCTCAGCGGTCGTCGACGGCCGGATCGCTCCGTGCCGTCGTCGCACCGCGGTCGCGACGGGCAAGCCGGCTCCGGCGGCGGTAGCGCCCGCTCGTCGCCGCTGACGCCGTCCCCGTGCCGGTTTCGGCGACTGGCGCGCCTTCAGCGAGCTCGATGTCCCGCACGCTGCGCACGGACAGCCGCCCGAGCGCGGCGGCGGCGAAGGAGACGATCAGCACTCCAGGCGCCAAGAAGTAGCCGAGCAGCTCGAACACCTGCAGGGTGTCGGAGCCATGCACCGTTCCGGTCTGGCTGACGCCGTCGTTCCACAGCTGGCTCACCGTCGGGCCGACGACGAACCAGCTGCCGGCGAGGACACCGAGCAGCGCGCCGAACGACGCGGTCGGCCGCCGCGCGCTCAGCATCAGCATCAGGCCGCCGACGACGGCGACAGCGCCAGGAAGGATCGACAGCCAGAGGCGCCCGTTCGTCCAGTGCCACGCGTCGTCCGGGCCGATCGAATAGCCGAACGCGGGGCCGACAAAGGGGATCAGTGCGCCCCACGCCCCCAGCAGCGCGATGATCGCACCGCTGACGGCACCGCGTGTGCGGGGAACTCGCATGGTGCTCCTCCTCGTGGTCGCTTGGGGGAACGCCTAGATCCCTACCCGCCGGTCGGATTCCGACGCGTTTGATCTGCCGGCAGCCTAGATGTAGTACATCGCCGAGCCGGCGTCGCGCGCCTCGCGCTCGATCACGTCGGCGACGGTTGTCTGCTCGAGCACCGCGCGCGCGGCGGCGGCCGCGTCGGCGAAGACGCCCTCAGCGCCCGCGCCGAACGTGCCGTCGAGCAGCTCCACCAGCTCCAACACGGTGATCTCGCCTGGGTTGCGGGCGAAGCTGTAACCGCCCTTCACCCCGCGCTGCGATCTCAAGATGCCCGCCCGCCGCAACACCGCGAACAACTGCTCGAGGAACTGCACCGGGATCTCGCGCCGTCTCGCCAGCTCGCCGATCGGCACCGGCCCCGCGCCGCCGACGCGGCCCAGCTCGGCGAGCGCCTGCAGGGCGTACGGGGATTTCGTCGTGATCGAGAGCATCGACGGCCCCGATGGTACGGGGCCGGCTGGCTGGATCCCTAGATCCAGCCGCGCTCGGTCGCGATCAGCACGGCCTGAGCCCGATCGACCGCGCCGAGCTTGCCGTAGATGTTGTGCAGGTGCGTACGCACCGTGCTGGTCGACAGCGCCAACTCGTGGGCGATCTGCTTGTAGACCTTGCCCTGGCCCAGGCGCCGCAGCACCTCGATCTCGCGCGTCGAGAGTGGGCATGGGTCGAGCTGACGCTGACGCTGCCCGTTCGACGGGTACGGCAGGTCGTACATGACGGCGCGCAGCTCCGCCGGGCCGAGCCCGACCGTGCGCGCGCACTGCAGCATCTCGCTCGGGTTGACGGCGTCGCCCTGCCCGTAGTGGGCGAGCATGTCGGCCAGCCGCACGAGCGCGGCCTCGCCATCGGCGTCCGCGCCGTGGTGGCGCTCGATCGTCGAGGCGATCGACTTCGGCAGGCCCCAGCGGCGCGCGAGCACGCCGCCGACGAGCGCGTGGTCGACGCCCAGCTCGCGCCGCTCGCGGTGGATCCGCTCCTCCGGCGTTCTCGCGTCGCCGTGCACCTGGCGCGGATAGCCCGGGTAGGCGTGCGCGAGCACGAGCTTGCCGACGTCGTGCAGCAGCGACGTGACCATCAGACGGTCGCGGTCTTCGTAGCCGAGCTCGGCGGCGAGCCGGTCGGCAGCACGCTGCGTCGCAACGCCGTGCAGACGGAAGCGCTCGGGCGTGCCCTCCCAGATGCCGGAGCGCTCGAAGAAGTCGAACGTGCGCGCACGGCTCGCAAGCGCCTGCACGGCGGCCGGCGAGAGCACGCTGACCGCGCGCACGATGCTGTCGACCCTGCCGCGAGCGCGACCGTCGACGCGATTGGCGAGCCGCAGCGTCGCGATCGCGAGCGCCACGTCGGACTCGACCGCCGTCACCACGTCGGCCGTCGCCGGGCGCTCCTGGGCGAACAGCCGCAGGACGCGGTTGCGCGACTCGGCCAGCACCGGGAACGCCTCGAGTGCCTCGAACGCAGCCGTCAGACGACGGCCGTGACCCTCGTTATGGTGCCGGACCATCGGCGGGTCGGCGGTGGGGCCGCTTGGGGAGGGCAAGCTCGTGGGGGCGGGTGCGGGTGCGGTCGAGGTGGCAGGCGTCATTGCGATCGTAGAGTCCCTCTGCTTGGCGTGCGAGGGGACCGCAACGGCGGCGTCGGGTCCCGGGTCCTGTATCGGCAGGCGCGGCCGACCGGTTTAGGGTCGTGTGCCCCCATATCTGGACGCGCGCGTTCAGGCGGCAGCGTGCTCAGCACGCGCGAGCGCCGCGTCGACGCGCCGCAACGCCTCCTCGCGGCCGAGCAGCGCGACGCTCTCGAAGATCCCTGGCGAGATCGTCGTGCCGGCGATCGCAACGCGCACCGGCTGGAAGACCTGCTTCGGCTTCCAACCGCGCGCCTCGACCAGCCCGCGCAATGCGGCCTCGACCGCCTCCTGCGAGAACGGCCCATCGATCGCGGCCAGCGCCTCGCGCGCGGCGGCGAGCGCGTCCACACCGCCGTCCGCGCCGATCGTCTTGCCCCACGCAGCGGGATCGTCGATCGGGCCGTCGTAGAGGAAGCCGGCGAGCGGCCAGAAGTCGTCGAGCGTCTGGATCTTCTCGCGGCTGATCTCGACGCCGCCGCGCAGGCCGTCACGTCTGGTGAACGCCTCGATCCGCGCGGTCAGGTCTTCGACGCTCAGCTCGCG
>Ga0207681_10002885_pt1 | contig 10870 bp, 10 predicted proteins | sample KBSS53metaG_FD_184324 | JGI IMG/M metagenome (GOLD analysis project Ga0207681, IMG submission 184324) | Switchgrass rhizosphere microbial communities from Kellogg Biological Station, Michigan, USA - KBS S5-3 metaG (SPAdes) (version 2) | ecosystem: Host-associated > Plants > Roots > Rhizosphere... | reverse complement strand
CATCGCGACCTCGGCGACCCCGGGCAGCTTGTCCAGGCACATCACATCCCCGGTCACCAGGATCTCGGGATGCCCGGGGAGGATGGGTTGAAGTTAATAGAACGAGTGCGGGCGCTGACCCCCGAACAAGGTTGCAACATCCCCGCGGCGGCGCTCACGGCCCACGTGCGGGACGACGATCGGGTGCACGCGCTGGCAGCTGGCTATCAAACTCACATCAAGAAACCGGTGGACCCAGGTCAACTCGCCGCTGCCGTTGCGAGCCTCGGCAGGCAAACAAAGAAGTAGTTCGAGCTACACGCGCCAATGGTGGCACTTTCAATTTACTTTGTGCGTCCTTTGTGTGCTCTGTGTCTTTGTGGTGAATAGATCGCGCGCAAACATCCACCACAGAGACGCAGAGATCACAAAGGACACACGGAGATCGTCGAGATCACGACGCTCCACAAGACAAGCAGACCCGTTGCGTCGCTGCCGTGACGAAAGGTAAAGTCTACGCCATCGATGGGCGTTGCAAAACTAACAGACCAGAACACGATCATCCCGGCCGAAAGCAAGTACGCCCGGGTTGAGCGAGAGCGGCGTTACCTCCTCCACGATCTCCCCGAAGGCTTGACGCGTGCGACTCCGCACCTGCAAATAACTGACAACTATATCACCGGCACGCGGCTGCGAATTCGCAAAGTCCGCAATCCACAAACCAACAAGTGGACCGTGAAGTTCACGCAGAAGTTTGCGCCTGAGCCGCAATACTATGCCCGCACGATCATCACCAACATCTATTTGAACGCCCTGGAAGCGGAACAGTTTGCGATGTTTGACGCCAATGAGATCCGTAAGAATCGTTACTCGTTCGACTTCGAAGGGCGCAGGTTTTCAGTAGACATGTTTCTCGGCGACTTGTTTGGCCTGGTGTTGGCAGAAGTCGGGTTTGACAACGACGAAGAGCTCGAGTTTTATCCCAAACCGAGTTTTGCAATTGCTGACGTCACTAACAACGAACTGTTCACGGGAGGCAAACTTTGTGGGTTGTCATTCGCGGATATTCGCGAAGCTATAAAAGACAGTCCAATGTCCAATGTCCAACGTCCAACGTCCTGAAATCAGAACCGCGAGCGGTAGCGACCGGCTGAGTTTCGTGTAGGTTCGTTTTGCTTCGGGTTTTTTCGTGGTCTTGATTTTTAACCGGACTAGAAGTCTTAACCACGAAAAGACACGAACAGAAATCACAAAACACACGAAGGGTTCGTTTGATCCAAGTATATTGTTTGCCCAACGAGAGTATCTGGCCGGTCGCTACCGCTCCCGGTTCTGATTGCTGAGCAGAGGCGCAGATGAATTCAAAACAAATAGTCCCGGCGCTCGTGTTGCTCGCCTTTGTCGGCGTCAACGGATGTAGAAGAGCGGCAGCGCCGAGTGAGCAGCCCGCGGCCAATGCTACGGACGCGCAAGACCGCCAACATCCGGAGAGCGGCGCGGCGACGGTGGTCGAGACCAGATTCTTCAGCGGCTCAATCGGAAACGCGCTCGATTTGCAGATGAAGCTAAAGCGCGAAGGCGACAAACTCACCGGCGCCTACTCTTATCAAAAGATCGGAACCAAAATCGACGTGCGCGGCACCGTCGATCAAAACGGCAACGTCCTGCTTGAAGAATTTGATCCGGCAGGAAAGCAGACTGGAATATTCAAGGGCATCTGGACCACTGACACTGAAGGCGCGGTTGAACTCAAAGGAGACTGGACCCGGCCAGCCGGCGACAAGAAAACCGGGTTTTCCCTGCATCAGGAGCCGATCGAGTTTAGCAACGGCGCCGAGGTCATCTCGAAACAGATCAAAGAGAAAAACAAGAAGCTAAAGTATGACGTCGACGTTGCCTATCCGCAGTTAAGCGGAAGCACCGATCCGAATTACGAGAAGTTCAATCGCGCCACCCGCGGCCTCATGGCGAAGAAGGTTAGCGACTTCAAGCAGGAGATGACGCCTTCGGAGAATCCGGAAGATACACCCAATCCCGCGATTGACGAGTCGATGTCGAGCGACATCAATATCGGCTACGAGGTGGTGCTGGCAAAAGACGATCTGATTAGTATTGAGTTTACCGTGAGCAGTTATTCAGCCGGCGCCGCCCACCCGAATTCCTACACCGAAGTGGTGAATTTTGATCTGAAGAATGGCAGACAATTGAAATTGGCCGATCTATTCACGCCCGGATCGAAGTATCTTCAGACCCTTGCCGCCTATTGCATTCAAGAGCTCAAGAAACAGACCAAAGGGGAAGATGCGCCGCTTGATGACGACTGGATCCAAAAAGGAGCAGCCCCAGAACTGACGAACTACGACAACTGGACCATCAGGAAGAAGGGTTTGGGAATTACTTTTGATCCTTATCAGGTTGGTCCCTACGCTGCCGGTCCGCAAAAAGTTTTAGTCCCATATGCTTCACTAAAAGACATCATCAAGCCGGATGGCCCGGCGGCGCAGTTTGTTAAGTAACAATGAATCGCTCGATCGGGCTCTTATTAATTGTCGGTGGCGCCGCGGTAATTCTGATCGGCTTGCTCGTTTATTCCGGCGGGCTGAGCTGGTTTGGAAAGTTGCCCGGAGACATTCGCTACGAAGGCGGACGCACTCACGTTTACATTCCGCTGGTTTCCATGCTGCTGGTGTCGCTCGTCCTGAGCTTGATCATGTATTTGCTGCGAAGATTCCTATAGCAGCGGGCCTGGGGGTAGCGGGCGTGGCAGAAGCCCAACCGTCAGGGAGGGCTTGGACTGATGCGTTAATAGGGCCCTCCCTCACGGTCGGGCTTCTGCCCGGGATCCAAGCCCTCCCTTACGGTCGGGCTTCTGCCCGGAATCCAAGCCCTCCCTCACGGTCGGGCTTCTGCCTGGAAGCGGGCGTAATACACCGCAAGCAACAGCGCGAGGATCATGATCGCTGAGGCCGTCCAAAAAGTAACAAACAGAGAGAAGTCGCTCATCAGGTGGGATTGACCGTCAGCGCCCATATAAGCAATCGCGCTATGAATCAACACAGCAGCGAGCGCTGGTCCAGCCGCCCTTGCGAGGCTGGCCACCGACTGCGTCACTCCCATGATGCTGCCCTGTTCCGCGGCGCTCACCTGTTTGGAAGCCAGGCTGGTCAGTGATGGCGCAGACAGAGAGTTGCCAATTGAAAACAAGCCGCCGCCTATCAGCAAGGCCACGAGTCCTCCGTTTTGTGGTCCAACGAACGGGACCGCAAACAGGCTTCCGGCAAACAGGAAAGCCCCGGCGATCACCAGAGACATCTCTCCGAAGCGCTTGACCAGTCGCCCAATCAAGCCACCCTGCACAATAACCGCAAGAATGCCGACGTAGGCGAAGAGGTAGCCGGTGTGCTGCGCGTCGTAGCCGAAGCGAAACATCGTGAAGAGCGAGAACGACGTGGTCATTATTGAAAACGCCACGATGAACAGGAAGTAAATCGTCAGCACGTAAGCAAGACGCCGATCGGCAAACGACTTTATCAGTTGGCCCAGGCCGCGCCCGCCTGCTGCCGAAGTCCGGGCCGGGTGATCGGGAGTGACTGTTTCCGGGAGCGTAAAATAAAGCAGCAGCGCGTTTGCAAAACATAACCCGGCGGCAAAGAAGAACGGTACGGCAACTCCCCAACGCGTCAGTATGCCGCCGATGGCTGGTCCAAAAACAAAACCGAGTCCAAACGCCGCTCCAATCAGACCCATTCCTTTCGCGCGATTTTCCGGGGTTGTGATATCGGCGATGTAAGCCTGGGCGGTCGAGATGTTTCCACCGGTAATGCCGTCGAGAATACGGCCGACGAACAGCAGTAGAAGAGTGTTGGCGAAACCGAGGATCAGAAAACCAATGCCCGTGCCAATAATCGAAATCAACAATACCGGACGCCGCCCATGCTTGTCGGAGAGTCGACCGAGAATGGGCGAGAAGATGAGTTGCATGACGGAATACGACGCGAAGAGTAGTCCGACTGTGCGAGGCGTGGCGTGAAATCGTGAACTCTCGGCGTAGTAAGGCAACACCGGAATCACGATCCCGAAACCAACGAGGTCAATGAAGACTGTCGTGAAAATTACGACGAGTGGCGAGCGTTTCATGGTAGGGAGTGAATCGTAAATCCGTGTGAGTAAATCGTAAATCGTGAATCGTAAATAGAAAAAGAAACGATCGCCGCCAGTTTCACTATTTACGATTCACGATTTACCAGTTTCCTCATCTTCTGCGGCCGCTCGAGAGAGAACGATCCACTGAAGCCATGCCGCCGCCGGAAATAAGCAGCGCTAGGCACATCGTAAACAGCGCAAGCGGATACTCGAGTCCGCTGGCTCCGAAAAACGTCGGCCAGTGAACTCCGAAGATCGCTGCCAGCATCGTGCACGCAATCAAAAATGCGCCGACTCTGGTGAACAAGCCGAGCAACAACAAGCCGCCGCCGATTAATTCCGCAAACGCGGCCGCCCCCATCCACACCCAGGCGGGCCGCATGAAGGGAAACGGCGCCGGGAAACTGGTGAACTTCGCGAGCCCTGGACCATTGAACTTGCCGAGAACCTTTTGCGCTCCGTGGCCGATAAAGATGACGGCCAGAGCGAGCCGCAGGACCAGGGGCGTCCAGGAAGCGGAGGTAGCGATAATTTTTCTAAACATGCCGAAAATCCTTCACCGCGGAGAATTGGAAAGCGTGACAGATAGTAACAGGATCAGTGGGGAATGAATGAATGGAGAAGTGCCAAAGCTAAGACATTTTCCCTTTCTCATTTGACAGTTCTCATTTGTCATTGCAGAGCGGTCAACGCAAAAATGGATTCACCAATGACTTTCGTATGTTTTGTAAATTCTGTTCGTGTCTTTTCGTGGTTCGGCTCTAAATCAATACCACTAAAAACACGAACACTAAACAAACCCACACGAAGTTACAGTCTGATGAGTCAGGTATGTTTAACTTTTCAAAGGCGCACGTAGCATTCTTTTTCCGGCGATGACAAATGAGAAATGATAATGAGAAATGGAAAATGGATTCTCTCTCTCAAGACACGTGACTGAGCAACCGCGCGGCGATAGCGGGTTTCGGTTGCGCGCCAACGATTCGATCTACCAAATTCCCATTCTTGAAAACCAGCATCGTCGGGATGCTTTGTATTTGAAACTGAGAAGCGGTGCGCGGGTTTTCGTCGACGTTCAACTTCGCGATGCGATAACGACCGTTCGCTTCCGCGGCGAGTTGTTCCATGATTGGCGCCACCATGCGGCATGGACCGCACCAGGGCGCCCAGGCGTCGACGAGTATGGGTCGATCGCTTTCCCTTATCGTGTTTTGGAAAGTTGAGTCAGTTAGAACCAGCGGCTTGCCTTCTTCAAAGCTTGCCGCTTTGCCCGGCTGGAGGGGCGTGCCGCATTTGCCACACTTCGCAATCTGCGCCGCGGCTTGTTCGAGGTCGACGCGATTTTTCGTTCCACAATTAGTGCAAGTCACAACCTTCATCGGCGCCATTGCTTTGTCCTCTTCGGGTTAGGATTTTAGAATCAAACTCGTCAAAGTCTGCTGCAAAAGTTTTGCGAAACAGTTTCGCGGTTCATCTTACTGTCTCTCCCAAGGAGAGAGGGAGTAAAGGGGGCAAACAAGCCCTCCCTGACGGTCAGGCTACTGCCCCGCTGTGCCTCCCTGACGGTTGCGCTACTGCCGAGCGCAACCGCTTCGTAGTAACATGCTTGCCTCTTAGTAGATTAGTTGCAGGACAATTTGCCAATGACACGATCGAATCGCGAAAGTGTGTGGCTCGCGCTCACTTTAATTCTCCTGATCGGCTGCCTAACCGTTTCAGCTCAGAACCGCAAAGACGCTTCGCCCGAGATCGCGTTCACGGTATCGATGCCGAAGCCGCACACGCACCTGCTGGAGGTGGAACTGCGCGTCAAACGCAGCGGCGCGGAGCCGGCGCCGCAGGAGCAAGTGTTGGTGATGCCGGTGTGGACACCGGGTTCCTATTTGATTAGAGAATTCGAGCGCCACGTGCAGGACTTTGCGGCGCTGGATTCTTCCGGTCAAGCACTGCGATGGCAGAAGCTAAACAAAAACTCCTGGCGGGTAGAAACCAATGGGTCGCGAGATTGGCGCGCGACTTACCGCGTTTATGCGAATGAGCTGTCGGTGAGAACCAATGAAGTTAATTCCAATCATGCCTTCTGGAACAACGGCGAGCTCTTGATGTATCCCGAAGGCTTTTTGAAGTCGCCCTCAACCTTGCGCGTACTGGCGCCGCAACCCTGGAAAGTCGCCACCGGGCTACCGCCCGTTCCCGGTCAGAAGAACATGTTTCGCGCTCCGAACTTCGACGTGCTCTACGACTCGCCGGTTGAAGTCAGCGATTTCAAAACAATCTCGTTCGAAGTTAAGGGGGTGCCGCATCGTATCGTCATTGACGGCGAGGGTAACTACAATCCCGAGAAAGTGCGCACGGACGTAAAACGAATTGTCGAAACGGAAATCGAGTTGATGGGCGGGGAGATTCCTTATCACGATTACACCTTCATCCTTCATCTTCGAACGAATGCTTCAGGCGGGCTGGAACACTTGAATTCCACAGCTCTCGGTTATCCGCGATTTGGTTTTGTCCCGGACCGCAACGCGGGCGTGAGTTCAGCTAGTCCGAACGCGCCGCCGCAGCGAACCTACCGTGCATTTCTGTCGCTCGTGGCTCACGAGTTTTTTCATCTTTGGAACGTGAAAAGGATTCGTCCCGACGCGCTCGGTCCTTTTGATTACACGTCGGAGAACTACACACGGTCGCTGTGGGTGGCGGAAGGCGTGACCGAATATTATGCGCGAATTGCTTTGCGTCGTGCTGGCTTTACGTCGGAAACAGATTTCCTCAAGGAGCAGGCCAGGGTGTTTCAAACGTTGCAGAACACGCCCGGGCGGCTGGTGATGAGCGTGGAAGAGTCCAGCTTCGATGCCTGGATCAAGTATTACCGGCAGGATGAGAATTCGATTAACTCGCAAGTTGATTATTATGACAAAGGCGCGATTCTGGGTTTGCTGCTGGACCTCGAGATTCGCAAGCGTAGCAACGGCGGGAAGTCGCTCGACGACGTGATGCGTTATCTGTATACCGAGTTTTTTAAGAAGGACAGAAATTATTCGCCTGAAGATTTTCAGAAGGCGTGCGAGTTGATGGCCGGCGAGAGTATGGAAGCGTTCTTTGCGAAGTATGTGCGCGGTCGCGAAGAACTCGATTACGATTCGAGCCTGTCGGCGGCTGGCCTGCGGCTGGATAAAATGAGCACGCCCGATGGCAGTAAGGCTTCGGAGAAGGCTTACCTGGGAGCTGACCTGTCGCAGGAGGGCGAGCGGTTGATGGTCAGGCGAGTTTATGCCGGCTCTCCCGCTTACGAACAAGGATTGAATACCGGCGATCAGATAGTTGCGTTAGGCAACATGCGTGCGAACAAAGAATTCTTCGACTCGAGGATTGCGGAGAAACGCCCGGGTGATTTGTTGAGTCTGACAATCTTTCGTGCGGACGATCTGAGCACTCTGCTTATCAAGCTGGGCGCGCAAGCGAATGCGGTTTATCGAATCGTGCCGCTGCAAAACCCAACCGATCAGCAGAAACGGATTTACGAATCGTGGTTGGGAATAAAGTCCAATGTTCAAAGCCCAACGTCCAACGTCCGGACCATGAAAGTCCAAAGTCCAATGTCCAAAGTCCAACGTCAAAAACCGCAACCTAAAGGTTGAACTCTGAACTGCTTGAAGAAGTCCGGACTTTGGACATTGGACATTGGACATTGGACATTGGACCGTCTTCGATGACGTACCAGCACATCAAGTTTGTTATTGACGATCGCGTGGCTCGTATTACGTTTGCGCGGCCGCCAGTCAACATCTTCAATATCGCGATGATGCAGGAGATCAACGCGGCGTTGACTGAGTGTGGCCATCAGCGCGAGTTAGCTGCAATCGTTTTTGACGCGGCTCCAGACTGCCGTGCTTTTAGTGCCGGGGTCGCGGTCGAAGAACACGTTGAAGACACGATCTTTCAAATGCTGGATTCGTTCCACGCGATCTTTTTGAACCTGGAACAGATCAACCGCCCGACAATTGCTGTGGTCGAGGGCGCGGCGTTGGGCGGCGGCTGCGAACTGGTGGCGGCGTGCGATATCGTCATCGCTAGCGAGCGAGCGCGTTTTGGCCAACCGGAAATCAAGCTCGGCGTGTTTCCTCCGGTGGCGGCCATCCTGTTACCGCGCGTGATCGGAGACAAGCGGGCGCGCGAACTGATGCTGACTGGTGAGCTGATCGAAGCGGCTGAAGCTGAGCGACTGGGTCTGGTAAGCTACGTCTTGCCGGACAACGAGCTGGCGCAGAAAACATCAGATTTACTGTCGAAGTTTCGCAACCTTTCTTCGGCGGCACTCGAAATGACCAAGGAAGCGATCGCGATGGGCCAGGGACGCCCGCTTCACGCGGCGCTGAAGGAAGTAGAAAATCTTTATCTCAACGAATTGATGAAGACGCAGGACGCAACGGAAGGTATCAACGCCTTCATCGAGAAGCGACGGCCGGAGTGGCGACATCGCTGAATCGAGTTTAGTGTTATTTCGTGGTTAGTTTTAATTGGCTGAACGCACTAACCACGAACTGACACGAAATCAAAGAAGACACACGAACCAATGTGGATTCAAACTAGATCGCGGTTGTTTGCTGCACTCATAGTTTTACTGAATCTTGGCACCAGCAGTTTGTTGGTCCCAGCGCAGAATGTTCAGAAGAAGCGATCAAAGCCAGTAGTACAGAAGGACGTTTCGTTTACCAGCCATTCGCGCGACTCGTTAACTCCCGAAGGTCGTGAGATGGTGGAATTGGCCAGCGAGATTGTTTGCAAGGAACGAATCACCGACCCGAAGGGCAGCGTTCCGATTGACGATATGCAGAAGCGTCCTTCGTTGCCCGTGCGAAGTCCGGAGGCGGTCGCCGGCGCACAGCGCGCCCAGCGTTTGCTGCCGGTGGCCAAAAATCTCGTGGTGATGTCGCTCAAACGGCTGTCGACTGATTACCTGCGCCGCTCGAGAGTTAGCGAGCAGCGTTTGCAACGGGCGATTGCTCACGTCCAGGCAGTGAAGAATATTCGGCCGGACGTGGATTCACGCGACAACGCTTCGGTGTTTTTGCGAAACCCGCGCACCATTGTTTTCGGAACCATCTTTTTGGCAGGATTGCCTTCCGACGAAGGTATCCTCAGTGTCCTGGCCCATGAGCTGGTGCACATCGCTGATGGATCGGAAGACAGCTTGTATCCGCTGTTTGCTGCGGTGGGAAATCGCGCGTCGCACCTAACGTCGTTGAAGGTCCATGACCAAAGAGCTGAAGAACTGACCTGCGATCTGGTGGGAGCGTTGGCGGCGCGTAGTTTTGTCGCGGCCTCACCAAATTATGAACCGCTGGCAAGACGAATTTCGCGTTCACTGGAACACAACTGTGTGAATCAGGACGAAGGTGACGAAGACCACCTGTCGCCCCGGAACACAATTCGCGCGCTGCTGGCGCTCGAGCCGGGACTCTCGCGCGAACTCGTGTTTGGACGCTGAGGACGATGCTACGGAAAAGAGGGCCGCGGATTTTCGGGACTCAACATCAGAACCGAGAGCGGTAGCGACCGGCCGAATACTCTCGTTTCGTGATAGGTGTCTTGGTAAACTCATCGCTTTTCAGGTTGATTCTTTGGCCGGTCGCTACCGCTCTCGGTTCTGATATCGCTATGCCCAGCCCGTCAATTATTTTTTGTGCAAAGCAGATCCGCCAACATCCGCGTCAATCCGCGGCAAAAATAATGTCGATACTTGCGGCCCTGATTTTTGTCGCCGCTTCCTGCACGTCAATCATGCAGCGAGGAGGGGACGTGCGCCCGCTCGTGCTTCGTGACGTTCCCGCGCAACGGCTGGCGTTTCGTTTCGAGCCTGACGTGGCGGCGCCCGCCGAAATAAAAAATGAAGATGCCGACGATAAGATTGAAGCGATCCAAATCGCCTTCAACACGAAGCGGGAAAACGATGCTCTCGTCAGGACCGTGCGCTCGCCTGACGGCCAGCGCGCGCTCGCGCTCTATGGAACCGCCGACGCGCCCAGCCAGGAATTTCACATCGATCTCTACTCTGCCGAGGGCATATTTTTGCGAAATCTAACGCCGCCTGATCTTGGCTGCGTCTTTCCCGAGACTGTTTCCTGGTCGCCCGATGGAAACTTGATCAGCTTCATCGGTCATAGAAGTTTGAAGCCGACGCCGACTCCGACGCCGATTGAATTGCCCGAGCCGCCGGCAGTTGCTGAAGCGACGCCGCTGCCGTCCGTAGCTCCGGCCTTCGCTGCCGTACCGCTGTTCGCAACCGAACAAATTTACACGTGCAATCGTGACGGTTTTGATCTGAAGCCGCTGACGTCGCGCGAGGGACTGATCTATTTCTCCCTGTCCTGGGCGCCCGACAATCACGCCATCGTGGCCATGGCCTGCAAGGAAGCTGAATGGGATGCGCGTGAAAAGGAGTACAAACTGCCAACCGGCAGGCCGCGTTTGCTGACGCTGGACGGCAAGGAGCGTCTGCTCGATGACGAGCTGACTGAAGCCCTGCCGGTCTGGTGTCCCGACTCTTCAAAGGTGGCGACGGTGTTCGATACCGACGTGATGATCTACGACGCAGCGACAGCTAAGCCGACGCAGGCGCGCATCCGGTTGCGCGATGCGCTGATCAATGCTTCTCGATCTTACGAAGAGAAAAATTCGGGAGCGAAAAAGAAGGACGACGGCAGTGGCGGGCAAGCGGCGGCGAGCACTTCGCAGTCGGCGATACCATCGT
>Ga0207681_10002881_pt1 | contig 10875 bp, 7 predicted proteins | sample KBSS53metaG_FD_184324 | JGI IMG/M metagenome (GOLD analysis project Ga0207681, IMG submission 184324) | Switchgrass rhizosphere microbial communities from Kellogg Biological Station, Michigan, USA - KBS S5-3 metaG (SPAdes) (version 2) | ecosystem: Host-associated > Plants > Roots > Rhizosphere >... | reverse complement strand
CGCATCAATCTGCTGACGCACTTGCTCGGGTGGAACCTTGTTGAGCCCCTCCGGAACCTGGAAAAGCGTGTCGTCAACCGTCGTAGAGATGTCGCGCATCTCGGCCACGATCCTTGCGCCCTTCACTCCCTGAACGTTGCCGGTCGCTTCGGAATACAACTCCGCCCTCAGCGGCAATCCGGTTTCTTTATCAACGTAGACGAAAGCTTCGCTCTTTACTTCGCCGGCAGAGGTTGAAGTGTTCGTGGTAGTTGCGTAGCGGTATTTGTCCGCCGTTCGGCCGCCCATTGTTTCGTCGCCCACTCGCTCGACGCCTTTGAGTTTCTCGATGTAAGCAACCAACTGGCCTGGCGTCATCAATTTCTGCAACTGAAAGCCCGTGGCCTCGGGCGTCAATTCCGCATACTGCTTCCGAGCGGGCGCGATCACGATATGTTTATCGCCTTGTTCGAGGTAAATGAGGTCGGAGCCGTCAGGGAGTTTGAACGCCACGCGGCGATCCGCCCCGTTTCGCGCCACTTCAGCGGAAAGCGTCGGGATGCCGACGGTCTTTTGTCCACCTTCGGTCTCGGCACTGAAGACGAGCGTCGCGCGGTACTTTTCAGGTTCGCGAGCGGCTATCACCGACAGCGCCTCCGGTGTCAGATTCGCATTTGCATTCGTGATCAGAGTATTCGCGTTCGACGTTACATTGCTGTTCGCGTTGCTGTCAGAGCGTTGGCAGGCATTACCGACGAAGCATAAAACGCATACAAAAAACCATGCAGTAAATTTTCTGGAAAAGACTGGCGTAACTGGCACGGCGCGGCTGGGTTTCAACACAGTAGTATTCATAACTTTCTCCGAAAGTCAGGGTCCTAACAATTACAAAGGGGGGTGATTGGAGGGAGTTCGTAGGATACCACGCGCGCGCGGTGAGACCAATAGGTAGGTTTCTTGAAATTTGTAGGGGCGGACCCGCGTGTCCGCCCCCCTGGCCGCCTCGTAGCGGGCGGACACACGGGTCCGCCCCTACAAGCAGCAAGCTCTCCCTGTTGACTTAACGCTTGTTTTCGCATAGAAGCGCTCTGCTCTTTCAGATTCCTATCGTGAGTATGCCAATGAAACAGATTCCCGTAGTGCTCGTCCTCGGCTTCGCGCTTTCACTTTGCAATCTAACCAACAAACTAAAATCGTCGAACAACTCCAACGCGCCGGGGAAGACTGCCAGCGGGTCGACCGGCAGCGGCGAAGTTGAGCAAGCAAACCCGACAGCCGCACAGACCGCGGCGTTGGCCGGTGGCAAGACGGCAAAGTGGGACCAGCAAGGCATGTCATGGACTGTTCCCGCTTCCTGGAAAGAAAACACCAACGAATCCAAATCGCTGTTGTGGCGTTCGCCCGGCGGCTCCGACGCGGCAAACCTGATCGTAAGTATTTCGCCGATGGATGACAGTTTTCCAACCGACATCAGCATCAACGCCTTTTACGATCAGGCGAAGACGCGCATGAAGAATGGTGAAGTGGATGAAGTGAAGTGGCTCGAGATCGACGGTCTAAAGGGCGTGCAGTTTCGCGAGTCCAATCCCGAGAAGCCTGACGACATCCGGAGAATGCAGTGGCTCGCTTACCGAAAATATGCGGGACAAGTGCAGATGGTGAACCTCATGCTCTCGAGCGACGGTCAGGGCTTCAAGAAACATCAGGACGAAATGTATGGGGTGATGTATTCCACCAAGATTGTCCACTGAGAAAAAGAAGGGGTAAGAGGGGAACAAGGGAAGGGGGTAAAAGTAGCTCTGCAATCGCCATCGTTCTTCCCCTTTTTCCCTTCTCCCCTATTCCCCTGTTTTTGCTAGTTTTTCTTAATGTAGTTCCGGTGAATCCAGGCACCCTGCTGCTGCTTGTCTCGGGTTTCAAACAAAATGTTTTCGTTGTCCTCACGCGTCAGCAGATTCACGCGCCGGGTAAGATCCTTTTCGGTGGCCTTTGCCTTTTCTGCCTCCGAAAGAAATCCCTGTACGTTCTCGGCTGAAGCGGGTTTGAACCGGCCGTCCTGCAATTCAGCGATCGCTTCGGTCGCATTCGCCTTGAGCAGTTTGGGCCAAAGCTTTTTGAAGAGCACGTTGGAACCGTAGATGTCGGCGCTATTAACTTTGCCGTTGATGGCAAACACATAGCCGATCACGTCGTCGCTGCCGTCGGCAATGTTCGACAAGGCCTTGATATAGCTTTCGGCAGTCGCCTGGACTTTCTTGTTCTCGACGGCAAGCTGCAAACTCGATTCTGAAACAGGCGAGTTAACCCGCGCGCCGACATTACGACTGAGTTTGTCCTGGGCCACGCTGACGCTTCGCCAAACTTCGCTCTGCGAGGTTGAGCGTTTTGCCGCAAGCTTGATTTCCCTCGTAGTCGCGGAATCCGCCGAGCTGCTGAACGCACCGGCTTGTTCATTGCCGCGCCCGCTCCAGCGACCGTGCTCAACACAGAATGCGGAAATGGGTAACTTACCCGAACGCGGCGGCACGATCAGATCAACTCCGATCATGCGATCCTGCTGCCCGCCTTTTACGATGTCGCCGGATTGAACGAAGACGTCCTCATCCGAAAAATTTTGAATGGACAATTCGTTGACACTTTGTGTCTCGTAGACCACCACTTTTTTCTGCACCAGGGCTTCCTGAAGAGTTAAGAACGACTTTGCTTTGACCGTGTTCTTGCCGTGGACCAGGAAGATGGAAAGATTCTTGTGAGTGTAGGGTCCTGTGAGCCGGTAGTCGCCCGCTTGAATGGCTCCGCCCCGGCCTTGTCCGCCACCGCCGCCCGCTAATTTCTTAGCCTGGCTGGCACTCAACATCCCCATCGTCACCATTATCGAAATTAGAACTACCCCGAGTGTTAGTGCAAACGCCTGTTTCTTCATTGTCTTGTCTCCTAAGCAATGCCCGGGGCGATGGCCGCCAGTTAAGGACTTTAATGAAAGAAGTCTTTTATTGTTTTACAGCGCCATCGTGCCGTCCAGGGCCGGGTTGAAAACCTAACGGGGAGCCGTGTTGAGCCGCGAAGACCCAGGCGTGTTCCGCGAACCGCCTGCCTGTCTTCGGGAGCGTTAGCAAACGCTTACTGGTGGGTAGAACGAGCAGGGAAGAAACTTCTTGCGCCAGCAGTAGGGAATACTCAGGGCGGTACCAAGCGGACCTAATGAAATGGTTCGTTGGTTTCTTTCATAACATAGTGAAAGCAAAAGATTGCCGGATGTCTTTCCCAGTTGACACCAATGCTGCCAAAGAATAGCCTGTCGCAGCCTTTGACCTTAGTTATTACCCGGCACCTCTAGTCCTGCCGCCAGGTCATCACAACCTGCAAGTCCAGACGGTGGACGAATGAGGGTCTACAAAGTTCCAGACTCGCTGTATTTCCCAATTAATCTCATAGCAAGGAGCCTCCACGATGCTTGACTCGAATAAAACCAATAATGACGCTGAGCCGCTGAGGGAATGGACCGTGATGTTTTATTTTGCGAGCGACAACCCGCTTGCCCCTGCCATTGTTTCGCAGCTGAAGGCCATCAAGAATGCCGGATATCATCCGGACGTTAACGTGGTAGCGCAGTTTGATCCGAATACCAAAGACACTCCCACGCATATTTTCGACGTCAATCGCGTGGACAAGCTTAGGCATCAGGGCGAACCACCTGATATCGGCTTTCGCGCTGATAACCCTTACGTGCGAAACATGGCATTCGACAAGCTCTGGAGCAACGAAACAGATGACTCTGGACAACTGATAAAGGCCATGCTGACAGACTTTTTAAGCAAGCCCTCGAAAGGAATCCGTGCGATCAATTTTCATGCGCCGGAACCAGAACCGGCCTTGCCGCCAGCGGCCAAGTCTCCTGTAAACCAGGAGTCACGCAACGGCGACCAGGCAAGCCGCAACACCCGGTCCAGTGAAGTTGCTCCTAAGGATTCGTTACAGGCATTTCTAAGGTTTTGTGCCCGGAAGTACCCGGCCAAGCACTACATGCTGTTCATCCTGGGACACGGGCTGGTGGTGGGTAACGACATTTTTCTGTTTGACGCCGACGCTCCCAACCAATCTCTTTCCCTGAGGGCCCTGCGAGTGTTGCTCCAGGAATTCAAGGATCTTATTGCGCTGCAGGAATTGGATAGGCCGGCTGAATTGGAGCTAATTGGTTTTCACAGTTGCTCAATGAGTTCATTGGAAGTTGCCTATGAGCTCAACGGCATCGCAAACTACATGCTTGCCAGCCAGGGTCCGGCTTTCGTCAACAGCTGGCCTTATCGCGAAATATTGATTCGCGTTTTCAAGGGTCAAGTCTCATACCCCTTGAACCCGGCGTCAGCCATAGCAGCGACGATCCGGGACATCTTTGACTACATCACCTACAATAGTTACGACTTCCAACTCGCCGGGTATTCCTTCGACCTGGCCTTGTGCGATTTGAAGGCGGACCTTTCGTTTAACTACGGCGCTCAACGAATTATGCGACACCCTAAAAAAAGGACTCACGAGCAAGTATTCCCTGCCCTGGCAACTAATAATAACGGCTCACTGGGAGGCTCAGAGCTACTGGCAGGAAAGTTATATCGACCTCTACGATTTTTGCTCCTGCCTGATACGGGCGGCGGAGAAAATGCTCCCGGCTTCTAAGGAGCCGACCGGGATCGCGAGCGCTCCGAAAATGCTCGCGGTTCCTAACGCGCCGGCTGGGATTCTGAGCGCGGTGGAAACGCTCCCGGTTTCTAGCGAGTCGATCAAGATCCTGGACCTACTGAAAACGAAAGCAAAAAACGTGCAACTCGCTCTGAAAGACGCGAAAACTGCGCCCTTGATCCTTGACGCTAAGTTCGCCGGGCCGGAGTATCAATATTCCCGTGGCCTTTCCGTTTACTTCCCGTGGTCGGAGCCTGACAACCAGAAATTTTGGACCACTGAGTATCCGGAATATAAGATTAATATGCCCAGGAATGAAGTTTCCTGGATCTCATTCTTAACCGAATACTTCAAGGCCACGATGCGTGACCCAATTGGAGTCGAAAGTCACGACCTGAACGGCAACGGGACTCTGCGTAAGCCGCCGATAGAGGAGAAGCTGCTTGACGCAATTACCAGCAAGATTTTCAACAAACGGGGCAAGCTTAGCCATTCGTCGGGAACCCTGGACGATCCTACCGATCCCAATGACAAGCCGGGTGGTGGCTCGGTGACCGGCATGGATTGTGGCTGTCCGGGAATTAAGAATTACCCTTCCTTCACGCGGCCAGGTCCCAGTGAGGAACCGAACGGGTACAATGCCACCAATCTTGATGCCAACAAGATGACAAGCTAAGTAAGCCCGCTTGCATTAGGGGGCCGCGCACGAGAGTGATGAGTCCGCTTAAGACACCGCGAAATGTCATCCTCTGCTTAGTCGTGATGCTTTGCTTCCTGCCTTCGTCCACCGCGACCGAGACGTCTGACGCTGACGAAGCAGCACGTTTGTTGGCAACGGCGAGTGATAACCCAACGACTCGGGACGAGCGCGAGGCAGCGCTGAAAAAACTTGAAGCTGCAGCGCAACTCTTAATCAATGCCGGAAACAAAACTGAGGCGGCCCGCGTTTTGAATCGCGCGGGCCGTCTTCAGTTAAGACTGAACAATCCAAACGCCGCGATAAACAGCCACCAGCAAGCCCTAAGCCTTCTCAGTGGTGGGCCAGCGACCGAAATTCAGGTAGACAACTTGAACGGGCTCGGCGCCGCCTATGTGCATCTCCAAAAACTCGACCTCGCCGAACCTGTTCTGCAAGAGGCTCTCGCTTTGAGTGAACGCTCCGGTTATACGGCTGGACAAGCCCAGGCGTTGCTAACCCTGAGCGATCTGCACAATAACGATGATAACCACCTGGTAGCTTTGCAACTGGCTCAGCAGGCACTTATCCTCTGGCAAAACCTGAATGACAAACCCCAACTTGAACTCAGCTATTGCCAGGTTGCGCAGTGTTACCTCGCACAGCACCTGCTGTCCGAAGCAACCCAAAACTATCAAACAGCGCTTCAGCTAGCGCAGGATCAAAATGACAAAGCCGCCCAGGCCGGAGCCTTGAGCGCGCTGGGTTTCATCGAATATCGCAAAGGAAGCTGGCAGGATGCTATCGCCTATCACACCCGCGCACAGGAACTGATCGATGAGAAAGACGAACCGAAGAGAATGGGCCAGGTTGCAGCGGGCCTCGGTGAGTCGTTCAATGAGAGCGGGTCGCCCGAAGCTGGTCTAATCCACTTTCGCCGGGCCGAAGAATACTACCGGCAAATTGGTGACCCATCCTTCATAGCCTACGCAATATTTGGTCAGGGACGTTCGTATTATCTTCTCGGCAACTACGCCGAAGCTGCTAATCAATTCCAACGGGCCATCGCCGAAGTAAGAACTGAGAGCCTGCAAGCAGCGCAATTCCGCGAACACCTGGGGAGAGTTTCCCTTGCGACTCACCAGCCCGCGCTTGCCTTGCAATATTTGCAACCCACGCTGGCGGCATACATGCGCTCGTTTAATCAGATGGAAGCAGCACAGGTGCAAGGTCTGATAGCTGAAGCCTATCAACAACAAGGGCGGTTTCAACTAGCACGACAATACTACCAACAGAGCCTTGAAGCTTTCGATAAGTTGTCAGATCGGCTAAACCAATCGGCAATTCTTTTCGCCCTGGGACGTCTGGAATTGCAGCAGGAAAATTTGGACCTGGCTGAGAATCACTTGCGCCAGTCTATTGCCGCCACCGAGAACATCCGGCGCGTTTCGACCAGCACCGATCTTGCGGCCGCCTTCTCGGCCACAATTCAGGAGCGTTACGAAAGTTATATTGAGTGCTTGATGCGCATTGCAAAGACCCGCGGCGCAACCGATCTTGAGACCCGCGCTTTTGAAATCAGCGAGTCGGCCCGATCCCGTTCCCTGATTGAATTGCTGCGCGCCACGCAAACGAGTCTGGTGTCAGGACTCGATCCGGGACTTGCCGAACAGGAAAAGTCGCTGCGCCAATCGTTGCGCGTCAAAGAAGACTACAAGGTTCAGTTGCTGGCCGGAACTTACAAGCAGGAAGAACTCGCCGCGCTGGAATCCGAACTGTCAGACCTGGAAACAAAATACAAGCAGGTAACGAACACCATCCGCGAGCGATATCCCGCTTACGATCACATAAGTCAAACGGGCGGCTGGACCCTGGACCAAATTCAGCAACAGGTCATTGCCGACAATGACACGCTGCTTCTGGAGTACAGTTTGGGAGTGGAGAAGAGCTTCGTGTGGGCCGTCACGCGCGACCACATCAAAAGCTACGAACTACCAGGCCGGGCGCACATCGACGAAGCGGCACAGCGAGTCTATCGCCTGTTGATCGCCGGCGGCGATGCCGAGAAAAAAGACGAATTGCTTGGGGCGACGAGGGAGTTGGGCCAATTGATCCTGTTACCGGTCGCTGCTGAGTTGCCCCGGAAACGTGTAATCGTTGTTGCTGACGGAGCGCTTCATTACGTGCCGTTTTCAATCCTCCCGCCTTCCTCCTCGAACGATGAACCCCTCGTTGCTCAACTTCAGGTAATCAACGCTCCTTCCGCTTCAATTCTGGGCCAGCTACGAGCGGAGACTGCCCGCCGGCAAATACGCACCCGATCGTTAGCAGCATTCGGCGATCCGGTGTTCGCCACCAACTATGCGGAGCGCAAGGATCCCAGTGGGACTGAGGTGATGGGGCTGCGGACAGCCAAAGAATCACGATTGCGAGCGGTGCGCGATGCGCAGGCGGGTGCCGACATTTTTGATCCGGCGAAACTCCAGACTCTTTTCTTTTCCAGGCTCGAGCTTGCGAACCTGCGAGAGGTGGCCGGACCAGACAGTTTTGTCGCTACCAGTTTTGACGCCACCAAAGAAAAATTAGCCAGCTTCAACTTGTCGAATTTTGCCATCCTGCACTTCGCCACTCATGGCTTTTTGGATCCCAGGCATCCGGAGAATTCGGGGCTGGTACTTTCCATGGTTGACCGGCAGGGCCACGCGCAGAACGGCTTCGTCGGCCTTCAGGATATTTACCGGCTGCAAGCGCCCGTCGATTTGGTGGTATTGAGTGCTTGTCGTACCGGCCTTGGCAAGGAGGTCCGCGGCGAAGGGTTGATTGGACTCACGCGAGGTTTCATGTACGCCGGCGCCTCGAGCGTCATCGCGAGTCTATGGACCGTCGACGACGAGGCGACGTCGGAGCTGATGAAGCGCTTTTATGCGAACCTGCTGCAACGCCACCTGAACCCGGCGGAGGCGCTGCAGGCGGCCCAGAACAGCATCCGGTCGGAGCCGCAATGGCGCTCCCCTTATTTTTGGGCCGCTTTCACTTTGCAGGGCGAATACCGGCAGACCATCGCGCCGTCTCGCTCGGGCGCCACAGCGGCGCGGAAGGTTGTTCTAATCGGGGCAGCCGCGATTTTGTTGTTGGGAATTTTGGGTTGGTGGTTCTGGCGCAGTCGTAGAAAAGCAGTCTCACTCCAGGGCCATTAGATAGTTCCCCGGCAGTCGTTCCTCAGTACCATCCGGCTTAATTGCATAGACGTTAAAAGTGTAAGTGCGGCGGGAAAGATCAGCGGCCGGAATCGCGAGGTCTACTACTTGTCCATTGTGGGACTCGGGCTTGAGGCTGCGAGTCTTACCGTCGTCAGTAATCATAACTACGCGATAATCCCTGGCCGCGATTTGCGATTGCGGCAGGACCAGATGAAGTTTCAAAGTATCTTTTGTGCCCGGCATTTTTAATCTCTCCGGGGCGCGTCCCACTTCTCGCTCGCTTGAGCCGGCAATAAGTGTGAGTTCGACAGCTCTGCCGTGAGACCACGGAGCGATCCAGATAACTACACCAAAAATAAACAGCGCTGCTATTGATAACGTTGCCCAGTTCATCCACCCGGGACTAACGGAGCGATCGTGGTGTTCAATGCCAACGACACTACGATTATCAGGGTCAGGTGTTGGCTGTAAGAGCCGAAGAGATTTGTTGCGTTCCAGTTTCGCAGTGCGTTGCAGGGATTCACGAAAGCGAAGCTGTTGGCGTCGCTCAGGAGTAGCTAAAAAGCTTTCAGCGTCGTCCTGGCCCAACTCGCCCGCGATTGCTGAATCGATCAATTCATCTTCCGTCGCCAGCAGTTCACCCAGCAGTTCATCATCGGCAAAGAGTTTTTCCTCAAAGCGATCGCGTTCGGCGTCAGCAAGTTTTCCGAGCAAATAGTGCCGAATCATGGTTGAATCATTGTGGTTTGATAACATCGATAAATAACCGTCTATTTCAAAATTCCCTACTTGTTATGACGTTCAGGGGCGAAGTGTTTCAGTGGGGCGGAAGGTCCGCCAAACACTGCTCGATACACTTTTCCAGCTGCTGATGAAGCCGGTAAACCTTGATTCGTAGAGCGTTAATAGTAATGCCGAGTTCGACCGCGAGTCGCCGGCGGTTCTGAATTCGCGCCTGCTTCTCCGCTTCCTCGTATTCAAGCACAAGTGAACGGTCGTCCGGCCCCAACTCGTCCAGGCAGCGCTCCAGGCACATGTCTAAATCCAGATCTGGTTCCGGGTCAATTGGCGGTGGAAGCGGTGGCGGCCGACGATTCTCCCGGTCTTGTTCCAGATAGACATAGCGAGCGACGCCCAGGAAATATAGCGTGCGATCACCTTCAGGAGGGCCGAGCTCTTCCAGGTTTTTCGCTGCAACGATGTTGATACACCGATCTGCAAGATGTTCCGCATCGACGCAACGCCGGACCGCGAAAAACCTCACCAGGCGGAGCTGGATCAACGAATACTTGTTCGCGGCCGCCTCTCGATCCATATCGAGCCAGTCGAGCAGTTTATTAAACTGCTCTGCGGTAAGTTCCCAATCTTTTTTCATCCGGCGAGTTTTTCCAGCTCACATTAATACTGCGAAGGTTAGTGGGGAAAATATCACCACACATTGACCTTCTCAGCTTTGACCCGTGAGACGAGCCATAAGACTGGTGAGCTTTTAACAGGAGTGGGAGAGACAAGCCGTGCCGGTGAGTCGCCTTCACCGTTTGGTTTGTCGCTCCGACCGATCATTTCCTGGGACAGAATCTAAGCAAGCGAAGATTAAGTCGGTAATTCAGGTCTGTCAACGGCGAAGCCGGTACTTTCAGCGATGAAGAGTTTTATGACAGAGAATAATTCGCAGATTGCGCAGATTACCCTTAAGGCCAGGCAGAAACGCCGGAGAAACGCTTCAAAAAGAAGCGGTTGCTTCTATGGCCAGCTTGGGCTGATTGTCGAGCCAACGGCGACCGCGACGCACCGTTATCCTGGTTGAACTCTAAATGTCTCGTCTCTGAAAAACTTGAAACGTCTTGGTCGGAAGAATCATAAGAATTGGATAACGAAATAACGCCAGGCTCACCTGACGACCTTCACAATCAACTCCGGCATGCTTTTGACCAGGCTCACCCCAGCACGCATGCTGAAAGAAGCGGTGCGCCGGCTGCTCCTCTTAGTCGCCCCCAGTCGTCACGCCGCTTCACCTCCCCGATAGCCATTAGCCCGTTCGCATACCGACTGGGAGTAAGCGGGTATTCCGCAAGGAACCAGAGCGCATTTCGTTCGATCTCCATTACAAACCTGGAGTAATATGCGCGCCTCGCGACCGCGAGGTTGTACCTACAAAACGCAAAGAAAAGATTTTAATAAACGCGAGTGATGGCTTTTACCTCAACTTGGTGCGTTCAAGGTATACGTCCGAATAAACAGCCTCAGAGGTCTAGAGTCTATCTATCCAGACCAGGTCGGAAATAAGGCGAGGAGCCAATAATGCAACGCATTGCCCATGGTTCAACTTCACCCCCGGATCCA
>Ga0207681_10002859_pt1 | contig 10911 bp, 9 predicted proteins | sample KBSS53metaG_FD_184324 | JGI IMG/M metagenome (GOLD analysis project Ga0207681, IMG submission 184324) | Switchgrass rhizosphere microbial communities from Kellogg Biological Station, Michigan, USA - KBS S5-3 metaG (SPAdes) (version 2) | ecosystem: Host-associated > Plants > Roots > Rhizosphere >... | reverse complement strand
CGTCAGGCCCTCGAACGTGATGTGGCCGGAATACAACTCGGCGAAGCCGAAGGAGGGTGCCGCTCCCGCCGCGGCATGGAACACCACGTCGCTCGTGGACGTCTTGGTCGAGTCGAAGTTGATAGTGAGCTCGGGAAAGGCACTCGGTTCCGTCTGACCTTCGCTGCGATACCGAATGACGTGCCGGCAATTGTCGAAGAGCCTGAACTGGAGTTAGGTGTGAGTCGATGAAACATATTCTTGTTGTCGATGACGATCGTGATTCATGCGAGCTGCTGCGCGAGATCTTCTGCGCGGAAGGCTGGCACGTCGACACTGCGCTCAGTCCGACGCAGGCTTTTAGTGTCGCGGAGAAAGAGAAGATCGATCTGGTCGTCAGCGACATCAATCTCGAAGCGCATCAATCGGGGTTGGATCTGTTGCGAGATTTGCGCGCGCAGTGTCCCGTGATTTTGGTGACGGGGTTCGGCACGCTCGACTCCGCCGTCGAGGCGGCGCGTGAGGGCGCCTGGGATTTCATCTCCAAACCGTTCAAGGTCCAGGAAGTTGTGGCGATTGCACGCAGGGCCCTCGAGCAGGACCGAAACAGCAGCAGTGCTGAGCGGCGCGCCGAGCAGCTACCCGGGCCTTACGAACCGGGCGGATTGCTCGGGCGCTCTCCCGTGATGATCGGACTCTACAAAGAGATCGCGCGCGTGGCGCCGACTCGCTCGACGATTCTGATCGCCGGCGAATCAGGAGCCGGAAAAGAGTTGGTCGCGCGATCGATTCATCAACACAGCACACGTTCCGGTGGATCGTTTGTCGCCATAAACTGCGGCGCGCTCACTGAGACGCTTTTGGAAGCAGAGTTGTTTGGTCATGTGCGTGGATCGTTCACGGGCGCTGTCGGCGATCGCAAAGGGCTTTGGGAAGAAGCTGCGGGTGGAACGCTTTTTCTCGACGAGGTTGGCGAGACGAGTCCGTCGTTTCAGGTAAAACTGTTGCGTGCGTTGCAGGAAGGTGAGATCAGACGTGTTGGTGCATCGCGTGCTACGCAAGTAGACGCGCGTATTCTGGCGGCGACAAACCGGAACCTCGAACAGGAAGTGAAGGCAGGAAAGTTTCGCGAGGATCTTTATTACCGGCTCAGCGTTGTGACGTTGCGAGTGCCCGCTTTGAAAGAACGTCGCACAGACATTCCGCTCTTAGCTGAGCGTTTCCTCGCCACCGTGCTCGATCGAGAAGGACACAAGCAGTTAACACTTTCGGAAGAAACTATCAGAACGCTGGTGGCTTACAACTGGCCCGGGAATGTGCGCGAGCTCGAGTCGGCGATCGAATACGCGGTGCTGCACGCGCGTGGTCACGCTATTGTGCCGGAAGACCTGCCGGAAAAACTTCAGTCGGCGCAGGTACGCACCGCTGCGCGCGCGCCGTTGTCAGCCCTCTTCGAAGATCTACCCGCGCTCGACGAGCTCGAACGTCGCTACCTGCTCTACATCCTCGAGATCGCCGGTGGCAATCGCACGCGCGCCGCCGAAATCCTCGGCATCGACCGGCGCACGCTCTACCGCATGATCGAGCGTTACGAATGAGGCTCTTTTGCTCTGTGGTCCTAAATAGCCACAAGAGTTTTAGCCGCGGATTTACGCAGATGAACGCAGATCTGCGTTTATCCGCGTCTATCCGCGGCTTAAGAATTGCCGTGCGTGAATCGCGATGCGTTTACGCGTAAACCTACAGCAAAAGATTCTGCTGCTTGTGGCTGGTTCGATGTCGTTGATCCTGCTCGCTTCATCGTACCTCCACAGCGGCAGAATCCGATCGCTGATCGAGAAGGACCATTACGACAACGCCGTCAGCCAGACGATGGCGCTTGGTAACCGGATCGCGCAGTACGACTACTTTTCAAACCTCGAAGATCTCGAACAGGAGATGCAACTGGTCGTCAGCTCGCGCCCTGACTTCAGACAGATCGACGTCTACGAGAACCAGCAAACTGTCCCGCGATTAATTGCTACGACTGCTTCAGGCACCGCGAATCTTCTCTCCGCCTGGGACGATAGCGGACCTGCAATCACGACCGGCGCCACGTCATCGCAGATCAATCGCAACGACGGCGTGTACTGGCTCATCACGACTCCGATCAGCAACGGTCAGCACACCGGTTTCATCAAGGCGCTCGTCGTCAAGAGTTATCATCGCAATCTGGTCACCAGTCTTCATCGCGAGTACAACCTCGTGTTGTTTGGCGCCGTGATCGCGTCGGTGCTCCTGCTGTATCTCCTCTTTGTCTACTTTTTTCGCAAACCAGTGAAAGACATCGTCCTGACGATGACTCACGCTCGCAACGGCGATCTTTCGGCGCGCGCGTTGGTGCATCGCGATGATGAGCTGGGAGAGATTGCCGGTAACTTTAATCAGATGATGGACGACATTGCGTCCAGATCGCGAGAACGCGAACAGTTGTTGAGCCAGATTGGCAGTTTGAATAACGAGCTGGTGAAGAAAGTTCACCTCGCCACTACTGAATTGCGCGCCGCTAATGGAAATCTGATCCGTACGCAACAGCGTCTTTCACATGCGGAACGGATGGCTGCAATCGGTCAGGTAACTGCTTCGCTCGCACATGAGATCGGCACACCACTGAACGCCATCAACGGACACCTGCAATTGCTCGCGCGAAATCATCCGAGTTGTGGTGATACGCAACGACGGCTGAAGATCATCAACGCGCAACTCGCTTCGATCGTGCACTCGGTGAAGAGTTTGCTCGAACGCACACACCGGCGGCCGATCGAGCCGCAACCTACCGATATCAATCTAATCGTTGAAGAGCTGTTGTTGCTGGTCGCGCCGATCTTTGAGTCGCACAACATTCGCGTGTCGCGGCAGCTTGACGAGGGTTTGCCGCCGGCTCTTGCCGATCGCGAAAGTCTGCACCAGGTGTTTCTCAATCTCGTCAACAACAGTCTGGAAGCGATGCCGGAAGGCGGTGAGATGAAGTTTGTTACGAATTACGTCGCTGCGTCTAATCTGATCGAAGTGCGACTGATCGACACGGGCACAGGCATCTGCGACGAGGCGAAGAATCATTTGTTCGAGCCGATGTGGACCACCAAACAATCCGGCAGCGGCCTCGGTCTCGCAATTGCCCGCGAGATCGTTCTCGAACATGGCGGCCGGATCGAGTGCACGTTTGAAGTCGAGAAGGGCGCCGAGTTTCGAGTGGTCCTGCCGGCGGTGGAGGTTAAGTCTGTTGCGCCGGAATTTGCCGAGGTGAGATTGGATGCCGCGTAAGATCCCGCAGATCCTGACCGTCGACGATGATGCGGTCACGTGCGAGCTGCTTTGCGAAGTTTTTGCTCGCGAGGGTTTCGGTGCTGTTTTTGCGAATAGCGGCGAAGCGGCGCTCGAAGCTGTGGCCCAGCAACCACCGGATCTTCTGCTCAGTGACATTCGTATGAAGACTCCGCTCGATGGGCTGTCGTTGCTGGAGATGGTTCGTCGTGAGTATCCGTCGATTCCCGTCGTGCTAATGACGGCGTTTGGATCGATCGAGACGGCAATTAGAGCAGTTAAAGAAGGCGCGTTTGATTACATCAGCAAGCCATTCAATATCGACGAGCTGGTGGCGATTGTGCGACGCGCACTCGCAAATGGAACGGGCAAGCAAGTGAGATCTGAGCTCGATGATGAGACGGGTAGTTCGGGACTGATCGGACGCACGCCGCCGATGCTCGAGATCTACAAGATGATCGCTCGTGTTTCCGACTCGCGCGCGGCGGTGCTGATCAGTGGTGAATCGGGAACAGGTAAAGAGCTCGTTGCGCGCGCGATCCACAACCATGGCACACGATCGACCGAACGCTTTGTCGCAGTGAATTGCGGCGCTTTAACGGAAACGTTACTCGAGTCGGAGTTGTTCGGACACGTTAAGGGTTCATTCACCGGCGCGATTGCGAACAAGCGTGGGATCTTCGAGCAAGCAGGTGAAGGCACGGTGTTTCTCGACGAGATTAGCGAGACCAGTGCCGCGTTGCAGGTTAAGTTGTTGCGCGTGTTGCAGGAGCGCGAGGTCGTTCCGGTTGGTGGAACGGAACCGATCAAAGTCGGGGCACGCGTGATTGCGGCGAGTAATTCTGATCTCGAGAAGCTTTCCGCTTCCGGCGCTTTCAGAGGCGACTTACTTTACCGTCTGAACGTTATTCAGTTGCACCTGCCACCGTTGCGACAGCGACGCGAAGATATTCCCCTGCTGGTCGCGCACTTCTTGCGGAAACACGCGCCTGGACCAATGCCTTCAATCGCCCTGGACCAAAAGACCATGCATTGCCTGACTGCTTATTCATGGCCCGGCAACGTGCGTGAACTGGAAAACGTGATCGAGCGTGCGGTAACGCTGAATCAAGGTGGCGTCATGACAGTGGATGATCTGCCGGCGCGCATTCGTTGCCAACCATCACACGACACGCCGCCGCTCACGTCAGACGATCTCGACGAGCTCTTTTCAGGCTTACCCAATCTCGACGAGATCGAGCGCCGCTACATCCTTTTTGTCCTGGACGCCACCGGCAACAACCGCAAGCGCACCGCCGAAATCCTCGGCATCAACCGCAAAACCCTCTACCGCATGGCCGCCCGGTTTGAGATCGAGTTCGCGCATTAGCCTGATCTAAGGTTCTCTCTGTGTAGCCTCTGCGTTCTCTGCGCCTCTGCGGTTTACATGCGTTTCGTTTTCTTTTACCGCAGAGGCGCAGAGAACGCAGAGACTACGCAGAGAAGATATCCCATGATGTAACATGGGCCGATGCGACTTAACCACGGCGACACTAAAACCGGTATTCTCCTCATCCTGCTGGGCTGTGTCTCGGTTGTGCTCTATCGAGCTGGTCTGAATGCAAGTGGCGTTAGCGGGATCAGGTTTTTTATGAAAGTCGCTTTCGTTCAATCGGCTATCTACCTGCTCGCTGCATGGATCGTTATTCGCGCTCGCTCTTCAAACTCAACTCTTCTCATCGTAATCGCATTCGCAATCGTATTTCGGCTGAGCATACTCTTTGCGCCACCGTACTTATCCGACGACATCTATCGATACGTTTGGGACGGACGCGTACAGGCTGCGGGTATCAATCCGTATCGTTACATACCTGCCGCTCCCGAGCTGGCCCACCTGCGCGATGAGACTATCTACCCGAAGATAAACCGAAAAGACTGGGCCCACACGATCTATCCACCGGTCGCTCAAGTCGTTTTCTTCCTCACGACCAGGATTAGCGAGAGTGTCACATGGATGAAAGCGACGATGCTCTTGTTTGAGCTGGTGACATTCTGGGCGGTAGCCCAGTTGCTCACGCTACTCAACCGCCCGCGGCAACTTCTGCTGATGTACGCATGGCACCCGCTCGTCGTTTGGGAGTTTGCCGGGAGCGGTCATCTCGATGCCATTTCCATCTGCTTTATTGCTTTAGCGTTTCTAGCGTGGCAAAGAAAACACGATCTCGGTGCAGGCGTTGCGCTCGCTTGCGCCACGCTCGTCAAACTCTTTCCCATCGTTCTTGTTCCGGCGCTGCTCAAACGCTGGCGAATCGCACCAGTGTTTGCGACGACGATCATCGCCGGTTATCTCGCCTATATCAGCGTTGGTCCAAGAGCCGTCTTCGGGTCGTTACCTGGATACACGCAGGAAAGGGGATTATTTACGGGCCAACAATTCTATGCGTTGAACTTTGCGCACAAGCTGCTTGGCTTCGAGTTGCCATCGCTCGCCTATTTGATCGCTGTAATGTTGATTATGAGCACGATAGGTCTCTGGGTACTTTTAAAAGGAAGAAGTGAGGATTACTTAAAACACGCGCTGGTTTTGGCGACTGCGACTACCGTGCTGTTCGCTCCGCATTTCTCCTGGTATTTCTGCTGGCTGGTTCTCTTCCTGTGCTTCACACCACGGCTGTCGATCTTTTACTTAACAATCGCCAGCCTGCTTCTTTACGCAACGTGGTTGGGTGACTCACCCGATGAGATGTTCGTGATCAACTCCCTGATCTACTTGCCTGCGTTGCTGATCGGAATCGTCGAGTTCTTTTGGCCGCGCTTTGGAGTTCGAAAGTTGAGCTTCAGTGACGCCTGAAGTTGTATACGACTACCAGTGGATAAGCCACTTTCTTGCCATCCAACTCCGCCGGCTCAAACTCGATTTGTCGCGCAGCAGCGATCGCGCGCTCAGTTAAGCCGAACGGCAATCCTCTAACGACGCTAATATTATTGACCTGACCTGTCTCCCCAAACAATACGTGAAGCACGACCTGTCCGCTGACGTTGTTGCGGCGAGCTTCCTCCGTGTATCCAGCATCCGGTTTCGACAGAATGCGTAGCCTCTTGAATGTAGGGTTCTTGCTGTAGGACGCGTAATCGGGACGACCTAGCAGTGAAAGTGGTTGAGCTACGTCCTGCTTGTTTTGCTTCGTTTGCGACGTAATTACTGAAGAGCCAAACTTGCCGATCGAGCCTGGTGACTCCTGAGCCTGTGACGTGACGACCGATGCAAGTAGAAGTAATAATATCTTCATGTTGTAAACGGCAACCAGCCCATAAGAATTTGGTGAAAGCTGCAAAATTTTAGGATCGAGCTTGAATTATGACAACTCGTTAAGCGGCATCTTTCCCATGCTCCCGCAATGAAACGTCGCGATCGCGTTCACGACGATGCTGGAGAAGCAGTTTTAGCCACAAAAAGGCACAAAAACAAAATTAGTTTGGTCTTCGAGCGTGCGCAACACCTCACGCCTGGCGGTAGTCTTCCTCGTCAGCTTGAGCTCTTTGCTTTTTCGGGTTTTTTTTAAGCATCAGGTCGCTTTACTTAAAACCCCAGTGCTTCAACTTCCGATCGCTGCGGCAGGCGGACAAAGGGCGAGCTTTGGCGCTCTCGATCTCGATCACTCTGTGCGTGTCAGGGTCTGCTTGGACCTTCATGCAGGCGCAGCCGTAACCGTAATGGACGTTGGTTTCGATCCATTGCTTTGGGCCAAACTCGGGCCAGTCGCCTTCGGCTTGATGACCGCCTTGGACGCCGATGATCCATTCGGCGTCGCGATCGTGTAACGAAGCATTTCCGGGTGTTGGATTGCTGAACCAGCCGCAACGCATCTCTGATTTTTGAATGTCAGCACTTCCAGAAATATTGGCCACAAAAAGGCACAAAAGACACAAAAACATGAAAGGAAGCTTCATCGGTTCTTCTCCAGGAATAGGTCGCGCAGGACGGTTTCGTTTCCAGGACGACACGGAGTGTTTTCATAGAGCTTTAGACCTGATTGTAGCTTACTAAACAAGTCTTTGTTCCCTTCCCGCTCTGCCGCGGCGATCATTCGTCGTTGCCAATCGCCGGCTTCACTACAACGGCCGAGTTCGGCGAGAGCAAGTGCGATGAGCGCGCCGTGTTGCGCTGCGCTGGTTGCACTGAAAACACGTTGTGCGAGATCGAGCGCTCGAGCGCCATTGCGAAGTTCGGTTTGTGGTGAGGCCGCGAGTAGATAAGACGCTCGGGCGTATTCCGCAAGAGCATCGTCCGGGCGTCCTGAATTTTTCAGCTCCTGGGCCAGGAGGAGCCGGGCATTGAGATCATTTTCTGCAACACGTAAAGCAGAGCGCAGGTGCGTAATCGCCTGCTCGTGTTTGTTTTGACGCGCCAGAAGTACGGCGAGATTGTAGTGCGCGTTTACTCTTCCGGGTTCGAGACGAAGGGCTTCCTCAAACTGCTCGACTGCGCCATTCACATCACCAACCTGCGTGAGTGCAGCGCCCAGGTTGATGCGCGCGGTAACACTGTCAGGCTTCGCAGCAACCGCTTTACGAAACTCAGTCACTGCATCAGCATACCGCTTTGCATCGAAGGCGACCTTGCCGCGCGCAAGATAGACGCGCTCGCCTGTTATCAAATCCCGCAAACTATCCACGAGCGGATCGGCTACGCGCACGCCAACCGATCCCTGTTGCGCCAGGTGTGCTTTCGCTTTCTCAGCGTTACCGAGACCGCGATAAGCCATCGCGAGCGAATAATGAACACGATTGGCGTCTGGCACCTGGGCCAGTGTTTTCTCGAAGTGCTCGACAGCTTCAGCGTAGTTGCGCTTCGAGACAGCTACTTGTCCGAGCCCGTAATGCGCCGCAGGATTGTTTTTATCTATCTCCAGTGCGGCGCTAAAACTCTCGCGTGCATCTTCCAATCGATTCAATTCGAGGAAGATGTTTCCGAGGTTCACGAGTGTTGCGACGTAATCAGGCCGCAGCGTGCGCGCGAGTTGGTAGCGGCGAATAGCGTCGTCGAAGCGACCTTCCGTCTGGTCCAATTTTCCGAGGAGATAGATCCAACGAAAGTCCTTCGGGGCAAGCCGGTTGGCGTTCAGGTAAGCAGCGCGGGCCGCGGAGATGAGTGAATACGCGTGGTAGAGCTCGCCGAGCTTTCCGTATTCTTCGCTCAGGGTGGCTGGGGAACTCTTTGTAGCAGCGGCGAGCGCGGCTTGCGCTGTCGTGATCTGCTCGCGAACGCTTTCTTCGAGGTTTGAAAGATCCTGGGAATGAACGGGCTGCGTGAGGGTGAGAGCCAAAAGAAGGATTCTCCCGCAACGGCGCAATGGCACAACGGAATACTTATGACTCATATTCTTCCTCTGCGCCGTTGCGCCGTTGCGGGAGAAAAACCTTCTTTTAAAATCGTATACTGATTAATTTTCAGGTCTTTCCATTCTTCAACCGTGCCGTCCGGCCAACGCACACGCACTGCTTTCACTCGCGTCACCGCGCCCAATCCAACCAGCACGCGCGGGTCGTTTCCGGAAAGATAACTGCCGTCAGTTCTCACGCGCCGCCGCAAGCTCCTCTTATCATCCACAACGATCTCGACTTGCGCACCCAACATATCTCGACCAGCTTTCCCAACCAGTCGCAAGCCTAGCCAATGATTTCGGTTCCCCACTTGATTGAGAAACAACCTCGCTGGTCCATTGTTGTTCGTGACCAGAAAATCGGTATCGCCATCGTTATCAACATCACCGAACGCAGCACCACGCCCAACTTCCAGCAACGAAAACTCCGGCTCATCGACGATCTCAACAAAACTCCCTTTCCCCGTATTGCGAAACAGTTGATCCGGCTGACCCAACGGAAACGGATTCTTCTGCCGCACCAGCTCAGGCAGCAACTGCACTGCGCCATTCGCGACGAACAAATCGAGCCACCCATCGTTGTCGTAATCAAAGAAGAACGTGCCGAACCCCGTGAAGCGACGACCGGGCATCCCGAGCCCCGCTTCACGCGTGCGATCTTCGAAAAGCCCCTCGCCCAGGTTCACGTAAAGCGTGTTCGTCTCGTCCATCAGATGCGTAATGAAGATGTCGTCAGTGCCGTTGCTGTCGAAGTCTCCGGCATCGACACCCATTCCCGCCTCGGCTTGTCCGTTTCGATTGACCGCACAACCCGCCAGCAGCGCATCGTTCACAAACCTTCCGTTCTTTTGGTTGATCCATAGCTGATTGTGATCTCCATCGTTCGCAACATAGATGTCGATCCAACCATCGTTATTGAAATCCGCAGTGACAACGCCCAACCCATGCCCAAACTCCTTCTCTACTCCCGCCGCAGCGGTTACATCTTCAAAAGTTCCGTTGCCTTTGTTGTGAAACAGCCGGTTGCCTGGCGCACGAAAGACGCGCGGCGTGCAATAGTCTTTCGCGGTGGTGGCGGCGTAGCAACTCGGATTGTTAGTAGCAGAAAAATCGGCGTAGTTGACGATCATCAAATCGAGCCAGCCGTCACGATCGTAATCGAAGAACGACGCGCTTGTGCTCCAACGCGGATCGTCTGTCCCACTCTCTTTTGTGACATCGACAAACTTGCCATCACCTTTGTTGAGATACATCTGGTTCGATCCGAGATTCGAAAGATACAAATCGGGCAAGCCGTCGTTGTTTATATCGCCAACCGCCGCGCCCATGCCGTAGCCAGTGGCAACGATGCCGCTCTTCTGAGTTACATCAGTGAATGAGAGTGTTTTGCCGGGGTTTAGATCGTTACGGAAAAGTTTGCCAAACAACGTGCCGTTGGGCCGAGTATTCGGTTCGAGCACGTTGCCCTGAACAAGAAAGACATCGAGGTCGCCGTCGTTATCACAATCGAACAGCGCAGCACCACTGCCCGTGATCTCGGGCAAGTAAAACTTCCCGGTCATCCCGTTGTAATGCTGAAACTTGAGTCCAACCTGCTCCGCCACTTCTTTAAATAAAGGCGTGACGAGCAAGAGACTCAGGAGTATTAATTTCACAGTCATATAAAATCCGCGTTTTCAATCCGCGTGGATCCGCGGCTAAAAATAACTGTCATCAGTCTGAACTTCAAAGCTATAATCCCTTACCTCTCACGCGCAAAGGAGTCACACAATGCATAGAATTAGTCCCCTCGTCATTCTTTTACTGGCCACTATTGTTTCTGCGCAAACGTTTCGCGGCACGATTCTCGGCACGATCTCCGATCCAAATGGCGCGGTCGTCGCCGGGGCCACGATCACGGTCAAGAATACGAGCACCGGCATCGAGCGTACGACGACAACCGACTCCGAAGGCAACTATACCGTTGCGGAACTGCCGGTTGGTCCATACGAAGTGCGTGTCGAGCAATCAGGCTTCACTACCGCGCTCGTTTCCAATGTAACTGTCGAAGTAGCGAGTGAGCGACGAGTCGATGTGACCTTAAAAGTCGCCGCTCCGGAGACCACGGTCTTAATAGCGACGAACGTTCAAGTCGAAACCACCACCAACACGCTCGGCGGCACGATCACGACCAAGGCCGCCGAAGACCTGCCGATCAACGGCCGCGACTTCACGAAGTTTCTCACCACAGTTCCGGGCGCGACCGGCGATCCATCGGGCGCAACTG
>Ga0207681_10002851_pt1 | contig 10927 bp, 8 predicted proteins | sample KBSS53metaG_FD_184324 | JGI IMG/M metagenome (GOLD analysis project Ga0207681, IMG submission 184324) | Switchgrass rhizosphere microbial communities from Kellogg Biological Station, Michigan, USA - KBS S5-3 metaG (SPAdes) (version 2) | ecosystem: Host-associated > Plants > Roots > Rhizosphere >... | reverse complement strand
ACCCCGGGACGGTGGACCTTCGCGTTGAGCGCGATCGCCTCGGCCGCGTCGAGATCGGCGTCGGCGTCGACGTAGACGTGGCAGTTGCCGGAGGCGGCGTAGATCACCGGCACGGTGGCGACCGCCTTGAGCGCGTTCTTCAGGCCCTCGCCGCCGCGCGGGAAGATCAGGTCGACGATGCCGTCCTGCGTCGCCAGCTCGGCGAGCTCCTCGCGCCCGTTGCCGGCGAGCAGGTTGATCGCGCCATACGGGACGCCGGCCTGCGTCGCGGCCTCCGCGGCGATCGTCGCCAACACGGCGTTCGAGTGCGCGGCCGTGGAGGAGCCGCGCAGCACGATCGCGTTGCCGGACTTGAGGCACAGCGCGGCGGCGTCGATCGTCACATTCGGGCGCGCCTCGTAGACGACGGCGACGACGCCGAACGGCACGCGCACACGGCGCACGTCGATCCCGTTCGGCAGCAGATGCCCGTCGATCGTCTCGCCAACCGGGTCGGGCAGCGCGGCGATCGCGCGTGCGCCCTCGGCAATGGCCGCGACGCGGCTGGGGTCGAGCGCAAGGCGGTCGAGCAGCGCAGAACCGATCTCGTTCGCGCGACCGGCCTCGAGATCGCGCGCGTTCGCCGCGAGGATCTCCGGCGTACGCGCGACGAGCGCGTCGGCGATCGCGTGCAGCGCGGCGTCCTTCACGCGCGTGTCGAGCGCGGCCAGCGGCGCAGTCGCCGCCTTCGCCGCACGGCAAACATCGGCGACGGCGGAGGTGGTGTCCTCGGTCACGGCCATGCGGAGAAGCGTAGCGGCGCCGGCTGCCTGCGACGTGCCGCCCCGCTATGTGAGCACGAAGTGGTCGCGGTGAATCGCCTCTTCGTCGTGGTGCGGCAGCAGCTCGCGCGCCGCCTTCGACTTGAGGCCCATCACGCGCCGCAGGTCCGCGCTCGAGCAGCTCGCGATCCCCTTCCCAACCGGGCCCCCCTCGTGCACGACCTCGACCGCGTCGCCCGCGTCGAAGTCGCCGTCGACGGCGACCACTCCCACCGGCAGCAGGCTCGTGCCGCCATCGCGCAGCGCAAGCGCAGCGCCCGCGTCGACCGAGATCGTGCCGCGGGAGGTCTTGGCGTACTTGAGCCACAGCTTGAAGGACGAATAGCGCCCCTCCTGTGGCGCGAAGCGCGTGCCGATCGGCTTGCCGGCGACGGCAGCGGCAATCGCGCCCTCCGTGCGACCGTTCGCGATCACGGCTGGGATCCCGGCGGCCGTCGCCATCTCGGCCGCGACGACTTTGGAGCGCATGCCGCCGGAGCCGAGCGTCGTCGTCGTCTGGCGGATGTCGAGGGTGTCGAGCACCGCGAAGTCCTCGACAAGCGGCACCGGCGTCGCCGCCGGGTCCAGCCGCGGATCGGCGGTATAGAGGCCGTCGGTCGATGTCAGCAGCACGAGCAACTCGGCGCCGATCAGGATCGCAACCTGCGCCGCGAGGAAGTCGTTGTCGCCGAACGTGATCTCGTCGGTTGCCGTCGTGTCGTTCTCGTTGATGACCGGGACGACGCGCCATTCGAGCAGCTTGCGCAGCGTCTGCCGCGCGTTGAGGTAGTGCGCCCGCTCGCCGCTCAGGTCGTGGAAGGTCAGGAGCACCTGCGCGCTCGCGATCCCGTGGTCGCGCAGCAGCTCGTCGTAGACGGCGTAGAGCTTGCCCTGGCCGACGGCGCTCGCCGCCTGCAGCTCCTCGATCTGCGTCGGCCGCTCAGCGAACTGCATCACGCCCATCCCGCGCGCGATCGCGCCGCTCGTGACGATCGCGACGTCGTGACCGGCGCGGTGCAGCGCCGCCGTCTCGTCGCAGACGTGTCTCAGCACGTCGGCGCGCGGCTGACCGGCGTCGTCGGCGACGATCGACGAGCCGAGCTTGATGACGATGGCGCCCATGGCGCTGCGCAGCTTACGAGGGATCGAGCTCGAACTCGACGCCGCCGATCTCGACGTCGTCGCCCGGCTCGAAGCCGGCCTGCTCCAGCGCCTCGATCACACCGATGCGCTTGAGGCGCCGCTCGAGATGCGCCATCGCGTCCTCGTTCTCGACGTCGTAGCGCAGCACGAGCCGGTCGATCCCTTCGCCGACGACGCGGAAACGGCCTTCCTCGACGCGCTCGATGCGATATCCGCGCTGCGCGGCGGGTCTGAAGACCTGGTGCTCAGCGAGACCCTCGAGCTCGGGCACCTCGGCCTGCGACGCGAGCGGGACGCGCTCCAGCAGTGCCTTGCGCAGCGTGTCGAGCCCCTCCCCCGTCGCGCTGGAGGTGACGATCACGGGGACCTCCTCGCCCAGGCGCTCGCGCCAGGCCGCAGCGGCCGCGACCGCCTCCTCGGGCGGCACGAGGTCGACCTTCGAGAGCGCGAGGATCCGCGGCAGTGCGGCGAGCCGCGGGTCGTGCGCGGCCAGCTCGCGCTCGATCGTCGCGTGGTTTTCGAGCGGGTCAGAAGCGTCGATCGGCGCCACGTCGAGCACGTGCACGAGCAGGCGCGTGCGCTCGACGTGCGCGAGGAAGTCGTGGCCGAGTCCGGCGCCCTCGCTCGCACCCTCGATCAGCCCGGGGATGTCGGCCAGCACGAGCTGGCGGTCATCCGCCTCGATCGTGCCGAGCACCGGCTCCAGCGTCGTGAACGGGTAGTCGGCGATCTTCGGCGCGGCGCGCGTCAGGCGGGAGAGCAGCGACGACTTGCCGGCGTTCGGCAGCCCCACCAGGCCGACGTCGGCGAGCAGCTTGAGCTGCAGCTCGATCCAGCCCTCCTCGCCCGGCAGCCCACGCTCGGCGAAGCGCGGCGCCTGCCGCGTGGCGGTCGCAAAGTGCTTGTTGCCGCGCCCCGGCGAGCCACCGCGCGCGACGACAGCGCGCTGGCCGGGCGTCACGAGGTCGTGGCGCGTGCTGTCCTCCAGCAGCGCGACGGTGCCTGGCGGCACGTGCACCTCCAGCGCCTCGCCCTCAGGACCGAAGCGCAGGGCGCCTCTGCCGTGCCCTCCGCGTCTGGCCTTGAAGTGGGCAGTGCGGCGGAAGAACTGCAGGTCGCGCAGCGAGTCATCGCAGACGAGGATCACGTCGCCGCCGCGCCCGCCGTCGCCGCCATCCGGGCCGCCCTTCGGCACGCGCGACTCGCGCCGGAACGACATGCAGCCGTCCCCGCCAGCGCCGGCCTGGACGTGGATGCGGGCTCTGTCGGACAGCATGGCGCCCATCCTGACAGCCGGCGGCCGCGGATAACGGATCCGGGACAGACCTGTGTCGTCCAGGCGCTTCGCGATTTCTCCGGTTTTCTTTGGAATTCCTTAGAAACGGACAGAATCCCTGCGGCCGCACGCGCCGCGCTCGTAAGTCCCGCCGCGACACGTGGGGTCGACTATCACGAAGACGCCGTGCGGACGGTCGTCGAGGAGGCGGCTGGCTATCCGTACTTCCTCCAGGAGTACGGCATGGAGCTGTGGAACCACGCCGACCGCTCGCCGATCTCCGTCGAGGACGTCGCGACTCATCTGGAGCCCGCGGCGCGGCCAGGTCGACTTCACGGTGCCGCTGTTCGCCGAGTTCATGCGCGAGCATCATCCGCTCGCGACCTTCGAGACCTGAAAGGCAGGGGACCATGCCCGATCCCGTCTTCCTCATCACCGGTGCCTCCAGCGGCATCGGCGCGGCGACCGCGCGGCGCGCCGCGCAGGACGGCTACCGCGTCGTGCTCGCGGCGCGCTCGACCGACAAGCTGGAGGCGCTCGCGGCCGAGTGCGGCGGGCCGGAGCGCGCCTTGGCGGTCGCCTGCGACGTGACCGAGTGGGACCAACAGGAGGCGATGGTGGGTGCGGCGCTCGAGGCCTTCGGGCAACTGGATGTCGTGTTTGCAAACGCCGGCTTCGGCGCCAGACGCGGTTTCCTGGAGGAGACGCCCGCGTTCTGGAAGTCGATGGTGCTGACGAACGTCTACGGCGCCGCGCTGACGATCCGCGCGACGATCGAGCAGCTGCGTGAGGCGCGGGGACATCTGCTGCTGACCGGCTCGGTCGCGGGGCGCGTCGCGCTGCCGGGCTCGCTCTACTCGTGCACGAAGTGGGCCGTCACCGCGATGGCGCAGGCCGCGCGTCAGGAGCTCGACGACAGCAGCGGGGTGCGGGTGACCTTGATCGAGCCGGGGATGGTCGCGACGCCGTTCTTCGAGAACGACGTCTCGGCGTGGGCGCTGCCGCCCGAGGGGGCGACTGACGCCGTCATGTACGCGGTCAGTCGCCCGAACACGGTCGACGTCAGCGACATCATGGTGCGGCCGATCCTGCAGCCGTCCTGAGAGGCGATCAGTGTCCCTTTGTACATCCCCTGGATGTACAGACGGACAGTGGTCCGCCGGCCGAGACCGCCGCTCAGGGTACGATCGTGAGGCCGATGCTGCTCGGCGCGCCTGTTCTGCCGGCCGCCGTGGCGGTCAGCGTCGCGCGGTAGCGGCCCGGCCGCAGCGGCTTTCTGCCGATGCGGCCACTGAACGTGACGGCGTTCGCGCCTGCCGGCAACGAGCGCGTCAGCGCAGGCCTGATCGCGACCGAGCGCGTGCAGCTTCTGGCGTGCGCCCTACGCAACCGTCGCAATGGTCTGACGCATCTGCCGCCGCTGCCGCGCAGCCCGGCCGCCAGCCGCGCGAACGCGATCCGCACGCTCGCCGCGCGATCGAGCGTGAAGTTGAACGTCGTGCCGACCGGCGCTCTGCGCGCGTCACGCCGGCGTCTCGCGTTGACCGCGGTGCGCGATCTGCCGACGCGGAAGCGTCTGTGCGTGAGCGACAGCTGTCTGATCGCTGGCCCGGCGCCGCCGCCGACAACCGCCGGCACCTGGACGGTCCCCGAGCTCGTGACGGCGTTCGCGACCGCGTCGGTCGCGGTTACGGTCACGGTGAACGTGCCGGCTCTCGCGTACGCGTGCTGGACTGAGGCGCCGGTGGCCGTGGCGCCGTCGCCGAAGCTCCACGTCGTCGTCAGCGGCCCCCACACGTCGAACGGCGAGGCGCTGAACGCCGCCGGCGCGCCGATCTGCGCACTCGCGGGGATGCTCACGCCACTGAGCGTTGGCGGCGTCGCGTCGTAGCCGCGCACGTGCAGCTCATACGGCGGGGACGTGCCGACGGTCCATGCCGCGAAGCCATCCCCGCCGTCCGCCATCGCGACGGCCGACAAGGATGCGCCCGCGGCGTCGATCGGCGCCGGGTCGCCGAACGCGCCGCCCGGCGGGCGCTCCGCGACCAGCAGGCGGAGCGTGCCGCCCGGTCTGTCGAACTGCAGCCACGCCAGCAGCGCGCGCCCATCGGCGGCGACCGCGAGCGCGGGAGCGCCCGCCCCGCTCGACTCGGGCCCGACCGGCTGCGGCGCGCTGGCGGCGCTGCCGTCGGCGGCGAAGAAGCGCACCTTCTGCTGCGCTCTCGCGAACTGGCTGGTGTCGGCCCACGCGAGCACGATGCCGGCCGGCGAGACGACGGCCTGTCCGCCGGAGATCGGGAAGCCGAAGCCGAAGGTCGACATGGCGGTCGCCGCCGGCGGACCCGGGACGGCCGTCATCAGCCCGCCGAGCGGCAGCACGAGCGACAGGTCGATCGTCTCCGAGAACGTCTGGCAGAAGCCGCCGATGTCGAACTGTGAGCGGTCCTCGCGTCGCAGCACGCCCACCGGCTCCCCTGCCGTGTCGATCGCGACGGACGCGACGTCATAGAACGTCGGGCTCGGGCATGATCCACCCGGATTGTTGTCGGGCACGGCCGGCGAGACGGCCCAGCTGCCGCTGCGGCGCAGCGCGAAGACGGCGCCGCTGCAGTCGTACCCCGCGACAGCGTCGCCGGAGGGCGCGACCGCGAGGTGCTGGTTGAACGCCGCGCAGCTCGCCGCGAGCTCCTGCGGTCTGGCCGCGAGCGCCGAGGAGCCGGCGGGGAAGTCGCGCACGACCGTCTTCGGGCTCGGCGCGTACAGGAGCGTGACCGTGCCCGCGGCGTCGATGCCGACGGCGGGGCTGAACGTCTGAACGCCTTCTCTGAGGATCTCCGGCGCGGTGAACGCCCCGCCGGCCGAGCGGCTGACGACGGCCACGTCAAACGTCGAGGGCGAGGTGACCTCCTCCCACGCCACCGCCGCGGCGCCGCTGGAGGCGATCGCGACGCTCACTGTGAACGCCGAGTCGAGGCTGACGGGGAACGTCTCGGGCGCCGACCACGCGCCGCCTGGCGGCCGCGTCGACACGCGCACCACTGGCCCGCTCGCCGGTCTCTCGACCCACGCGACGACCGCATAGCCGTTCGGCGCTATCGCCACATCGGTAGTGCCAGTGGCGGCGTTGGTCAGTGGCTCGTCGGTCAGGAAGCCGGTCGCCGCGCCCGCCGGGGCCACGCAAGCAAGCAGCAGGCCCACGAGCGCGGCGAGCACGAGGGCGAGCCGTCCATGGCCAACCGACCGGGACATGGTGCGCAGCCTATGCGACGCGGACGCGCCGCGCCAGCGCGAGACGCGGCGCGGTCAGCGTACGTTCGAGCGGCGCGTTACTCGGCGGCGGTCTCGGCCGTGACGACCGAGATGACGCGGCCGCGGCGGCCGGTCGTGAAGGCGACCGTCCCGGCGCTCTTGGCGAAGATCGTGTCGTCCTTGCCGATGCCGACGCCAGCGCCCGGCTTGAAGCGGGTGCCGCGCTGGCGCACGATGATCTCGCCGCCAGTGACGGCCTGGCCGGCGAACACCTTCACACCGAGGCGCTTGGCGTTCGAGTCGCGGCCGTTGCGGGAGGAGCCGAGGCCTTTCTTGTGTGCCATTACTCGCTCGCCTCCTCGTCGGTCGCTCTGGCGGCCGCTCTTCTGGCGGCGCCGAATCTGATGCTGGTGATCTCGATGCGCGTGAGGTCCTGGCGATGGCCCGTGCGGCGCTTGTAGCCGCGCTTGGGCTTGAACTTCACGATGCGCAGCTTGGGCCCGCGCTCGTGGCTCAGGATTCTCGCTTCGACCTTCACCTTCGTGAGGTCCGCGCCGTCGACGATCTCTCTGTCGCCGCGGTACAGGAGCGGCTCCAGCGCGACCTTCGCGCCCTCGTCGGCGGTCAGCTTCTCGACGAGCAGGGACTGGCCCTCCTCGACCCGGTACTGCTTTCCGCCTGTCTTCACGATCGCGTACATGAGCTTCTTCTACGACTCGGCCTTGGCACGGGAACGGCGCCGTCCGCCTCGCCGGCCGCGGCGCCGAGCGGCGGATTCTACGCCATCCGCGTCCTCGGGCGCGGCGTCCTCGCCGTCGGCGTCCGCCACGGGCCCGTTGCCGTTGCCCACCAGCGTCGCCACGGCCGCCGTGCGGCCGACCTCGTCGATCCGCACGAGCCGCTTCTCGCCGACGTGGCGCCCGCCGCCCGTCACCGAGACGATGTAGCCGTCGATCTTCGCGACCGCGTCGTCGACGTTGTACATGTGCGGTTCGACGATCGTCACGAGCACCTCGTCGCCTTCGCGGAACGGCAGCGCCCGCTCGGCGACCGCGTCGCGGGTCCCCTCCATCGTGATCGCGAAGTGGTCGAGCGGCAGCCCCTCCGAGCCCTCGAAGTGGAACCACTTGCCGGTCTGCTGCTCGAGTTGGCGCAGGATCTTCGCGCCGTCGCGTGTGAAAACGGCCGACACGCGCGGGTTGATCTGCAGCAGCAGCGCCTCCGCGTCAACAGTTCTCGACAGCTCGCGCAGCTTGCGCTCGAACGAGATCGCGATCGTCTCCTCGGAGCGGATCACGCCCTCGCCGTCGCACGTCGGGCACGGGCGGGTCATGATCTCGCGCACGCCTTCCGTCACGTTCTGACGCGTCATCTCGACGAGCCCGAGCGGCGAGATCTCGACGACGAACGTCTTCGTGCGGTCCTCGTCGAGCGACTTCCGCAGCGTTTTCAACACGGTGTCGCGGTTCTTCGCGCGCGCCATGTCGATGAAGTCGATGACGATGATGCCGCCGATGTCGCGCAGGCGCAGCTGACGCACCGCCTCCTCGGCGGCCTCGAGGTTCGTTCTCGTGATCGTGTCCTCCAGCCGCGCGCCTCTGCCGCGGCCGATGAACGAACCGGTGTTGACGTCGATCACCGTCAGCGCCTCGGCGTAGTCGATCATCAAGTAGCCGCCACTCGGCAGGTCGACGCGGCGCGACATCGTGCCGTCGATCTCTCTCTCGACGTCGTAGCGCTCAAACAGCGGCTTCTCCTCGTCCCACAGCTCGACGCGGTCGACGAGCTCGGGCGCGGTGCGCGTGAAGAACGAGACGAGTCGCTGGTGCTGCTTCTCGTCGTCGACAATCGCGCGCTCGAAGTGCTCGGAGAAGATGTCACGCACGACGCGCACCGACAGGTCTGCCTCCTGGAAGACGAGGTCGGGCGCCTGCGTCTCCTCGACGCGCTTGTCGAGCACCTCGTGGAGCTTGAAGAGGTACTGCAACTCACGCTCGAAGTCCTCGCGTCTGGCGCCGAAGGCGGCCGTGCGGATGATCGCGCCACCCCCCTTCAGGTCGAGTCTGGCCGCCTCCTTGCGCAGGCGGTCGCGCTCCTTGTCGGGCAGTCTGCGCGAGACGCCGACGCCCTCACCCTGCGGCGAGTAGACCATGTAGCGGCCGGGGATCGCGAGCTCCATCGAGAGCCGCGCGCCCTTGGTCTTGAGCGGATCCTTGACGACCTGCACCGTGATCTCCTGCCCAGGTCTCAACAGGTCGTGGATCTTCTGGCCCTCTCTGCCGCCGGCGCCGCGACCGCGCTTCGGCGTCTCGACGCCGGGCAGCACGATCTCGTCGACGTGCAGGAAGCCGTTCTTCTCCAGGCCGATGTCGACGAAGGCGGCCTCGAGGCCGGCCAGGACGTTGTCGACCTTGCCCTTGTAGATGTTGCCGACGATCGAGCGGCCGCCGCGGCGCTCCAGGTACAGCTCGGCGACGCGGTAGCCGGCGGCGGGTCTGGCGCCTCTTCTGCGGCGGCGTCTGCCGGGTCTCGGCGCGGCGGCGACCTGTCCGGTCGCCTCCAGCAGCGCGACGCGGGTCTCGCCGCGGTCGACGCTCACAAGTACTTGCTTCTTCACAGTGGTTGCCTTCTCATGAGAGGACGAGCGCTCGTCCCTTCGACGACTGCGCGATCCGTCCTTGGACGTGGATCGACTGCAGCAGTCCGAGCGCGAGGAACGTTGTCAGATACGAGGCGCCGCCGAAGCTCATCAACGGCAGCGTGACGCCGGTGATCGGCATGATCCCGATCGTCATCCCGACGTTGACGAACACCTGATACATCAGCATCGCGAGGATGCCGCCGGCGATCAGTGCGCCAAACAGGTTCTTCGCCAACGTGATGATGCGCAGGGCGCGCCAGATCAGCAGTGCATACAGCGACAGCACGAGCGCGGCGCCGGCGAAGCCATACGTCTCCCCCACCACGCTGAACACGAAGTCCGTGTGGTGCTCGGGGAGGAAGTTCAGCCCCGTCTGCGTCGCGTGCTCGATACCCCGGCCGGTCTTCTCGCCGGAGCCGATCGCGATCAGCGACTGGTTGACCTGGTAGGTCGCGTTTCTCGGGTCGTGAGAAGGGTTCACGAAGCCCGTGAGACGTTCGACCTGATACGGCTTGAGCACGTGCACGCCGACCGCCGGGGCGACCGCAAGCACGAGCACCGTCGCGACGGCAAACAGCCCGATCAGGCCGCTGAGCTGGCGGCCGGGCGTGCCGGCGACGAAGAGGATCGACAGCGCGACCGTCACGTAGACGAGCGCGGAGCCGAGGTCCGGCTGGATCATCACGAGCGCGGCCGGACCGAGCGCGAGCAGCATCAGGCGCGCGGTCGTCTCGCGTTCGTGCAGCCGCCGCGAGCGGTCGACGACGAACGCCGACAGCGCAACGATCAGCAGCAGCTTGCCGAGCTCGGACGGCTGGAACGTGAAGAACGGCAGCTCGATCCAGCGGCGCGAGCCGCGCGCGACCGAGCCGAGCCCCAGCACCAGCAGGTTCAGCCCGATCAGCAAGCCGTAGATCGGCAGCTTGAACTCGCGCAGGCGCGAGTAGTCGAAGCGGGTGAACAGCAGCATCAGCACGAGGCCGACGAGCGCATAGCCGAGCTGACGCTCGAAGAAATACAGCGGCGACCCCGCGATGTCGTTGCGCGTCGCGCCCTTGATCGTCGTGAGCGAGCAGGCGACGAGGCCGAGCGTTGCGAGCAGCAGCCACGGGTCGAGCAGCAGCCGCGGGCCGCGACGTGCGGTGATCTCGTCGACGCTGCGCTGGATGGGGGTCGGGGTCGCGCTCACAGAGTGTGGGACGTCCCGGAGATGATCTCTTTTCTGACGCCGAACCACTGCGACAGGATCAGGCGCACCGCCGGCGCGGCCGCCTCGGCGCCGAAGCCGCCGGACTCGACGGTGCAGGCGACGACGATCGGTCTGACCGGGTCGGGCACGTAGGCGACGTACCACGACTGGTCGGCTCTGCCGGTGAACTGGGCGGTGCCGGTCTTGCCGTAAACCGGCTTGGGGAACGTGCCCATCACGTCGAAGGACGTGCCGCCGGCCGCCTGCGCGGCGGCATGCAGCCCGTCGCGGATCGCCTGCAGATCGGTCTGTGGGATGTCGACGTGACGCGCCGGCTTCGGCGCGATCTGCTGCAGCACTCTGCCGTCGGGGTCGGTGATCTGCAGGCCGACGTGCGGGCGCACGACCGTGCCGCCGTTCGCGATCGCGGCATACGCGACGGCCAGCTGCAACGGCGTCGCCAGGAAGTCGCCCTGGCCGACCGCGAGCGAGGTGTTGTCGCCCTCGCTCCACGGGCGGTTCTCGCCGTCGGCGAACACGCAGCCGGACGGGGAGGCGTGTCTGGCGGCGCGTGGGCGCTTCGCGTACGCGTGCTCGCATCTCGCCTGCAGGCGGTTGCGCGAGTCGCG
>Ga0207681_10002834_pt1 | contig 10974 bp, 10 predicted proteins | sample KBSS53metaG_FD_184324 | JGI IMG/M metagenome (GOLD analysis project Ga0207681, IMG submission 184324) | Switchgrass rhizosphere microbial communities from Kellogg Biological Station, Michigan, USA - KBS S5-3 metaG (SPAdes) (version 2) | ecosystem: Host-associated > Plants > Roots > Rhizosphere... | reverse complement strand
ACCAGGTGGGTGTTGGGAATGCGGCGGTGGATTTCCTTGATGCGGTCGATCGCCAGGATGTCGCCGGTGGGCTCGCGGGTGAACTTGTAGGCGCCATGGCTGGTGCCGATGGCGATCGCCAGGGCGTCGATCTGGGTCCGCTTGACGAAGTCGGCGGCCTGCTCCGGATCGGTCAGCAGCTGCTCGCGGGTCATGGTGTCGTCGGTGCCGTGGCCGTCTTCCTTGTCGCCCTTCATGGTCTCGAGCGAGCCCAGGCAGCCCAGTTCGCCTTCGACGGTGACGCCCACGCGGTGCGCCAGCTGCGCCACCTTCTTGGTGACTTCGACGTTGTACTCGTAGCTGGCAATGGTCTTGCCGTCGGCTTCGAGCGAGCCGTCCATCATCACGGACGAGAAACCCAGGTCGATGGCGCCCTGGCACACGTCCGGGTTCTGGCCGTGGTCCTGGTGCATCACCAGCGGGATGTTCGGGTAGCTTTCGATCGCCGCCTGGATGAGGTGCTTGATGAAGCCCTCGCCCGCGTACTTGCGGGCGCCGGCGCTGGCCTGGAGGATGACCGGTGCGCCGGTTTCCTTGGCAGCTTCCATCACGGCCTGCACCTGTTCGAGGTTGTTGACGTTGAAAGCCGGAATGCCGTAGCCGTTGGCGGCTGCGTGGTCCAGCAGTTCGCGCATCGAGACGAGAGCCATGGGAAATACCTCGCGGGAATTGAAGATGGGAAATGAAGAAAAACTAGCTCAATTCTACCGAGGGGGCTTGTGGGACGGGTCCGACGGCAGCCCCACGAAGGCGAGGAGGGGCGGCACGACCGGCCCGCCGATCCAGCGGATCGGCGTCGCGACCGCGCCGATCAGGGTGACATGGCTCAGGTTGTCGAAGGTCTGGACCTGCACGTCGACACCCTCGGCGCGCAGCCGATCGGCCATCTGGCCGGTGTTGCGCACCGGGTCGACCAGCGTGTCTTTCGTGGCCGCCAGCAGCAGCGTCCGTGGCGCGGCCGCCGAGACGTGCGCGATGGGCTGCGACGATCGCGGCGTGTTCGGCCAGTCGAAGGCGCGCTGGGCATCGGGGTCACCCATGGGCAGGAAGTCGTAGGGCCCGGCCAGCCCGATCCAGCCGGCCAGCTGCTTCGGGCTGGCGCCGAGTTCGCCCAGCCAGCGCGGGTCGAGCGCCACCATGGCGGCGTTGTAGCCACCCGAGCTGTGACCCATGACGTAGACCTGTGTCGGGTCCGCGCCAAGCCGGGCCGCGTTGTCGAGCCCCCATTTCATCGCCAGGGCGCTGTCGCGGACGAAGGCCGGGTAGCGCACCTGCGGCGACAGCCGGTAGTCGGGGATGACGACCACCGCGCCGCGCGACGCCAGCGCCTCGCCGACGAAGCGGAAGCTCGCGCGCTCGCCGGTCGTCCAGGTGCCGCCGTAGAAGAAGACGATGAGCGGCCGCTTCCCCTCGGCCGGTGCCGTCTCGGGCAGCGGGCGGTAGACATCGAGCTGCTGCCGGGGCTCGCCGCCATAGGCAATATCTGGCTCGGCGAGGTAGGTGTCGCGCGGCGTGAGCCGGTCGACCAGCTTGATCGGGGAGCAGGCGGCGAGCAGCGAGGCTGCCGCCGCGGCGAACGCCAGGCGGCGGCGCAGGAAGAAAGATGACGTCATGCGTCGTGTACGCATCGCCTGACGCTTCGGTTTGCAGGACAACGCCTGCACCTGTCTCGCCTCAGGTGGCGCGGCAGATCTTCAGCATGTTGGTGCCGCCCGGCGCGCCCATCGGCTCGCCGCAGGTGATGGCATAGACGTCGCCGCTCTGCACGATGCCGCGCTTCTTCAGGTGCGACTCGGCCTGCTCGAGGGCGGTGTCGCGGTCGGTGTGCGAATCCATCAGCAGCGGGCGCACGTTGCGGTACAGCGCCATCCTGCGCTGCGTCGACAGGCGCGAGGTGAGCGCGTAGACCGGGATGTGCGCCGAATGGCGGCTCATCCACAGCGGCGTCGAGCCCGATTCGGTCAGCGCGACGATCGCCTTGGCGCCCAGGTGATGCGCGGTGAAGAGCGCGCCCATGGCGATGGCCTGGTCGATGCGGGCGTAGGTGTGGCCGCTGAAGTCGGTGTCGCGGGCCGTGTCCTCGGCCTGCTCGGCGGCCTCGCAGATGCGGCTCATCTCCTGCACGGTCTCCAGCGGATAGCGGCCGGACGCGGTCTCGGCGCTGAGCATCACCGCGTCGGTGCCGTCGAGCACCGCGTTGGCCACGTCGCTCACCTCGGCGCGCGTGGGCACCGGGTTGGTGATCATCGACTCCATCATCTGCGTGGCGGTGATGGCGACCTTGTCCATCTCGCGCGCCATGCGGATCATCTTCTTCTGCAGCGCCGGCACGGCCGCGTTGCCGACTTCGACCGCCAGGTCGCCGCGGGCGACCATGATGCCGTCGCTGGCGCGCAGGATCTCCTCGAGCTTCGGGATCGCCTCGGCACGCTCGATCTTGGCGATCATCCCCGGTCGGTGGCCGAACTCGGCAGCCGCCACGTTGCAGAGCTGGCGCGCCATCTCCATGTCGGTCGCGTTCTTCGGGAAGCTCACCGCCACGTAGTCGGCCTGGAAGCTCATGGCGGTCTTGATGTCCTCCATGTCCTTGGCCGTCAGCGCCGGCGCCGTGAGGCCGCCACCCTGCTTGTTGATGCCCTTGTTGTTCGACAGCTCGCCACCCAGCAGCACCGTGGTGTGCACCGCCTGGCCCTTGACCAGGTTCACGATCAGCACGATGAGGCCGTCGTTGAGCAGCAGGCGGTCGCCGGCCTTCACATCGCGCGGCAGGTCCTTGTAGTCGAGCCCGACCGCGTCGACGTCGCCCAGCTCGGTACGCGAGGCGTCGAGGACGAACTTGGCGCCCGGTTCGAGCCAGATCTTGCCCTGTGCGAACTTGCCCACGCGGATCTTCGGCCCCTGCAGGTCGGCCATGATGGCGACCTCGCGGCCGGCGCGGCGCGCGGCTTCGCGGACCATGGCGGCGCGGTCGATGTGGTCCTGCGCGGTGCCGTGGCTGAAGTTCAGCCGCACCACGCTCACCTTGTGGACGATCATCTGCTCGATCAGTTCGAGCGTGTTCGACGCGGGGCCGAGCGTCGCGACGATCTTGGTGGCATGGCGGGGAAGGCGGGTCGTGTCCACAGTGTCTCCTGGGGCTGTCGGGGGATCCGTTCCGGGGGCGGACCGGGGTTTTGGCACAATTCTCACATGTGGAGATGTCGTTGCGCGATACGACACGGTTGCTTCGACAACCCCACGCAGCTTGATCTTCGTCATCACCCCTTCCGATGAATGCGTTACGGTGCCCACCCGCGCCGTCGTTTTTCCTTTCTTTCGCCTCGTCTTATGCAGACCCCAACCGATCCTGTTCCCACGCCCCTGTCGCCGGAAATGCCGCTGCCGCACCGCAAGGTCATCCGCTCCTGGCTGATCCCGATCTCGCAGCGCACGACCGTGCGCGCCTTCGTGCTGCTGGCCATCGACTACCTGCTGTTCGGCGCGCTTGTCACGGGAACGGTGCTGCTCAAGCCGGTCTGGCTCAAGCTGCTCGCCGGCCTGCTGGCGGGCTTCGTCATCGGCCGGCTGTTCATCATCGGCCACGACGGCTGCCACCAGAGCCTGACGCCGCACCGTCGCCTAAACAAGTGGCTGGGCCGCATCGCCTTCCTGCCCTCGCTCACCGCCTACAGCCTCTGGGACATGGGGCACAACGTGGTGCACCACGGCTTCACCAACCTCAAGGGCGTCGACTTCGTCTGGGCGCCGCTGACGCAGGCCGAATACCGTGCCCTGTCGCCGGTGCGCCGCGCCCTCGAGCGCATCTACCGCAGCGGCTGGGGCCCGGGCCTCTACTACATGGTCGAGATCTGGTGGAAGAAGATGATGTTCCCGTCCCGGGCCACGATGGGCAACAGCTACCGCCCGATCTTCGCCAAGGACTGCGCGCTCGTGACCGGCTTTGCGGCCCTCTGGATCGCCGCGCTGACGGCCGCCGCGCTCGCCACCAGCCAGTCGGTGCTGCTGGCGCTGCTGCTCGGCTTCGTGGTGCCAATGGCCTTCTGGTTCAACATGATGGGCTTCGTGATCTACGGGCACCACACGCACGTCAAGGTGCAGTGGCACGACGAGAAGGCCGCCTGGCAGCGCGCGCAGCCCTTCGTGTCGACCACCGTGCACCTGACCTTCCCGCTGCAGATCGGCGCGCTCATTCACCACATCATGGAGCACACGGCGCACCACGTGGACATGAGCATCCCGCTCTACAAGCTGAAGGAGGCCCAGAAGATGCTCGAGCACCTGCTGCCCGAACGCATCATCGTCCAGCCTTTCTCATGGAAGTGGTACTTCTCGACCGCGCGCGCCTGCAAGCTCTACGACTTCTCGCGCCAGTGCTGGACCGACTTCCAGGGCCGCGCCACCAGCGCGCTACGTGCGCCCGCGCCGGCCATGGCCTGACACCGGCCCGCGACGACGACAGCAAAAAGCCCGCGGATGCGGGCTTTTTCATGGGCGCCAGGGGGAGGTTCAGCCGGCCGCGCGCTTGCTCAAAATTTCGAAGGCCGGCAGCGTCTTGCCCTCGAGGATCTCGAGGAAGGCGCCGCCGCCGGTCGAGATGTAGCCCACGTCCTTCTCGATGCCGTACTTGGCGATGGCGGCCAGCGTGTCGCCGCCCCCGGCGATCGAGAAGGCCTTGCTCTGGGCGATGGCGCGGGCAATGGCTTCGGTGCCGTGCGAGAAGGCCTCGAACTCGAACACGCCGACCGGGCCGTTCCACACGATGGTGCCGGCTTCGCGCAGTTGCGCGGCCAGCATCTCGGCGGTCTTGGGGCCGATGTCCAGGATGAGGTCGTCTGCGTCGACGGCATCGGCCGCCTTGACGGTGGCCACGGCATCGGCCGCGAAAGTCTTGGCCGTGACCACGTCGACCGGGATCGGCACATCGGCGCCGCGGGCGCGCATCGCCTCGATCACGGCCTTGGCCTGGTCGAGCAGGTCGGGTTCGGCCAGCGACTTGCCGATCGACAGGCCCGAGGCCAGCATGAAGGTGTTGGCGATGCCGCCGCCGACGATGAGCTGGTCGACCTTCTCGGCCAGCGCCTTGAGGATGGTGAGCTTGGTGCTGACCTTGGAGCCGGCGACGATCGCCACCAGCGGCCGGGCGGGATGCGCCAGCGCCTTGGTGATGGCGTCGATCTCGGCCGCCAGCAACGGGCCGGCCGAGGCGACCTTCGCGAACTGGGCGATGCCGTAGGTGGTGGCTTCGGCGCGGTGCGCGGTGCCGAAGGCGTCGTTCACATAGACGTCGCAGAGCGCGGCCATCTTCCTGGCGAGCGCCTCGTCGTTCTTCTTCTCGCCCTTGTTGACGCGGCAGTTCTCCAGCAGGACGACCTGGCCCGGCGCCACGTCGACGCCGTCGACCCAGTTCGCCACCAGCGGCACCGGGCGGCCGAGCAGCTCGGCCAGGCGTTCGGCCACCGGCGCGAGCGAATCCTCGGGCTTGAAGGCGCCCTCGGTCGGACGGCCGAGGTGGGACGTGACCATCACCGCCGCACCGGCGTTGAGCGCAGCCTGGATGCACGGCACCGAGGCGCGCACGCGCGTGTCTTCGGTGATGCGGCCCGCATCGTCCTGCGGCACGTTGAGGTCGGCACGGATGAAGACGCGCTGGCCGGCAACCTTGCCTTGCGCACAGAGATCGGTGAAGCGGAGGACGTTCATGGAAGGTGGAATGAAGAGAAAAAGAAGAAGAAAGGTTTACCCATTGTAGTTTTCGCGCTTCCTGCCCTTCACCAGCCGAGCCCCAGGTGCAGCGGCAGGTACACCGCCATGCCCACGAGCATCGTGCCCAGGACGCCGCGCCGCCAGAAATAGTACGCCGCACCCGCCAGGGCGCCGAAGATGCGCGCGTCCTGCCAGGTGGACACGAGGTGGCCCTGCGTCATCACGATCTCCGGCACGATGACCGCCGCCAGCGCCGCGACCGGCGCGTAATGCAGCGCGCGGTGCGCCCACTCCGGCAGGCCCCAGGGCCGGTCGAGGATGAAGAAGAAGCAGCGCGTCAGAACGGTCACGGCGGCCAGCCCGACGATGACCACCAGGCTCCAAAGGTCGGTCTGCCCGCTCATGCATCCACCTCCGCCGGATCGCGCACGAACTGCTTTTCCAGCCAGAAGCACAACAGCACGGCCACGCCGATGCCGGTCACGATGTTGAGCTTGAGCGGCAGCGCATAGGCCGCGACGGCCGTCGCGCCGGCGATCAGCGCCGACAGAACGCGCAGGCGCGTGGTGGCCATCGAACACAGGATGCCCACCAGGCTCAACACGCCGGCGAAGCCGAGGCCCCAGGCCTGCGGGATCAGGTTGGCCAGCGCGATGCCGACGGTGCTCATGCCCATCCAGGCACTCCAGGTGATGAAGTAGCCGCCGGTCAGGTAGGCCTCCTGGGCGCGCTCCTCGTCACGGTGGGTCGGTGGCGACGGGTAGCGCGTGGTGAAGGTCGCGTAGCTCAGATCGGCGGTCAGGTAACCGTGCACCAGCCGGCGCCAGCGCGGCATGTGCATGAGGTAGGGTCGCAGGTGCAGGCTGAACACCACGAAGCGCAGGTTGACGCAGAAGCCCGTGGCCAGGATGACCCAGGCCGGCGCGCCGGCCACCAGCAGCGGAATGGCCGCCAGCTGCGAGCTGCCGGCATAGACCAGGAAGGTCATGGCCAGCGCCTCGATCACGCTCATGCCCGACTTGACCATGGCCACGCCGGTCATCAGGCCCCAGGCGCCGATGCCCACCGCCATGGGCGCCATCTGGGCGACGCCCTCCCGGAAGGTGGGGCGGCGGCGAATGTCGGCACTCAGGAACATCAGCCGAACACCTGGCCGGCCTTCACGTCGAAACCGTGCAGGAAGTCGGCCACCGGCAGGCGCTTGCCGCCGGGGCGTTGCAGTTCGGTGAAGCTCACGATCGAATCACGCGCGGCCACCTCGATGCCGGCCGGCGAGACGGCCAGCACCGTGCCCGGCGCCTCGGCCACCGCGGCGTTGCGCGCCCGGGCCGCCCAGAACTTGATCGCGGCACCATCGAGGGTGCTGCTGGCGCCGGGGAAGGGGTCGAAGGCGCGGACGCGGCGGGCGATGGTTTCGGCGTCCTGCGTCCAGTCGACCGCCGCCTCATGCTTCTCGATCTTGTGCGCATAGGTCACGCCGTCGGCCGGCTGCGGCACCGGCTGGAGCGTGCCGGCCGCGGCCCGGTGCAGCGCATCGACGATCAGGCGACCGCCCATGAACGCCAACCGGTCGTGCAGCTGCGCTGTGCTGTCGTCGCCGATGGCGAGCGACTCGCGCAGCAGCATGGCGCCGGTGTCCAGGCCGGCGTCCATCTGCATGATGGTCACGCCGGTTTCCGCATCGCCGGCCTCGATGGCGCGGTGGATCGGCGCGGCGCCGCGCCAGCGCGGCAGCAGGCTCGCGTGGATGTTGAGGCAGCCCAGGCGCGGCATGTCGAGCACCCATTGCGGCAGGATGAGGCCATAGGCCGCGACGACCAGCACGTCGAGCGCGGCGGCCTGCAGCGTGCCGTGCGCGGCCTGCGCCTCGTCCGGGTACTTGCCGTCGAGCCGCAGGCTGCGCGGCTGCGCGACCGGCCAGCCGTGCTGCAACGCGAACTGCTTGACCGGCGAGGCCTGCAGCTTCATGCCGCGGCCGGCCGGGCGGTCGGGCTGGCTCAGCACCAGGACGATGTCGAAGCCGCCGGCGTGCAGCGCCTCGAGGGCGACGCGGGCGAACTCGGGCGTGCCCGCAAATCCGATCCTCAGGGTCAAGACGGTATCACCTGCGATCGACGTCGCGCGACAGGTCGTCGGCGGTGTGATAACGCGCCACCCCCCCCGTCGGGTCGATGTAGATATGAAGAAGGCGGTACTGATTGATGGCCTTGAAGCGCCAGGTCCAGATCACGCCGTCGAAGGACGACACGCGGGTGATCTCGAAAGGCCGGCCATAGGTGCGCAACACGTCGGCTTCGCGCCAGACGCCGGGGCGGATGGTGCGGTCGAAGAGCGAGGGGTCGAGTTCCTGGCGGATCGAAACGACGCGACCGCCGGCATCGAGGTCGACATTGTTCACCTCGGTACCCATCGGTGCGCGCGAATACTGCAGGCGTTCACCGTCGGCGAGCGGGTACACGGCGGTTGGCGTACCCAGGCGCTGCAGGGCATCGGCACGCATCGTTCCCAGCGGCAGGCGGGTCGGCTCGCTGATGCACCCCGCCAGCAACACGCCGGTCAGTGCGAGCGACAGCGCGCGAAGACCGATCACCGCCCGGCGTCCCGCAGCTCTTCGCGCTGTTGCTTGAGCAACTTGCTCTTGATGCGGTTGCGCTTGAGCGGCGACAGATATTCGACGAAGACTTTGCCCAGCAGGTGGTCGAGTTCGTGCTGGATGCAGACCGCCAGCAGGCCGTCGGCCTCGATCGTCTGCGGATTGCCGTCGGCATCGAGCGCCGTCACGCGGACGGCGGTGGCGCGCTCCACGCCATCGTAGATGCCGGGCACCGACAGGCAGCCCTCTTCGTTGAGCACCTTCTCGTCGCTGGCCCACACGATTTCCGGGTTGATCAGGACGATCGGTTCGTCGCGCTCTTCGGAAACGTCGATGACGACCAGCCGCTCGTGGACGTCGATCTGCGTCGCCGCCAGGCCGATGCCCTTGGCGTCGTACATGGTTTCGAGCATGTCGGCGACCAGCGCCTTGATGCGCGCATCCACGCCCTGCACGGGCTTGGCCACGGTGTGCAGGCGCGGATCGGGGAAGCTCAGGATGGTTCTTTTGGCCATGAAACGGGAAGGAAATTGTGGCTATTTTCGCCAATTCCAAGCCGTGCCGCCGCCGCCAGACGCGATAAGCGTTGCCCATTCAAGGGCTTCAGCGCAAAATTCGTTGCAAATTGTGAGGATTCGTACGCCCGGCGTGGCGACTGCGTGACCATCGAACCAACCATGAACAAATTCCGCATCCCTCGCCGGCGGCCGGCCGTCCTCACAACGCTGGCGACGCTCGCCGCGATCGGCTTCGGCAGCACGGCGCTGGCGCAGAACTATCCCGTCACGCCGCAGCAGCGTGCCACCGCGCAGCAGACCGCCCAGGCCGGCATCCCCGTCAGCGAACTCGCGCCGAACGCCCCGGACGAATACACCATCAAGTCCGGCGACACGCTCTGGGCCATCTCGCGCCTGTACCTGCGCAGCCCGTGGCGCTGGCCGGAACTGTGGGGCATGAACCTCGCCGAAATCAGCAACCCGCACCGCATCTACCCCGGCCAGGTGCTGTACCTGGACAAGACCGGCGGCCGGGCTCGCCTCAGCACGCGCCGCGGCGGCATGGGCGGCGACCAGACGATCCGTCTGTCGCCCCGCACCCGCTACGAGTCCCTCTCGGGCATGGCGCTGCCGACGCTCAATCCGTCCCTGATCGAACCCTTCCTCAGCGAGCCCATCGTGGTGGACGAGGGCACGCTGCTGGCCGCACCCCGCATCGTGGCGGGCAACGACGGCCGCGTGCTGCTGGCGCGCGGCGACCGCGCCTACGCCCGCGGCGAGGTGAATTCGCCCCTGGTCGAGACGGCCGGCCCGATCAAGACTTTCCGCATCTTCCGCAACGCCACACCGCTGCAGGACCCGGGCACCGGCGAGATCCTGGGCTACGAGGCCCAGTACCTGGGCAAGGCGCAACTGCAGCGCGGCGAAACCGTCGAGCGCTCGCTGGAAGGCGGCAAGGAGCTCACCACCGTCGTGCCCGCGACCATCGACATCGTGGCCGCCCGCGAGGAAATGCGCGCCGGCGACCGTCTGCTGCCCGAGCCGGCCCGTCAGTTGCTGAGCTACACGCCCCACGCGCCGACAGCCACCTTCGACGGCCGCATCGTCTCGGTCTACGGCAACGCGGTGCAGTTCGCGGCGCAGAACCAGGTGGTGGCCATCAACAAGGGCCTGCGCGACGGCATCGAGAACGGCCACGTGCTGGCCATTCTGAAGAACGGCGAAACCATCGTCGACAAGACTGGCGGCGCCAAGGAAACGCTCAAGCTGCCGAACGAACGCATCGGCCTGCTGATGGTGTTCCGCCCCTTCGACCGGGTCTCGTACGCGCTGGTGCTCGAGATCAGCGACACGCCGAAGGTCGGCGACCTGCTCGTCAACCCCTGAGCTGACGCTTCACCGCCCGTCCGCGTGGACCGCGACGAACTTGCCGACTGGCTTCGGCTCACGCTGACACCCGGCATCGGCGACACCGCGGCACGCCGGCTGCTGGCCGCCTTCGGCCTGCCTGAGAACATCTTCCGGCAACCGGCTGCGGCCCTGCGCGAGATCGTCACACCCGCCCAGACCACCGCGCTGCGGCAGGCGCCCGAAGGGCTGGCCGCCCAGATCGGCCTGACGCTGCGCTGGCTGCAGGAGGCCGAGCCCGACGGTGTGGTGCGGCGCCTGGTGACGCTGGGCGACGCTGCTTATCCCACGTCGCTGCTCGAGACAGCCGACCCGCCGGTGATGCTCTACCTGCTCGGTGCAATGGACTTCGACCTCACCCAACTGGGCCGGAGCCTGGCCATCGTCGGCAGCCGCAACCCGACGCCGCAGGGCGAGGCGAATGCCAAGGCCTTCGCACGCGCTTTCGTCGAGGCCGGTCTTCCGATCGTGTCGGGCCTCGCGCTGGGCATCGACGGCGCGGCACACCAGGGCGCGCTCGACGGTGCCGCGGCAGCGCCGGGCCGACTGGCCACCGTGGCGGTGGTGGGGACCGGCCTCGACCGCGTGTACCCGGCACGCCACCGCGCCCTGGCCCACCGCATCACGGCGCAGGGACTGATCGTCAGCGAGTTCGCGCTCGGCACGCCGCCGCTGAACCAGAACTTTCCGCGGCGCAACCGCATCATTTCGGGCCTGACCCATGGCACGCTGGTG
>Ga0207681_10002833_pt1 | contig 10975 bp, 11 predicted proteins | sample KBSS53metaG_FD_184324 | JGI IMG/M metagenome (GOLD analysis project Ga0207681, IMG submission 184324) | Switchgrass rhizosphere microbial communities from Kellogg Biological Station, Michigan, USA - KBS S5-3 metaG (SPAdes) (version 2) | ecosystem: Host-associated > Plants > Roots > Rhizosphere... | reverse complement strand
TCCGACGCCGCTGCTCAGCGGGGGGCCCATTCTTGGCGCGATCGTCGGACTGCCTTGACACGATAACTCGGTAAGTCTATGCTTACCGTTAGTGAATACTTACCAACATGCGCCGATGGACGCTCAGCTGACAGCGCTGGGCGACGCCACCCGACGGGCGATTCTCGAGCGTCTGCTCAACGGGCCGGTTGCGGTCGGCGAGCTCGCCCGCGAGTTTCCGATCAGCCGGCCGGCCATCTCGCAGCATCTGCGCGTGCTCAAACGCGCTCATCTCGTGATCGATCAGCCAGTCGGTAACCGCCGGCTCTATGGGTTGGACCCCGCGGGCATCGACGGCCTGCGCAGCTACTTCGAGAAGTTCTGGACCCACGCACTCGCCGCGTTCAAGAAAGCGGCGGAGGCACAACGTTCCGAGGAGGGAGAATGACGACCGTGACCAACGCACCCGCGGCGCCCGTGCTCAAGACCATTACGGTCAATGTGAGCGTCGAGCGCGCCTTCCACGTGTTCACCGCCGGATTCGACAGCTGGTGGCCGCGCTCCCACAACATCAGTCAGCTGCCGATGGAGAAAGCGCTGATGGAGGGTTTCGTCGGCGGGCGCTGTTATCAGCGGGCCGCCGACGGCTCCGAGTGCGATTGGGCTCGCGTGATGGTCTGGGAGCCGCCGCATCGATTCGTCCTCGCGTGGCAGTTGAACGCCGACTGGCAGTTCGATCCCGATATGGCGAAGGCGAGCGAAGTGGAAGTTCGCTTTACACCCGAGCCTGGCGGTGGGACGCGCGTCGATCTGGAGCATCGGCATTTCGAGCGTCACGGCGCGCGCGGCATCGATATCCGGACCGGTGTCGATTCGCCCGGCGGATGGGGCAGTCTGCTCGGGATGTTCCGGGACGTCGCGGAGCAATCAGAAAAATAAATCGCGGACGCATGTTTCGTTCGCCGTGGAGACGAAGCTCGATGAAGGTGTTGCTGCTGATCGGGACTCGCAAGGGCGGGTTCATCGCGACGTCGGACGCTACGCGCACGAACTGGACGCTGGCCGGGCCGTTTCTCAAAGGCTGCGAGGTGAACCACATTTCGCACGTCGGCAACGGCCGCCTGATGATGGCGGGCAAGAGCGGCTGGTTCGGACCGGCGCTCCAGGTGTCCGACGATGGCGGCGCCAACTGGCGCGACGCCGGCGCGATTCGATTCGCCGAAGGCCGCGGCCATTCGGTCGAGCGGATCTGGTTCGTGCGGCCCGATCCGCGCGTGCCGGACCGCCTCTATGCCGGCGTCGATCCCGGCGCGCTGTTCGTCAGCGACGACGGCGGCGCGGAGTGGCGGGAGATTGAGTCGCTGACGAATCATCCGACGCGCGCGAACTGGTTTCCGGGCGCCGGCGGTCTGATGGTGCACTCGATCGGCTTCGATCCATCCAAGCCCTCGCGGCTGATCGTCGGCGTGTCGGCCGCGGGCGCGTTTCGCACGGACGACGGTGGCGCCTCGTGGACGCCGAAGAACGCCGGCGTGCGCGCGGACTTTCTTCCAGACAAATTCCCCGCGGTGGGGCAGTGCGTGCACCACATGGAGATGCACCCGCAGCGCCCGGACGTGCTGTACCAGCAGAACCACTGCGGCGTCTATCGCAGCGACGACGGCGGCGATTCGTGGAACGACATCTCGAATGGCCTGCCATCGCGGTTCGGATTTCCCTTCGCCACCCTGCCGCACGACGGCGACACTGTCTTCGTCATCCCCGAAGAAAGCGATCAGGCGCGGATGACGGCGGACGCACGATTCGGGATCTACCGCAGCCGCAATCGCGGGGAGTCGTGGGAGCGGCTGACAAACGGGTTGCCGCAGTCAGGCGCGTACCTGAACGTGATGCGGATGGCGATGACGACCGATCCGCTCGAGGCGCCGGGTGTCTACGTCGGAACGCAGGGCGGCCATCTGCTCGCGAGCCGCGACGGCGGCGACTCGTGGCAGGTGGTGTTCAATTGGCTGCCGCCGGTCTACTCGCTGGAAACCGCGGTGGTTTGACAACTATGTGCCTTGGGAATACATTCCCGTGGCGCACATGCCGTCCTCGCCGTCTCCGGAATCGTTCCTTCCCGTCAGCGCGGTCGTGTTCGACATCCTGCTGGCGCTCGCCGGCGGCGACCTGCACGGCTACGACATCATGCGCGAGGTCGACGGCCGCAACGGCGGCCGTGTCACCCTGCATCCTGGCACCCTGTACCGCGCGCTGCATCGCCTGCTGAACGACGGTCTGGTCGAAGAGCTCGACGAGCGTCCCGATCCGGCGCTCGACGACGAACGGCGGCGCTATTACCGGCTGACGCGCCTGGGGCACGCGGTCGCGTCAGCGGAAGCGCGTCGGCTCGCCAGTCAGGTTCATCTCGCGCGATCGCGGCGGCTGCTCAAGGGATCGATCACATGAGCGCCGACGCCCTCGCCGTGCGTGCGGCGGTCGTCAGCTATCGGGCGCTGCTGGTGTTTTATCCACGCGCCTTTCGGGCTGCCTACGCGGTCGCGATGACCCAGGCGTTTCGCGATCGATGTCGCGCGACGTTCGCCGGCGACGGTGGGTGGCGTCTCCTGAGGCTGTGGGTCGCCGCCGTCTTGGATCTGCTCGCGACCGGCGCCGCCCTGCGGCTCGGTCGAGAACCGGGGGTCGGACACGGTGTCCGGCCGGGTGCCGGGATGGGTGTCGGACACGGTGTCCGACGCGGTGCCGGGATCGGTGCCGGATCCGGTGTCGGACACCGTGGCTGGGGAGCCACACTCCGCGACGCTTTGTCCTTCGGGCCCGACGTGCGGGTCGCCGCGCGGACCCTCCTCAAGCAGCCAGGCTTCACGCTCGTCGTCGTCCTCACGCTGGCGCTGGGCATCGGCGCCACGACCACCATCTTCAGCGTCGTCTACGGCGTACTGCTCCGGCCGCTCCCGTACCGCGACAGCGGCCGCGTCGTGACGCTGTCGCACTGGAGTCAGGCCAAGGGGATCGACGAACCCGCGACGCCCGCGAATTTCCTCGACTGGCGCGAGGCCAGCCGGCAACTCCAGCTGGCGGCGGCGGAGCCGTTCGGCATGGACCTGACCAACAGCGGCGATCCGATCGCGCTCGACACCTGGCGCGTGTCTGAAGGCTTTTTCGAGACGCTCGGTGTGACGCCGCTGTTGGGCCGCACGTTCGCACGAGAGGAACACCAGGCAGGACGCGACCGAGTGGTGATCCTCAGCCACCATCTGTGGCAGACACGTTTCGGCAGCGATCGTGGCATCGTCGGCCGCACCGTCACGCTCGACGACCAGCCGCACGAAGTCGTGGGTGTGCTGCCGGGACACGTCGCGTATCCCACTCGCAGCCGGGATCTCTGGACGCCGAAAGTGTTCGGCGACCGCGATCGGCGTATGCGCAACGCCACGTATTACCCCGTCGTCGGCCGCCTGAAGCCGGGTGTCACCATCGAGCAGGCACGCGCCGAGATGGCGATCATCGCCGACCACCTCGCGCAGCTCTATCCGCGGACGAACAAAGGCGTCGGCGTCACGGTCCAGCCGCTGTTCTCGTACGTCACCGGATCGGTCCGGCCGGCCCTGCTGTTGCTGCTCGGCGGCGTCGGCTGCCTGCTGCTCATCGCGTGCGCGAACGCGGCGAACCTGATGCTCACGCGCGCGGCGGCGCGGCGGACGGAGATCGTGCTGCGGACGGCGCTCGGCGCCGGACGCTGGCACCTGCTGCGCCTGGCGCTGGCCGAAAGCTCGCTGCTGACGATTGCGGCCTGCAGTCTTGGTGTGATGACCTCCTATTGGGCGATCAACGCGATCGTCGCGCTGGCGCCGCCTGACGTGCCGCGTCTCGACGAGATCGGCATCAGCATGCGCGTGCTGCTTGTCGCGCTGGCCGTCGCCGCCGCCACCGCCTTCGTATGTGGACTGGTACCGGCGACACAACTGTGGAGCGCCAGACTGGAGCGCACGGTCCGCGCGCACGGCGGGGGAGGACGCACGCCGCGGGTGGGATCGATGCTCGTGATGGCGCAGACAGGGCTTGCGGTGATGCTGCTGGTGGCGAGCGGATTGTTGATCCGCAGCTTCGGCGCGCTCTTGAAAGTGGACCTTGGGTATCGCGTCGACAACCGTGCCGCGCTGACGCTTCACGTCTGGGACGCCTACCCGCAGCCCGAGCGCCGAGCTTTGTTCATCGCGGAGGTCGAGACGCGGATACGCCAGCAGCCAGGCGTCGTGGCGGTGGGCGCGGCGTCGGCGTTGCCGTTGTCGCACCAAGGCTCCGAGATGGATCCGCCGTACGTCGTTGCCGGTACGCCGCCGCCGGCACCCGGCGACGAACCGACCGCGCTGACGACGTTCGTGACGCCGGGCTACTTCGAGGCGATCGGCATGCGGCTGGTGCAGGGGCGGCTGTTCGGCGATCGCGACACCGCGACGGCGCCGCCGGTGGTTGTCGTCAACGAGACCATGGCGCGGCAGTCATGGCGCGGCGAATCGCCGGTCGGCCGCCGCATCAACTCCAGCCTGAGCTTCGCCGGCCGGGCCACGCGCGAAATCGTCGGCGTCGTCGGCGACGTGCGTCAGGCCGGCCTGGAGGATCGGCCGCAGCCGGCGTATTACATTCCGATTCGGCAGATCCCGTTCGGATCGGTGACCTTCGTCGTCCGCACGAGCGGCGATCCGGCGTCGGCGATTCCGGGGCTGCAGCGCGCGGTCTGGTCGATCAACCCCGCGGTGACGTTTGCCGGCGTCGAGACGATGAACGGGCTGCTGCGCGAAACGCTCGCGGCGCGACGTTTCACCCTCATGCTGCTCTCGACGTTCTCGATCGCCGCGCTGGCGCTGGCATCGATCGGTCTGTACGGACTTGTCAGCTTCTCGGTGGGACAACGGACGAACGAAATCGGCATCCGCGTGGCGCTCGGCGCCCGGACCGGCGCCGTGCTCGCGATGGTGATGCGGCAGGGGATGATCGTGGCGGCAGCGGGCGTGGCGGGCGGACTCGCCGCGTCAATCGCGCTGACGAGGTATCTGACGACGATGCTGTTCGGCGTCAGCGCCGCGGATCCGGCGACCTACGCTGGTCTGGCTGGCGTGATGGTCATCGTCAGCGCGCTGGCGTGTTACGTCCCGGCACGCCGCGCCGCGCGCGTCGATCCGCTCGCCGCGATCCGCGCCGAGTGAATCGATCCGTCAGCCCTTGACGACCGAGAATAACGGTTCGGGCGCCTTCTCGACAGGTTCGAGGAACGCCGCCACCTGCTTTCGCAGCTCGTCCTGGATGCGATCCACCGACCGGCGCGCGTCGACGACGCGGAAGTGGAACTCGTCCGCCATCGACGCGTATTCCTTCAACACCTTGTTCTGATACGTTCTGAAGCTGTCGTAGATGTCGTCGCCGTGCTTGAGATCCATCCCTGATTCCCAGAAATCCATCCCGCGCGACTCCAGGACGCGGCCGATCAGCGTCTTCACGTCGATGTTGAGATAGAAGACCATGTGCGGCGCGATGGCAAAGCCGTAGAGATTGCGCAGCCACTGCCGGTCGACGCCGCGGACGCCGGCGCGGGCGAGTGCCGTGAAGATGTACCGATCCGAGAGCACGATGAAGCCTGCCTTCAGCGCCGGTATGATTTCCTTCTCCAGCCGATCGGCGAAGTCGGTCGCGTACAACAGAACGAAGGTGAGCTTGTTGAGCGTGTTGCTCGACTTGGCGAGCTCGATCGTCGGCTGCATGAGCGGCGATCGCGTCCAGCCGGTTTCGACGACGCCGTAGCCTCGGACCTCGAGCCATTCGCGCAGCAGCTGAATCTGCGTGCTGCGGCCGACGCCGTCGGTGCCCTCGACGGCAATCAGTTTGCCCGGATAGTCGTTGATCGGCAGGTACGGAATGGACCGGCCGTAGTAGCGGCCGGCCACGCTGTTGCCATTGGGTCCGGGGTGGCCGGCCTCCGGCGTGTCAGACGGACTCGTCATTCGTTATCTCTCCCACGGCGACGTCTCCCCGGCCCGTTTGCAGGTACGGGGCGATGAGCGTGCGCACGGTACGTTGCTGCTCGGTGATGCTGCCGCGCGCGTCGACGACATCCATGCCGAATTCGTCGACGAGGTGATCGTATTCGTTCAGGACTTTGCCCTGAAACATCCGGAAGCTCTCGACCGGGTTCGTGCTCCACCCGAGATCCATTCCCGCCTCGTAGAACTTGAGCTTGACCCGGCGCGCCATCAATCGATCCACCGAGACATCGATCGGCACGCGGAAGTACAAGGCGAGATCGGGCCGCACCGCGAAGCTGTAGAGCTCGCGGACCCACTGGCGATCGACGCCGCGGGTGGCGTCGCGCGCGAACGCGGTGTAGGCGTAGCGATCCGCGAGCACGATCATGCCGGCCTTGAGCGGCGGGATGATCTTGTAGAGCAGCCGGTCAGCGAAGTCCGTGGCGTGCAGCAGGCTGAACGTCATCGGGGTCAACGCGTTTTTTTTCTTTCCGGTCTTGGTCGCCGCCTTGGCGAGAGCGGACGAGTTCCATTCGGTGACGAACACGCGATGGCCCTCGGCGCTCAGCCACTTCGCCAAGAGACCCAGCTGTGTCGTTTTCCCGGACCCGTCGATCCCTTCGACGACGAACAGCTTGCCGGGGTACTCGTGCGGTTGTGTCAGGTTGTTCAGCATAGGATTGCGCGGCCGGCTCGGAAGCGATGCGGCCGACTTCGATGCGCAGGGGTTTTCCGGTCATCCGCTCGAACGGCGCCGCGTGCCGCGCCGCGGACCACAATTCGAGTTCGACGTCGCCTGTCGCTCGCAGCTGCAGCAGGTCGTCGTCGCCGCGGTCGTGCAGTTCGAGTCCCATCACCGTCTGGGCGTGGCTGCGATCCAGGCTTTCAGCGAGGCGAAGAATCGCGGCCAGCGTGCGCACCGTGCGCCGCGCGCGGCGCCGGAGGTCGCCGAAGCCGTCGTGTCGCCGCTTCGGCGTCGCCTGGCGATGGTAGCGGGCGACCAGCGCAATGGTCTCGATCTCGTCCGGTTCGAAGCCGCGCAGGTCGCCGTTCTTGATCAGGTAGTACGAGTGTTTGTGGTGTCCTTCGTAGCTGATGTGCACGCCCAGGTCGTGGAGGATGGCGGCGTACTCCAGCCACTCGCGCTCGCGGTCCGTCAGGCCGTGAATCGCGCGGGTGTGATCGAACAGTCCGACCGCCAGCCGCGCCACCTGCTGCGAGTGCTCGGGCCAGAAATGGCAGCGCTCGGCCAGCTCGAAGACGCTCCGCCGCCGCACATCAGGGTAGCGATCGGCCTGCGCGATTTCCTTGCGGTGGCGGGCGACGTAGTCGAGGACGAGTCCCTCGCGCAGGGACAGGTCGCAGAGCGTGATCTCGTCGGCGCCGAGACGGCGCAGGACCTGATCCAGCAGAATCGAGCCGGCCACCGCGAGGTCCGCGCGGCGTGGCTCGAGCCCCGGGACGCGCAGCCGCTTCTCGAGATCCAGCGACACCAGCTCTTTGCGCGTGCGGCGCAGCGCTTTGGCGCTGATGCGCCGGCTACGAAGCGGCGCGCCTTCGGCGAGCCCGTCGGCCGCCGACGCCACCGCTCCGAGACTGAGAATGGTCCCCGACGTCCCGATGACCCGATCGAACCCGGCCCGCTTGACCTGATCGAGGTACTTGCCGATTTCCGCGTCGATGTGACGCGTCATCTTGCGTTCGTCGCGGGCTTCCAGGGGATCCGTACGGACGAACCGTTCGGTCAGCCGGATCACCCCGAGCTTGAAACTCCGTCCGAGCTCGATGGCCGAGCCCGCACCTCGCGTCACCTCCACGCTGCCGCCGCCGATGTCGATGACCACCGCGACGTCCCCGGACACGTTGACGCCGTAGACCGCGGCGAGATGGATGAGTCGCGCCTCTTCCGTACCTGAGATGACCCGCGGCCTGATCCCGGTCTGCTGGGTCACCGTCTGGAGAAACTCTCCGCCGTTCTCCGCCTCGCGGGTCGCGCTGGTGGCAACCGCAATCACCTCGTCGACCCGGTGCGATTCGGCCAGCCGCCTGAATTTCGAGAGCACCTGGAGCGCCGCGTGCATAGCGTCCGGGGTGAGCTTGCGCCCGTCCAGTCCGCCGGCGCCCAGACGGACCATTTCCTTTTCCCTATCAATCACTTCGAAGGACAGGTCGGAGCGAACCTGGACCACGATCATGTGGACGGAATTCGTGCCGATGTCGATGGCGGCCAGTCGCATGGTCCGGTTCTCTAACTATAATGAGGACGCCTCTCGGCGCCTACACCATCCGCATTGACTCGATCATGCCCGTGATTCGGCGGTCGGAACTGCTCAAGGCGAGACTCGATCGTTTCTCGCGCGTCCTGCAGGGCGTGGAGAACGGCGATATCACCGCGCTGCATCGCGCGCGTGTCGCGTCGCGGCGCCTCCGCGAGCTCCTGCCGGTCCTCCAGCTCGACCACGACGTCGCGGCGAAACTCAACCGCCGGCTTCGTCGTGTGACCGCGCGACTCGGTACGGTTCGAGAGTTGGATGTTCTGCTCCTGCTGATTGACGAGCTGCACGTTTCGCGCCGGGTCCGCACCGGACCGATTGCGCGAGTCGGCGTCGCCATCTCGAAGCAGCGCGACGACGCGCGGAAGCGGTTGTTCCACCAAATGCCGGTGGACGAGTTGCGTCGCATGGCTCGCAAGCTCGACCGGCTCGTGGATGAGATGGGGAAGCTGGAGGACGCAGCGGGGACCCGCCCAAGACGCAGGACCGATACCGCGAAGTCCGGGTGGCGCTGGGCGATCGACGCTCGTGTCGCGAAGCGCGCCTCGCGGCTGCGCACCACGATCAACGAGGCCGGTGCGGTGTACCTCCCCGAACGTCTGCACGAGGTGCGGCTCGCGATCAAGAAAATGCGCTACGCCGTGGAACTCGCCGCCGACGCGTCGGGCGCCAAGCGCGAGCCCGACCTGCGCGCGCTGACGCGGGGGCAGGAGATCCTCGGCCGCATGCTCGATTTGCAGATGCTGATCGATCGCGTGCGCGACGTGCAGGCGGCGCTCACGCCACCAAGTCTCGGTGTCTGGCGCGACCTCGATGCCGTCGTCGAGTCGCTCGACGACGACTGCCGCCGGCTGCATGCGCGTTACATGCGGGCGCGGGTCGCGCTGCTCGCGATCGCCGACCGTTATGCGCGTGGCCCGGTCGCCGAGAAGGTCGCCACGTCGCTTCGTGTGAGTTAATCGATGGCCGGACCCTACCAGTTGTTCCTCATCCGACACGGCGTCGCCGAAGAACGCGGGGACACCTGGCCCGACGATGCCAAACGGCCGCTGAGCGAGGACGGGATCGAGCGCTTCCAGAAGTCGGCGCGCGGCCTGGCGCGGTTCGACGTCTGGATCGACGTCGTGCTGACCAGCCCGCTCGTGCGCGCGCGTCAGACCGCGGAGATCGTCGCGTCCGCATTCGATCCGCGGCCGTCGATCATCGCGATCGAGTCGCTCGCACCCGGCGGAAGTTACGCGTCGCTCGTGGCCGACCTCGAGAAGCACGGGCGCAAGACGCGCATTGCGCTCGTCGGACACGAGCCGGGCATTGGCGAATTGGCTGCCCGGCTGATCGGATCGCGCCACTCGTTCGAGTTCAAGAAGGGCGCCGTCTGTCGCATCGATGTCGACGAAATCCCACCCGTGGGCCCCGGCGACCTGCGCTGGTTCCTGACGCCCAAAGTGATGGCGTCGATCAAAAAGAAGTAGCCGCCTTCGCGCCGTTGGCGCTTCGCCGTGCCAGGGCGTCAGGCCCTCAGCCAGTCGCTCTGCCAGTTCTTGACGCGCAGCTTGATCTCTTTGCCGGTGGTCAGCTTGCCATCGAGAATCTCGCGCACCAGTCCGGGCAACTCCGCGTCGCTCGCGAACCGCAGCGCCACCAGCTGGCGATGCGTGAGCTCGTGGATGCGCGTCTGCAGCTCCGGCGGCAGAAGCCGCTGCAGGCGGAGGCGCATCTCGAGGCGAATCACCCGATCCTGGACCGTCAGGGCCTGCGACCGCGACAGGAAGGCCAGGGTGAACAGCGCGACGGCGACCACCACCACGAACAGAGAGCCTTCGGACGGGTTCCGCCACGCTCGCCGGACTTCGTTCAGGACATTGAGCAGCAGCACGGGCAGCACGAAGAAATGAAACGCCGGAAGCAGCCGGGGATGGTTCTTGTAGGTTTGCACGCGTTCGGCCATCGGAGTCCTCCTCGCCGGCGCCTCGCAAGACGCACGGAGTCAGACGCCCTTTATAGCCGAAACGGTTCGCCAATCGGCAAATCAATCAATGAAGCGATACCCCAGACCGACCACCGTCTCGATCTGGCGGCCCGCGGTCTTCAGCTTGCTGCGCAGGCGCCCGACGTGCACGTCGACGGAGCGTGTCTCGACCAGCCGTTCGTAGCCCCAGACGCGCTCGAGGAGACGATCGCGCGAGATGACGCGGTTCTTGTTCTGGACCAGATACTGCAGCAGCTCGAACTCGCGGCGCGTCAACCGTACCGGCGCGCCGTCAACGGAAACGGCGACGGCGTCGAAATCGGCGCTGAGCCGCTCGCCGCGATACAGCGTCGCGCGCATCGCGCGGTCGTCGCGCGCCGAGCGGCCGCGGCGCAGCACGGCGCGCACCCGCGCGGTCAGCTCGCGGAGGCTGAAGGGTTTGGTGACGTAGTCGTCGGCGCCCTGCTCGAGCCCGGCGACGCGATCGTCTTCGCTGGTGCGCGCCGTGAGCATGATGATCGGCACGTGCGGCACGTCGACCCGCGATCGCAGGATGCGACAGACGTCGAGACCGCTGACGACCGGCAGGTTCAGGTCGAGGATGATCAGGTCGGGCGGCTGATCGGTCACCGCCGCCAGCGCGGCATCTCCGGAGGAGACGATCTCGGCGTCGGCGTCGCCACCCCGTTCGAGCGTGTGCTTGATGAGTCCGGCGATGTCGTGCTCGTCTTCGA
>Ga0207681_10002829_pt1 | contig 10980 bp, 8 predicted proteins | sample KBSS53metaG_FD_184324 | JGI IMG/M metagenome (GOLD analysis project Ga0207681, IMG submission 184324) | Switchgrass rhizosphere microbial communities from Kellogg Biological Station, Michigan, USA - KBS S5-3 metaG (SPAdes) (version 2) | ecosystem: Host-associated > Plants > Roots > Rhizosphere >... | reverse complement strand
GTTCAGCGCGCTCGTCAGCACGAACATCGGCACCTGCACCATCACCGACGGTACGAACCAGCGGAAATACCGCGCGATCAGGCCGGCGACGGCGGGATCGGTCGCGATCAGCGCGCCGAAGCGGTCGCGGCAGGTCCAGGCGATGGCGCCGAACAGCGCGCTCGCGATCAGCGCCGCGCCGAACGCCTCGTTGAAGATCGCGTTCGCGCGCTCGCGGTGTCCGGCACCGACGGCCTGCGCGATCAGAATGCCCGCGCCCACGTTCACGATCGGCAGCAGCGACAGCAGCAGCATCACCAGAATGCCGGCCAGCGTCACCGCCGCCTGCGCGTCCGCGCCCAGACGTCCGAGCCAGTAGATGTTCGCCAGCGACAGCAGCGTGCCGGCGAAGAGGTTGAGCTGGAACGCGGCCGACATCCTCAGCAGATGCCGGCCGATCGCGCCTTGGGTGAGATCCTTCATCGCGTCGGATCCGCGCGTCAGCGACGCGACAGCGCGCCGGCGAAATCCATCGGCCGCACCACCGACGCGACCGCGATCTTCGCCCGTTCGGGGTGCGCCACATCCACCCGGTAGCGGGTACAGACCAGATGCGCGAACAGGATCAGCTGCGCCATGCCGAGGTTCGCGCCGATGCACGACTTCGGCGCCCAGCCGAACGGCACGTACTGGCCGTGCGGACATTGCGCCTCGCGGGCCGTTCCGAGCCAGCGTTGCGGATCGAAGACATCGGCGTCGCGCCAGTCGGCCTCCTCGTGATGGATCATGTAGGAGCTGAGCAGGTAACGCTCCCCGAATTTCAGCGCCACCTGATCGTTGCGGATGTCCGCGCGCACCGGCCGGGTCACGAACGGCGGTGAACTCCAGATCCGCAGGATTTCCTTGACGAACGCGGTCGCCAGCGGCGCGGCGCGCGTCGGTGCGCGGTACAGCGCATCGGCCGGGATCGCGGCGAATTCCGCTTCCAGTCGCGCCTGCCATTCCGGGTGCCGGTTCAATTCGAACAGCAGGCACGCGGCGGCGGCGCCGGGCGAGCCGGTGATCGCCGTCAGCAGGGCGGTCGCCGCGTCCACCGCGCGGCCCGTGCCGAGTTCCGGCAGCAGATCGACGAGCGGATCGATGAGATCGCATTGCCGCGGCTTGCGCCCGCGCGCGCGATCCTTGAGCTCGCGCCTGATTTCTAGGCCCGCAATGATCTGCAGGACCGTCATCTTCGCCTTGTGCCCGCGCGGCGTCCGGTGCGCGTCGATGTCGGAGAGCACCCATGCCACCTTGCTGCGGATTTCGCGCAGCAGGCGCCGCTCGGCGGCGGGCGCGAGGCCGGCGACGATCATCGGCACCAGCGGTTCGACGATCGCGCGCTCGGCGAGCCAGACCAGGTCCTGATGGCGCTGCGTTTCCGCATCGAGCAGGTGTTCCATGCGCCGGCACAGGCGTTGCAGGCTCTCGGCCGTCGTCAGATGCCGCATCTGCTTCGACCAGGCGGCGCGCAGCACGCTCCACGACACCGCGGCGCTGCGGCTGCCGAGGACGGTATCGGCGAATCCGTCGAGCATCGTCAGGTCGGCATAGTTCGCCGCTTCGATCTCCTGGGTCAGGGCGGGATCGAACACCGCCAACGTGTCCTGCATCCGGAAGATCGCGCCTTCCTCGCGCCGGCGGCATCGCAGCGCGCGCACTTTTTCGGTTTCCACGACGTCCGGATCGTGCATCGTCTGCGCTCCAGGTGGGGATTCGCGAAAAAAACCGGAGGGCGGCCGAGAGACCGCCCTCCGCAATGCGACCGCTCAAACGCTGTGATAGACCCACCAGTTCCACTGGAACGGGCAGATCGCATTGGTCCGAACGCCGAACGCCGCTTTCAGGGCGCAGATGGCCTGTTTCATGGTCGACCTCGTTGTGTCAGATATCGGAAAACTCCGTGTCGGGCGCAAGCGTTGGCAACGCCTGCACCCGTGGCTTGCGAGTGGCGGTCAGATGTTGTGGTAGACCAGCCAATGCCAGTGCATGCGGTCGCAGCGCGCGGCATTGCGGCAGCCCAGGGCCGCCTTCAGTGCGGACAGTGCGTTTTTCATGTGCAAACTCCTCATGGTTGGGATACGGGATGTCACTGCGTTCGCGCCAAGGCGACGGAGCGTGCCTGCCCCGCGCCCGTGGTGCTCCTTGCCGCGACGGCGCGATCGCGCCGGCGACGAATCGATGGAAAGGCGAGGCATCGGATCAGCCTCGCGGATGCAGCGTCAGGCGGAAGTACGGCGGCGCCAGCGCCGCGGCGACGTTCGGCCTGGTGGAATGCGGCTCGACCGTCACCGTGCGCGAACGCATCACGATCCCGAGGATGTCGGCGACCAGCCGCGGCGACAGGTCGGCGGCGACGCAGCGGTGCGGTCCGTGCCCGAACGGAATGAATGCCGGATTGCGCCAGCTCTCCGGCGTCGACCAGCGGCCGGGCAGGAAGTCGTCGGCCTGCGGCCAATAGTTCGGATTGCGGTGCACGCCGTACGGGCAGACGATCACGTCGTCGTGCGCGCCGACCGCGACGCCGGAAATGTCGTGGTCTTGTGCGGGATGGCGCGCTAGCAGCCAGGCGACCGGCCACAGGCGCAGAGCTTCCTGCACCACCCACTCGGGCGGCGCGGTGCGGTCGGGATGGGTGCCGATCAGGTACATCGACCATCCCAGCACGAATCCGACCGATCCGGCGATGGCGAACACGAACGACAGGAACACTTCGGTCAGTTCATCGAGCCGTTGTCCCGGTCCGATCGCGCCGGCGACGACGTCGAGCAGATCGACCGGCTGCGCGCGTGCCGCCTGCTGACGGCGTTCGATCGCCCGCGAAAGCTGCAGCGTCGTCGCGAACTGCAGCAACATGCGCCGCAATCGCGGTTGCCGCGCCCTGGCGTTGGCGAGCACCGCGCGCTCGACGATCCGGCCGAGCAGGCGCCGCAGCCGCGGCGGGCTGTCCGGCGCGAGCAGCAGTGGCGCCAAATATCGGTAGGCCAGCCGGTTTCCGAAATCCGGCCATTCGCTGGTCGGCGTCAGCTGGCCTTCGACGAACGCGGGCAGCGCGCGTTCGCGCCCGGCCTCGAGATAGGCGCGCAGCAGCGCGCGCGACTCCCGCCGGATCTTCAGTTGCGCCGACGCGGGGCCGAACACGCCGCGACGCGTATGGAAGAAGTCCGAATGCTCGCGATAGCGGCCGTCTCCGTTGCGCAGCACCGCCCGGGCGTCCTCGGGATCGCGCACGATGAACCCGTTGCGCCCGATCGGCAGCGCCGCGTCCGCCGACGCCGATGCCCGATCGAGAAACCCGAGCGGATCGTCGCGGAATGCGCTGTCGGCGTCCGCCAGCGCCGCGTCGCGGCCTGTGTTTTCTGGGCTTGGTCTGAGGAAGGACATCGGCGCGACGATCCAGTCTGAGACGCTCCAATACGAGCTGATCCGATCCTCTGGCGCGATACCGTGCGCTTCAAGCGGGTTGGGATAAACCGATGGATTACAGTGACCAAGCGCAAGATGCCGGTGACGAAGCGTCGATGCCGCGACGTCGGCGCGCGTAGCGTACGGAACGCGCGTATTTGCGTTTCGCGGTGCCATCAGCTGTATACGACCGATAGTCCGACCGGACGGCCACACTCCGGACGGCGGTGCTGGACTCTGCGGCATGCGCGCAGACCCGCCCGAGGCGGGCGCATGGCGTGGTGCGCGGTGATCGCCGATGCGCTGCGCTAACCCCGTGTCCGGCACGCCTCGGCGCGGCGGTTGATCGCGGTCATCTCATCGGTCGAAATCAGCACCGAGTTCATCACCGCGCGCAGCGGCGTGCGCGTGCGCAGGCTCGACAGATAGATCCGTGCGGTCTGCGACATCACGTTGTCGGGGCCGTAGGCGCGCAGGTCGAATGCCAGCGCCTGCTCGAGATACGTCCGTGCCCGCGGCACGTCGCAATTCTCGTAAGCGTAGAACGCCCGGTACATCAGCGACTCGTGCAGCGTCACGCCGCGGCCGTAGTCGTTGCTGTTGCGGCCGACCCAGGGCGCGGCGAGAAACGCGCGGTTGGCTTCGATCCGTCGCGCGAAATTCCGGTCCGCCTGCGCGCGCTGCCCCTGTCGGTAGAGCAGCTTGTCCTGGAACTGCGCGAGTTCCAGCGAAAACAGATCGCCCGCGACGAAGGCCATCCGCTGATCGGCGGCCGCCGAGCGCAGCAGCGCCGCGGCCCGCGGCAAACGGTCGGCGCGACCTTGGATCACAATGTTGTGCGCGAGGAAGAGTTCATTCCATGCGGCCGAGAATCCGCGGGCGCGCTCTCCGCGGATCGCGGCTTCGAGCAGTGCGAATCCTTCCTCGGCGCGCTGCGGCTCGCGCTCGTCGCGGAGCTGGTCCAGCAGCAGGCCGCCGAAACTCGCCTTCTCCGACAGCACCTCCTCGCTGTCGGCGCCGAGCGTCCGTTCGAGAACGCCGATGGCCGTGCGCGACATCGCGATCTTTTCGTTCGCGGGAATCTGCAGGTTCCAGGCGGCCAGCATGGTGGCGAGCGCGTATTCGGGATGATCGCGGCCATACGCGGCCTCGAGCAGGGCCAGGCCCTTGCGCATGGCCGGTTCGGATTCCCTGGGCGGCAGCGCGCCGCTCAGGCGGACCCATGCGCGCGCGGTCTTCGGGTGGCGTTCCCCCAACGTCGCGCGGCGATCGCGCAACAACTGTTGCGCGAGCGCCAGCGCATCCGTGCTGGAGCGTCGCGTCAACGCCGTCTGCAATTGTTCGCGCGCGTCGTCGGCGAGGATCGGGTTGCTCGTCGCGGTCAGCGCGATCGCGCGTCGCGCATCGGCTTCGGCCGACTTGAGATTGCCGAGGGACATGTCGAAGCCGCTGCGCAGGATCAGCAACTGCGCGATCAGTTCGGGATCGCGCAGCGCGTCCGCCGCGGCCAGCGCTTGGCCGAGCGTGCGCCTAGCCTGCTGCGGTTCGGCCTTGCGCCATTGCGCGCGGGCGAGTTCGGTCCGGAAGATCGTCTTCGCGCGTACCGCGGCGGTGTCGTCGCGATCGCCCAGTTCGGCGATGCTGGCTTGCGCGAGCGCGACGGCCTGCGGGTATTGCGCCCGGATGTTGAGGATCGACAGGCGCGTCGCGACGACATACCCGTCGTCGTCGCGCGTGCCGGACGATACGCGTTGCGCTTCGTCGGCGAGCAGGTCGGCCTTCCGATAGTTGCCGATGACCGCCCAGCTGCGCGCCAGCATCGCCAGGCTGCGCGCGAGCAGGCCCGGATGCGCGTCGAGGTGCATCGCGCGCATTTCGCGCTCGGTCTTGTCCAGCAGCGCCCGCGACGAAAACGGCGCCGCGCCGATGCCCGACAGCGTCGCGGTGCCCAGCGTGGACGCGAACAGCTGGCCGACCGCGGCGGTGGCCTCGGCCTCGCGCAACGCATGCTGGCGCTGCCACAGCGAAACCCCGAGGCCGGCGCCGAGCACGAGCAGCAGCAACGCGGCCAACCCCGCGCCGAGCCGGTTGCGGCGCAGCCATTTGCGCGCGCGCAACGTCCATCCGCCCGGGCGCGCGAGCAGCGGGCGATGCTCGCGCCAGCGCCGCAGCTCCGCGGCGAGTTCGCTGGCGCTCGCGTAGCGGTCCTCCGGACGCGCCGCGACCGCCTTGGCCGCGATCGCCGACAGGTCGCCCGCGAGCATGCGCCGCAATGCCGATACGTTGCGTGCGCCGCGCTGTTCGGCGACCGTCGCGGACGCGTGCGCCAGCAGCCGGTCCATCGGCGGGATGTCGCCGTCCGGCATCGCCGGCATCAGCGCGCGCCAGCCGTGCAACGGCGCCGGCCATTGCGCGCACAGCAGGCGGTACATCAGCACGCCGAACGCATAGATGTCCGTCGCCGGCCCCTTCGCGCCGTGGGCGAGCGCTTCGGGCGCGGCGTAATCGGCGGTGACCGCGATGCGCGGGTCCTGCGCGCCGAACATCGATGCGATGCCGAAGTCGATCAGCTGCACCTGGCCTTCGGCCTTGACCAGCAGGTTGGACGGCTTGATGTCGCCGTGGACGACGCCCTGCGCGTGCGCATAGGCCAGCGCGTCGCCGGCCTGGATCAGCAGGTCGACGCGCTCGCGCACGCTCGCGCGGCGGTCGTCGCACCAGGCGTCGATCAGGTCGCCTTCCACGAAACGCATCGCGAACCACGGCCGGCCGTCGCCGTCGACGCCGCCGTCGACGATCGCGGCGATGCCCGGGTGATCCAGGCGCGCGAGCAGGTTGCGTTCGCTGCGGAACGCGGCCAGCAATTCCGGCGTCGCGAGTTCGGTGCGGATGCACTTGAGCGCCACGCGCTGCACGTACTCGCCGTCGTCGCGATGCGCTTCGTAGACGTCGCCCATGCCGCCGCTCGCGATCTGGCGGTCGATCCGCCACGGACCGAGCCGGGCGCCGATGCGCAGGTCCTGGTCTTCGTCGTCGTCGGGTCTTTGCGTCGCCCTGGCGGCGATCAGGTCGACGGGAGAGCGGTCGAGGACGCCGCCGTCGCTTGCGCGGTCGGCGTCGAACAGCGACTGCACGGCCGCGGCCAACGCCGGATCGCGCTGCGCCAGCGCGGACAACGCGCGCCCGCGTTCGGTGGCGGACAACTCCAGGTAGGCGTCGAACAGCGCGAGCGCGCGTGCGTGCAGGTCGCTCATTGTGCCGCCCGCAGACGAAACCGTGACGCGTCAGGGTAGCGCTGTCTGCTCGACTTCGCCGATGCCGGGAGCGCCGTCCAGATGCGCGGCCAGGAACGCGCGCGCCTTGCGCCAGGCGCGGCGGATGGTGCGGTCGGTCACGCCGAGCACGTTCGCGATCTCGATCTCGGTCATGCCGGCGAAATAGCGCATCTCCACCAGCTGGCCCAGGCGCGGATCGGCCGCGGCAAGCGCGTCGAGCGCGCCGTCCAGCGCCACCAGCTGATCCAGTTCGGGGTCGTAGGCGGGTTCTTCCGCGTTGTCGACCTCGGCCTGGTCGAAATGCTCTTCGCGCATCGCCGTGTTCAAGCGCCGCGCCTCGTCCAGCAGCGCGTAGCGCATCGCACGCGACAGCAGCGCGACCAGATGCTGGCGGCTGTTCAAGGTCAATGCGTTCTGGTCCAGCCGGAGCCAGGTGCGGTTGATCAGCGACGTCGCCGAGCGCCCGCCGGCGCGCCAGCGGCGCCGGATCTGGATGCCCGCGGCCTGGTGCAGTTCCTTGTACAGCGCAGCATACACCTGATCCCAGGCATCGCGCCGGCCGGCCTGCGCTTCGAGGATCAGCTGCGTGATCGAGCCCATGGCGTGCTGGCCGAACTCGAAATTCGGGGGTTCGGTCTCCCGAGTGTCGTGATCTGGTGCTTGCCGCGGCATGTCCTGATTCTGGCGTTAGCGGCGAAGGATCACAACACAGTCTGCTTGCCTGCCGACCGCCCATTCATCGGGCGTCGGGAACCGACGATTTCCGACGGGAACCGCATCCCGCTTTTCCGGTTTTCAGGCCGACCGCGGGTCGCGTCCGTTCGGTTCGCACGGGCGGAAGAGCCGGTCGTCGAACCGGCTCGGTCGAGGCCGGTCCGCGTCCGGAGCGGGGCCGTCGTGCCCCCAAGATCGCGTGAGGGCGTTGCGTACTCACGCCAACGGGCGCTCGCTCGTCTTTCGATAGAGATGCGGCAGCGTTGGGCGACCGAGGAGGTGGGTCGGTCGGGCCATTGGCGCGACGGCTGCGCTGGCCAATGTAGGGTCGACCGGGTGGCCGGGATCGCGCAGGCCCCAGGCACGTCAATGGCCTCGCCCGGCGCCCGTCAACGTTTCACCGGCAGCGCTATCCTTGACCGCAGCCCGCCGACTGTTCCATGAACGGAACACTAAGGAACTTCGCGCATGCTTAGCACTCATAGATGCTCATTGCTAAAATCGCCGCCATGACCGAAACCACCTCCCTGCGTTACCCCCTGGTCGCCAACAACCTGCCGGTGCCGAGCGCGCTCGGTTCGCTGGACGCCTACATCGGCGCGGTGCACCAGATCCCGGTGCTGACCGTCGAGAACGAACAGGCGCTCGCCCACCGTTTCCGCGACGCCGACGACCTCGACGCCGCCCGCGAACTGGTGCATTCGCACCTGCGCTTCGTCGTGCACGTCGCGCGCGGTTACAACGGCTACGGCCTGCCGCTCGGCGACCTGATCCAGGAAGGCAACATCGGCCTGATGAAGGCCGTGAAGCGCTTCGACCCGACGGTCGGCGTGCGCCTGGTGTCGTTCGCCGTGCACTGGATCCGTGCCGAGATGCACGAGTACATCCTGAAGAACTGGCGCATCGTCAAGGTCGCCACGACCAAGGCGCAGCGCAAGCTGTTCTTCAACCTGCGCAAGAGCAAGACGCGCCTGGGCTGGTTGAACGCCGAGGAAGTCCGCGCCGTCGCCCAGGACCTGAACGTGTCCGAGCGCGAAGTGCTGGAGATGGAATCGCGTCTGTCCGGCCGCGACATCGGCTTCGACGCGCCGTCCGACGAGGACGACGACCACGCTCCGCCGTCGCCGGCCGCGTACCTGACCGCGCACGACGAGGATCCGTCGCAGGCCTACGAGCGTAGCGACAGCGAGGACCACCAACTGGCGCTGCTGCGCGAAGGCCTGTCCGGCCTCGACGCCCGCTCGCGCGACATCATCAAGCGTCGCTGGCTCGACGCCGACAGCAAGATCACGCTGCAGGAACTCGCCGACGAATACGGCGTCTCCGCCGAGCGCATCCGCCAAGTCGAGGCGAACGCGCTGAAGAAGATGAAGGCGCTGTTCGCGGCCTGACCGGCGGCATCGCGCGCAATCGCAACGGCCCGGGAAACCGGGCCGTTCGCGTTGCGGCGCTTCGTTTCGGGCGCCGTCGCCGTCGGCGTTCGCAGCCTGCGGTTGGGAACCCGCGAAGCACCTTTCGGCGCGATCGACATAAGTGCCGGGCGGCATCAAGGTGCCTGCGCGGCGATCGCGTGTTCGGATCGCGCGGTTCGCAAAAAGAAATCGCCGGCGTCGCGGTCGAAGCGCAATCGAAACCCCCTAGGGCTGACCGGCTCTGATGTGGCAGCGACACAACGCATCCATCGGTGGGCCGCCCGTCGAGGACGATGCCCACGCTGCCCGACCTCCAATCCGTTACGCCCTCGATCTTGGACGCCGCGCGATCACTGGCCACGCACTGCGCTGACATAATCGATGAAACGATATGCCCGACACTCCGAAGCATCGTTTTGACGAGCATTCACCGCGATAAAAAGATGCTATCGAATAGCATATTTTGCAGTTACGACGAATCGTGCAAGATGCCGTAAAGATAATCGCGGGGCGATGGAGAAACGCCGTATATCCGCTGTCATTATCATGCGGTACGCGAGAAAAAGCGGATAAATGAGCCAGTACGATCGCCTCCGGGCATCGGAGCCGACCTCGACGCGCCACCGTCACACGGATAGTGAATTCATCGCAAAGGAGACGCCATGATTCGGCATTTATTCGATCGCGTTCATCGCAGGGCCGGCGCGCTCGCGGGCGTGCTGCTGGTTGGCTGTCTGTTGTCCGGCAGCGCATCCGCCCAGTGGATGGTGCAGGATCCGCTGCTCATCGCAAAGACGGTCATGGAATACAAGGAGACCGCGAAGCGCTGGAAGAGCGAATACGACCATTACCAGCAGCAATTGATCAAGCTGAAGCAACTCAACTTCCAGGCCTCGCAGTTCGTCGACAATTTTCCCGAGCGCGATCTGACCTACGGCATGGACACGACCTGTCCGGGCAGCAAGGGGATCGAGGGCGGCCTCCAGGAAGTGTTCCGTCAACTCGCGCCGAACAAGGAAGGCAATATCGTCGACGAGCAGCGCAAGATCTGCCAGCGCATCGTGCTTTCCGAGAACGCCAAGTACAACGAAACGATCAAGATGCTGAAAACGCTGATCCGCCGGCAGCAGGAATACCAGGACGGCGTGGAATCGCAACGCGCCAGCGTCGGCGACAGCCAGGGCGCGCTCGCGGCGAACGACAACGAAACGCAGCGCTTCCTGGCGCGCACGTCGATGGACATCGACTACTGGCAAGCGCGGATGACGGCGTACGACAAGTACATCGAGTCGCTCAAGTGGGATTCCGATCGCCTCGCCAAGTGCGCGATGCGGGGCTGCAAGACCGGCGTGGACAAGCTGATAGGCAACGTCGTGCAGGCCGCGGCCTTGGAGGTGGCGCTCCACACCGACTAGGGCCGCGCGAACAACGAACAGGGGATGATCACGATGGAAGCGTCAGGGATGGGCGTCATGGTGGCCGCGCTGTGGGATTTCTTCCATCCGCACGTCGGCATCGGCGAATACGTTTTCTTCGATGCGATTTCGGGCTATCTCGATCGCGAGATCGTCAGGATCACCGGCGAAATGGTGACGCGCTCGACCCAGTTGGTGATGATGTTCGCACTCGCCCTGATGACCGTCTGGATCACGGTCGTCGGCTATCAGATGGTGTCGGGCACGTTCCGCGGCTCGATGATGTCGCTCGTCACGGACATGGGCAAGAAGGTCCTGATCATCACGACGGCGGCGTCGATGGCGTTGTTCGGAACCGACTTGCACCATTTCATCGATCACGACGTCGACAGCGCGATCAACGGACTGGTCACGGGCCAGAACGTGCCGACATCGACCGCGATCGACGAGAACCTCGCGTACATGCAGATCGCATTCACCGCGATCGACGCGATCGAAGTCACGGACGGCAACCAGGAATTGCGGGACGAGAAGGCGCGGGCGCTGATGTTCGCCGGATTCGGCACGTCGGGCCCGGCGCTGACCGCGGGCGCGATGCTGATCTTCTTCAAGTTCATCACCATGTTCTTCATCGGGCTCGGCCCGATCTTCATCCTGTTGCTGTTCTTCCAGTCGACGAAGGACATGTTCCGACGATGGCTGCAATTCGGGGTGGCCACGATCTTCGCGAAGGCGGGCCTG
>Ga0207681_10002824_pt1 | contig 10993 bp, 10 predicted proteins | sample KBSS53metaG_FD_184324 | JGI IMG/M metagenome (GOLD analysis project Ga0207681, IMG submission 184324) | Switchgrass rhizosphere microbial communities from Kellogg Biological Station, Michigan, USA - KBS S5-3 metaG (SPAdes) (version 2) | ecosystem: Host-associated > Plants > Roots > Rhizosphere... | reverse complement strand
AACCGCGCCCGGCGAGCAACACCGAATCGATGAACCTGCCGGAAGTCGAGCGCGACATGGTGCGCAAGATGCTCGACAAGACCGACTGGAACGTCACCAAATCGGCGCGCCTGTTGGGCCTGAGCCGCGACATGCTGCGCTACCGCATCGAAAAACTCGGCCTCGCGCGGCCGGACAAGCGTCAGTGGTAAACGGCGGTGCTGCTTGGATTCGGCGGGCTCAGGCATTCGAGCACGCACGTCGGGTCCAGCACTTCGTCGTTGACGTAAATGCCGCGTTCGGCATCGTAGGTGCGGATGAATACCCGCACCGTCGCATCGGCTACGGTCGGCAACTGCGAGTCATGGAACACATGGCGATCCGGGATGACGATGAAATCCTGTGGCGGCGTGTCATCGAACGGCCGGGGCGGCTGGGCCGACAGCGACGGTGGAGCAGGGTGGGCAAAGGGCTGGTCCGCCCCGTAGTAGTTGAAGTTGCTGTCCAGCGCCTGCGCCTGGGTGGCGGCGAGCAGACAGGCGGACAACAGCAGTCGATTGAACATTCCCATGGCAGCACCTGTGGAAGCGGATTTCCCCAAGGCTATTAACTATAGCTGCCCATCGAAGCAGGCGTTGTTGCAGGCGTCGGCGGCTTACAAGTTCGCAACAACCTGTTGCGTGCGGCTGAACTAGACTCGGGCCGCTCAATTGTGAGCATCCCCCGGAGTGCGCCATGGAAGTGCCAAACAATAAAAACGCCGTCGAGAGCAATCGTCAGGCGTGGAATGATTCCGCCCGTCATCATCAGGACTCGCCCGATTGGCAGGCCTTGCTGACCGAGGTTACGCAGGCGGATTTTTCCTGCCTCGACGACACCCTGCGCGGTTTGCTCGAGCAGGTCGGTGTCGATGGCAAAGACGTCGTGCAACCGGGTTGCAACAACGGCCGCGAAAGCCTGTCACTGTTCGCCCTCGGCGCACGGAGCGTGGTCGGCATCGATCAGTCCAGCGCGTTTCTCGAACAGGCCCGCGAACTGAACAAGCGTTCGCCGCACAACGCCGAATTCATCGAAGCCGATATTCATCATTTGCCTGAATCGCTGCGCGGCCGTTTTGACGTTGCACTGATCACCATCGGCGTCCTCAACTGGATGCCCGACATCGGCGAATTCTTCCGCCACGTCGCCTCGACCCTCAAACCGGGCGGACAACTGGTGATCTACGAAACCCACCCGTTCCTGGAAATGGTCGACCCCGAGGCCGAAGACCCGTTTCGTCTTGCCAGCTCGTATTTCCGCGAAGAACCGTTCGTGCAGGAGGAGCCGATCGTCTACGTCGGCAAGGTCGAACAGCCGGCGGCGAAGTCTTACTGGTTCGCTCACACCCTGGGCGCGATCTTCACCGCCGCCCTCGAGGCCGGCCTGAACATCACGCACTTCAAGGAATACCCGCACTCGAACCGGGAAGAAGTGTATGACCAGTACCAGAACCGCGAGGCGCAGATGCCGATGTGTTTTACGTGGGTGGGGGTGAAGCGCTGAAGCGCGAATGGAGCATTACGAAGGCGGCCGAATGGCCGCCTTCGTTGTTTCAAGCCTGCGCAGCCGCCGTCACCACCGGCCGTCCCGGTTTGCGCAGTGGGTCCAGGCGTGAGCCTTCGTAGCGCGTTTCGCGGAAGAAGCGCCATTTGCCGAACAGGCAATAGACGTGGGTGACGCGACCCTGTTCGTGATAGCCCATGCGGATGTGCAGTTTCAGCGCCGGGATGTTGTGGGTTTCGCAGACGTCCACCACCTTGTTGCAACCCTGGGCGGCCATGGCTTCCCAGAGGGCGACCTGCACGTCCACCGACAGGCTGCTGCCGAAGTAGGCGCGAATCATTTCACCGCCGAACTCGAAGAACTCGCCGGGTTTGACCGGGAAGGTGCAGCCGTAATAGTGGCGGTCGTGGTAGTCACGAGTGCTGCCCCAGATAAATCCGACCGCATGGCCGTCGGCATCCAGGTACATGTGCCCGGTGTGGCCCTCGTTGGCCAGCTCGGCCATGGTCTGCACGCGGTCACCGAAGTGTTTGGCGAACGCGCCGGCATTCTGTGCGGTGATGTCGACCTTGCGCAGGCCGTCGTAGGGGCGCAGCTTGTGCGGCGGTACCGGGCTGACCAGGTCGCGCTCCATCCACAACAGCTCCCAATGGAAGAACACGTAGCGTTTCCACAACGTGCCGAAAGTACGGCCCAGGCCTTTTTGCTTGATACGTTCACGCAGCTTTTCAATGACGCTCATGATGCCCTCCGAGGCCGGAGCCCGGGTGTTGTGGATGACGCTGTTGTGGGTATAGATCAAGCCGGCAAATGCATGTCAAAGTGCCGGCTTTGAAAATATTGCAAGTTGTGTAACGGTTCAGATCGCCTCGGCACCCCGCAAAAAATCCTTGTTCAGATCGGCATAGGAAACCCGTGGAACCCCCGTCAGCCGCTGCTCTAGCAAGCGGCTCAGGGACTCTTCGGGTGGCAGATAGGCGTCGCCGAAATCCGCCCCGAGCTGGTTCGGATGGGCGACGATTTCCAGCACGCCGTCGGTCGGCGCGGGGGCGTTGCGCAGGTCCACCGGGGTGCAGACGTAATCGGCCGTGACCCCGGCCAATCCCTGCAATCGGCGGTTGAGCAACCCCTTGAACAGGCGTTTGGGCAGGCTGAGGTTTTGCCCCAGGTTGCGCGCCAGGCGCACCGGCACACCTTGATGGGCGGCGAAGCGCGCGACGATCTCGCCGATCGGCCAGATGTTGTGCACGTGCTGATGCGAATCGAGGTGGCTGGGACGCACGCCGTGATCGACGCAGCGCTGCCACTGCGCCTGCAATTCTTGCTGCACCGCCTCGCGGTCTTCGCGGCTCAGCCACAGGCTGTGGCGAGGCAGGTTGAGGTCGAACACGCCGTGGCTGTCGCAGAAGGTGCGGCGCTCGACAATGGCCCGGCTCAAGGGACGGCCGTAGGTCAGGTTGAAATGCAGGCCGATCCGGCCCTCCAGCAGCGGCAGCCGGGCCATGGCGCAGGCCGCTTCGAACGCCGGCATGTTGGCCATGGCGGTGGCGGAACTGATGACCCCGGCCTGGAACGCACCGAGGATCACCGCGTTTTCGTTCGGGCTCAGGCCGAAATCGTCAGCGTTGACTATGACTTGGCGAGGCATGTTCGCCCTCCTTGGTGGGGTTGATCACAGGTGTCGCAATGACCGCCGCTTTGGCCGCCGCACGCTTCGCCCGCCATTGTTGCAACGCAGGTTTGAGCCGGTGCCAGGCGCGCAGCCCCAGCCCCAGCAACAGACCGCTCGGGCGCCACGAGTAGAAGCTCCAGCGCCAGTGCTCCAGTTGTCCGGTCATGCGTTCGTGCAGTTGATGGCTGGAGTTTTCCAGGCTGACCCGCGAGGCATCGATCCAGCGCCAGTTGTCGTCCAGCCCCCAGCGAATCCATTCCTCCAGCAACACCCGGCCGCTGCCCAGATCGGCGTATTGCGGCAGGAAGGCGAGGTTGTAATCGTAGAGCCGGCCTTGTTCGAACAGACCGAGCCGATAGCTGATGCAACGTCCGTCCAGTTCCAGCATCACCACGCGCACCCGATCCGAAGCGGCGAGGGCGGTGAAGGCGTTTTCCATGTAGCGGCGGTTGCGGTCGCTGGCAAAGATTCCGACGCCTTCGTCACCTTTCCAACTGACCGCTTCGACTTCGCTGATGGCCTGCAACAACGGGCCCATGCTGGTCGCGTCGGGCGTGATCCGTCGGACTTCGGCGCCGCACGCGGCAATCCGCTTGCGCGCCCGGCGCAGTTTGTAGCGCGGATCGCCCGAGACTTCCTGGCGGTCGGCGTCGCTGATCAGGTGCACCGGCACCCGGCAGCTCAAGCGACGTTCGCCGGTGGAGCTGTGGGCCATCCATTCGGTGAGCACGCTTTCGGCGCCGACCGGCTCGGTGATTTCATTGAGTTGCAGCAGGGCGTGGGGCACGCGCTGGCGAATCAGTCGCAGGGCCTGGCGCATGTCTTCGGTGTCCAGCCGTGATAACAACGCAAGGCGATCGGCCAGTGGATAACCCAGATGATGCACCACCCGAAACGGCACGCCGAACAACCGCTCACGGCTCGCCACCAGCGGCAGGCACAGGCGCAACTCGTCCGCTTCCCAACCCAGCAATACGTGCAGGCGCTCGTGCGTGTCGAGCGCCTGCTCTGCCGCACACAGCCAGTCGAGGCTGTTGAACGGCGTGTGGTCCGTCACCCGCAGGCGCAGCGCTTCATAGGCCGCCGCCGGGAAGTCGGGTGCGCACAACGAAGTGCGCCATTCGAATCGCGCCATAGATTCAGGTCACCGTTGCTGTGACAGGTGGACGGGAAGGTTTGCGCAGTGCCTCCAGGCGCGAGCCGCTGTAGCGGGTTTCGCGGTAGAAGCGCCAGCGGCCGAACAGTTTGTAGATGTTCATGATCCGGCCCTGTTCGGTATAGCCCATGCGCAGGTGCAGCTTGAGCGCCGGGATGTTGTGGAATTCGCAGACGTCGACCACCTTGTCGCAGCCCTGGGCGGCCATGGCTTTCCACAGTTCCAGTTGCAGGTCCACCGACAGTTCGGTGCCCCAGTACGAGCGGGTCAGCTCGCCGCCGAATTCGAAGAACTCGCCGGGTTTCACCGGGAACAGGCAGCCGTAGTAGTGCCGGTCGAAATAGTCTTGAGCGGTGCCCCAGATGAAGGCCACCGCATGGCCCTGATCGTCCAGGTGCATGTGCCCGGTGTGATGTTCCCGGGCCAGTTCGGCCATGGTGCCGACCCGGTCACCGAAGTGGCGGGCGAAGGCGCTGACGTTGTCCGGGGTGATCTTCACCACCCGCAGGGGCGGGTAGGGTTTGAGGCTGTGGGGCGGCACCGGACTGACCAGGTCGCGCTCCATCCACAGCAGTTCCTGATGAGAAAAGACGTAGTGCTTCCACACCTTGGCCAAGGTGGCCCGCAGGCCTTTGTGTTTGATGTGATCGCGGATTTTTTGCAGAACATTCATGGTCGTGGCTCCTGATGACGAGTCATCGCGCGGCACAGGCCAGCGCGGCCGGACATCAACGGGGCGGTCATGAGGCGCTCCAGCTCAGGGCAAACAGGGTCTGTCCCGGCAGTTCGAAGCGCACGCGGCCGTCCTGGCAGCGAAATGGTGCGTCGCGGCTGCGGTTGTCGGCGCCGAAGTAGCGCAGCGCGCCGTTGTTCAACGGGCATTTGGCGCCCGCCAGGTCGACACGCTGCAAACGCGTGCCCTTGTTCACACCAAGCAAGCCGCGCTGATCATCGCCGGCCATCGCCAGCACATCGACTTCGAACGCATCGTTCTCCAGCCACAGCACGTTGTGCAGCCAGTGCTGCTGAATGAACTGCTGGGCCAGGCCCACCGGTTTCAACTCGAAGCGGTCATCGCCCAGCACCCGCAACATGCCTTTGGGGTATTGCGGCTCATCGGCGGCCTGGAACCAGTTGAGCATGGTCAGCAAACCGTCCTGGGAGGCGTTGATCACCACCGAGGCCCACCACAGCGAGGTGAAATGGGTTTCCTGATCGTAGGGGCTCAGGCTCGAGCCGCTGGACAGGTTGGTCTGATCCAGCAGCAAGGCCTTGCGCGGCTGGCCCTTGGCATCGAGGCCAACCAGATCCGCCGCGCGGCGCACGCTGTCGCGGTACACGCGGGTGGCGAGCAGGTCGCGAATCATCCATTCGTGCCAGGCCAGCGCATCGACCTGATCGGCGGATTCACCGAGCAGGCGCCGGGCCCAGTCGATGCCACGCTTGTTCGCCGCGTTATCGGCGAACGGTCCGTTGATCAGCCGTGAACTGGCCGGCATCGCGATGCGCACGCCGGCCCTGGCATTGGCCGGATCGCTGCGCACCCGCCGGGCCATGCTGGTGAAGATCGAACGGTATTGCTCGTAGCTCGAATAATTCAGGTTGGGCTCGTCGGCGAACCCGATGTAGTGCGTGCCTTTGCCGCCCAGCGCACGGGTGCCGGCGAGCCACGCGTCGAGGCCGCTGTTGCTTTGCACGTCGGCGCGCAGATCGGCCTGACGCTGACTGCCGGCAAGCAAGGTGATGTCCTGATGAATGCCGAACCGGTCCTGATAGACCTGACGAAACGCATCTTCGAAGTGCGGATTTTTTGCCGTCACGTCGACGAACGTGTAGTAACTGGCGGCCGTCGGTTTCAGTGCATCGAGCACCGGATGACTGGCGGGCGGCGGCATCACGTAGGGCAGGGCGATGCCCAGGTCCGGGGTGCGGCCGAGGACTTTGTCGTGCAGGGTCAGGCGCGTCTGGCCGTCGTCTTCACGCAACGGTTTGAGCTGTTGCGGGGTCTGCGCGAACAGATTGGCCGTGCCGTCGAGCCAGAATGCCGCTTTGCCGCTGCCTTGCAGACGCAGGCGCCAGATCTGCTCGCGCTGACTGACGGGCAGCGCGAGCTGATCGAACTGCCAATAGGCGCGATAGGGTTTGAGCGACAGTGTCAGGGGCTGCCCGTCGCCGACCCGCTGCGCTTGCAGGGCGCTGACCCCGCCGTGAAACTTGCCCGCCAATATCGCGTGCTCACCGGCGGCGACCTTGAAATACAGTTCATCGCCATTACGGGTTTCTGCACTGAAATGCACCTTGGCCGGGGCAAACAGCGCCACGGTGGTTTCGTCGTGTTCGACCCGGTAACTGCGGAAGCTGTAGCCGGGGATCTCCAGCTGATAACTCGCGGCGCCCGGCGCCAACGGCCAGCTCTGGCTGCCACGGGTTTCACTGGCCTTGATGAAGCGCTCGCCCTGCAATTGGCCCCGGCCGTCGAGCAGGTAAATGTGCTCTTCGTTGGCCTCCGCCTGCCACGCCGGCGCCCAGCGCACGGTCACCGTGTCGGGGCGATCCGCTTGCAGGTACAGACTGCCGTCGCGAATGTCGCCCCAACGCATAGACGCCGCGAAGGCGTCCAGCGACAGGCCGAGACCGAGCAGCAGGGCCAGGCCTTTCATGCCGATTTCCGTTGTAAGAAGCGACGCTGCAACATCAGCCACATCGGCGTGAGGTCGCTGGGCAGAATGATCAGGGTTTGCCAAAACGCCACGCCGCTCAGCCGGCAGTACAACACCAGCATCGCCACGGTCACCGCCAGATAGGCAATCGACGAAGCCGCCGCCGCGCCGACGATGCCGTAGGCCGGAATCAGCAGCAGATTCAGCGCAAGGTTGAGCAGCGCGCCAAGCCCCATCATCAGCGACACCGTGCCGGGGCGGTTCTTGCCGATCAGGTCCAGGCGCAGGATGCTCGCGTAGCACAGGCCCAGCAGCCCCGGCAGTAACGCCAGCAGCGCCGGATACGCCGGCTGGTAGGCGACGCCGAACAGGGTGACGATCAGCCATTCGCCGATCACGGCCATGGTCAGGCAGGCGCCGAGCATCACCGTGGCGGTCAGGCGCAGGGCCAGCGGGGTGACCTTGTCCATGCCTTCGTCCTGTTGCAGCAGGCGTTTCATCAGCGGCGTGGTCACCGCTTCCGGGACGATCAGCAGCAGTTCGGCGGCGGCGCTGGCCATCGCGTAATGCCCGAGGGCGGTGCTGCCGAGCAGGGCGCCGATGAACAGGTAATCGGAACGCAGGATCACTTGCTGGAACAGCAGATCCGGGTGGCTGCGGGCACTGAAACGCAGCAGTTCGTTCTGGCTGGCGCGATCCCATTGCAGTTGCAACGGCTGCGCGCGTTTGAGCCACAGCCAGCCGACCAGCACTACGAGGCTGATGCCGGCCAGCCAACTGATCAGCGCGGCTTCGAGGGCCGCTTCTTTCCACATCCAGAACAGCGCGAGAAACAGCAACAGCGGCGCCAAGGATTCCACCAGTCGCAAGGCATTGAACGCGACCACACCGCCGGACGCATTGTGCAAGGTCAGCAGACCGCTTTTGAGCACGGTCAACGGCACCGCCAGCAGCAACAGCCACGCCAGCAGACCGAGTTGCAGGGTCACGTCCAGTTCACTGCCGAACTCGCGTACCAGCGCCACCACCAGCAAGGTCAACAGACCCGCGAGCAAGCAGCCGAACACCAACACCTGCGCGAGCAACACACCCATCGGCCGCTGCTTGGCCGCCTGATAACCCACGGCGGAATTCAACCCGCCGCTGGTGGCGGCGCTGATCAGATCGGGCAGGGTGCTGAGCAGGGCGAACAGGCCCCGTTCGCTGGGGCCGAGAATCCGCGCCAGCAGCACATTCCTCAGCAGGCGCAGGGCGATCATCGCCAGTTTGGTGCCCATGCTCAGCGCCAGATGCTTGAGGTAACTGCTTCGACTCATGGTCGCGCCCCGCGATAGATCCGCCACGACAGCAGTTGCGGATTGCGCGCGGTGCGCTGGCTGACGCCGAAGCGTGGCAGGTTCAGCGGATCACCGGTGCCGCGATAGAGGCCGCTGCCGGTACCGAGGGCGAACGGGTAATCGTGATGGGCGATCTGTTCGCGGACCCGCTCATCGTTGTCGCCGTTGGGGTAGCAATACACCGGCAGCGGCCGGTTGCAGCCATTGAGCAGGGCATCGCGGCTGCGGCTGATTTCTTCGCCCAGGCGCACATCGTCAAGGCCGGTGAGGATCGCGTGACTGGCGCCGTGGGGGCCGAAACGCACCAGCCCCGACGCTTCCATTGCCCGCACCTGATGCCAGTCCAGCGCTTGTGGCAACGACTCCTGCGGACACTCGTCGGTCAGGCGTTCGAGTCTCTTCGGATCGAGCGCCTTGAGGCTTTGCAGATAATGCAACAGGGTCAGACTGCGGCGATCCACATCAATGTCGTCCAGCAGCACTGGCAACGGCTGGCCGGCGGCACGCAGGCATTCGATCAGGTGCGTGCGGGCTTTTTCACCATGACTGCCCCACAGGGTTTCGCCGATGCTTTCCCACCAGAAGCGCTGGCGGCTGCCGATGAAATCGGTGGAGAGAAAAATGCTCGCCGGCACCTGATGTTTCTGCAGCAGCGGGAAGGCGTTGGCGGCGTTGTCGCGCCAGCCGTCGTCGAAGGTCAATGCCACTTGCGGACGCTCGGTGCGCAAGGCATTGGGTTGCAGGATCTCCATCAGCGGCACGCAATCGAAATGCTTGCGCAACCACACCAGCAAGTGTTCGAAGGCCTTGGGCCCGACGCACAGTTCGTTGCGGTGCGGCAGGTCGGCGGCGCGGTCGTTGGACAGCACCCGGTGGAGCATCAGGATCACGCCGGCGCCGTGCAGCTGGTTGCGCCCCACGGACGAGTTGAGATAGAGCCAGCCGCTGGTGCGTTTAATCAGTTGCTTGATCGCCATGGCTCGATCCCTCTCAACGGTTTTGGTCAGGGTTCCACTGGGCATAACGCTGGCCGCGCAGGAACTGCCACAGGCCGATGCTCATGCCCGCCAGTGTCACCAGCAGGAATGCCGCAAGGCGGAACGGCTTGGGCAAGCGGTGTTGCGAATCCAGCAGGCCGGCAATCGCGATGGCATAGCCGACCACTTGCGCGATCAGGCTCAGGCGATAGAAACCGTGCTCTTGCCACAGCCAGAAATTGCTCAGCAGCAGCGGCAGCAACAGGATCGGCGCCAGGCGCCGGATCAACTTGTGGCTGATCAACGCAATCGAATACAGCCCATGCTTGAACGGATTGAGCAGCTCGCTGCGTTGCGCCAGGCTTTGCAGGCCGCCGACGGTGACCCGCTGGCGCCGGCGGAATTGCTTGTCGGCTTCGTCCACGCCGTGGTCGATCACTTGCGCTTCGGGCACGTAGACGATGCGTTTGAATTTCACCGGTGCGCAGGTGCTGATGAAGAAGTCGTCGTTGACCTCGGCCGGCACGTTCTCGAACAGTTCGCGGCGCAGGGCGAGCAGGGCGCCGTCGGCGGAGACCATGCAGCCGGTACGGTTCTCGACCCGGCGCAACCAGCCCTCGTAGTGCCGATAAAGGCTGTCGCCGATGCTCAGTCCGCCGCCGGTAACCGGGATCACCATGTGCCCGGCGCAGGCGCCGACCTGCGGATCGCTCAGGGGCGCCAGCAGGTAGCCGAGGGTTTCCCGCGACCATTGGTTGTCAGCGTCGGTAAACACCAGAATGTCGCCCGTAGCCAGGGCCGCGCCGGCATTCAGCGTGGCGGCCTTGCCCTGGCGGGGCAGGTCGAGCACGGTGATTCGCGGGTCGACGACCTTGTGTGCACAAGCCACGGTGTCGTCAGTGGAACCGTCGCTGGCCAGGATGATTTGCAGGGTCGCCGGCTGATAATCCTGGGACAGCAGCGAGCGCAGCTTGTGTTCGATGTGCCGCGCTTCGTTGTGGGCGGCGATCACGATGCTGATGTTCAGCGGCGGTGCCGGGCTGTGGCGCCACGCCGGAAACAGCGGCGCGAGCAGCGTCAGCAGCAGCGGGTAGCCGACATAGGCGTAGGCCGGCAGCAGCAGGCACATCCAGAAAATGAATTCAGCCACGGGCAGGCCTCCTGGCGTTCCAATGACACAGACTGAGAATGAACGCGGCGCCCGCCAGGTGCAGGCGCAGCCAGTGCAGGCCCCACAGTTGCAGGGTCAGGCAGACGTTGTGGTGCTTGGCGCTCTGGCGCACGCTGAGCACCAGCCCCGGCACCAGCGTCAGCATCACCATGATCGCGGCGTGATGGGGAAAGCCGTCGAGCAGCGCGGAGATCGCCAGGAAATCGAGAATCCAGACCAGGATCGACAGCATCGGAAACCGCAACAGGCGCAGGCTGAAACCATGGCTGCGCAGCAGTTGCAGGTGACTGCCCTGGCGCCACAGTTCCTTGCCCATCCACTCGCGCCAGTTCATTTCGTAACCCCAGTGCAGCGCGACGTTCTCATTGATCGACAGCAGTCGGGCGCCGTGCTCGCGCAGGCGCAGGGTGAATTCCTTGTCTTCGCCGGTGCGCAGGGATTCGTTGAAACCGCCGACCTTGTCGAACCAGCGCCGGCGCATCAACAGGTTGGCGGTTTC
>Ga0207681_10002820_pt1 | contig 11001 bp, 9 predicted proteins | sample KBSS53metaG_FD_184324 | JGI IMG/M metagenome (GOLD analysis project Ga0207681, IMG submission 184324) | Switchgrass rhizosphere microbial communities from Kellogg Biological Station, Michigan, USA - KBS S5-3 metaG (SPAdes) (version 2) | ecosystem: Host-associated > Plants > Roots > Rhizosphere >... | reverse complement strand
TTCGGCAAGTACGTCGAGTACGACTTCACCGCCGAGCTGGAGGAGAAGCTCGACCTGGTCTCGGCCGGCGAGCTCGACTGGAAGGTGCTGCTGCGCGACTTCTGGCGCGACTTCCATGCCAAGACCGAGGAGATCGGCGGCCTGCGCACCCGCGAGGTGCTGGACGCCCTGGACGGCGCGCTGGCGCCCTTCCTGTACCCCGACAAGGCGGACGGCTCAGACGTCCGCGCCTGCCCCGCCTGCGGAAACGGCCGGTTGTCGCTGAAAACCAGCCGCTACGGCCCCTTCGTGGGCTGCTCCAACTATCCGGAATGCCGCTACACCCGTCGCATCGGCGAGCCCGCCGAGGGCGAGGCCGGGGGCGAGAACGGCGACCGCGAGCTGGGGACCGATCCCGCGACGGGCGAAATTGTCTGGCTGAAGGCCGGCCGCTTCGGGCCGTATGTCCAGCTCGGCGCGGGCGACAAGCCCAAGCGCGCCAGCCTGCCCAAGGGCTGGAGCCCGGCCGCCATGGACCTGGAGAAGGCCCTGAGGCTGCTGCGCCTGCCGCGCGAGGTGGGGGCGCATCCCGAGGACGGCCAGCCGATCCTGGCCGGGATCGGCCGCTACGGCCCCTTCGTCCAGCACGCCGGGACCTACGCCAACCTGCCCTCGGTGGACGAGGTGTTCGAGGTCGGCATCAACCGCGCGGTCTCTCTGCTGGCCGAGAAGCGGGCGGGCGCCAACGGTCGTCGCGGCGAAGCCCAGGCGCTGAAGGAACTCGGCGCGCACCCGGCCGACGGCGCGCCCGTGCGCGTGCTCTCCGGCCGCTATGGCCCCTACATCAAGCACGGCGCGACCAACGCCAACGTTCCCCGCGGGACGGACCCCCAGGCCGTGACCCTGGAGCAGGCCGTGGCCCTCCTGGCCGAGCGCGTCGCCAAGGGCGGCGGGAAGGCGAAGAAGCCGCAGCGCGCCGCCAAGGCGAAGGCCGAGCCCAAGGCCGCTAAGGCGAAGGCCGCGCCCAAGGCCGCCAAGGCGAAGGCCGCGCCCAAGAAGGCCGCCGCCAAGGTCTGAACGCTAATCCGCCGGGAAATGCGGCGTCCAGGGCGTCAGCGGGCGGCCGGGCGTGGGCATATTTTCCCAACAGACGACCCGTCCGGGCATCTCGACGGCGAACAGGGTTCGGTTGTCAGCGCCGCCGAAACAGCAGTTGGTGGGAATCTGATCGCCGCCGGGCGTCTCGAGCACCTCGACGATCCGGCCGTCAGGATCGACGACGCGGACGCATTGGCCCACCGTTCCGGCGACGTAGAAGCGGCCTTCCATGTCGACGCAGAAGCCGTCGCCGCCGCCGATGCCCAGGTTTTCCACGATCCACTCGCGGGACCCGTCCGGGAACACCCGTTGCAGCCCGTGAGCCTCGACCACCACCACATGGCCGTCCCGGTCCAGGCCGATGCCGTTGCAGTAGACGAAATCCTTGGCGTAGACCTCCAACGCCCCGTCGGGACGCAGCGCCATGACCCGGCCGGCGGGAGGGTCGGGCCAGATCACATGCACCTGGCCGTCGCGCCACTCGACTTTCATGGGCGGGGGATCGGTGAAGTAGACCGTGTTGTCCGAGGCGACGACCAGATCGTTAGGGGCCGAGAAGCCTCCCTTGGCGACATAGCGGACTGCGCCATCGGGGGCGACGTACTGCAGGCCGGGCTCCACGGGCCGACAGGGCGGCGGATCGGGGAAGATGCCCAGGGATGCGAAATCGATCCCTCCGTTCTGGGTGACGAGGAAACCGCCCCCATGAGCGGGCGTCGCGCCGTTCGCTCCGCCCCGGGTGTCGGCGATGCGAACCGCACGGCCGCCTCCGGCCACACCCGATATAGCTCGCCCGCGACGTTGCACACCACCAGGGTCCCGTCCTCGCACCAGACCGGCCCCTCGCCGAAGGGCGTCGCGCCCACGATCCTCGCCTTCATCCTGGCCTCCCCGTCGCGTCGCTGAATGCGCGACCGTCCCGCCACCTTGCGCGAGGCGCCGCAGGAAATCGACCATGATGAGAGTCAAGCTCCGGCGAACCACCCCGCGAGACTCGGCGTTCGGTGCTAAGCACCGGTCATGGCCAAACCCCGCTCGCCGAAGCCGTCCCGCCCGCCCCAAGGCCTGCCTGACCGGGAGGCCTTGCTGGCTTACGTGCGGGAGACGGGCGAGACCGACAAGGCCGAGATCGCGCGCCACTTCGGCTTGAAGGGCGGCGAACGCCGCGCGTTACGCGAGATGCTGAAGGCGCTGGAAAACGACGGCGCCCTCGCCCGCCGCGGCCGTCGCGGCTTCGCCGAAATGGGCGCCTTGCCGGAAGTCGGGGTCGCCGACGCCGTGGAGCGGGACCCCGACGGCGACCTGCTGGTGCGGCTGACCAAGGCGGAGGACGCCCCGCTTGTCCCGCTGGCCCCGACGCGCGGGGAATCGGGCGCGGCGCCCGGCCTGGGCGACCGCCTGCTTGTGCGCTTCGTGCGGCTAGAGAGCGGCGAGTTCGAGGCCCGGCTGATCAAGCGCCTGGGCCAGAGCGCGCACCGGGTGCTGGGCGTGGTGCGCAAGGCGCGGCGCGAAACCCGCGTGGAGCCCGTCGACCGCCGCTCCAAGGACAGCCTGGTGATCCCCGACTTCGCCGCCGCCGACCTGCGGGACGGCGACCTCGTGGTGGCCCAGGTCGGCCCCGCGGAGCGCCGCTTCGGGCCGCACCGCGGCAAGGTGCTGGAGATTGTCGGCCGCGAGGACGAGCCGCGCGCCGCCTCGCTGATCGCCATCCACGCCCACGGCATCCCCACCGGCTTCAGCGAGGCCGCCGAGGCGGAGGCCGAGGCCGCGGAGGCCCCCATCCTCGCCGGCCGCGAAGACCTGCGCGACCTGCCGCTGATCACCATCGACCCTGCGGACGCGCGCGACCACGACGACGCGGTCTACGCCCAGGCCGACACCGAGGAGAACAACCCCGGCGGCTGGGTGGTCTGGGTGGCCATCGCCGATGTCGCGGCCTATGTGCGCTCCGGCTCGGCGCTGGACCTCGAGGCGCGCGAAAAGGGCAACAGCGTCTATTTCCCCGACCGGGTCGAGCCGATGCTGCCGGAGCGGCTGTCCAACGGGCTCTGCTCGCTGCGCGAGGGCGAGAACCGTGCCTGCCTGGCGGTGCGGATGGTGTTCGGCGCCGATGGCCGCAAGCGCTCGCACCGCTTCGTCCGGGGCCTGATGCGCTCGGCGGCGAAGCTTTCCTACGAACAGGCCCAGGCGGCCGTGGACGGCGCGCCCGACGACAAGACCGGTCCCCTGTTGGAGCCGATCCTCAAGCCGCTGTGGGGCGCCTTCCTGACGCTGCGGAAAGGCCGCGACGCCCGCTCGCCGGTGGAGATCGCCTCCACCGAGCGCAAGGTCGCCATCGACGAGATGGGGCGCATCGCCAGCATCACGCCCCGTTCCTCCCTCGACGCCCACAAGCTGATCGAGGAGATGATGATCCAGGCCAACGTGTGCGCGGCCGAGACCCTGGAGGCCAAGCGCTCGCCGCTGATCTACCGGGTGCATGACGCCCCATCGCCGGAGAAGCTGCAGGCGCTGGCCGACTTCCTGGACACCCTGGGCATCCGCTGGGCCCGGGGTGAACGGGTTTCCACCGAGCGCTTCAACCGGCTGCTGGAGCAGGCGGCCGAGACCCCGCACATCGACATCGTCAACGAGGTGGTGCTGCGCACCCAGATGCAGGCGATCTACTCGGACGAGAACATCGGTCACTTCGGGCTGAACCTCGCCCGCTACGCCCACTTCACCTCGCCCATCCGCCGCTACGCCGACCTGATCGTCCACCGCGCCCTGATCCGCGCGCTGGGCCTGGGCGGCGACGGCCTGACCGACCAGGACCTGGCCCAGATCAAGTCCACCGCCGAGAAGGTGACCTTCGCCGAGCGCCGCGCCATGGCCGCCGAGCGCGACGCCATGGACCGCTACATCGCCGCCTTCCTGGCCGACCAGGTCGGGGCCGAGTTCGAGGGCAAGATCACCGGAGTCACGCGGTTCGGCCTGTTCGTGCGGCTGCTCGCCACCGGAGCCGACGGCCTGGTCCCGGTCTCCACGCTGGGCGGGGAGTATTTCGTCCACGACGACATCGGCCACGCCCTGGTGGGCGATCGGAGCGGCGCGCGTTGGCCGCTGGGCATGGCCGTGCAGGTGCGGCTGAGGGAGGCGACGCCGGTCACCGGGGGCCTGGTGTTCGAGATGCTGAGCGACCCCGCCCCGCCGGACCGTTCCGCGCCCAGGCCCAGGCTCGGCATGCGCGCCCGCGGCGACCGCCGTCCCGACAAGCCCGGCCGCCCGGCCGGCATCCGCAACAGCCGCAAGCGGAAGATGGGCGACAAGCGCCGCGGCCGCTGAGGTTCTCTTCCGTTCGCCGTGACGGGCGCCTATGACCGTGGCCATGGTCGATGAACCCATGCAGGGCTGGAAGGTCGAGGGGCCGCCGCGCGTCCCCGGCAAACGGGCTGTCCGCCCCAGGCCCTCGGCCACCCTGCTGATCGTGCGCCGCGACGGTCCAAGGCCGCGCCTGCTGATGGGCCGCCGGCACGGCGGCCACAGCTTCATGCCCGGCCGCTGGGTGTTTCCCGGCGGACGGCTCGATCGCGCCGACCGCCGCGCTCCTGTGGCCGCGGACCTTCCGCCCCAGACCCAGGCGCTGTTCGACGCCCACCTGCCGGCCGGCCTTGGGCGAGCGCTGGCCCTGGCCGCCGTCCGCGAGACCTGGGAAGAAGCGGGGCTGCTGCTGGCGCGGCCGGCTCCGGCTCGGCCGGGCGCCGGGCCGTGGCGCGGCTTCCTGGCGATGGGCGCCCTGCCGGACCTCTCGGGCATTGACGTGGTCGGCCGCGCCATCACGCCGCCCATGGTGGCCAAGCGCTTCGACGCCTGGGCGCTGACCGTGGGGGCCGAGAGCCTGTTGACGCTGGAGCGCGCGCCCGACTGCGGCGAACTGGAAGAGATCGCGTGGGTGGACTTCGACGAGGCGCTGGCGCTTTCGCTCGCGCCGATCACGCGGGTGTTCGTCACCGAGGCCCAGGCGCGGATGAAGCATCCCGGGAGACCCAGGCCCTTCGTGCGCCACCGCGCCGGCTACATGCGTATCGGAACGCTCTGAGCCGCCGCCATTGACTTCACCGGGCGGATTCGTATTTTCCGCCGCTCTTTCCAACGCCTGCCGACGGCGCGACCGTCCGGCCCCGCAAAGGACCCGCCATGGCGAAGCCCGCCTCCATCAAGATCCGCCTGAACTCCTCGGCGGACACCGGCTACTTCTACGTGACCAAGAAGAACGCCCGCACCAAGACCGACAAGATGGTGCTGAAGAAGTACGATCCGGTCGTGCGCAAGCACGTCGAATTCCGCGAAGGCAAGATTAAGTAATCAGTTCAAGCCTCGGAACGGACAGAAAAAAACGCCCGGGCATCCCCGGGCGTTTTTTCATTCCTGCTTGAAGGCGTTGGCGAACGCGGACAGCCCGCGCTTTAACCCGCCGTTCTCACAGCCCGTCAGGCCGGCTCCTTGGCCCGCTCCTCGCGGCGCTGCATGGCGTTGATCGGAACCGTCTTGGTGTCCCTGCCGGAGCGCAGCACCGTGCCGGGGAGCGCGCCGGTGTGCTCCCCGTTGCGCACGATCTGCACGCCGTTCACGAACACATGCGGGATGCCTTCGGCGTCGGCGTAGATGCGGGAGGCGCCGCCCGGCACGTCCGGGCGCATGTAGGTCGCGCCTCGGCCCACCTTGGTCTCGTCCAGGATCACCAGGTCGGCCTTGTAACCCGGTGCGATCGTTCCCCGGTCGACCATGCCGAAGTAGCGGGCGGGCCTGGCCGTTATCAGGTGCACGACCTCTTCGAGCTGGATCACCTTATGCTGGCGAACCCCGCGCTGCAGGGCGTCCGTCGAGAAGGCGAAGGTGTCGATCATGTCGAGGTGGGCCCCGGCGTCCGACCCGCCGATCAGGGTGCGGTCGTCGCGCCAGAGATCGGCGCGGAGATCGTAGGCCTCACGCGTATTGCCCCCCAAGCCAGGGGCGAAGGTGGTCGTCAGCCCGTCGGCGAGGGCGATGTCCAGCATGGCGTCGATCGCCGTGCATCCGCGCTCCTTGGCCACGTCTCCGACAGTCCGTCCCGCAAGGCTGGCGTCTGCCTCGCTCTCGATAATTACGTAATCCCACAACCGGGCCAGGCGGTAGGCGGAGCTCTCGTGCGGCACTAGGGCCGCGTCGGCCGCCAGGCGGGCGCGCACCTCGGGATCCTTGAACTGCACGATCCGCTCGGCCACCGGCGTCTGGAAGATGGTCCGCCACAGGCCCGGAAGGCTGTCGAAGACGACCCCGTTGTGCAGGTTCAGATAGACCAGGGGCGGGATCGGCACCGTCAGCGCCAGAACCTCGCCGCCGCGCGCACGGGCGAGGTCGGTGATGTGCAGCATCCGGTCCGCCCTCGCCCTGGCGTCTTCGCGGTCGTCACTTATCACCGCGAGCAGATTCCAGTTCACCGGCCGACCGCCGGCGATGGAGAAGTCGGCCAACAGCTCGACAACTTCCGGTGGGAACTCGAGGTCGGGCAGCAACTCGAGACCCGTACCTTCGTGGTTGCGCACCTCGGCGGCCAGCGCGAGCAGCTCGGAGTAGTCCGCCCAGCGCGACGGCACGGGCTTGCCCTCCGCGTCGTTGTGGGTCGGCGAAATCGTGGTGGAGAAGCCAAGCGCCCCTTCCGACAAGGAGGCGTTCAGCAACTGCTTCATCTTGGCCAGTTCCTCCGACGTCGACCGCCGGCCGACCGCCCGCTCGCCCATCGCCAGGCGCCGGATCGCGGAGTGGCCGCAGAAGAAGCCGATGTTGATCCCGACCTTGCCTTCCAGCTGGGCAAGATAATCGCCGAAAGAGGACCACGTGCCCCAAGGCACCGCCCTCTCCAGCGTTTCCAGCGGCATCCCCTCGACGCGGGCCAGCATCGGCTTGATGTAGGCGGCGGCCTCGGGGCTCGTCGGTGCGATGCTGAACCCGCAGAAGCCGCCAACCGCCGTCGTCACGCCGTGGAAGCAGGACGGACTGAGCTTCGGATCCCAGAACACCTGGGCGTCGTAGTGGGTATGGCAATCGATGAAGCCCGGCGTGACGATCAGGCCGGTGGCGTCGACCACCTCTTTCGCGTCTTCGGCGACTTCGCCGATGGCGACGATCTTGCCATCCTTGACGCCCACGTCGCCACGGAACCGCGGACGCCCGGTTCCGTCGACGATCGAACCGTTGATGATTTTTAGATCAAGCATTTCCGCCACCTAACTGGATTTTCGCGGCGCCCCCGCGTTCCCGTCCGTGGGCGTCGATGAAATTTATGAGGACGGCATCCTACCCCGCCGCCTTCCTGGGACGCAAGCCGAGGCTGGCTCAAGCGTCAGGCGCTAACGCGGGCTGAGGCGGATTGGACGGCGGGGGCGCCGGAGCTACGCCGCCTTGGCGATGACCCGATTGCGCCCGGCCGCCTTGGCTTCGTACATCGCCCGGTCGGCGCGTTTCAGCAGGCCGTCCGGCTTGGTCTCGCCGGCCAGGGTGGAGGCCACCCCGATCGAGATGGTCACGTCGAGCGGCTCGCCGGAGGCGACGTTGCGGAAGGGCTCGCCAGCCACTTGCCGGCGCAGGCGCTCCGCGATCCGCTGGGCGTCCTCCAGCCGGGTCTCCGGCATCACCACCAGGAACTCCTCGCCCCCCTGACGAACCGGGAGGTCGATGGACCGAACGTTGGACGCCAGGCGAACGGCGAACTCCTGCAGCACCGCGTCGCCGATGTCGTGGCCGAAGCTGTCGTTGATCTTCTTGAAGTGGTCGATGTCGATGGCCAGTACGGAAACCGGCTCGCCGCCCTGTCCGGCGCGCTCCACCAGCGCCTTGAGCTGGCCGGACATGTAACGGCGGTTGTGCAGGCCGGTGAGCTGGTCGGTCACCGCGGCCTCAAGCGACAGGTCCAGGCTGGCCCGCAGGTAGTCGGCGTAGCGCTTGCGGCGGATCTGCGTCCGCGCGCGGGCCGCAAGCTCGCCCGGATCGACTGGGCGGCCGAGGACGTCGTTCACCCCGATGTCCAGCGCCTTCATCAGCCGGGGCCTGTCGTCGAAGTCGATGATCGCCAGGATCGGCAGGTTGCGCGTCTGCTCCTCCAGGCGAACCTGGGCGGCGACCCGAAGGCCGTCGAAATCGCGCGCCGCGGCGTTGACGATCATCAGGTCCGCGGGGCCGCGGGCCGCGATCAGCGCCTTCTCGGGGTGCGGCTCGACCACCGGCCGGTGCTCCACCGCCAGTTCGGCGGCCAGGCGCTCGGCCTGGCGGGCGTTGTCGTCGACGATCAGGATGCGCCCGCCCGAGCCGCCAAGGCGCGAGGCCGCGTTGGCGATCACGCCCATCCGCCGGCCCGAGGCCTCATGCTCGCGCAGTTCGTCGACGACCGCCTTCAGCCGCGTCAGGCTGCGCACCCGGGCCAGCAGCATCAGGTCGTCGATAGGCTTGGTCAGGAAGTCGTCGGCGCCGCTCTCCAGCCCCCGCAGACGGTCGGCCCGGCCATCGAGCGCGGTCACCAGCACCACGGGGATATGGCGGGTCTCCGGCGCCTCCTTGAGGCGGCGGCAGACGTCGAAGCCGTCCAGGCCCGGCATCAGCACGTCCAGCAGGATGATGTCTGGGCGCTCCGAGGCGGCAAGCTCGAGCGCCCGCTGGCCGTCGCCGGCGGTCATCACCTCGTAGTATTCGGCGGAAAGGCGGGCCTCCAGCAGCCGGACGTTGGCCGCCACGTCGTCGACCACCAGGATCCGCGCGGTCATGCCCTAGTCCAGCAGGCTGCGGATAGTGCCCAGGAAGTGCGCCACCGAGATCGGCTTGGAGATGTAGGCCTCGCAGCCGCCCTCCCGGATCCGCTCCTCGTCGCCCTTCATGGCGAAGGCCGTCACGGCGACCACCGGGATGGAGGCGAGCTCCTCGTCCTCCTTCAGCCACTTGGTGACCTCCAGACCCGAGATCTCGGGAAGCTGGATGTCCATGAGGATCAGGTCGGGGCGGTGCTCGCGGGCGAGCGACAGGGCCTGCAAACCTTCTCGGGTTTCCAGGATGTCATATCCCTGAGCTTCGAGCAGATCATGAAACAGCTTCATGTTCAGCTCGTTATCCTCGACGATGAGGACCTTCTTGGCCATCACGGACCTGACATTGTGGTCGAGGGCGACCTGCTTAGGACGCTCCCATCTGTCCAGTCTGGATGACATGGCATATCCTTAAAACTGGTGAAGAGCCCAATCGCCAGGAGCGTCCTTGAGCCAGATCACCCAAGAGCGGCCGGATATCGAAGCGCCGAGCCTCGCCGATCTCGGCGTGGACACGACACGGCCTCTGCTGCTCGTGGACGTGGACGAGGTGCTATGCCTTTTCATCAAGGGATTCATAGACTTCCTGCATGAAGCGGGGCTGGAGATGCGGCTCCAGCGCTTCGCCCTGCTCCAGAACATCTACCGGCCAGGCGCAGTCGATCCGGTGGAGCTGAAGGAAGCGGTGGACCAGTACCATCGATTCTACCGCGAGCATTGCGGGGAGCTGGAACTGGTGCCGGGCGCTTTCGCGGCGCTGAAAGCGCTCAGCCGCCGCAATTCGATCGTGATTCTCACCAACGCCCCCGCCGACGCGCTGGACCTGCGGACGCAGTGGCTGCGAAAGAACGGCCTTCATTACCCTTTGGTCGTCAACGAGGGCCTGAAGGGGCCGATCGCTGCGAAGCTCGTGGCGCAGACCGAGACGCGCTCGGCCTTCGTCGACGACCTTCTGATGCACCTCGATTCCGTGGCCGAACACTCGCCTCGCACGGCCACCTTCCAGCACGTGGCCGACGAGCGGCTTCGGGCGATCGCGCCCAGCTCGGAACGGCACGTCCGCATCGACGACTGGCCCAGGCTGGCCGCCGTCATCGAGGAAACCCTACAGGCCTGACGCCCCAAGCTGCGGCCGTGGCGCATCCTGGCGGACGTGCACGACCGCCCATCGGTCGGCATAGAGCCGCCGCCAGCCGGGCTTCGCATCCATCTTCCGGGTCAGGGCCTCCCTTGGCGAGAGGATGGTCCAAGCGATGCCGTATTGCGCTACGGTCCGGTCGAACTCCGCGTCGTCGCCGCGCATCAGCGCCATGTCGCGTCGGAAGAAGTCGTCGCCGTACATGTCGGCGCGTCCGTCGATGAACGGCCGGACCCCCCGGAAGATCAGATATCCGCCGAAGCTGTAGGTGTTCAGCACCGGCTGCGCCCGCACCGCCTGGGGCACGTGCTCCAGCGCCGTCAGCGGGGTGGTGACCGCGTCCGGCCGCGAGACGGGATGGGCCGCGCGCCAGCCGACCATGCCCACCACCGCGACGGCGAAGATCAGGCCCGCGGCCAGGCCCAGACGCAGGGGCCGCGGCGCGAGCCGGCCGAAGGTGCGGCCGATCGGTTCGGCCAGAAACAGCGGCGCGATCAGCGCCAGCACCAACTCATGTCGGCGATGCTGCAGCGCCATGTGCAGCAGGAAGAGCACCAGCACGGCGCGCAGCGGGGGGACCTTCACCCCCCGCGACAGGCACAGCAGCAGGGTAACCAGGATCGCGGCCTCGAATTCGCCGAACGTGCTGAAGTCGGGCGGGCGCCATTCCACGATCCCGTTCAGCGTCTGCATGGTCATGATGTGGAAGGGGTAGGTCAGGGCGTCGACGCCATGCGGCGTCAGCAGCACCGCCGCCAGGCATGCGAGCGCGAAGCGCCCCCACCCGCGCACCACCGGCCAGGGATCGCGCCAGCCTTCGAACAGGGCCTCCAGCGCCAGCGGCGCGGCCACCAGGGCGCCGAAGACGAAACTGCCGTGCAGGTTGGCCCACAGGACCATCACCGCCGCGAGCGCCAGCGGCGGCGCCCGGCGCTCGGCGCGGGCGGCCAGGAGCTCGCTCGTCCAGAAGATCAT
>Ga0207681_10002818_pt1 | contig 11005 bp, 7 predicted proteins | sample KBSS53metaG_FD_184324 | JGI IMG/M metagenome (GOLD analysis project Ga0207681, IMG submission 184324) | Switchgrass rhizosphere microbial communities from Kellogg Biological Station, Michigan, USA - KBS S5-3 metaG (SPAdes) (version 2) | ecosystem: Host-associated > Plants > Roots > Rhizosphere >... | reverse complement strand
AGTCTGCTCAAGCGTAATTTTTTCGAGCATTTTCGTTTTGTTATATATAAGCCTACCGTTACTCAATCAGTTACATCCAACATTTAGTGAGACAGTAACACAACCTAAACAAATTTCATCAGGGGAATATGATAGGCTTAAGGATTGTACTAGTGAGACGAGTAAGAAACCTAGTTCAATTGAATACCTGACTTACTTTAACTGTGGTCATGTCTCAAAAGATTCAAACGGGAAGACAATAAGACAGTTCACACTTATTGTTCAGGAACATCAAAGGATACCTATCTCATACCAAGGGCAAATCTTTGACGGATGGACATATAATGGCACTATCCCCGGTCCAACTATAAGAGTTACTGAAGGTGATTTGGTCCGAATTAGAGTGATCAACAGTTACGATAACTTACATCCTCATTCTTTTCATGTTCAGTCTCTTAATAATGCCAAGGTTGACGCCGTTTCGACTGAGGGAAATCCTGGAGGTGCCATTTCTCCTGGTCATAGTTTCACTTATGAATTTGTTGCAGAATCGTATGGTGTATACCCATATTCCTGTCATGTTGACCCAGTAGCTGACTCTATAAACAGGGGGTTATATGGAATGATGATTGTTGATCCAAAAAAGCCTAGACCACATATGACGGAAATGGTCATGATGCTGAATGGTTATGACATGAATTATGAACAAGAAGCAAATACCTCACTTCCTCCTGCTTCACAATTTCCGATAAATCAACAAAATGATACTGGCTCTAATATGACACAAATGTCTTTTACTTCTCTACCTTCCATCAAAGAGAAAGAGATTGAAAGACCTCAAGACAAGGAAAGAGATAATGAGATTTACTCAGTTAATGGAAAGGCCTTTGATTATGTGAAACATCCAATTATGTTACAAACAGGAAAGTTATACCGTATTTACGTTGCTAACATGCTGGAATTTGATTCGGTCAACTCATTCCAAATAGATGGTACGATGTTTGATTACTATACTGCAGGCACAGATGAAACATCAGATTACAAAACTGACATAATTACCATGTCACATGGAGATAGAGGAATAATGGAATTTATGTATCGTTATCCTGGAACTTATCAGTTCCAGGCATCTAAGGCAGAGTATACGGATCTGGGATGGATGGGCCTTTTTGATGTAAGGGGAGATCCGGTTAAGACGAATATTACCGATATAGATACATGATCAAATTAATTGCTTTTTATTCATTGAACCAGTATAAACTCGTTACACTTCTTTTCTGCTAATCAGTAATGCATATCGATACTAATAGTCGGAACAAATTTTGAACTCTGCGGTCGGATGCATGTTATTAACAATTCGGGCACGTCGGGATACGACTGAATATTCAATCGGAACTAAATCAGAAAATCTGTATCACTACAATGGCAGCAAGGGGATTCGAACCCTGCCCGTATTACGGTAAGGCTAAGTTTAATTATAGCTTTTTCCGGATATATGACAATTCTAAAAATTATAGGCAGAGATTAATAAATATCTGTAAAGCTATTGATGGTTCATAATTTGAAATTCATCCATGATTTTTCCATCATTACCAATAAATTGTCCATTTAAAATTTTTGTTGTGGCGCTTTTTGATGTATCCAGATTAAGGTGTCCAAATCTTGCGTCATTCTGTGAGGCGATAAATGAGCTCTTAGATTTTAGCGCATGGAAGTCTTCTCCACCTGTACCAACTATTGCGTATATCTCTCCTTTAGGATCATTATATTTACCAGAGTTCTTGTCAGTAACAATGGGATCTTCCGCATCTTTTTGATTATATTGCAATGGATATGAACGCTGATAGTCGTGCGCATGTCCTTGCAGTACAAAGTCTACGCCATATTTGTCAAATAGTGGATGATAAGTTTCCCTTAGATCGGAAAGGGCACCACAAGAGGAACACGAAGTAGGTGATGTGTACATAATCCGGTGCATAAAAACTACTATCCAATCTACATTCTTGTCTGTAGAAGCTTTGGATAAATCATTAACTACAAATTTGTATTGATCAGAGCCGGATTTGTAAGGGATTTCAGTAGCCATAACTACAAAATGAACGTTATTTTTTGTGAAAGAGTAAAATTGTTTATTCATTCCAAAGTTTGACATATATGCATCAAGGTCCTCATTAGGACTGTCTTCATGGTTTCCTATAGTGATTTTTGTGATATCGTCAATTGGTTTTACTGCTTTCAGCCAGCAATCTGCAGATGGTTCATATGAATAGTCACCTAAGGCCAATACTATGTTAGGTTTTTCAGATGAAATTTTTTTTACAGTTTTGTCTGTGTTGGAGGTGCAGCCCCAATCACCAACTGCCGCCATGGAAAATGCCTTAGTCGTTCCAGAACTTACAGAATTGACTGTTATTGAGACCTTGGCAGAATTGCTAGTTGAACTCTTGTCATTTGCAGTAAACGTAAAGCCATCATTTCCTGTATATCCACTTTTTGGGGTGTAAACAACAGTTCCAGTATTTTTGTCAAATGAGCTTATCGATCCTTGTTTGGGTGAAGACGTTAGAGAATAGGTCAGGGTATCACCATCCTTATCAGTAGCACCAAGGTTTATTGACGCTGCCGTATCCCTATTTGTGGTAACACTCTGTGCCTTGGCGACAGGTGGCGTATTAACAGGTGTTGCAGGATTGACAGTTATTGAGACATTACCAGAACCTCCGCTTGCCTGTGCACTTGTTGTGTTATTGTTTTGCTCACAAGGAAAGGATAATGTAGTAAATGTTTCCTTGCCGACGAAATCTCCATGAGCGTCGTTATCTACATCATCAAATACGTGAAGTTGGTATTTACCTGGCAAAATCTGGGAAACATCAGAGGTTTCATTGAATCCTCCTGTATCATTTGTTTCAAAATAACCCAACAATGATGGTTGGTGGTCTTTGTCAAGCAATTCCCAGTGTACTGTTCTATTTGGAGCAAAGCCATTTGTCATCATTTTAAAATTGAATCCCTCAATAGGACCACATGATGGTGTAATAGATGTAGTGGGATTCTCCTGTTTATTCAATGAGGCATTCTGAAGCCAACCCTCTATTCTATCTTTCAGAAAGGTCAGTCCTGATGGTACGGTTTCATTCTGCATATCGGTCCAATAAACTGAATTAGTCTTATTATATATGGTAGCAGTGAGATTGTAGGCACTGATATTTTCATCCGGCGGAGCTACTAATGTCATTGGGTATCCAGAAGGAAGTTGGAAGAAATTAAGATCAAGTAGGGCTAATTTTAATGATTTTTCTTCTTGTTCAGTTAACTTTGTATAATAAGTCGAATTGTTATATTCTACTGTTACTGCATTCTGGTTCGAGTCATACTGTGCAGTTTTGTTAACGTTACCAGTTTTCCAATCACTCTGAATATATTTCACAAAAAAATAATTTGACTGATTCATTAAATATGACGGAAAGTTTGTGTTAGATCCATTGGCTGTAGTATTGTTGGTAGTAATGTTTGTTGCTGCAAAAGTAAAATTATTATGGTTAATAATCACGACTAAAAAAAGCATTAAAGTGGCTGCTAAAAATAGATAATGGCGCACCATTGTGGGTTATTATTAATACTAGTATAAATGTGTGAGTAACCAGCCCGATTTTAACGAAACATCATCGCAAGAGTAAATTACTATTTACAATTTTATATGGTCTTTATTGGGTTTATTGTCTCATCCCAAGATATGCTTTAACAAAGATCAGGAACACTTAATAAGATATACAAAATTCCGAATTATCTATTTTTTCGCTGAAATTTGAAAGTTGCTTAAATATTTAAGATATGGTAGTATTGTTGTCTGTTGCTATGGTAACGTTAGTATACGGAATGATCTTATTACATATTCTGGCAACCTTACCGGTAGTATTAAGATTTTCTATCTTGTAAAAATACGTACGTTCTTCTCTACTTTCAAATCTGGCGTGTGATGCATCCACTGATTGTAAGACAGTTAACCCCACGGCTTCTACATTCCAATTGAACCCACCAGTTCGCTTCCTGAACTCTAGTACATGCGAGGCTCAAACCCTCTTCGGTCCGTTTATAACTTGTGAATACCGTGTCCTGCTTTGCCAGTAAGTTATTTAATCAAACATCAGGCAAAAGCTCAACCATAGTATCTCCCTAAAAGGCCAATAGATTTATCTAGAAATAAATAAAAAATAAAAGGACCTTTTTCTAATCCTTAAATACAATAAATTTGCTATACCGCAAGTAAACTGTCATGTCTGCTAAACAATATACCCCTGAATCACGCGGGACATACGCCGCCAAGGGTTATTCAGCCGCAAGTTCAACCTCGTCGCTTGTTCCAACTCTGATCTCGCGACGGGATCCGCGCGATCACGACGTCCAGATCGAAATCCTCTTTTGTGGTATCTGCCACTCGGACCTCCATCAAGTCCGTAATGAGTGGAGCGTAATGCCTACTGTCTATCCCTGCATTCCAGGCCACGAGATAGTTGGCAGAGTGACAAACGTCGGCTCTGCAGTCACCAAATTCAAGCCAGGTGATCTCGCTGCAGTGGGATGCTTGGTTGATTCCGACAGATCGTGTCCCGATTGCCAAACTAGTCTTGAACAATATTGCCCTAACTTGACCCTTACTTATAATTCGCCTGACCGTTACTTAGGAGGTGTTACCTATGGCGGATATACTGATAGCATTGTGGTTAACGACCATTTTGTGCTCCATGTTCCTTCGAATCTCAATCTTGCCGGAGTTGCGCCTCTCCTCTGCGCCGGTATCACAACTTATTCACCAATAAGGCACTGGGGTGTTACTAATGGAAAAAAAGTTGGTGTTGTTGGTCTTGGTGGACTTGGACACATGGCCGTGAAGTTTGCTCATGCGCTTGGCGCCTATGTCGTTGTCTTTACCACTTCGCTCAACAAAAAAGAGGATGCAATTCGACTTGGCGCTGACGAAATTATCACTTCAAGTGACACTGACCAAATGAGAAAACACGCTCGGAGCTTTGACTTTATACTCGATACCGTTTCTGCTGAACATGACATCAACTCCTACATTCAACTGCTCCGCCGAGATGGGAACATAACCCTTGTCGGCGCACCAGATAAGCCTCACGCTGTATCAGGATTTGGACTTTTGTCCCAGCGTCGCAGCATCTCTGGTTCGACCATCGGTGGTCTTGCCGAAACGCAGGAAATGCTCGACTTTTGTGCCAAACGTAACATTACTGCGGATGTTGAAGTCATTCCCATCCAAAAGGTCAACGAGGCTTACGAGAGAATGCTCAAGTCCGATGTAAGGTATCGCTTTTCTATTGATATGGCGTCTCTCAAAACTGCATAACGCGTTTTGACTACTGCTATGTGTTTTTATGGCATGCCAACCTTCTAGTGTCTCATCAGCCTGTTTTTTACTTAGTTTGGACGGGAGCTCTAAAGTTCTCGTCTTCAAAATCAAGTTTAAACTATTTGGTCTCCATAATAGCTGAAGCAAGTCTTCTAATTTCTATATCAGATAAGCTCTGAGTGTCTATTTTTATATGTTCTTCTTTGATCGGTTCATAAATTCTTTTCATCATCTTGTATATTGAATAATCGGCATCCGAAAAATCGTTTTTCCTTTGTTTAAGGCGAGTCATTACTATGTCTTCAGGGCAATTGCATTCAATTATCCGGAATTGGTCTCTGTCAAGTCCTAGTATATCTCGTACTTCCTGTCGTGCGATTTCCTTTGAAAAAGTAGCATCAAGTATGCAATTGACGTTTGCATTATACAGATATCTTGCTACAAGCAACATAGTTTTATATACTAAACGTTTTTCATGTCTCCTATACGTTGGTACTCTAAATAGGTTCTTCCTAATTTCATCTGAAGACACAACTACTGCTTCGATGTGAGGAGCAAGCAATCTAGCTAAAGTTGATTTACCAACTCCAGGTAAACCACAAATCATCAGTACTATCGACAATAACTATTTCACATCATTAAGTCGCAGATTTGACTCAGAATCAATTGAACCTGTGATTCTGAGTAGATTAACTTATAAATATTTTAGGTTCAAACTGTTTAGTATTGACAATATAGAGCGTTTCATAAGAATTAAATGTCAACATACTCAAATTGAACTAAAATGGGTTTCGTGAAGCAGTAGTTTACGAATCATTTTGAATTTTTAATATTGTTTTAAAATTGATGTTATTTCTGCATGGCTTTTATTATTTATTAACATGTGGTTCCATATAATGTCTAGTATCTAAGGTATCAATTGGATTGGTAGGTTATTAATTTCTCAAGTGCTTAAGAAGAGGCTAGTTGCCATAGTAGACGATGAGTTGGATATTGTTAATCTGTTCCGCGATTCAATCAGCATGAATAAAGCCGTATCAGTATTTGGCTTCACCGATCCTATGGTTGCGTTAGAACATTTTAGGTGGAATAAGAGTTCCTATATTCTAATAATTTGCGACTTGAAAATGCCACGACTTTGTGGAATTGAATTGATCAAGAAAATTAAGACGGAAAATCCTTTAGTGAGAACTTTACTTATGACCGCGTTTGACGTCGATGACAGATTATTTGATGAGTTTACTAAAAAACAGGTAATAAATGGATTCCTACAAAAACCAATAAAACTTCAGAATTTACTCTCAGAAGTAAATAAACAGATTAATGCGTACCAGGTCGGTTTAAAAACTAGGAAGACTTCGTCTAGACTTGACATTCTATAAAAGGTTTCAATATCTAATTTAAGTATAGCATACAAACCAATAGATCGATTAATGTCATTGGCAGAACGGCTCACTAGATAAGTCGTTACTATTTATACCGTTGGGTATGCAAAACCACAACAAAATTTGAAAAAACTTAAAAGCAATTGGAATCTACCTGCCATCTACTTTATTTGTATTTTATGCCTAAATCTTGCAATTATTATAATTTGTTTGCAATTATTATAATCTGATACGAATGCCCATGTCGTGATCTCTTAATGTTTAATAACAATTGAGTCGATATGTAGTTAGTTTAACTCACAATTTGGATAAAAGAAGTTCAGAGGAGATATCTGCTCAGAATTCACTTAGACCTGAATCAGAAGTTGCAAAAGACAGAAGCTCCTACATCCGTCTCGTCGATGAAGGATTTATCGCTGGTCAAAGAATCGCCAAGATCTCAGTTATAACTTTAATCAGCATAGGAATTGTAGAGTTGCTAATGGGTCATATCAGCGGAAGTGTTGTAGCTACAGCCGATGGAGTAGATTCGATGTCCGATGCTATGATATCTTTTATCGTCTTGATAGGATTGAGATTTGCACGCAGACCTGCAGATAGAAAGTTTCAATTTGGTTATCATAAAGTGGAAACCTTTGCAGCTTTGATAGCTGCAATTGGTATGATCGTTATAGGTTCCTTCATAGTTTACCATTCTTATGAGGGATTTATCCATCCGGAAGAAATTAAGCAACCGTTACTCACAATGGTAGTACTTGCAATCGCTGGTGGCATATCGTTACATAGAGCATTTCAGATGAGGAGTATAGCAAACAAATACCATTTGCTTTCATTAAAAACCGACGCCAAGAATTCAATAAAGGATGGATCAGCTTCCGTATTAGGTTTTTTGAGTGTGTTCATAGCGACACAGTTTGGATTCCTGCAGGCTGATGCGATTGGAGGAATGATAATTGCAGGATTTATTTTTTCTGTAGCATATGTTTCATTAAAACAATCGTCATTGATATTGGTTGATGCTTGGCATAACCCTATCAGTGTAGATTATATCAAAAAATTGCTGGAGGAAAAAATCGAAGTTGGGGTGAACGTGAGATCAATCAAATTGCGACAAACTGGCATTGTCTCACGAGCTGAAATTCATGTCGAAATCGACGGCAACAAACCATTGACTGAGGTAGAAATGCTAATGCAGAACACTGAAAAGGTGATTAAATCTAATATTCCTAATATGGGTGTTGTTGTGGTTGTTCCTCATGCGAAGTACAAGTAGTTAATCTATCCAAGACAAAATAAAGTTGGTTCTAGTGCGGTGAGATCCGGACACACTATGTGAGACAGAAAAAGATCTTCGATTGTAGTAGGGAATGAATTCTATAACTCTTCAAAATCATTAAACACTCATATTGACAATAATAGTAATAATCTCTAGTCATCATGCAGAATTTAGGCTTCGAAATTTTTGATATTCTTACTCGCGCTCAGCTAACTAGCAGGGCTATTTACATTGCAGCAAAACTGGGATTAGCTGATTATTTAAAAGATGGTCCTAAGAGTGTTGAAGATTTAGCAGAAGAGACCAAAACTCATCCTGATTCTCTTTATAGATTATTGCGTATGTTATCAAGCATTGGAATATTTGCTGAAACAAAAAATGATGGTGACAAACAACAACAACAAGTTGATCAAGATATAAGACGGTTTGAGCTGACACCTATGGCATCTCTCATTCAATCTGAAGCAAAAAATTCAATTAGAAATTTTGCTTTAATGTTTGGATTAGAATCTTTTAAGAATGCTATAGATGATCTTTTATACAGTATACAAACTGGTGAAAATTCATTTAAACATGCAAATGGACTAGACATGTATGAGTATCTTGATCGAAATCAAAAAGAGGGTCAAATATTTAATAGTGCAATGGCTTCTCTTACTTCCTCCGTTACTCCATTGATCTCCTCTATGTATGATTTTTCACAGTTCAATACAATCATTGATATCGGAGGAGGACAAGGAATGCTTTTGTCAAGTATTTTAAAGGATAACGCTAAACTTTATGGCGTATTATTTGATTTACCATACGCAATTCAAAGTGCCAAAAAGCTCTATACCAGACAATCTGCAAATTCGAATGAGAATGTCAATCATGACATTTCTTCTCGTTGCAAACTGCTAGAAGGTGATTTCTTTAAATCTATTCCCACCACAGCCGCTGACGGTTATATTATAAAGAACGTGATTCTAAACTGGGACGACCGATCTGCTGCGATTATCTTAAAGAATTGTTTGCAAGCGATGATAGATAAATCATCGTCTATAGTTAGCGAAAACCAAGATAATCGAAAAAATACGACCCCCAAATTATTAATTATTGATACAATTATGCCAGAAGGAAACGAACCATTCATTGGTAAATTTACAGACATATTGATGCTAGCACTCACTCATAAAGGAAGAATAAGAACTGAGGAAGAGTTCAGAAAATTACTTAGTAGTTCTGGTTTTGACATCACTGGCATAATTCGATCTCTTGATCCCTCAAACCCATTCAGTATTATTGAAGCAATACCGTCATTATCGCGATCTTCATAATGTTAATTCAGTTGTCGATCAGAAACTAATCCAATTCCTATTTGAATAGTTGGAATTGAGAAGTGAAAGGTACTAATAAATCGGGCATCTTTTTACATAGATTTCTTGATGGAAAATTAGTATCGTTATTTCTAAAATTATTATCTTATGTCATTATCAGTCGTAGGTTCTGAAGTTAGTTCATCTTGTTTTGACATACCTCTGGTATCTTCCGTAGAAGTTTCGCGAATAGACTCTCTTTTTCCTTTTTCAAATTCTGATTGGGCCTTTCCAAGAGCCCTAGCAAGTTCGGGAAGTTTTTGTGCACCAAAAAGTACAACGCCAATCAATATCACTACCAGAAGAACATTTTCAAATGCCATATTTAATAATATGAGGGTGTACCATATATGCATCAATTAACATTGTTAATCTAACCATGGGAAAGCTACAGACCTCAAGCCATTAACATGTTGGTCCGGGTGACTTGACAACTTAAACTATACAGGTCTATACCAAGACTTTGATGGGCAAAATCAAAATCCTCTGTTTCCAAAACATAGTCATTTGTTAAATTTTCCTATCACTAATGATTTTCGTTACTTGCAGAATCAATCAATCCATTAATCCCAGTAATTTTTTGTTATGATTTCTACAAAATTGCCAACTGGATTTTAAATAAATTGATCTAGATTTTGCATCATTACCCAATCTACTCCTTTTTCACCTTGAATGTTACTTTGGATTTGAATTAAGTTTTCTTTATTGTATTATATTCACGTGCAACAATAGCTTGAGTTGAGCATGCTGCAGAGCTGCCCATACAATTTTTGCAAATGGTAGAACCCTGTCGTTTTCCTGAAAAATTGCTAGTGGAAAGTTAAACGCAACTTTATGCTCTTTATTTCTTAGCACCGGCTTATCTCAGAATCAAAAATCCATACTCGCTGAGGAAACTCCCACCATTCCATTTAGACTTGGCAAGAAAGGTTGCCTTTGTCATTTCTGGCCGTTCCATCATCAAATTAAAAACTGAACATCATAATTTGCAAAAGTCCACCTTCTTGGTCGCAATGACATATAATAATAACTAAAGTCACGGTGATATCGGAACATCTACACCTATATGAGAATAATAATCCATAACAAGGCCTGTACCAAACCAAATTACAAATATGATAAGAGCGACATAGCCCAGCCAAATCAGGATTTTTCCTTTGTTAAAAGTTTTTTTTTTGGGTTTGACCAATCTTGTATCAAGACACTGACGATTGTGTTTCGCTATCACTTGAATGTTTATCACTCAGTTGTGTAACTGAAGCACTGCCATCAGCGTGTTTCAGTGGTATTTTTCTAACAAAATAGGCATATCCAAATGATGTTCCAATTATGATGGCAGCCAAGATTGGTCCGGTTAGATCTGGTAAAATTTCAGAACCTGTTAGTATCTCATACGAAGTGATAACTGCAACACTCATAGCAGCTGCACTTAACGCATAGGACATGAATCGGAATCCCTTTGTATAGAATATTCTAGAAAAGGCTGAACGAAGAACTGCACTATCGAGTGTATCCACAGGAATCATTCCTATAGCGAAGAAAGCAGCTAGAATCAATGCCACCTGTATACCGAGGGTTGCAGAAGCGAATGCGGATAAAGTGATAGCAGAGATTTGGGTAGCAGTGTCAAATCCTAGTC
>Ga0207681_10002813_pt1 | contig 11012 bp, 9 predicted proteins | sample KBSS53metaG_FD_184324 | JGI IMG/M metagenome (GOLD analysis project Ga0207681, IMG submission 184324) | Switchgrass rhizosphere microbial communities from Kellogg Biological Station, Michigan, USA - KBS S5-3 metaG (SPAdes) (version 2) | ecosystem: Host-associated > Plants > Roots > Rhizosphere >... | reverse complement strand
CAATGCCTGTAGCGTGGCATATTCGGTGGGCTTCAACTCAGAAGCGGCGTTCAGTCGTGCGTTCAAGCGCCAGTTCGGTCTACCACCCGCTTCCTGGCAACGGACAGTTGCGACTGTGGTGGAGTAGCGACGGCTTATCCCCTGGCAAACCATGAGGAACCAGATTTACCCGCTAAAGGCTGGCACGTTGAAGGCCGTCCGAAGCACCGATAGTGCCGTCTCCAATCCGTCAGCCGCCCGGGTTTCGATACCACTTTCCGAGAAATCGCTCGCCTCCATTGCGCCAGCTGGTGTCTTGCGGGTCACATCGAGAATAGTGGGCACGCGGTGATAATTTGCATCGATCAACGCTTTAACAGCGGGGAGTTTACGCGCGTCCGAATCTTCCGGCAGTGAAGCGAGCGCCGCTGCTGCATCCGCAACAACATTGAAGCGTTCCATGAGCTTGATGTCGCTGGCTGTTTTGTTGACAAACAACAGGTTCTGAAAGCGCTGGTTGACCTCGGCCATATTGGTGGGCAGCGGCATTTTGTTCGGAAACAAGTTGACCACCATGACAGCCCTCTTCTCATGATCGGGGCCTAAACGGTCAATCACGGCGCCGAGCGGTGTGTTGTCGAATACACCGCCATCCCAATAAGAACGACCATCGATCACTGTGGCGGGAAAGGAAGGTGGCAGGCTGCCACTCGCCAGCACATGGCTGAGTGTGAGACCGCCCTGCTCGCTCCCAAACGTCTTAATCTCCCCGGCCTCCAAGTCCGTGGCAGTAAAGATCAGCTTCGGGGCGGCGTTCGGATCCTTCAGTGCCTCGACGTCGACAAGTTCCGCCAACGTGTCCAACAGCGGGGCGGTGGAGTAGAAATGTGTTCCCCAAGGCCAGAGGGGATTGAACTCATAAAAATGGGGTAGCCCATATAATGACAAATAGGGCTGAACGAACGAAGGAAACAGCTGCGATACCGTGACCTTTTTCCAGAAGGCTTCGAGCGTTGCCAGCGGATCCTTGTTCTTCGGCCGAGCCAGAAGCGTCGCCGTAATCGCCCCGATCGATACGCCGGCGATCACGCCTGGGCGAAACGCGCAATCCTTGGAATAGACTACCCGCGCAACGCCTAACTCAAAGGCTCCAAGTGCTCCGCCTCCTTGCAGCACCAAACCATGATGATCATCAACAGTCGCCATATACCATGCTCCCCTAACGGACGAGCTTCCTGGCAACTCTCCTTGTGAGCACATATTAGCGCTTCGCCGACCTTATCTCATAAAATAGGCGTCAAGTCTTCGTTTTATAAATCCCGAGCCTGGCGCACATCCGAAAAAGTCCCCGACCTATTGCCGTATTATGCAGGACATTATGCACGGCAGCCCCCGACAGAACGATCTAGAGCTGCCAGCGACCGCTCAATCGGGGGGGAGTAGAGCGAGGCTATTGGCTGGATTTCTCCTCTTCGGTCGGTCTTCTCCCGGATTGTAACGCGGCTTCGGTTGGGGCAGCAGGAAGAAGGCAACGCTGAGAAGCGCCACAGCGACGCCCAACCGCAGTGCCGCGATCACAACCGGCAACGCAGCGATCTGGACCAAAGTCGCCAATCCGTAGCGCCGCGTCATTTGGCGAAGGAAATCCGGCGCGAGCCTTTCGTCCATCGCGCGACGGCCAGACATGCCGTAGTACCACTTGGCCATCCATATGCAGGCGATCAGCGCCAGGCCGGCCACGAGGGCCAGCGCTCCAGTCGGCTCAAACCGCGTGCCGAGGTGAAAACACCAGGCGCGGATCGGATAGGGAATGACGACAATGGCCAAAAGGAACAGAAGATTGATCGCGCTGAACCAGCGATCGCTTCGTGCATACATGCGACCTGAATAATGGTGTTGGGAGCCAGTAGGCGCCGATCACGATGTAGCAAAGGATCAGCGCGAGGTGTTCACGCCACTGGTGAGCCATGGCTCTTGCCGAATCGCGGTAGCCATGGGGGCCATCGGGAGATCCAGGCACTTTGATCTTGACGATCATCAGTGTCAGCGCGATCGCAAAGACGGCATCGCTGAACCCCTCAAAGCGGTCGGGGCCGCGCTCGGCACCGGACGTCCTTCGTTGGGCATAGGGTCTGCCTTCGTCCGATGAGAGAAGCCAGACAAAACGACGCGATTGGCGCGAAATTCCTGCGCTCTCTGCATGTCCGCCAAGGGTGGATGTACGACGTGGGCACGCTCGGCGCGAATGTCCGCTATCGGGTCTCGTCACGACTCCAGCCTAATTGTAACCTCGCCTATCATCCGCCCGTTTGACCGCCAACGCTTCGTCGACGGCGATCGCAAGCGTTTCCATCCGATAGGGTTTGCGAACGATTGGAAAGCCTTGGGATCCCGCCGCCGCGATCCGATCGCTATAGCCGGTGGTCAGGATGATCGGCAATTTCGGACGGCGTTGCTTCAGTGCGCCGGCAAGCTCCAGCCCGGTCATGCCCGGCATCACCACGTCGCTGAAGACGATATCGAATATTGCGCCGTTATCGGCGAGGCGCAGCGCCTCGGCGCCATTGCGTGCGCGCACTACGGCATGACCGAGTTCGCCGAGCAATGTTTCGGCAAGATTGCCGACATCCTCATTGTCTTCGACCAAAAGCACGCGTCCCGCCGGCTCCTTTGCCGCCGCCGCCCGCTCCACTTGTTGGGCAATGTGCAGTGGCTTGTCACTTGCGGGCAAGAGGATCGTCAGCGTGGTGCCTTTGCCCACTTCGCTGTCGATCCGCGCTTCTCCGCCCGATTGCGCAGCAAAGCCATAAACCTGGCTCAAGCCAAGCCCGGTTCCCTTGCCCACGGCCTTGGTTGTGAAAAAGGGTTCAAATACGTGCTCGAGCTGATCAGGCGCGATGCCTGACCCGTTATCCGTGATGGATATAGCGGCAGCACGCTGCTCGCCCATCACATTGCGCGTGCGAATAGTGATGTTACCCCCATCCGGCATGGCGTCGCGCGCGTTGACGATGATATTGAGGAGCGCCGCTTCAAACTGCCCTGGATCCACTTCGACGGGCAGCAGCGCCTCTTCGAGATCCGTACTGAGGACGATATTGGGGCCCAGCGTGGGCTGGAGCATGATAAGCATCGTCAGAATGCGGTTGTTGAGATCCAGTACTTCCGGTCTGAGCGGTTGGCGGCGTGCGAAGGCAAGAAGCTGCCCGGTCAAAAGCGCGCCGCGTGCCGATGCGTCTATGATCGCGTTGGTGAACCTTATTCGCTTTTCCTCGGACAGGCCGGGCCGCTGCAGAATATCCGCCGAACCCTGAATCACAGCGAGCAGATTGTTGAAATCGTGCGCGATACCGCCGGTCAGTTGGCCGAGCGCCTGCATCTTTTGCGCTTCGCGGAGCTGATCCTCGGTGCGGCTGCGTTTTTCCATCTGGAAATGCAGTTCACGGTTGGCGTCGGCAAGCGTCCGGTTGACTCGACCGAGTGCCGCTTGGCCATAGCCGAGGACCGCCAGCACCAGCGACGTCATCACCACCAGAAGCGCAATCATCGCGTAGCGCGACAGGCGGCGCCATAGGGGATCGATCGCGCCGGCAAGATAGACCGTTCCGATCCTCGCACCGCTTCGCATCACCGGCACGGTCGCGTGGACAGGCGCTACGCGCGATGATTTGATCTCCGACAGTCGCATGGGAAGCACGGCGTTCGTGCGAGCATATCCGGCGAACCGCCTACCCCATGAATCATAGACTCCCGCCACCTGCACCTGCGGGGTCACCTGGAGCGCATCCGTAGCTTCCTGTGCGGCGGCATTGTCGCCGAAATCGAGCGCGGCGGTTACGCTCGCCGCCAGTATCTCGGCTTGGACCTCGGTGGCGCGCTGTTGTTCGTGGCGATAGCTCTGCTCATTCTGATAGATGATCCACAGGCCCACGAGCAGCAGCAGCAGCACCGCCAGCGGTACGAATATCGCAGGACCCCGGCGCGTAAAGATCGAAGCGATGTTCACGACGCCCGCGCCCTTGGCTTCACGCTGATCGCCAGGCCCAGTAAGCGTGCGCTGATCGTTAGATTGCTGCGTGCGGCGAGCGCATCATCGATATGAAAGCGTACCCGTCCTCCTTGCAGCTCGAAGTGTACTATACCCCGCCCGGCGCCAAGGTTGGCATCGGTAACGGTGAGTATCGGCTGTCCGAGCAAGGCTTCCTCCATCGCAGCGGCGCTTTGCTTGGCGGACCCGCCCAGGAAGGCGATGTTGCAACGATCGGCGCTCGTCGTGGTCTCAAGCCGACGCACCTGGATCGGGTGCAGATCGACTTGCTGGCGGGCAGCGCTCTCGTCGATATTCCGGCCAAACGGATCCTGGCCGATGATGCAAAGCAAAACCGGATCGTCAGGCGCGCGAAACGCACCGGGCGGCCAGCTCACATAGGCTGCGAATTTCGGGAGGAACGCTGCCTTCACCTGCGTTTCGAGCGGAGCCGATTGAGCCGTCGCCGCGGCCTCGAGGCCGGAAGCCGCAAACAGCAGGCCGAAGCCGAACGCGACATGGTGAAGGGTGTTCCCAGCCATCAGAACCGGAGTTTCACTCCGACATAGACACCATGTTTCACAGTCGTCTCCCGTCGGCCACCTTGCTCCTATAGTCGCCAATGCCTCTTAGAATTTCCACCGCGTAGCAGCAAACACGCTTCTGCTTATTCTAACGCCAACAGGGCCGACCTGTAATGTGTTCGCGATTGTACCGAATTCCGTGTGATAGGCGTGAAGAAGATTTGATCCGGTTAATGAGATCTCGAGCTGGTCCGAAGCCTCCCAGGCGATCCTGGCATTGAGCTCGACATAGGCGGGCGACGGCGGCGCGGGCAACGCGCCAATCCGGCGAAGATCGGCGTTCAGCGTGATATGGCGACCCAGATCCATCGCTGAGCGCAATGAGAGCTGATATTTCGGGTCGTCACCGGCAATTTGCAATCCGCCCAGACCAGAGCTGCCGGGCTTGAAACGCAGATCCTTATGAAGCCAGTTGGCGCCAGCGGTAAGGCGCCACCAATCGGCTACACGATAGTTCGCCCAGAATTCGACGCCATAGGTCTTACCCTTCATCCCGTTTTCGAACGTGAGCGGAAAGTTGCCATTGGTGGGTTCGGCGCTGCGCAGGTTTGGATAGACATTGTAAAATGCCGAGATCGAGAAAGAGAGATCGGTTAGCGGCTGCGCGCGATAGCCAAGTTCGTAGGCGGTCACCTTGACGGGCTGCATATCGCCGCCGGCAATCGCTAGAAGCGAACCGACGCGTTGCGTCACGTCGCGATCTAGGCGGGAAGGGACACGCACGGCGCGCGATGCCGCAACCCATAGCAGACTGGTGTCCGTGATCGCCCATGCCAGGCGTGCGTTCGGCATGAGTTCCACACCAGTATAGGGTTCGTCCTCTATCTTGATTCCGGCAATCAGCTTGAGCTTGCCCGTAAACGAAAAGGAGTCCTGCAGGAAAAGATTCCACAGCTTGAACGTGCGGCGCTGGGGAACGAACTGCACTTGCTGCTCCGTCGTAAGAACCGTCGGAAAATCGTCACGCAGCACACGATATCCGCCGCCCCAAACGATCTGGTGATCTCCAAGGGAGAAGTTCTGCTGCGCCTGGATGTCGTACGTATCGAGTTGGTTCGCGAAATTGTCGGGGACGGAGACATTGATATGGTCGTAATAGGCTTGGACCTGCAGGCTTGATCCGCCGCCCATCGCGTGGGTCCAGCGGGCTAGCAGATTACGTCCCGATATATCTTCATCCCCGGTTCTGAGCTGTTGTTCCGATCCATCATAGATGTCTCCCTGAACGGTAATCAGATCGCTGGCCGGCTCCCAATCGACACGAAATCCACCCTGCACCTTGTTCCAGCTGTCGCGCGCTTTCGCGCCGGTGCCGGTGATATCCTCATCCCGATGATCGAACCCGACGACATAAGCGCGGTAGCTCAGGCGATCGGATATTTTCCCGCCATATTGCAGCCTGCCTCTGATCTCGGTGTTGCCTCCTCCGAGTTCCGCCGCAAAGCCCTGCATGTCGCTGGATTTGCGCGTGATGATGTTGATCACGCCGTTGACGGCATTCGCGCCCCACAAAGTCCCACCTGGACCGCTGACCACTTCGACCCGCTCGATATTATCAGGCGGAACTTCCTGCAAATCCCAGTTCACGCCTGACGAAAACGGGGTGTAGATGCTGCGTCCATCGACCAGGACCAACAGCTTGTCCGCCGCGCCGCCATTGAATCCGCGTGCTGATATCGCATAATGGCTGGCGGTGATCTGGGCCACCTGCAGGTTCGGTGCGAGACGCAATATTTCAGGGAGACTGGTCGCGCCGGATCTAATGACGTCATCATGGGTAATCACGTACACGGCTGCTGGAGCAGTGCTGAGCGGCTCGGCACGTTTGGAGACCGAGGTGACCTCGATCTGGGTGAGTTCCTCGATCGACATGTCGCTAAGGTCGAGTGCGGCCTTCGCCTTCGCCGACAAGATCAGCATGCTACCGAGCGCTAGTGACCAAGCGCCGCTTCGAGTTGAAATGCCCGGTCGATTAATCGACATTTATAGCATCTGCCCCTGCCCGATGCCTCCGCTATGGGTAATGCGCAGTTATCGACAGCAACGTCAAGCTCCAGACCATGTATGATTCTGAGAAGACAACATAAATCAAGATACGGCGGCCTTCTCCGGTTGCTATCCAGGTCGCTCCATATCCTATCTTCATGGAGCTTGAATCAGATCATGTCTCTCACATCAATGGGTCTGACCTAGGCCCGCTTTCCTCAATTAGCAGTCAAAACGTGCCCGTGGGCTATCGGATCTACGTCAGGGGCTGCCTTTACTCGTCAAAAAGGTGCCGGAACCTGATTGGTTGGGACCTGAGATATTGTGGAGGCACCTTCACATTCGCGCCAAGATGAGCCGCGGCATGCCAGGGCCAACGAGGGTCGTAGAGAATGCCGCGAGCGAGCGCGATGATGTCAGCATCGCCTGTACCAACGATGCTCTCCGCCTGATCATAGTCGGTGATGAGGCCCACTGCGATCACCGGCATGTTCGTGACCTGCTTGACGGCTCGCGCCAGCGGAACCTGATAGCCGGGGCCTACCGGAATCGCTTGCGCCGGATGAAGGCCGCCGCTCGAAACATGGATCGCGCTGCAGCCCCTTTCCTCCAGCGCCTGCGCGAACGCCACGGTTTGCTCGACGTCCCAGCCTCCTTCGACCCAATCCGTGCCGGACACGCGCATGGTCACGGGCCGCTCGGAAGGAAAGGCATCACGAACGGCGTCGAATATTTCGAGCGGAAATCGCATGCGGTTCGCAAGGCTGCCACCATATTCGTCGATACGCTGGTTCGACAGCGGGGAGAGGAACTCGTGGAGCAGATAGCCATGGGCGCCGTGCAGCTGCACGGCGTCGATACCGAGGCGGGCGGCGCGCTTCGCCGATGCGACGAACGCGTCACGGATGGCGGTCATTCGATCACGGCTGAGTTCGGTAGGGGCGATTTCGGAGCCTTCGAATGGAATCGCGGACGGCGCTTCGGTCTGCCAGCCATGCGGATCTCCCGGCGCGATTTGCGCCCCGCCCTTCCACGGCACTTCAGTCGAGGCCTTCCGTCCGGCGTGGGCAAGCTGGATCGCGATCGGTATGTCCGACCAGCGACGGATGCTTTCGAGCGTCCGCCCGATCGCGGCTTCAGTGGCGTCATCGTATAGACCGACGTCAGCCCAGGTTATCCTACCCTCTGGGACGACCGCGGTCGCCTCGATCGTGAGCAGGGCAGCGCCGGACAGAGCGAGATGTCCGAGATGGATCAAATGCCAGTCGGTCATGCACCCATCGACCGCCGAATATTGGCACATCGGCGCGATAATGATGCGATTGCGTAAGATGAGATTGCCTATCGTTAGCGGCTGGAACAGCTTTGATGCACTCACGTCTTGCTCCTGAGGAAGGCGCTTAAGTCAATCGTTCGCGTATCGTTCTTCGCGCCACGGATCGCCGCGATTATGATAGCCATTCACCTCCCAGAATCCCGGATGATCCTGCGCCAGGAACTCGATCCGCTTGAGCCATTTCGCGCTTTTCCAGAAATAGAGATGCGGGACGACAAGCCGGACCGGTCCGCCATGATCGCGGGTCAGGGGTTGGCCCTGCCAGCTGTGCGCAAGCAGTGCGCCTTCGGCAGCAAAGTCCTGAAGTGTGAGGTTTGTGGTGTAGCCGTCATAGCTGTGGAGCAGCACGAACCCTGCTTCAGGTGTCGGTTCAACAATCTCGAGCAAATGGCGAGTCGCCACCCCGCCCCATTCATTGTCATAGCGCGACCAACTAGTGACGCAGTGAATGTCCGAGAGGCTGCGGGTCTGCGGTTGGTGCTCAAAATCGGCCCATTCCCATACGAGCGGATTTTCGACGGCGCCCCCAATCAGTAGCCGCCAATTTTGTTGTGTAATCGCCGGATGCTCTCCGAGATCAAGGACCGGCCAATCGCGCACAAGGTGCTGGCCCGGCGGCAGGCGGTCGGTCTCAGGTTGCGAGCTGCGGCCGGTCAGAAAACGGCCTACCTGCGCCCAGCTTCTCTTGCTGCGCGTGAGCTTGCTGTCAGGCGGCGGAATGTCCTCGTCCGCAGCCATCACGCATATTCACTGTGACGCGACCTGGCGCCGCACGCCTGAGCAATCAGCTTGAAGGAAGTGAGGCGCGCCGCATGATCGTAGACGTCCGAGACGATCATCAACTCATCCGCTCCAGTCTCCGCGACCAGCGCATCGATACCAGCACGAATTGATTCCGGCGCGCCGATGATCGAACGCGCCAGCATCTGCATGGCCTGCGCTTTCTCCAGCGGCGACCAATAGCTCTCGATATCATCGATCGGCGGCTTGCTCAGCCCGCGCGCGCCTCTGAAGATGTCTGCGAATGACATTTGCTGCGTCGTCGCGAGACGCCTCGCCTCGTCATCGCTCTCCGCCGCGATGATGTTGACGCCTACCATGGCGTAAGACCTATCCAACTGGACAGACGGTTTGAAGCGCTCACGATAGATGCGCAGTGCCGGCAGCAGCTGGTCAGGCGCGAAGTGGGATGCGAAGGCATAAGGCAGGCCCAATTCGGCGGCGAGTTGCGCCCCGTAGGTGCTGGACCCCAAGATCCATAGCGGCACATTGGTTCCCGCCGCCGGCACTGCCTGCACCCGCTGACCCGGACGAACCTCGCCAAAATAGGCCTGCAGCTCAAGCACGTCCTGAGGAAAGCTCTCGGCTCCGGCGAGCGAGCGGCGCAAAGCGTGAACGGTGACCTGATCCGTTCCGGGCGCTCGACCGAGGCCGAGATCAATCCGTCCAGGAAAGAGTCGCGCCAATGTACCGAACTGTTCGGCGATGATGATCGGTGCATGGTTCGGCAGCATGATCCCGCCAGCGCCCACCCGGATATGGCGAGTACCCGCGGCAATATGGGTCAGCACGACGGAGGTGGCGGCGCTCGCGATGCCCGGCATGTTATGATGCTCAGCGACCCAGAACCGCTGATAGCCCCATTCCTCCGCGTGTGCGGCAAGATCGCGGGCATTGTCCAATGCTCCGCGCGCATCGATGCTTTCGGTGATACGGACCAGATCGAGAATGGATAAGGCAGGCATGGCGGCTCCTAGCCGGCCTGATCTAGGGAGCCATAGGCCGCAATGCCAGTGCAGGCGACCTTGGACGGGCCGTGGGTGTCTTAACCATTTGGCATGGGTCACCTGTTACAAGGGCGTATGCGTCTGGTAACGATCACAAACTGGGCCTACGGCGCGACCGTCGCGCTCACTCTTGCCTCTAGTACAACCATGCTTCTGGCATCCAGCGCTCAGGAGCGGGAACGCGTCGCCGTTGCCGAACGACAGGCGTTGGATTCCGCAACCTCACATGTGGATGAAGATGTTGATGTGCTCAGCGGCCTCGCCCGTGAATACGCAATCAGCGGCAACGCTGCGGATCTCATCGCTTATCAGCGTGAAGCCGGCATCCTTGCCGCGGTCGAGCGGCGCACTCAACACATCCGCGATGCTGGCGCGAGCGCCGACGAGCTTCGTGCGCTGCACGAGGCGATGCGATGGGCCGATGCCCTGCGTGGTCAACAAAATGTCGCATTGGCCGCGCGGCGCGGTGGCGATAAGGCCCAGGCCATATCGATCCTGTTCGCGCCCGAATATGAGCGTGAGCTCGATCGGATCCGATATAATGTCGACCGTTTCCAGTCGCAGATCGACCAGCGAACGGGAAATGCCGTCACGGTGGCGGTGGAGACGTCCCGGCTCTGGCGGCACATATCGGAAGCCATGCTCGCCGCGACCGGCCTGCTCTTCCTTTTCGTATTATACTTCGTGTTCCGCCGCAGGGTTCTGCGTCCGGTCGTCAAGTTGAGCGATGTGGTGACCCGGCTGGCAGCCCAAGACTATGCGGCGGAACCGCCGCCTTATGAGCAGATCGACGAGATCGGCGACATGGCGCAAGCTCTCAGGATATTCCGTGACAACGGAATTGCACGCCAACGGCTCGAACAGGAACGCGAGGCCGATCGCGAGCTGCGCGATCTGCTATCCCGGATGACGCAGCGCATGCAGGGCTGCGATACGGTCGACAATCTTCAAAACGTCGTCCGTCGCTTCGTACCCGAACTGGTTCCGCAGCTGGCTGGCTGCCTCTATCTGCTGGACCGTAGCCGCAACGCGATGGTCGAGGCTTGTTCATGGCTCGAGCCCTGTTCCTCGAAGGCGGAGTTCGCGCCGATGAGCTGCTGGGCTCTGCGCCGAGGCGGTGAGCATCGCTCCGCAGGGTCGCTGATCGACGTCCCTTGCGAGCATCTCGATAGTGATGGCCAAAACATGCCGGAAGGCATCTGCCTGCCGTTGTCGGCGCAGAGCGGCACGTTGGGCATGCTTTACTTCGAACGCCGGCCCAGTTTTGCGGATGCGGAGATCCCCGAACTCCTCATCAAGATGCTTGCAGAAAA
>Ga0207681_10002803_pt1 | contig 11030 bp, 12 predicted proteins | sample KBSS53metaG_FD_184324 | JGI IMG/M metagenome (GOLD analysis project Ga0207681, IMG submission 184324) | Switchgrass rhizosphere microbial communities from Kellogg Biological Station, Michigan, USA - KBS S5-3 metaG (SPAdes) (version 2) | ecosystem: Host-associated > Plants > Roots > Rhizosphere... | reverse complement strand
CGTGACTCCCGACTCGGCCCTACGTTGGCTGCTCAAACTAGCTTGGGACGACCTGCAGTCGGCACGCCACGAGGCGCCGAACGGACGCTGGTCGATGCGCTGCGACAGCCAGGTCGACCGCATCATTGGCCTCACGCGACTGGTCGGCCCGTTGCCGTGGGAGGAGGTTCAGGTCGACCTGCTACTCGACGGCATCTATGAGCGCATCCACGAGTCTATCGGAACACCGACACCACTCTCCGATGAGGACCGACGGCGCGCACAAGCGGTGAAGGAGGGGCGACCACACTGTCGTCCTACGCGTGACTTCCATGGCTAAGGAAGGGGGGTTCATGGACGTTGGCCGACGTTCCGATCGATGCGTGGCTGGTCTACCGCCGGCCGTGTGCTGTGTTGGCCGCCCATGGGACGCACCAGGCCTTGTGGGCCAAGTGATGATCTGGGGCGAACCGGTGCCCCAGGCAATCATCGACGAAGCCGCTGAGCAAGGTTTGGAGCCACATGCTTTGGCTCATCACGTGGAAGGTGTGCACGGTTGGGAGTCGCACGACGCCGGCTATGGCGAGGCAGTCAAGGCGGCAGCGCGCTGCCTACTCGATGGCGGGTGCGAGTAACTAGGGGCACGAGAGCTCGTCTGGCGCTGTCGGCCACCGACATTAAGATCGGGATCGAGATCAAGACCTCGGTACCTCGCTAATGTTGCACAACGTCACGTAATGTGATAAAATCGTGTTGACACGGAACTACCGAGTGAGGAGAAAAGTATGGACCAGGTCAACGGTCGGAACCAGATCCAGCCACTTCATATGGTGGATCTCATCATTACGTATGACTGGCTCAAGATGTCACCGCTGGAGGCCGCCGAGAACCTCAGTGTGGGACTGCTCGTGCAGGCCCACGTACTACCTGCGTCACTGGATGCGTCGGACCGGAGACTCATCCGCTTCACCGGTCCGCTCGACGCGCTGAGTGAGCTGACGCAGCGCTATGACCAGAGTCTCTACAACCCGGTCTTCGTCGCCCGGCAGGTGGAGCGTCAGATGAAGATGTTCGTGGGTGCCTGGACGGATCTTCACCTTCCCGACGCACAGTAGATCTTTCGGTATCGCACACCGTCACCTAGGAGGTAGGTGGCGGTGTGTGCTGTGTAGTACGGTCAACTTGTGAAGATAGGCGCCGACAGCGAGACAGCGGCGCACGTACCATCGTAAGTTACCGAAGGGAGACGCACCAATGACTACCAGAGCTGCGACGCCGAAGCTGGCGGTCGCGCTGGTCGCGGCGGTGTTGCTCATCACCGTCGTGCCGGTGCTGGCATCCGCCGCACCCAGTGGCGACGACTGCTCCAAGATCCGCGCGGCGGTCGCGACGGACACGCTCGTTCTCGACGCGGCGCAGTCCGTCAGCGGCCCGACGACGGAGATCAACCAGCGACGCAAGGTAGACGCCGACGCGCTGAGGGCCTGCGCCCCGGGACCGACACCGACGCCGACCGTGACCACGACGCCGACCGGCGCACCGTCGCCAACACCGGGACCGACGTCACCACCCGGCGCCTTCCCCGGCCCGGACAACACGGGCGTACCGGACGGTACCGCGCTGACCACCTACACAGGTCCGTGTATGATCACCGCGGTGAACACGGTCATCGACGCGAAGATCGTCAACTGTGACCTTGAGATCCGGACCACTGGTGTGCAGGTTCGGCGCTCACGGATCAACGGCACTATCGCCACACCGGACGGCTCCGCGTTCTCCTTCACGCTGACCGACTCCAACGTGGACGGCTCACCGAACGGACCGCGCCAGGTCACCGGCGTCGGTGCCGACAACTTCACGATGTTGCGGACCGAGGTCGTGGGTGGCAACCGCGGTGTTCACTGCCGACGCAACTGCGAGGTCCGGGACTCGTGGGTGCACGGCACGGAGATCACCAGCAACTGGCACGCCAGCGCGGTGCGGGCCAGCCAGAGCTCGCGGATCATTCACAACACGCTGGCCTGTGACACGCAACCCACTCCGCAGGACGGTGGCTGCTCCGCCGACCTGACCATGTACGGCGACTTCGAGCCCGTGCAGGACGTCCTGGCGCAGGACAACCTGTTCGTCGCCAACCCCACGGGTAACGCCTTCTGCGCCTACGGTGGCAGCTCGGCGGGTAAGCCGTTCTCGGGCCAGGCCAGCGGTGTGCGGTTCATCAACAACACGTTCCAGCGTGGCTCCAACGGTAAGTGCGGTGCCTTCGCCCCGATCGACTCGTTTGACCCGGGTCGACCCGGTAACGTGTGGTCCGGTAACGTCTGGGACAACGGTGGTGTGGTTCCGCCAACGTAGGTGAGAGGGTGTGCACTTGGTAGTGTTGACGCTGCGCACCATCCTACTCCAGGGAGGCGTGTCATCGCCGACATCGACCTAGGTGACATCGTTGCCTCGTTCAACCTGCGGGTGAAGGGACTTCGGCCACCACGACTTGTGTGGCACATCGGGGCGCCCGTCGACACGACACCCGCGGACCGCGTCGCGGGGCCGCGACCACCGTTTATCCCACCCAGGAAGGAAGCCGTCACCGTGCAGCTTCATGCCGACAAGAAGGTCCTACTGACCGCGGCCGTGTCCGCAACCGACGAGCTCGGTAACCCCACCACAGTGAACCCGGGTGACGTCACCGTCGCCTACACCGTCGATGACGCATCTCTGATCAACCTGACGGACAACGGCGACGGCACGGCCAGCGCCGCGGCCACCGGAGCGCTGGGTACCGCGCAGGTCACAGCGACCGCAACGCACGTACCGACCGGTCGCACCGGCACCGACGTGCTGACGCTCGAGGTTATCCCGGGTGACGCAGAGATCGTCTCCGTCGCCGTCACGGCCGGCCCCGAGGAGGAGGTCACGCCCGACGCGTGACCCAACTGAGCTAGGCGAGAGGATCATCCTAAGAGGGGGTCTCGGGATGATCCTCTCGCCTATCCTATTGCACCACGGTGGTAGGTGTGATATAATTGTCATACCAGAGTTCGAGTGACGGAGTGAGGAGAGCTAAGTGGCTAAGGGCAAGCACAGGGGCTGGTTCGTGAAGGGTACCGGGTCCGAGTCGGTCGGGTTCGGCTCCAGGTCCAGCGCCAGGAACGTCGCCCGGCAGGTGAAGGGTGGCAAGGTCAACGGACCGGGGTGTGCGCTGCTCCTCGTGGCGCCCGTCCTGGGCGTCGTCTTCACGGGCTACGAGCTCGTGAGTGGGATCTTGGGTGGATCGTGACTATCGTGAGGGCCGTTGACTTCTTCAGTTGCGTCAGGCAGGACACGCGCTTCACGATCAGCGACCTACCCGGTGAGATCTTCACCGCACGTACCACGATCTACGCCGGCCGGGCACCGGACGCCGTTCCGGGTCCCATCATCGGTGTCCGCGACGACAACGGTGACTACTGGCAGGTGACGCTCGCAGACAACGTCGACAACGAGTTCACAATCTTGTCGTAGGAACGATCTTGAAGGAGGACACCTCTCGCTTGAGGTGTCCTCCTGTCTTATGTAGTAGGATCGATCTGTGCAAGGTATCCACTGCCGGTGGTGTAATGATGAGGTCTACGCACACGACGGAGCGTGGCGACACATCACGGGACTCGTGAGCTGCGTCGTAGGTGAGAGTTGGCTGCCGGGAACCTTCGCCGATCCGACGTCGATCGCCGTCACGGATGTCATTAACCCAACGACCTACCCGTGGCAGCCCTGTGACCACTCCACGGCCAACACAGATGACGGTGATCGGTCGTCGTGACAACCCTCGACCCACTCACCAACCGACGGTCATCGCGCTGGGCGACGGCCGCCGATCTCGTTGATCCACCTGAGATGAAGTGGCGCTACGACCCGGCACGCTGGGCAAGTGAGCGTGCGGGGCTGGAGATCTGGTCGAAGCAGCGCGAGATCGTCGAGTCGGTCCGGGACAACCCGCTGACGGCGGTTCGATCGTGTCACAGCGCGGGAAAGTCATTCATCTCGGCGGTGCTGACGTGCTGGTGGATCGATGTGCACCCGGCGGGTCAGGCGCGTGTGATCACAACCGCGCCGACCTCGAAGCAGGTCGACGCGGTCCTCTGGTACGAGATCAACAAGCTGCACACGACGCTCGGCCTGCGGGGTCGGACCAACCTCAACGAGTGGTACCTGGGTGACCGGATGCTCGTCGGACTCGGGCGTAAGCCGCCGGACCACGTCGAGGCGGCGTTTCAGGGACTCCATGCCCGGTACCTCCTGGTCATCCTCGACGAGGCGTACGGGATCCCCAAGAACCTCTGGGACGAGGCCTCGACGCTCGCCAGCAACGAGTTCGGTCGGATCCTGGCGATTGGCAACCCGGACGGACCCGGTGAGTTCGAGGAGAACTGCAAGCAGGGTAGTGGCTGGAACGTCATTCACATTGGCTACCGTGACACACCCAACTTCACCGGTGAGACGGTGTCACGCAGCCTGGCGGAGATGTTAGTGTCCCGACGCTGGGTGGATGAGCGTCGTCACAAGTGGGGACCGGGCAGCGCGCTCTTCCAGAGTAAGTGCGAGGGTAACTTCCCCAGTGGTGGTGACCCGTTCGCGGTTATCCAGAATGACTGGGCGATGCTCTGCCGGGTCAATGAACTCGCCGAGGACGAGCCGTATGAGGCCGGTATCGACGTCGGTGGTGGCGGGGACCGGACGGTCATCCGCGAGCGTCGTGGCACGGTGGCCGGTCGTGAGGAGCAGTTCGTCGACGCCGACCCGATGCGGACGGTTGGACGTCTCGCGGAGAGGCTGCGTGAGTGGGGCATCCAGCGTGTCAAGGTCGACTCCACCGGTCTCGGCTGGGCGATCGCCGGACGTCTCCGCGAGCTGTCGACGCGCCACAACCCGGCGGGTGCGCGCGTCGGTGAGACCTCGCACGACGCGGAGGTCATAGCCGTCAACTTCGGCGCCGGACCGCCGCAGGGCTTCGAGAAGAAGTTCCTCAACATGCGGGCATACCTGTGGTGGCAGGTCGGCCGTGAGCTGTCGCGCCTCACGACGTGGGACCTGTCGCGCGTCGACGATGACGTCATCCATGAGCTCGTGTCGCCGCGCTATGAGATCATGGACTCCTACGGGAAGATCAAGATCGAACCTAAGGATCTCGTCATCAAGCGCCTCGGATTCTCCCCGGACTCGGCGGAGGCGCTCCTCCTCGCCTTCTACGACGCCCGGACCGTCGCGCGCACACGTGGCTGGGGTCAGCTCGCCAACGCCGACATCACGGGTGGGACGTCGCCGGGTGATCGACTGGTCGGCGTTGCACAGTAAGATGATCTATGATATAATCAACGTAAGAGTGACTGAGAGGAGAGAGTGATGAGCGCGGAGGAAGACAAGGAGCTCTACGAGAACCTCGACATACTCGCGGTGGAAAGCCCGAGTGAGTACCAGGCGGTCGGGGTCCGGTCCGACATGCTCGCCGAGGTCTTGAAGGCGCTCAGCGGGCTGCGCTGGGTTGACGATGACAGCGCGAACGGCGGACGCTGGATCTACAGTGAGACACGCCGTGATGCGGCGGAACGAGTTGCCCGACGTTGGTTGTTCGATAGTGGTTACGTAAGACGGTTAACCAGTGATTACATGAGAAGTGATGACTGACGTGGAGGGCACCGGTAAGATCTACGAGAACGAGGGCGAGATCGAGGTTAAGACGACGCACCCGGCCGTCAGTGTCGTAGCGTCACTCGTCATACTGCTGATCGTGGTGAGCTGCCTCGGCCTGTGTGGCTGGTTCGGGTGGCTCGGCTACATGTTCATAACGCATCCTGCCACGCCCTGAGGAGGAGTTCATGGGACGAAAGAGGGCACGCCGCGTCAAGATCGGCGACGTCATCATCGTCAACGGCCAGCAGCACACGGTGGAGCTGGTCGAGACGACAGACCGTGGTACGTTCACGATCACCTGTGAGCAGGGTCCGACGATCGTGCGGCCCGGTGGTGCGAAGCTCGAGACCACCTAAAAGAGATCTTCGCTAGTCTGTTGCACAGTGAGGTGATACGTGATAAAATAGAACCATGAGTGACGGAGAGAAGTTTACGAGTCGGCAGGTAGTTCACTACGACAACTCATGGGGTCTAGACACGAAGACCGCCTGCGGTAAGTCGCTTCACGGTTGGAGCTTGTATCTTCCTCAGAACACGACCAAGAACGTTTCTGTGGTGACCTGCAAGGCTTGCCTTAAAAATCTTCGCTAACCTGTTGCACCAGCACATAAGTCCTGTTAGTGTTAATCACATCAGTTAATCGGGCAACATCGAGGGAACAGAGGGGCCTCGGTAGACGGCAAGGTCGCCGGGGCTCTGGGGCCGGAACGGTGAGCCGGGTGTGACCCGGCGGTGGGTTCGACTCCTTCACGGTCCACGTACGAACGAGTTAAGAGCGATGGTTAAGATCTTCTGGAAACCGGTTGCACGGGGGACCGGTTGTCGGATACAATGATTAAAGAGTAGACGACACGGTACGATCTCTGCAGGTGTGGCGCAACGGTAGCGCGGCGGCCTCCAAACCCGCTGATGAGGGTTCGACTCCTTCCACCTGTGCGTAAGTGAGCACGGAACGGTCTCGGTACGACCGAGGCGCTTGTGATTGTGAACTTCTGACAACTCTACAGTGGATTTTGACACTAGATCACAGTGGGGACGAGACGTGGCACCGCCACCAGAACCCGCTTTGATCACACATAGAACGAGAGACCCGGACGGCACGGGTCGTAGGGACCCAAGATCTTTGTCGGTCCAACACGACCCGTGTCGCCCGGACAACCGGAGCGAGGAAGACGGTAAATCCGCCTGCTTTGGGAGCAGGACAAACCGGGTTCGACTCCCGGGTTCCGGACAGAGCTGTGAGGCGGGCGTAGCGACGTCCGGCCGGCGACGCCCGTAGGGCGAACCTCACAGGGTAGGATGACCGGTGTAGGTAACCCGATCGACGGGTCGGGCTAACCCGCTAGAGTGATGCGGTGGTTGACGGATCACCGCACCACTCATCCCCCACAGACGATGCGCGGTTGTTCAAGGACATGCGGTTGAGAGCGCGCTCTCACCGGTGCACCGGACGGATCCCGGCAGGGGATACATAGACTGCCTCCGGGGACGCGGACCAGCTCCCGGTCAGCTGTGAGTGATCGGTACGTCCTCTTAGCTTATGAGGTAAGAGCACGCGGTTGAAGCCCGCGGTGTCCCGGTTCGACCCCGGGAGAGGACACGTGTGGTGTAAAACAGCTCTGAGTCGTGAGTGTTCCGTTGAGGGCATTCCGCGCGCCAGACATCGCAGGAACGGTGCGGCGACGAAGACTGGCTGGTTGATACGGAACTGCGACCAATGCCTCGCCAGACACCACATCTAGGGACCGTCGGAGCAGCTTGGTACGCTCACCTCCCTCTCAAGGAGGAGAACGCGGGTTCGAGTCCCGCACGGTCTACGACGGGCAACACCTACGCCCGGTCGACGTACGGCGACGAAGAAGGTGATCTCGATGTGGGTAAAACCAGTAAGCACTAGGTCGCGCCTAGACACCTTACATCGAGCATGCGGTACTAACTCACCGGGTAGAGTACCTGCCTTCCAAGCAGGCTGACGGGGTTCGAGTCCCCGGTACCGTTCAAGGCCGAGGTTGGGGACGGCGGACGCCGTGTGTTGGCGACTCAAGTCTGCAGACGCGTGGAACCGACGTCGCGGGGTCATGTCCTGTGAGAGCGCGGAGGGTCACCGTCCCCGGATCTCGGCCCTCATTGAAGACTCGGCTAACGGTAGGCCGCCTGGTTTTGGTCCAGGTTGTGGGAGTTCGAATCTTCCGTCTTCAGCGTTGTGAGGTAGGTAAGTCAGGTTTCCGGTTATGGAGATCGGGGTAGGGTCCGGTAAGACGCTACACCTGCCTCACATTTTAACGCCCCGGTAGCCCAACGGTAGAGGCGCCTAGCTCAAACCTAGGTCGTGTGCGAGTTCAACTCTCGCGCGGGGTACGCTGCGGTTGTAGCTCAGCAGGTCAGAGCACGACGTTGCCAACGTCGAGGTCGCCGGTTCGAGGCCGGTCAACCGCTCTTCGGTACCAACGGAGCCACCGGTAAGTGAAGGAGGTGACCCGGTGGAGTCGGTTCTAGTTCTTAACGCGGACCTCGGTCCGCTCCACCGGGTCAGCTTTCAGCACGCGATCCGGATGATCGTCCGGCGCGTCGCCGAGATTCACGAGGCGGAGCCGGACCGGATGATCGGCGCGTGGCCGATGCCGACGGTCGTTCGTCTCGTGCGTTATGTCGTAACGCGCTGGCGGTATACCAGCGGTCCCGCCTGGTCTCGACGAGGAGTACTCGAGCGTGACGGTCGGTGCTGCGGCTACTGCGGTGGCACGGCAAGTACGATCGATCACATCATACCGCGCTCGAGTGGTGGACGTAACACCTGGAAGAACACGGTCGCCGCGTGCGTACCGTGTAACCAGCGCAAGGGCAACCGCACACCCGCCGCCGCGGGTATGGTGCTGCGAGGAACGCCCACAGTGGTTACGTGGGCGTCGCTAGCCCGGCGCTGAGTGGTGAGGGTCCGGTGGGCGAACCCAGTCCCCACTGGAATGCCGCGCTCACCGGCCCTCATCCGGTCCTGGGTCTTCTAATCTGGTAGGATGCTGGGCTCTGAACCCGGCGGTCGAGGTTCGAGTCCTCGCCCAGGAGCGTACCTGTTGCACGAGGATCACATACGTGATATAATGAACCGGTACCACGCCGACGTAGCACGCGCTGGTAGTGCGCCACACTTGTAATGTGGAGGACGCGGGTTCGATTCCTGTCGTCGGCTCTGGTGAGGAACGTGTGGCAACACGCAACTCATCTGGAAAGCGATGACTGTGAGATGAAGCCTCACGGTCCCAGGGTTAGATCTGTTGCCACAGGTCAAGTCGGTTCAAGTCCGGCATCGCTTACGACGAGGGGTTAACACCTCGTAAGTCAGATCTCTTATCCGGTTTGACTCCGGTCCGGTGAAACACTAGCGGGTGGCCACCCAAGGTGTTGAGGGTTCAACTCCCGGCGGACGCCAGAGATCCGGCGAAGACCCACGAGTACGCGGACGAGGCACTGTGCGAACCATTGAGGTTCAGTCGGGCGTGGTGGGTCACCACGGGCTCCTAGCTTAACGGTAGAGCGGCTGCCCTGCAAGCAGTCAGGCGTCGGTTCGAGTCCGACGGGGTCCACACAGAGGATGGAGAGGGAGAGAAACCCGAAGGAGCACAAGGCCTGCGTGTGGAAGCAAGCTGCACGCACCACCTCTAAGCACGCGTAGCCCAACGGTAGAGGCATCTGACTTAGGATCAGATCAGTGGGGGTTCGACTCCTCTCGCGTGTACGTGAGTGACGAAGATAAGTATGACACAGGGTTTCACGAGAAACTAACGGACTACTGGCGTGATCACTACGTCGAGAATGGAGAGTGCTCGATCTGCTGGAACGTGGGTGTGATACACGTGACGCCTGAGAGACGGATCGAGTACTGTATCTGTCCGAACGGCCGGGCATTTCGAGTGAACTCACCGAAGTACGCGTCGTAGAGAAGTACGATCTTGTCCTGTCGGTCCAGTTTGGAGTGGACGCCGCCCTGTCAAGGCGGAGATCGCCGGTTCAAGTCCGGTACGGGACGCACCAGGAAGTGTGGCCGAGTGGTCCAAGGCGCCTCACTGCTAATGAGGAGGGGTAACTCCCACGCAGGTTCAAATCCTGTCGCTTCCGCGTCGAGGTCCGGCTGTCACCGGAGGTAACGGTGGGTGCTCGGGTAAAACATCACAGCGTGATGAAACCGATCACTGTCAAACTGGGAGACTGATTATCCCGCACCCCTCGACACCATGCCGTCGTGGCCTAAGCGGTTAAGGGCATCGTTCTGATAAGACGAAGATAGTGAGTTCGAGTCTCACCGACGGTACGCTACTCATCCGGGTAGCACTTCACAGGTTACCCAGCGGCGGCGACGTTGTCTTGGTCGGCACCTCGCCGCCGACTGACCCTCGTAGCTCAACGGAGCGAGCACCGGTCTACGGAACCGGGGATGCGGGTTCGATTCCTGCCGGGGGTGCGTAGAGCGTCTGAGAATGTTTTCACGCCTAAGGCGATTCCCACGGAAGACTCGGATAGAACGCGGTGGGAGGTCTGGTCGCCGACCAGATACGGTTGGACATGCCAGTGGCTACGTTCCCACGTACGGTAGGATCCAAATCGGCACAACGGGATGTGGCGCAGTTAGGTAAGCGCACCGGTCTGGGGGACCGGAGGACGGGAGTTCAAGTCTCCCCATCCCGACGTACGGGTACTAGCTCAACTTGGTGGAGCACACGGTCCGGGACCGTGCGGATGTAGGTTCAAATCCTACGTACCCGACCACGAGGCCACGGTCGCAGGCCGGGTGGAACCCTCAACGCAGGCTGAGGGCTTTAACACAAAGTCATGAGTGTACGTTCGAGTAGGGCGTGTCATTCCGACGCTCATTGGAACTCGAGGCCAGGCGTATCACAGGTGACGGCGACCACAGGGAGAGTTGCGACGATTGGACGTCACCTGGTCTTGAAAACCAGTGCCGAGGTAACACTCGAGGGTTCGAATCCTTAACTCTCCGCGTACTACCTGCGCCGCTAGCTGAGTGGGTTTAGCACCTGACTCTTAATCAGGGGACCGGAGTTCGATCCTCCGGCGGCGTACGGACCGCTACGTGTATCGTCCCTGCCGGCCGAGACACTGGCGGGAGACCACTACCTCATTAGTGGTCGGCGTTTGATCGGCACCGCCTCACAGCGCCGATCACCCGCGGCGTGTGCGCTGGACGCGCTCCCGAGCCTTCTAAGCTCCCGGCGCTGGGTTCGATTCCCAGACGTCGCACGGGGTCCGGTTCTTACGTCAGGGTGGGCTTCCGGACCCCACCTCCTCTCACTAGCTCAACGGATGGAGCAGCTCGGTCCTAACGAGACGGTTCCCGGTTCGAGTCCGGGGTGAGAGACGTCACTACCTCG
>Ga0207681_10002792_pt1 | contig 11054 bp, 11 predicted proteins | sample KBSS53metaG_FD_184324 | JGI IMG/M metagenome (GOLD analysis project Ga0207681, IMG submission 184324) | Switchgrass rhizosphere microbial communities from Kellogg Biological Station, Michigan, USA - KBS S5-3 metaG (SPAdes) (version 2) | ecosystem: Host-associated > Plants > Roots > Rhizosphere... | reverse complement strand
ACCGAGGGGGCGCTGCTGCTGCCGTGCGCGTTGCTGCATCTGCAGGATCTGCCGCTGCCGCCGCTGCGCGCGAAGGTCGCGCCGGCGTGGACGGCGCGTTGCGCGTCGCTGCGGGAGGCCGGGCTGATCGATGGCGCCGATCCGACGGCGCAGGCGAAATCCGCCTACGACCGCTTGCGCGCCCACGGCTGGACCGACGCGCAGCTGCGTACGAACGCGCTGGGGGGCGTGGTCGACGTGTGGCGCACGCTCATGGCCGCGTATGCCTCGGCCTATGGCCGCTACCGCGTCGGCGAACATCCGTGCGGTTATTCGTACGCCGCGCAGAATCCGGATTTTTCGCTGCGCGCGACCACGGCCGCCGAGCGTGCGGATTGGTGGAGCGAGGGCAGCGGCACGCCGCCGAACGCCGGCGTCGGCCTGGTCGATGCGAAAGCGACCGCCGTGCCCGATCCCGGGTTCGCCGGTCTGCAATGCCTGCGCGCGCTGTACGAGGGCGACAGCGCCGACGCGAAGCGTGTCCGTGCCGGCGTCGACCAGACGCGCGCCGGCCTGCCGCGGGCGGGCTTGCCGGTGATCGTGGTGCATGGCATCGACGACGGCGGAGTGCTGATCGGGCTCAGCAGCCAGCCCTGGGTCGCGCGCGCGCAGGCGGCCGGACGCGACGTGCGCTATTGGCAGGTGCGCCACGCGCAGCATCTGGACTCGCTCCTCGGCCTGCCGGATTATGCCGTGCGTTACGTGCCGCTGCTGCCCTACGTCTATACCGCGCTCGACCGCGTCGACGCGCATCTCGACGGCCGCGGCGCGCTTCCGAAGGACGCGGTCGTCGACAGCGTTCTGCGCGGAGCGGGCAAGCCGCTGACGGCGGAGAACCTCGCCATTCCGCGCTGAGCGCGCTTGCCCTTGGTAGGAGCGACGGAAGTCGCGACCGCCGGTCGCGACCATCGTCGCGAAAGGCGTCGCTCCTACCCGCGGCCTGTGGCGTGTCGCGCGCGCCGTCACGCGGAATTTGGCACGCTAGCGCCGTCTTCCCACGGAGCACGCCATGCAGCGCCCGCGCCATTTCTCGATGCTCCGCGATTTCCACCTCGCCGACTGGTTCACGCTGGCCAACGCGTTCTGCGGCACCGGCGCGGTGTTCGCGGCGATGCGCTTCCTGCACGAAGGCGGCACGCGCGACCTGATGATCGGCATGGCGCTGATCCCGCTGGCGTTCGTGTTCGACGCGCTCGACGGGCGCATCGCGCGCTGGCGCAAGGTCGCCTCGACGCTCGGCCGCGAGCTCGATTCGCTGGCCGACGTGATCTCGTTCGGCGTCGCGCCGGCCGCGCTCGGCTACGCCTGCGGCCTGCAGGGCGGCTGGGACTGGGTCGCGCTGAGCTATTTCGTCGGCTGCGGCGTCAGCCGCCTCGCACGCTACAACGTCACCGCCGAGACGCTGGCCGAAGGCACCGGCAAGGTGAAGTATTTCGAAGGCACGCCGATCCCGACCAGCCTCGCGATCGTGATCGCGCTGGCCGTCGCCGCGCACCTGGGGCGGATCGGCGACCAGCTCTGGTTCGGCGTCTGGCAGATCGGGCCTTGGCAGCTGCATCCGCTGGCGCTGGTCTACGTGCTGTCCGGATCGCTGATGATCAGCAAGACCTTGCACATTCCGAAACCCTGACCGGCGCCGCGTCGCCCGCCGTTGCTATGATCGGCGCATCATCCGGAGGAACGTCGATGCACGATCGCAATTACGGCGGCAGCGGAATGCCGGACGGCCTCGACGCCATCGCCCGGCAATATTGGGACGCCTGGAACGCGGCGATGCGGACCGCGACCGGACAGCCGCCGCCGCCGGCGACGCCGTGGCAGGCCGCGCTGGACGCGTGGAGCACGCTCGCCAGGGGCGGCCTGCCGAACCAAGGTTTCGGCCACGGCGGGTTCGTGCCGCACGGCATGCCCGGCGCCGACGATCTGATCAGCCGGCTGCAGTCGCAGGCAGGGCCCTGGTTCGGGCAGATGCAGCAGCTGGCCGCGCAGTTCAGCGGCGGCAATGCCGGCGCCGGCGACATCGCGCGCGCGTGGCGGCAGATGCTCGGCGCGTCCGGCGGCAATCCGTTCGCGGAGATGATGTCGACGATGCGCGGGCAGGGCGCGCAGGGCTTCGAACGCTGGCTCGCCGAAGTGACGCCGATGCTCGAGGCCTGGCGCGGCGAAGGCGCGTCGTGGACGCGGATGCCCGCGTTCGGCCTGGCGCGCGAGCACCAGGAGCGCGCGCAGCGGCTGGCGGAAGCGTTCGGCGGTTATCAGCAGCGCACGCAGGACTACAACGCGCTGATGGCGAAGGCGACCGAGAACGCGTTCGCGGTCTTCGAGCGCAAGCTCGGCGAGCGCGGCGAGAACAACAAGCCGATCGAGACCGCGCGCGCGTTGTTCGACCTGTGGATCGACGCCGCCGAAGACGCCTACGCCGAGATCGCGCTGTCGCCGGAATTCCGTGCGGCCTATGGCCAGCTGGTCGACGCGCAGATGCGCCTGCGCGGCGGCATCCAGCGCGAAGTCGAACAGGTCTGCGCCGCGTTCGGCATGCCCACGCGCAGCGAACTCGACGGCGCGCACCGCAAGATCGTCGAACTGGAACGGCAGATGCGGCGCCTGCGCACGAACGGCGCGCAGGCGGCGCCGGCCGCGGCGCCCGCGCGCACGGCCGCGGCGACGCCGTCGCCGAAGCGCACGGGCGCTCCGAAGGCCAAGGCCGCGCCGGAACCCGCGAAGCCGCGCGCGCCGGCCAAGCGCGCCGCCGCCAAACGCGCACCGGTCAAGCAGAAGGCGTCGCGCGCGAACGCGCCGCGCAGCCAGCGCCGCGGACCGGCGTTCGCGATTCCGGACGCACCGGTGCCGCTCGCGCCCGAACCGATGACCGCCCGGACGACGTCCGCGAGGAAGCGCTGACATGACCGCACCGCTCGATCTCCGCGCCGACCGGCTGGCCGAGGAAGCCGCGACGTTCCAGCAGAAGCTCGGCGCCGGCTTCGGCACGCTGCGCCACCTCGACGACGTCGACTACGGCGCGACGCCGCGCCAGGAAGTCTGGCGCGACGGCAAGACCGTGCTGTACCGCTTCGTCGGCGAGAAGGCGCCGACCGCGAAAATTCCACTGCTGATCAGCTATGCGCTGGTGAACCGGCCGTACATGGTTGATCTGCAGGCCGACAAGTCGATCGTCCGCAACCTGCTGGCGCTGGGCGAGGACGTCTACGTGATCGACTGGGGCTATCCCGACCGTTCCGACCGCTTCCTGACGCTCGAGGACTACATCGACCGCTTCATCGGCGGCGCCGTCGACCATCTGCGCGAAGCGCACGACGTCGACGCGGTCAACCTGCTCGGGATCTGCCAGGGCGGCGCGTTCTCGCTGTGCTACGCGTCGTTGCATCCGGACAAGATCAAGAACCTGATCACGATGGTCACGCCGGTCGATTTCCACACCGAAGACAACATGTTGTCGAACTGGGTGCGCGATCTCGACGTCGACCTGTTCGTCGACACGCTCGGCAACGTGCCGGCCGACCTGATGAACCTGTGCTACCTGACGCTGAAGCCGTGGCGCCTATTCGTGCAGAAGTACGTCGGCCTTGTCGACATCCTCGACGACAAGCGCGCGCTCGAGGATTTCCTGCGCATGGAAAAGTGGATCTTCGATTCGCCGGACCAGGCCGGCGAAGCGTTCCGCCAGTTCCTGAAGGAGTTCTACCAGGGCAACGGCTTCGTCAACGGCGGCATCCGCATCGGCGAGCGCGAAGTGCATCTGGGACTGGTCGAAATGCCGGTGCTGAACATCTACGCCGAGCAGGACCATCTGGTGCCGCCGGATGCGTCGCGCGCGCTGAAGGACCTCGTCGGCAGCGAGGACTATTCCGAACTGTCGTTCCGCGGCGGCCACATCGGCATCTACGTTTCGTCGCGCGCGCAGAAGGAAGTGCCCGGCGCGATCCACAGCTGGCTCGCGGCGCGCGCGGATTGAACCCGATGCGCGCGGCGCTGCTGCTGCCGATGTGGTTGCTGATCGCAGTGGCGTCGTCCGGCCACACCGTTGCGGTCGCCGCCGAACGCCTGGCCGCATCCGCGACGACCGACGCGCCGCGCGAGATCGCCGCGCTGATCGCCGCGATCGGCGCGTCGTCGTGCCGGTTCGAGCGCAACGGCACCTGGTACGACGCGGCGACCGCCAGCACGCACCTGCAGCGCAAATACGATTACCTGCGCAAGCGTGCGCCGGTCACGACCGCTGAACAATTCATCGAGCGCGCGGCGAGCCGCAGCAGCGTCACTGGGCAGGCGTACCGCGTCCGTTGCAGCGGCGCGGCCGAAGTCGATGCGTCGGTCTGGTTCGCGCAGACGCTGCAGCGCCTGCGCGCGAAAAAGCCGTCACCCGCGACGCGCTAGACTCGCCCGCAAGCCCGCCGCATGCAGTCCCCGACATGAACCAGCCAGCGAAGCCGTTCACCCGTTCGATCAACGATCGCGTCCTCGCCGGCGTGATGGGCGGCATCGCCCGCCGCTACGGCTGGAATTCCACGCTGTTGCGCGCGGTCTTCGTGATCGTCTCGGTGGCGTCGGCCGCGTTTCCCGGCATCCTGGTGTACCTGGTGCTGTGGCTGCTGATGCCCGAAGGCAACGATTGAGCGCCACGCCCGCGCGCAACGGACCGTCGCGCGCGGCGCTGACGATCCTGCGCGCGTTCGGCGTGCTCTGGGCGTTGCCGGTGACGCTGCCGGGCCTGGTGCTCGGCCTCGCCGGCCTGCCGAAAGGCGCGCACGTGCATCTGCGCAAATCCGATCTCGCGATCGTGTTCCAGCATTGGCCGTGGGGGCCGGGCGGCGCGATCACGCTCGGCAACGTGATCCTGCACACCGGCGCGTCGCTCGACGAAACCTGCATCACCTACGCGCAGAACGCGGGCTGGGGCGACGAGCCGGCGATCGTGCTCGCCGACCACGAACGCGCGCATGTCTATCAGTACATGGTGCTCGGCGTGCTGTTCCTGCCGCTGTACCTGATCTGCGGCGGCGTCAGCGCGCGCAATCCGTTCGAGCGCGCGGCGGATCGCTATGCGCGCATGGGGCAGGGCTGGTGGCCTTGGGGGAGTGCCCGCGACTGATCGTGGTCGGCTCGACATCAGGAAACATGGATGCATTGGTAGGAGCGACGACAGTCGCGACGGGCTTTGCGCGACCAAGCGTCGCGACTGTCGTCGCTCCTACCGCTTCGGTGCGCATCGCGACGACGATCGGCCGACGAACGGTAGGCGATTTTTACCGGCAGATAACAGTGACGTTGCTAGTCTGCGCATGTCGAAGAAAAAGCAGAAGGCGCAAGCCCAAAGCAATCGCTTCGGCACCAGAAGGCTCAGCCGATCGGAGCAATCCGAGAGACTGGGCCTTCTACTTTTGTGTCCGCAGATTTCGCTGCATCGGCTGCGCTGCTCATCAATCCGTTGCGACGCATTGTTGAGCGACGATCGAGACTTCAGTCGTATTGCATGTGCCGCGATCATTGCGAGCTAGGACCGCCGAACGCTTGTCGGGTCAATCGTTCGCAATCCATCGCTCTCTCACGCCATCCAGTGCATTCGGGTGTTCATGTGTCCGGGGCCATGCCGCACCGCATCATGCGTCGATCTCGAGCATCGCCTCGGTCTGCCCTTGCACGACCCCACCGGGCCCGTACTGCCGTTCCGCGAACGCGATCCCGCGCGCGCCGATCAGCACGACCGTGCTGCAGCGCGTGCCGTAGCGTTCGCCGAGCACGAACGGCGGCGACAGCATGCGCTCCAGGTCCAGGCCGACGCCGGTATCCGGCAGTTCGTCGTCGGGCGCGGGCGTGCGGTCGGCGAGCGCGTCGAACAGCGTGCCGACAGCAGACGCGTCGCCGTCGGCCCAGGCATCCGCGCCGGGCGACGCGAGCCAGCCGTCGAGGGCGCGCGTGGCGCGCGTACTTTTCGGCCACGGCGCGTCGAACTCGCCGTTCGACATCGCGTGCAGACCGGGCGCGATGGCGTGGCGGCGGTAGTGCGGATGATTGCCGGCGAAGCCGAGCGTGGCGCCGTCCCAGAACAGCAGATTGAAGCGGCCGTACTCGGCGGCCGTCGGCGCGAGCGCGGCCAATGCCCGGTCGGTAGACGCGTCGCCGCGAACGAAATCGCGCACCAGCCGGCCGCGCGAGCGCGGCGCGGTGTCCGAAGCGAGCCCGGCGCGCACGTTGGTCACCGCCGCGAGACGGCCGCGCCGCGACACCTGCAGCCAGCTGCCGCCGGCCTGCAGGTCGCGCCCGCCGAACACGGCCGGCGCCTCGGGATCGGTCTCGGCAGGCGCGGTCGGGCGGCCGTGGAATTCGTCGCGGTTCGCGATCAGGGCGAGCGGGTAGGCGGGATGGACCCGCCAGGCGACGGCGATCAGGCACATGCCGCGATGCTATCCGTCCGGTCCGCGGCTGTCTGTCGCATGGCATCGCGTCGCGACCACAACGATGAACGAATCATGAATTTTCGCGACTGTCCTATAGATGGCGTGTCGATTCCCGCCACTTCGGCACGTCGCTCCTCGTGCAAGACGGATGAAATGGCGGACGGCATTGCCGGCGCCACTTCAACCCCGCGATCATTCCGAGTCCACAGAGGAGAATTCCATGAGCTACGTCGACGGTTTCGTTGTCCCGGTTCCGAAGAAGAGCCTCGCCGCCTACCGCAAGCTGGCGCGCAAGGCCGGCAAGATCTGGCGCGAATACGGCGCCCTGCATTACGTCGAATGCGTCGCCGACGACGTCAAGCCGGGCAAGACCACGTCGTTTCCGCAGGCGGTCAAGCTGAAGGCGGACGAGGTCGTGGTGTTCTCGTGGATCGTCTACAAGTCGCGCGCGCAGCGCGATCGCGTCAACAAGCAGGTCATGTCCGATCCGCGCATGGCCAACATGGACCCGAAGTCCTTGCCGTTCGACGGCAAGCGCATGTTCTTCGGCGGCTTCAAGCCGCTGGTCGAACTCTGACCGTCGTCGGGGCCGGCGCGCGCCGCCCCCGTCCATCATCCTGTTCCCTTCCAACGCGCAGGCACCGCGGGTGCGGCGCGAAGGATGCCTTCGCCACATCGACACGAGGAGTATTCCCATGCGCCACCTGATCGCAAGCGCCACGCTCGCCATCGCCGCCGGCCTGGCCGCGCCGGCGTTCGCCGCCGACACCTACACCATCGATGCCATGCACACGTTCCCGAGCTTCGAGGCCGACCATTTCGGCGGCCTGTCGGTGTGGCGCGGCAAGTTCAACACCTCCAGCGGCAAGATCACGCTGGACAAGAAGGCCGGCAGCGGCACCGTGGACATCACCGTCGACGCGGCGAGCATCGACTACGGCCTCGACGCGATGAACGAGAAGGCGCGCAGCGCCGAACTGTTCGACACCGCCAAATATCCGACCGCGACCTACAAAGGCAAGCTGGCGGGCTTCAAGAACGGCGCGCCGACCCGCGTGGAAGGCGACCTGACCCTGCACGGCGTCACCCGTCCGCTGGAACTGAAGATCGAGTCGTTCAAGTGCGTGCCCGATCCGATGGCCAAGCGCGAGCGCTGCGGCGCCGACGCGCGGGCGTCGTTCAAGCGCGACGACTTCGGCATGCCGGCCGGCAAGGACTACGGCTTCAGCATGGACGTGAACCTGCGTATCCAGGTCGAGGCGCTCAAGGACGAGTGACCGGCGCCGCGCGCCGTTACCTGTCTCCCAACCGGATGCTCCGATGAAATTCCTGTGCCTTTGCTATTTCGACCGCGCGCGTTTCGACGCGCTCGGACCCGGCGAGTTCGACGAGATCAAGCGTATCTGCGAAGGCCACGACCGCGAGCTTTACGCGCAGCCGGGATACGCGTTCGTCGGTTCGCTGACCGAGCCGGAGCACGCGGCGACGCTGGTTGCGCGCGACACGGGACCGGAGCGCCGCGACGGCGCCTACGCACCGACCGGCGAACCGCTCGGTGCGTTCTTCATGGTCGAGGCGGCCGATCTCGACGCCGCGGTCGCGATCGCATCGCTGCATCCGGGCGCCCACATCGGCCGCTATCTCGGTGGCGGCATCGAGGTGCGCGCCTGCGACCTGTTCCGCACCGGTCCGGCCTTCGCCGGATTCGGAGCGGCGGCATGAGTCCGGAACAGGACGGGGCCACTGCAAATGCGGACGCCGGCGGTGCGCGCGACCATCGCTGGTCGGCGCTGATCGTCGTCTGTCTCGGCGTGCTGATGATCGTGCTGGACTCGACGGTCGTGAACGTCGCGCTGCCGTCGATCAAGGCCGACCTCGGGTTCTCGGACGCCGCGCTGGCCTGGGTCGTCAACGCCTATCTGCTCACCTACGGCGGGTTCCTGCTGCTCGGCGGACGCCTCGGCGACCTGTTCGGGCACCGGCGCCTGTTTTTGCTCGGCATCGTCTTCTTCACGCTCGCGTCGCTGGCCTGCGGCCTGGCGCCGTCGCGGAATTTTCTCGTCGTCGCGCGCGCGATCCAGGGCCTCGGCGGCGCGGTCGTCACCGCGGTGGCGCTGTCGCTGATCATGACGCTGTTCACCGAAACCGGCGAACGCGCGAAGGCGATGGGCGTCTACGGCTTCGTCTGCGCCGGCGGCGGCAGCATCGGAGTGCTGCTCGGCGGCCTGCTGACCAGCCTGCTCGACTGGCATTGGATCTTCCTGATCAATATCCCGGTCGGCGTCGGCGTGTTCGCCGCGTCGTTGCGCCTGCTGCCGTCCGCGACCGCGATGCCGGCGTCGCGGCATCTGGATTTCGCCGGCGCGATCGCGATCACCGGCGCGCTGATGCTGGCGGTCTATGCGATCGTCAACGGCAACGAGCTGGGCTGGTTGTCGGTGCGCACGCTCGGCATGCTCGCCGCCGCTGCGGTGCTGTTCGTGGCGTTCGTCGCGGTCGAATCGCGCATGCGCGCGCCGCTGGTGCCGCTGCGGATGTTCGCGTCGCGCAACGTCTCGATCGCCAACATCGTCGGCGTGCTGTGGGCGGCGGCGATGTTCGCGTGGTTCTTCCTGTCGGCGCTGTACCTGCAGCTGGTGCTCGGCTACGAGCCGATGCAGGTCGGCCTCGCGTTCCTGCCGTCGAACCTGATCATGGCGGCGTTCTCGCTCGGGCTGTCGGCGAAGATCGTGATGCGGTTCGGCATCCGCACGCCGATCGCGGTCGGCCTGGGCCTGGCCGCGGTCGGCCTGCTGCTGTTCGCGCGGGCGCCGGTCGACGGCGTGTTCGTGCGCGATGTGCTGCCCGGCATGCTGCTGCTCGGGCTCGGCGCCGGCGTCGCGTTCAATCCGGTGCTGCTGGCGGCGATGAGCGGCGTCGGCAACGACGAGGCCGGCCTCGCGTCGGGCGTGGTCAACACCGCGTTCATGATGGGCGGCGCGCTCGGCCTGGCGGTGCTCGCCAGCGTCGCCGCCGCCGGCACCGCGGCGCAGCTCGACGCCGGCGCGGCGCAGAACGTCGCGCTCGATGCCGGCTATCGCAGCGCGTTCCTGATCGGCGCGTGCTTCGCGGCGCTGGCAGCGTTGCTGGGCGGGTGGTTGTTGCGGCCGGTGCGCAACGACGAGGCGGACGGGGCGGGGGCGGTCGAGCCGACAGCGGGCTAATCCGCATGCTTTGAATGTGCTTCTTTTTTGGTAGGAGCGACGACAGTCGCGACGGGCGTTTCGCGAAACGCTCCGGTCGCGACTGTCGTCGCTCCTACCAAAAGGCAATGTAAGGGATGAGCAACTTCAGCGCGACGTTTGTCTCAAGCGTTCGCGCAAGACGCCGCGCGCTGCAGCAGCAGCGTGCGTTCGCGCGAGTTCTGCGTCATCGCCGCGGCGCGCTGGAATTCGGCGCGCGCCTCGTCGAGGCGGCCGAGCTTCTTCAGGAAATCGCCGCGCACGCTCGGCAGCAGGTGGTAGTCCTTGAGCGTGGGCTCGGACGTCAGCGTGTCGACGTGGCGCAACCCGGCTTCCGGTCCGACCGCCATCGACAGCGCCACGGCGCGGTTGAGTTCGACGATCGGCGACGGCATCACGTCGGCGAGCGTGGCGTACAGCGTGGCGATGCGCGTCCAGTCGGTCGCGTCGGCGGCCAGCGCGCGCGCGTGGCAGGCGGCGATCGCGGCCTGCAGCGCATATGGGCCTTCGGCGCCGCCGAGGCGCACCGCGCGCTCGAGCGATTCCAGGCCGCGCCGGATCAGCAGGCGGTCCCAGCGCGCGCGGTTCTGTTCGAGCAGCAGGATCGGCTGGCCGTCCGCGCCGGTGCGCGCATGCGCGCGCGAGGCTTGGATTTCCATCAGCGCGACCAGGCCGTGCACTTCCGGCTCCAGCGGCGCGAGGCCGGCGAGCACGCGGCCGAGGCGCAGGGCCTCGTCGCACAGCGCCGGGCGCAGCCAGTCGTCGCCGGCGGTCGCGGAATAGCCTTCGTTGAAGATCAGATAGATCACGTGCAGCACGGTGCCGAGGCGTTCGGCGAGTTCGTCGCCGCGCGGCACTTCGTACGGAACCTGCCGGTCCGCCAGCGTGCGCTTGGCGCGGACGATGCGCTGCGCGATGGTCGCTTCCGGCACCAGGAACGCGCGCGCGATCTCGTCGGTGGTGAGGCCGCCGAGCAGGCGCAGCGTCAACGCGATGCGCGCCTCGGTGCCGAGCACCGGATGGCAGGCGGTGAAGATCAGGCGCAGCAGGTCGTCGCCGATGTCGTCGTCGAGCCTGGCGGTGTCGTCAGGGCCGGCCATGTCCTCGTTCGCCTCTTCGAGGTCGTAGGCGAGTTCCTCGTGCTTGCGCTGCTGCAGCTTGCTGCGGCGCAGACGGTCGATGGCGCGGTGCTTGGCGGTGGCCATCAGCCACGCGCCGGGATTGTCGGGAACGCCGCTTTCCGGCCAGCGCTCCAGCGCCGAGACCAGCGCGTCCTGCGCGAATTCCTCGGCGAGGCCGACGTCGCGCAGCATGCGTGCCAGCGCGGCGATCAGCCGCGGAGACTCCATGCGCCAGACTGCATCGATGGTGCGGTGGA
>Ga0207681_10002791_pt1 | contig 11054 bp, 11 predicted proteins | sample KBSS53metaG_FD_184324 | JGI IMG/M metagenome (GOLD analysis project Ga0207681, IMG submission 184324) | Switchgrass rhizosphere microbial communities from Kellogg Biological Station, Michigan, USA - KBS S5-3 metaG (SPAdes) (version 2) | ecosystem: Host-associated > Plants > Roots > Rhizosphere... | reverse complement strand
CGACCGGATCGTGGCGGACACGCTCGACGACGCGCTGTCGTCCGGCGCGCGCGTCTACGGCATCGTCGGGCTGCAGGGCAGCGGCAAGTCGACGCTGGCCGCGCAGGTCGCGGCACTGGCCGAGCGGCGCGGCCTTCGCGCGGTGACGCTGTCGATCGACGACTGCTATCTGGACCGCGACGCGCGCGAGGCGCTCGGCCGCGACGTGCATCCGCTGCTGGTCAGCCGCGGCCCGCCCGGCACGCACGACCTGGCCCTGGCCTGCGCGACGCTGGACGCGCTGCGCGCCGGCGAACGCGTCGCCGTGCCGCGCTTCGACAAGCTCGGCGACCGGCGCCTGCCCGCACGCGACTGGCCGCAGGTGGACGCGGCGGATCTGGTCCTGTTCGAAGGCTGGTGCGTGAAGGTGCCGGCGCAGGATGCCGCCGAACTGGTCGCGCCGCTGAACGCGCTCGAGCGCGACGAGGATCGCGACGGCCGTTGGCGACAGTATTGCAATGACGCGCTGGCGCACGATTATCCGACGTTGTGGGCGCGCATCGACCGGCTGCTGTTCCTGCACGGGCCGGGCTTCGAACGCGTGCCGGCGTGGCGCTGGCAGCAGGAACGGGCGCTGAGCGCGCAGGCGCACGCCGACGGCCGCGCGCGCCGGGCGATGACGCGCGAGGACATCGCGCGCTTCGTGAAGCATTTCGAGCGCGTCAGCCGCCAGGCGCAACGGACGTTGCCGGCGATCGCCGAGCGCGTGCTGCGGATCGATGCGGAACGCCGGCCGCTGGAGCTTTCGTAAGCGCGGGTTTTCAGCCGCGGCCGTAACGCCCAGCCATTCCGGTTACGAAACCGGTCGCGGACGGACAACGCTTGCGGCGGAACATGAGATAGGTTGCGTCCCGCTCTCGCCATCTATCTCGCGGAGCGGAAAAGAGGCGCCTTCCCTCACCCCTCTCCTGTCGCAGGAGAGGGGTGCCCGTTTTAGTTGCGCGAAGCGAGCCGAGGACTGCCCCCGCCCAGAAATCGGAATCTTTCCGACCTCAAGTCACCACGAACGTGATGCGCAGATTCACCCGCCACTCGGTGATGTCGCCGGTGTCGTTGGTGACCGCCTTGATCTCGTTCACCCAGACGCCCTTGATGCCCTTGACGGTTTCGGACGTCTTCTTCAACCCGTGCTTCACCGCGTCCTCGATGCTGGTCGTGGACGAGGCGTTGACTTCGATGACTTTGGCGACGGACATGGAACGCTCCTGTTGGACGGCGCAACGCCGGGAAGCGTCAGCATAGGCGGCGGCGTGTTAACGACGCGATGCGGCGCCGGGCCGTTCGTCGCGCCAGTTTCGTCCTGCTAGCATGCGGCCATGCGCGCTGCCCCCAACCTCGTGCTGGTCGGCCCGATGGGCTCCGGCAAATCCTCGATCGGCCGCCGCCTGGCCGACCGTTTCGGGCTGGCGTTCGTCGATGTCGACCACGAGATCGAAACCCGCACCGGCGCCAGCATCACGACGATCTTCGATTGCGAAGGCGAGCCCGGCTTCCGCGTGCGCGAGCGCGACCTGTTGGCCGAACTGCTCGGCGCCGAGGACACCGTGATCTCCACCGGCGGCGGCGCGGTGCTCGATGCCGACAACCGCGTGCGCATGGCCGAGCGCGGCTTCGTCGTGCATCTGCACGTCGGCATCGAGCAGCAGCTCGAACGCCTCGCCCGCGACCGCAGCCGGCCGCTGCTCGCCGGCGACGATCGCGAAGCGGTGCTGCGGCGGCTGGCGACGCTGCGCGAGCCGCTGTACACGGAAGTCGCCCATCTGCGCTTCGACACCGAAACGCTGCCGGCGCTGGACGCCGCGGCCAGGCTCGGCCATCTGCTGGAAACGCGCTGGGCGCGCGTCGCGACCGACGCCGCGGCGCGGGAGACCGAAGCATGAACGACGCGGTCGACACCGCACGACACAAGACCGTGCATGTCGACGGCGCGCGACCGTATGCGATCGCGATCGGTGCCGGCCTGGCCGGCGACGGCGACGCGCTGGCGGTGCCGTTGCGCGGACGCCACGCGCTGTTCGTCAGCGATGCGCACGTCGCGCCGCTCTATCTGGACGCGGCGACCGCGGCGCTGCAGCGCGCGCGCCCCGATGCGCGCATCGCGCAGCACGTGATGACGCCGGGCGAATCGGCGAAGACGCTCACCGGATTCGGCGATGCGCTGGCCGCGCTGGCCGCGCTCGGCGCGACCCGCGACGCGTGCGTGTACGCGCTCGGCGGCGGCGTAGTCGGCGATCTCGCCGGCTTCGCCGCGGCCTGCTGGATGCGCGGCGTCGATTGCGTGCAGGTGCCGACGACGCTGCTGGCGATGGTCGATTCGTCGGTCGGCGGCAAGACCGCGGTCGACCTGCCGCAGGGCAAGAACCTGGTCGGCGCGTTCCATCCGCCGCGCGCGGTGCTCGCGGACACGCGCGTGCTGCGCACGCTGCCCGGGCGCGAACTGCGCGCCGGCCTGGCCGAGGTGGTGAAGTACGGCGCGATCGTCGATGCGCCGTTCCTCGACTGGCTCGACGCGCATGCCGACGCCCTGCTCGCGCGCGACGACGACGCGCTGGCCGAGACGATCGCGCGCAGCTGCGCGCACAAGGCCGCGATCGTCGAACGCGATCCGTTCGAGCACGGCGAGCGCGCGCTGCTGAATTTCGGCCACACGTTCGGCCACGCGATCGAGACCGAACAGGGCTACGGCGGCCTGAACCACGGCGAGGCGGTCGCGGTCGGCATGGTGCTGGCGGCGCGGCTGTCGCAGGCGCTGGGATACGCCGACGCCGCCGATACCGAGCGCCTGCAAACCCTGCTGCGGCGCTTCGAACTGCCGACCGCACTGCCGGCCGGGCTCGATCCGCAGGCGCTGCTCGCGCACATGCGCCTGGACAAGAAGGCCCAGGCCGGCGGCCTGCGCTTTGTGCTGTGGGACGGCGCCGGCCGCGCGCGCGTGGTGGCCGGGGTCGCCGAGGACGCGGTGCTGGCGGTACTCGCGTCGCGCTGAGAACGTGCGGTCCGGCGGACGCCGCCGGCCCCGCGCGCCCGCTCACCGCGGCGGTGCGGGCCTCCCCGTACAATGCGCGCCTGATGCGATTGCTCCTGCAACAACGGCCCGACGGCCGCGAAGCGCCGCGCTTCGTGCAACTGATGCTGCAACCCGACCTGCTGGGCGGGTGGACGCTGCTGCGCGAAAGCGGCCAGATCGGTGGGCGCAGCACGGTCCGCCGCGAGCAGTATCCCGACCAGGCCAGCGCGACCGCCGCGCTCGAACACGCGCGCGACCTGCAACTCAAGCGCGGTTTCCAACTGATGTTCGCGCAAGGCGCCGACGCCTCCGTTCCCTCTCCCACGCCCCGTCCATGACCCCATCTTCCGATCGTTTCCTGCGCGCGCTGCGGCGCGAGCCCGTCGACCGCACGCCGATCTGGCTGATGCGCCAGGCCGGGCGCTATCTGCCCGAGTACCGCGCCACGCGCGCGAAGGCCGGCAGCTTCCTGGCGATGGCGAAGAACCCCGAGATCGCGTGCGAAGTCACGCTGCAGCCGCTCGCGCGCTACGACCTCGACGCCGCGATCCTGTTCTCGGACATCCTCACCGTGCCCGACGCGATGGGGCTGGAGCTTTACTTCGTCGAAGGCGAAGGCCCGAAGTTCCGCCATCCGGTGCGCGACGCCGCCGCGATCGCGCAACTCGCGGTGCCGGACATGGAGACGGAACTGCGCTACGTGATGGACGCGGTGCGCACGATCCGCCGCGAGCTGGACGGGCGCGTGCCGCTGATCGGTTTTTCAGGCAGCCCGTGGACGCTGGCCTGCTACATGGTCGAAGGCGGCGGCAGCAAGGATTTCGCGCGCATCAAGGCGATGGCGCTCAACGATCCGCGCGCGCTGCACGCGCTGCTGACGGTGAACACCGATGCGGTGATCGCCTACCTCGCCGCGCAACGCGACGCCGGCGCGCAGGCGCTGCAGGTGTTCGACACCTGGGGCGGCGTATTGAGCCCGGCGATGTACCGCGAATTCTCGCTGCCCTACCTCGTCCGCATCGCGCGCGAACTCGAGCGCGGCGACGGCGCAGCGCGCACGCCGCTGATCCTGTTCGGCAAGGGCAATGCGGCGTATCTCGAAGAATTGGCAGGCTCAGGCGCGGACGCGCTCGGCGTGGACTGGCTGATCGAACTCGGCGATGCCGCGCGACGCACCCAAGGGCGCGTCGCGCTGCAGGGCAACCTCGATCCGGCGACGCTGTACGGCGCGCCGGACGCGATCCGCAACGAGGCGCGCCGCGCGCTCGACAGCTATGCCGCCGGCAACGGCGGCTCGCGCGACGGCCACGTGTTCAACCTCGGCCACGGCATGTCGCCGGACATGGATCCGGCGCATGTCGCGGTGCTGATCGACGAAGTGCACGCGTACGGCGCGCGCTAGGCGATGGGCACGCTGCAGACTATCGCTGCGAAGCTCCGCGCCAGGCGGCGCCTCGTCGTCGCGGCGGTGGCGATCGGCGCGGCCATCGTCGCCGCGCTGATGTTCCTCGTTCCGTCGCAACTGGGATTCATGCTGGCGGGGCCGTTGTTCTTCTTTCCTTGGTGTCTGCTGTGCATCGCGCTGGCCCGCAAGCCGTCCGATTTCGCGATCGCGGCCGGGCTGTCGTGCGCGGCGCTCGGTCTGGCCTGGCCCTTCATTTGCATGATCTAGGTTCGACAGTCAGCCGCGCTTGATCATCGCGACGAGCTGGTCGAACGCGGCGCCCCAGCCGTCCTGGAAGCCCATCGCTTCGTGGCGGTCGCGCATCGCCGCTTCGCCGTGCATCGCGAGCGCGCGGTAGCGGGTGCCGCCGTCGTGGTCTTCCAGCGTGATCGCCGCGGTGAACGTGAGTTCGCCGCCGGTGGTCTCCTCGGCGCCGCCGCCCTGCGACGGGCGATAGCCGGCGCCGAGCGCATTGGTCCAGACCAGACGCTCGTTCTCGACGATGTCGAGATAGCAGCCGGCGTTCGGGAATTCCTGCCCTTCGGGCGAGCGCATCACGGTGCGGAACACGCCGCCGGGCCGCAGGTCGATCTCGCATTCCACGGTGCGCCACGGCGCCGGCGTGAACCATTGCTTGATCTGTTCGGGATCGGTCCATGCGCGCCAGACCAGCGCGCGCGGGACGTCGACGACGCGCTCCAGCAGCAGGTCGAGACGGGGGTCGAATGTCGCTTCGGCGGAACGGGTCATGCGGCGGGATCCTTGATGGCGGCGAGAAAGGAATCGAGCTGGTCGAGACGGCGCTCCCATTGCGAGCGTTGCGCGCCTAGCCAGTCTTCGGCGGGTTTGAGCTTCTGCGGCGCGAGCCGGTACGTGCGCACGCGGCCGGCCTTCGACGACCGCACCAGGCCGCAGTCCTCGAGCTTGTCGAGATGCTGCGCGAACGACGGCAAGGCCATCTTGAACGGCCGCGCCAGTTCGCTCATCGGCGCCGGGCCGCGGCCGAGGCGCTGCAGCACCGCGCGCCGGGTCGGGTCGGCGAGCGCCTGAAACACGCGGTTGAGCTGCTGCGCTTGGTTAGGCATGCGCCTAACTATGGAGCGATCCGATACTTAGGTCAACCCCTTGGTTTCGGGAATGCGCGCTGCCGGCGCGGATCGCCGCGCGTGGCGCCAGGGCGGATGCGGCCTAAGGATTCAGCCGCTGCGCGATCGCGTCGGCGAGCATCTCGCCGGTCACCGGCTTGCGCAGGAAATCGTCGAACCCCGCCGCGCGCGCGAGCGGCTCGGCGTCGGCGTCGGCGCGCGCGGTCACCGCGATCAGCGGTTTGTCGAATCCGAACGCGCGCATCTGCCGCGCCAGCGCGAGGCCGTCGATGCCGGGCAGATCGAGATCGAGCAGCGCCAGATCGAAGCGCGCGCTGGCGATTTCCGACAGCGCGCCGAGCCCGTTCGCGGCGTGCACGACGCGGTGTCCCTGCACGCGCAGCAGTTCGGAGATGACTTCGGCGACGGTCGGATCGTCCTCGACCAGCAGCAGATCGCGCGCGGTCGCGGTACCCGCGCCGTCGTGCACGTCGCGCTTCGCGGCCGGCACGCTGTCGGCGGGCGCGAACGGCAGTTCGACCGAGAAGCGCGTGCCTTCGCCGAGGACGCTGTCGACTTCGATGTGCCCGTCCATCGCCGATGCGAGCTCCTGGCAGATCGCCAGGCCCAGGCCGCTGCCGCCGTAGCGCGCGGCCGTGCGCGCGCCCTCGGCCTGCTCGAAGCGACGGAACAGGCGCTGGCGCTGCTCTTCGCTGAGTCCCGGCCCGGTGTCGGTCACGACGAAGCGCGCGCCGTCGGCGGTGCCCTGCGCGTGCAGGCCGATTTCGCCGCGCTCGGTGAACTTGATCGCGTTGCCGAGCAGGTTGAGCAGGATCTGCCGCAGCCGCATCGGATCGCCGCGCACCCAGCGCGGCGTGTCGGCGGCGATCTGCTGGCGGAAGACCAGGCCGCGCCGCCGCGCCAACGGCGCCATCAGCGCGATCACGTCCTCGAGCAGCGCGTGCAAGTCGATCGACTGCAGGTCGAGCTCGAGCTTGCCGGCCTCGATGCGGGCGAGGTCGAGCGCGTCGTTGACCAGGCGCATCAGATGGTCGCCGGCGCGGCGGATCGACTGGATGTAGCCGCGCTGGCGTTCGTCGAGCGGCGTGGCGAGCAGCAGTTCGCTCATGCCGAGCACGCCGGTCATCGGCGTGCGCACTTCGTGGCCGAGCGTGGCGAGGAAGCGCGTCTTCGCCAGCGACGCCTGTTCGGCGAGTTCGTGCTTGTGCTTGGCGAGCTGCCAGGCGTTGCGGCGCTTCAGCCGCGCCTTCATTTCCTGCTGCAGCCAGTACAGCGCCAGCGCGGCGAGCAGCGCCCACAGCGCGATCGCCCACCAGGTGCGCCACCACGGCGGCGCCACGTCGAACGCGATCGTCGAGATCTTCGACCACACGCCGTCGGCGGTGCGACCCTGCACGCGCAACGTGTACGCGCCGGGCTTCAGCAGCGAGAACAGCCGCTCGCCGTGCGCATTGACCTCGACCCAGTGGTCGTCGTAGCCGTCGAGCCGGAACCGATAGCGGTTCGCCAGCGCGCCGCTGAACGACAGCACGCGCGCGACGATGCGCAGGTCGCGGTCGCCGTTCTCGATCGTGAACGGCTTGCCGGCCGGAAAATCGATCAGCTGTTCGCCGCGGCGCGCGCCGATCGTCTCGACCGCGATCACCGGCACGTCTGCGGACGGCCGCACGACGTTCGGATCGAAGATCACCAGGCCGTCCGGGCTGCCGATCAGGATGCGGCCGTCGGCTGGACGCGGCACCGGCGGGCCGTTGAATTCCTGGCTCGGCAGACCGTCGTGGACGCCGTATACGCGCACCGAGCGCGCCTGCGTATCGACGCGGATCAGGCCGCGCACGCTGGTCGCCCAGAGGATGCCGGACGCGTCCACGGTGAGCCCGCTCGGCGCGATCAGCGGCACGCCGTCGCGGTAGTCGACGGTGTCCTGCAGGCGCAGCCGCGCGCCGTCCCAGCCGTAGCGTTGCAGCGAGCCCGGTCGTGCCAGCCAGATCGTGTGGCGGTCCTGCTCGGCATAGCCGCAGATCAGCGTTGGCGGCGCGCCGGGCACCGGTTCGAAGCGGCGCGCGCCGTCGTTCCAGACCGACAGCCCGTGCGTGCCCGCGACCCAGACCGCGCCGTCCGGACCGAGGCCGAGCTGGCGGATCTCGGCGCCGGCCGGGATGCCGTGGCCGTCGCCGCGCGTCATCGACAGCAGCACGTGGCCGTCGGGGTCGCGCACCTGCACGTCGCCGTCGTCGCTGGCCATCCAGATGTCGCCGTCGGCGCTCTCGACGAGCTTGGCGACGTCGTAGGTCAGCGCGGCGTCGGTGGCGTCGCCCTGGCGCCAGCGCCGCAGCGAGCCGTCGGCGGGATCGAAACGCGCGACCCCGCTCTGGTAGCCGATCCACAGTATGCCGCGGCTGTCCTCGAGCACCGACGCCGGCACGAACGAGTCGCCGATGTCCGCGCGCACGTGTTCGACGGCGCCGGTCTCGGGATCGAGGCGATCGAGCATGCCGCCGGAGCCGACCAGCCACATCGTGCCGTCGCGCGACGGCGCGATGCCGCGCACGTGCGCGTTGGCGATCGAGGTATCGTCGTTGGCGCGGCGCGCGAGCACCGAGAACATGCTCCAGTTCGCCGGCAGGTACCACAGGCCGTGCGCGACGCTGGCGAACCAGAGGCCGCCGCTGCGGTCCTCGTAACCGCTCGACCAGGTCGGCTTGACGACGCCCTCGGCGGCGGCGCTGTACAGCGGCACGTTGACGATGCGGCCTTCGTTGATGCGCCCGAGGCCTTCGGCAATGTCGAGCCAGTAGGCTTCGCGTTCGTCACCATGCAGCACGCGATAGACCGGTTCGCTGCCGTAGGCGTCCCACGGCGAAGTGATCAGCAGACCTTTTGGCGTGCGTTCGCTGACGCCGGCGGCGGTGCCGAACCAGATCGTGCCGTCGCCCTGGATCGACAGCCCGTCGATGACCTTGCTCTTCAGCGCCGACAGCGGCACGCGCTCGAAATCGTGCCCGTTCCAGCGCGCGGGTCCGCCCTTGGTCGCGACCCACAGGCTGCCGTCGGGCGCCACTTCGAGGTGCGTGACCGCGGCGTCCGGCAGGCTGCGCGGATCGTTCGCGCGCGGCATGAAGCGCGTGATGCGGCCGTCGGGCGTGAGCCGGTGCAGGCCGGCGGTCGAGGTGCCGAACCAGATCGCGCCGTCGGGCGTCGACGTCACCGACCAGACGCTGTCGGCGCCCATCGCCGGGTAGTGCTTGCGGTCGTACCACTGGAACGCGTTGCGCTCGGGATCGAGCATCGCCAGGCCGGCGTCGGCGGTGGCGATCCACAGGCGGTCGCGCGCGTCGACGTGCACGTCCCAGACCTTGTTGTCGCGCAGGCCCTGCTCGCTCTGCCAGATGCGGAAGCCGATGCCGTCGTAGCGCGCGAGGCCGTCGTCGGTCGCGATCCAGAGATAGCCCTGGCGGTCCTCGGTGACGTTGTTGATGCGGTTCGACGGCAGCCCGTCGGCGACGCTGATCTGGCGCGGGTGCGGGGTTTCCGGCAATCCGGCGAGCGCCAGGCACGGTGCGAGCAGCAGTGCCAGCCACGCACCGATCCGTGTCATCGCCCCTGGAGATCGCAAACCGCCGCGCATCGTCTTCCCCGATCCATCGCATCCCGCCGCGCCCTGCCCTGCGCGCGCAGCGCTAGAGTCCGTCATCCGTATCGGACGTGGCAAGCCGCATTGCTGGCCGGCGGGATGCTGCGTTGCCGCGGCCGCGGTCGGCACCCGAGCGTATCGTTCTAGAATCGGCCGCAATCCGTGCGAGGAGCCCCCATGCCGACCTGCCGAACGACGATTCCGCTCCGCCGCGCCGCGCGGACGCCGCGCGCGCGACGGGCCGCCTGGTTGGCGCTGGCGCTGGCGTCGCTGGCCGGCGCCGGTCCGGCGGCGGCCGCGCCGGCGACCTACGCGCTCGACCCGGTGCATACCCGGGTCATGTTCGCGCTGTCGCATGCGGGCTTCTCGCAGGCGATCGGCACGGTCTCGGGCAGCACCGGTACGCTGGTGTTCGATCCCGACGGCTGGGACGACGCGCGCGTGGAGGTCAGCGTGCCGCTGACGCGCGCGGATCTCGGCGACGCCGACTGGAACCGCGCGGCGCTGGCCGGGGACCTACTCGACGCCGGCAAATATCCGGTCGCGACCTTCGTCTCCACGCGCGTCGAACCGATCGACGCCCGGCGCGCCTCTGTCTACGGCACCCTGACCTTGCACGGCGTCGCCCGCGAAGTGAAGCTCGACGTGACCCTGAATGCCGCCAAGCGCTATCCGTTGCCGCCGTTCCGGCGCACGGCCGGCTTTTCGGCGACCACGACGATCAGCCGCAAGGCGTTCGGCATCACCGCGTGGCCGAGCGTGATCGGCGACGCGGTCGAGCTGCGCATCGAAGCCGAGGCGTCGCGCGCGAAGGCGGATCGCGGCGCGGCTACCGCCGCCGATACCGCCGGCGACGCCGCGCCGGACACGCCACCCGCCGCCGACCCCACGGCCGAACCCGTCCCCGAGAGCGCCCCGACGCCATGAGCCTGAAGAACACGTCCGAACGCTGGGGCGCCGTCAGCCAGACCCTGCACTGGCTGATCGTGCTGCTGATCCTCGGCCTCGCGATCGTCGGCCTGACGATGGGCGACCTGCCGAAGACCCCGAAATACTTCTGGGTCTACACGATGCACAAATCGTTCGGCATCACCGTGCTGGTGCTGGTCGTGCTGCGCCTGCTGTGGCGTCTGTACTCCGGCGCGCCGGAAGCGGTCGCCGGCACGCCGCGCTGGCAGGAGCGCATCGCGTCGCTGACGCACTGGGCGCTGTACGGCCTGATCCTGGCGATGCCGATCTCCGGCTGGCTGTACGACTCGGCCAGCGGGCTGCGCCCGTTCAAGCTGTTCGGGCTGTTCACGATGCCGAAACTGGTTGCGCCGAACGAATCGGTGCGCCACCTGTCGCATCAGGCGCACGAAACGCTGTTCTGGGTGCTGGTGGCGCTGGTCGCCGCGCACGCCGGCGCGGCGTTCTACCATCACCTGTTCCAACGCGATGCCACGCTCGCGCGCATGCTGCCGCGCGGCTGGCTCAAGACCCCCTCGTCCCCCCAGGAGCCCGACCATGTCGCGTGATCTCGCCTCGCCCCTCGCCGTCGCCGCCGCGCTCGTCGCGATGATGTCCGCCCCCGCCCACGCCGCCGATTACGTGCAGGCGCCCGGCTCGACGCTCGTGTTCGCCAGCAAGTACGACGGCGAGGTGTTCACCGGCACGTTCCCCGGATTCGTCACCAAGCTCAGCTTCGATCCGGCCAACCTCGTCGGCGCCAAACTCGATGTGACCATCCCGCTGGCCGGCGCCAAGAGCGGCAACGGCGACCGCGACTCGACGCTGCAGACCGCCGACTTCTTCAACGTCGCCAAATTCGCGCAGGCCCATTAC
>Ga0207681_10002787_pt1 | contig 11059 bp, 10 predicted proteins | sample KBSS53metaG_FD_184324 | JGI IMG/M metagenome (GOLD analysis project Ga0207681, IMG submission 184324) | Switchgrass rhizosphere microbial communities from Kellogg Biological Station, Michigan, USA - KBS S5-3 metaG (SPAdes) (version 2) | ecosystem: Host-associated > Plants > Roots > Rhizosphere... | reverse complement strand
ATTCCCGCGGCTTCGCCGACGAGCAGTACCCGCGGCTTCGCCATGTCTTCGCCCGGCTCGAAGCCGCGCTCCGCGTATTGCTTGAGCCGGTAGCGCGAGAGGTCCATGCCGCGGTCTGCGAGATAGGCGACAATGAGCTCAATCATAAAGGACTTGAGGCGGAAGTCCTCATTCTCATTCTTGCGGAGCTTTGCCCAGAACTTCAGTAGCCGGATCGTCTGGGCGAAGTGTTTATCATACTGGGTCTTGCGCTTGCGAATGAACTCAAGGTGCATCGGCACGCTGGTCATCAACGGTTCGCCGGTATCCTGCGAGATCAGGTTGCCCCGCCACTGCGGGTCGCCCTCGTAAATGATGGGCACGATGTCGACTTCGTTGCCGGTCGTCATAAAGGTGACGCCGACCGAGTAGGTCTTGGGCGTCACCTGCTCAGGCTTGAAGTTGGGAAACGCCTTGCGCAGCTTCTCGGCGAGGAATGCGATTAAGTCCGGCAACGCCGCCGGGGCGGCGGTCGAGCCCACATAGCAGGCGACGTCGATATCGCTGATCGACTTGAGCGCCGTACCCTTAGCGAGGCTGCCCGACAGCTGCATCTTACGGAGCGCAAAGTCGGGATGATCGGCGAGATACCCTTCGAGCTTATCGCGCAGCAAATTAGCCTGGCGGCGAAGCTCGGTGGCATCATCCCTTTTAAGGTTCACCCGTTCGTCGGCGAACCGAGCGATGTCGCTATGGCCGACATGGGATTTGGACATGATCGATAAGCCCTGAAAGTTGCCAACGGATTTGTTAGTAAACGAAGTGCCGGCAGACGTCAAGGTTGCCAACAAATCTGTTGGGATATATTACGAGGGCAAGGAGAGTAGCGATGGCGATGAAGTTCAACCCGGCCTTTCAGAGCGATGCGGAGGCGGTCGAGGGCTTCGTCGTACGGCGCCACGAATATGAGGCGATCGTTGAGGCATTCACATATAGCGCTACGTCAGGCGGACCCGCGCCGCACATCCTCGTCGTGGCGCCGCGAGGAGCCGGCAAAACGACACTTTGCCGCCGGCTCGTTGCCGAAACCCGCTGTTCCGAGGCTCTCGCCTCCTGGCACGCGATCCTCCTCTCGGAGGAGAGCTATGCGGTCACCACGCCAGGTGAATTCTTCCTCGAATGCCTTTTTCGTCTCCGGGACGAATTGCCGCAGGATGTTCAGCTCCAAACCGCGCACGATCGAGCGGTGTTGGCGCAAACGGAGAGCGAGCTCGAAGCGCGAGCGCGCGAAGGCCTTGCTGATTTTGCTGCCGCCCGTGGCGGGCGCCTACTTATCGTCGTGGAGAATTTCCACACGATCCTGTGCGAGCAATTTCAAGGCCCGGCCGACGGGGCAGCGCGTCATCTCCTCCAATGTCTTGACGACTCGCTTTTCGGTGTTCTCGCCACGACGGTGCGCCATTCGCTCGATGATCCGGTCGACGCGGCGCTTCTCGAGCATTTTGACCGCGTCGATCTTAAACCCCTTTCGCTGACCGAGTGCAGTGACCTTTGGCAGGCGCTGACCGGCGCGGAAGTGAATGAGGCACGACTACGCCCGCTTGAGATACTGACGGGTGGAAGTCCTCGTCTCCTCCACATCCTCGCCGAATTCATGCAAACGCCCTCGCTGCACAATTTGATGGCAAACCTGAACTTTCTCATCGACCAGAACACCGAGTACTTCAAAAGTCAGCTCGACGGGCTTCCGCCGATGGAGCGGAAGGTATTTGCAACGCTGTTGGACACTTGGGATCCAAGCACGGCGAAACAGATCGCGGAGACGGCCCGAGTCAACACCAATGTCGCCTCGGCAGTGCTGGCCCGTCTGGCCGATCGCGGTGCTGTCGTTAAGGAACCGGGCAAGGGGAGGGCCGCAATCTATTATGCAGCCGAGCGACTGTTCAACATCTATTATCTGATGCGCAGGCGCAGCCACCCGTCGCAGCGCGTCCGCGCGCTGGTCACTTTCATGATGGAATATTATGACAGCGACGATCTCGTCGACACGACCGCGTTGCTTTTACGCGAGGCCTGCACGCTGGAGCCATCGGATCGCAGTGACTATCACACGACATTCGATGCCATCATGGCGCGCTCCAACGAGACGGTACGTACGCGCATCCTCGCCAAAACACCGCCTGAATTCATCGCCTCATTCCGGGCCGACCAGCGCAGCATTCGGCTGCGCAACGCGGCCCATCTGCCGCGCAATCCTAAGGCCGACGAAACCGATGCTGCGGTCTCCGAATTGCTGGCGAAGATCGAGCATGCGGGCGATGAAGGCGATCTCGAACAAGCTATGTCCCTCATCCGCGAGGGCTTGGATAATCACCCTGAGCTGAGTGAGCTCTGGATCCGGCTCAGCTTTGCCGAACTCCAGGCGGGCGCGCATGACAAAGCGATCGAAGCTGCCAAAATGGCGACACAGTCGCGCCCGCAGGATCCTTGGAGCCACGCGGCTCTGGGCTATGCGTTGCGCATGGCCAAGCAGCAGGGCGATGCCAAAGCAGCATTCGAAGCGGCACTCGTGCTCGATCCTGGCCAGACTTTCGCGCTGACAGCCTTAGCGCAGATCCACGAACAGGCGGACGATCGGCAAGCCGCGATCGCTCTATTCGATCGCGCGAACGAGCAGGACGCCCTCCAGGATATCAGCGCGGCCTATTTCGGGCACCTGCTTGCTCGCGAAGGTGAGAACGAACGTGCCCATGCGCTGCTGTCTGAATGGGCGCGGGATCCCGATAACCGTTCATCGCGCCGAGCACTTGTCGACATGCTCGGCGAGGAAGAGCGGCTCGCCGAAGCTGTCACCACCCTGCGGGATCAAGCTGCGGGCGGCGACTGGCGGATTTGGTTTGATCTCGGGATCGTCTATCAGGATCGACTGGACGACGAAGTTAAGGCCTTGGACGCGCTCCGCAAAGCCATTGGGGCTGGCGGTGAGAGCCCGTCGCTGTTCAGCCGCTTCAGCGGCGCTGCCGTAGCGACCGGAGCCCTCGAAGAGCTTCGCTCCGTCTCGGAAGAAATCGTCAGTCGATCGCCGGAAGACGGCGACATCTGGGTGGCGTCCGGTCTCATGCTAGATCATGGCGGCGACCAGACCGGCGCCATGGCACGGCTTAGGCAGGCCCTGACGCTTGGGGCGGGGTATCGCGCCGCTGTTCCACTCGCCCGCATCCTACTGCGAGAGGCCACCGGCCGTCGTGACGCGGAAGCTGTCCTTCGCGACTCACTCGCCACCACGAAGGGTGTGCGCAAATGCGCGATTGCTCGCGAGCTCGCCGAATTGCTCATCCATGCCGGCGATGAAGGAAGCGCCAACGAAACCATAGATCGCGCGATGGCTGCAAACCCCCGTTGCTCCTGCTGCCAGGTTCTGCGCGGAGATATTGCGAACCGCCGCGCCGACATCAGTGCGGCAACTGCCGCCTATCGGGCCGCGCTCGCCGTAGACCCATCGGATGTCGCGGCGCTCACCAGCCTCGCGTCCCTGTTACCAGTTGCAGAGCGCGACGAGCTCATTGCCCGTGCAATCGAAGTCGAACCTGAAGATCCCCGAGTTTTGCTCGCTAAGGCTGAGCTGACCGACGATCTTGATCGGCAGGCGCGGGAGGTGGAAGAGATCCTGGCGCTCGATCCTGAGTTTGTCGAAGCGCATCTGCTTCTGGTACGTAATTCGATTGAGCGAGAGGACGTGCCCACGATCAAGCGGCACCTAGCCGCCGTCCTTGATCAGCTTGCAACGCGCCGAGAACTTATTCCGGCCTTCGTCGCTGTTCTTATGGGAGCCATTGATATCGGCCAACTTGACGAATTCCTGCGGCTTCTCACCGAACACCCGAACGCAGTTGTTGTGGAACCCGCTATCGTCGCACTTCGCATGGTGGGCGGCGAGACGCCGTTAGTGGCCAAGGAGATTCGGGATGTGGCCTTTGATATTATCATGCGTCATAGCGCCAGCGCATCGTCCGGGATGATATCACGCAAGTGATATAAGATGAACCGTCCGTGGAAGGATATTGGCGCCCCACCCTGGCGGGTGACCGCGCTCTATTCCGCTTCGCTCCACCGAGCCACCTTCGGCGTCTCGTCCCTTCGGGCGACAATCGTTGACGCGGGGCCGGCTGCTGGCCGGCAATGCGGAACGCGGGTTCAAGTGAGCGCGCACTGACGGACTTCTGCGAAGCCGCCAGGGGTCGCAGGGCCTTTCGTTTCCCGCGTGGCACGCTCGATCCGGCCGGAGGGCGCGACGACGGCTGGCCCCCAGGCCCGCGCGCACGCCGCCGCGACGGCCGACCGGATTCGAGGGTGCTTCCTTGTGGGCTCCGCTGGAGCCGGACAGCGCTTGTGCTGCGAAGGGCTGCGGACATCGCGGGCGCGATGGCGTTGGCCTCCGGCGTCTGAATAGCGGGGTGGGCGTCGCTGCCCTCTAGTCCCGCCGCGGCAAGCCGCAAGCCGGGCAAAGCCCGGCTCCTCCTCTTCGTTCCGGTCCTTCGGATGCAGCCCGCCGCTCAAGCGTGACTGCCGGTCCGCTCCTGCCGCCCACCCCGCCATTCCGGCGCCGGTTGCGGTGGTTGAGAAAGGAGCGAGAAGATGACGACTTCTGATCATGTGCAGCGTCCGGTCAACAGCCTCTACGCCGAGGTGACGGATCGGATCATCGCCGAACTGGAGGCGGGGCGGCTTCCTTGGGTTCGGCCATAGGATAAGGGTTTCGGCGGGGCAGGCCTTCCTTGCAACGCCGGGACCGGCCGTCGCTATCCGGGATCAATGTGCTGATCCTTTGGCACACCTTGGCCGAGCGGGGTTTCGGGTCGCAGCGCTGGATCACCTACAGGCAGGCGCAGGACCTTGGCGGCTATGTCCGCAAGGGCGAACGCGGGACGACGGTTTTCTATGCCGATCGTTTCACGCCGAAGAGCAACGATGGCGTGCAATTGCCGTTGGAGGGCGAGGAGCAGCGGCAGGTTGCTTTCCTCAAGCGCTTCACCGTCTTCAATCTGGAGCAATGCGAAGGGGTATCGCGGCCCATCGCCGCCGAACCGAGCCAGGCGTTGCCGGAACGCGAACTGATCCCACAGGCCGAGGCGCTGATTGCGGCGACCGGCGCGGATTTCCGGATCGGGGGCGATGAGGCGTTCTACGTGCCCTCGCAGGATTATATTCAGGTGCCGCCGCAGCAGGCGTACCGCGATCAGATCAACTGGTATCGGACAGCGTTGCACGAACTTGGCCATAATGCCGCGACCCGGATTATGCCGCGCGGCATCGAAATGGCGCGGTCGGCGGCATGATCACGCGCTTCCCGTTCGGCATAATCTTCATTGCTCCAGCAACTTGGAGCATCACGATTATGACCGACGTACTGACAGAGGCGGGGACCGCGCGAGCGGTGCTGCTCGCCAACTTCGACGATTATCTCGTCAAGCAGCGCGGCCTGAGCCCACGAACGATCTATCATACCGTGCGGTTCGCTGACCGGTTCCTCGATCATCGCTTTGGTGACGGCGCGATCAATCTCCCGAACCTTTGCCCCGCCGATGTCATTGGCTTCATCGAGCATGTTCTGGCGGCGGGACGCCGCGACAAGACGGTTGCGACACATGTTCGCATCTTCCTCCAATATCTGTTCGGGCGTGGGGCAACGGCCACCAATCTGGCGCTGAGCCTTCCCAAGACGGCCAAGCGATGGGACGCGCGGCTTCCCCGGCATCTCTCGCCGGAAGGGGTCGAGGCGGTGCTGGCTTCGGCGCGCAGCAATCCGCGATACGGTGCCCGCGACTACGCGATGTTGCTGATCATGGCGCGGCTCGGCCTGCGCGCGGTCGAGGTCATCGCGATCCAGCTCGACGACATCGACTGGCGCGCTGGCAAACTGATCGTGCGTGGCAAGGGCCAGTTGCACGACCGGATGCCGATCACGCCGGAGGTCGGCCATGCGCTGAGCATATACCTGCGCGAGGAACGTGGCCCGGCCAGCTGCCGCACGCTGTTCGTCACCCATCGCGCGCCGTATCGCCCGTTCAAAGACGGGCAGATCGTCAACGCGATCCTCAAAGAGGCATTGAAGGCGACCGGACAGAAGCCGGTGACACCCTATGTGGGATCGCACCTGCTGCGTCATAGCCTTGCGACCCAGTTGGTGAACGCGGGCGCATCGCTCGACGAAGTGGGCGATGTGCTGCGGCACCGCTCGCGCTCGTCGACCATGATATATGCCCGGCTCGACATTGATGGGCTGCGATCCGTCGCGATGCCCTGGCCAGTGGCGGGAGGCGCGCAATGAGCCTCACGCCCCAACTCGACCGTTATCTGAGCGTTCGCCGAAGCCTCGGTTACGACCTGCGCACGAGCGAACGTATCTTGCGCCGCTTCGCACGCTATGCCGATGCCGAAGGCGCTGCCTACATCGACACGGCGCTGTTCCTGCGTTGGCACGCCACGTTGGCAGATGCGAACGGCTCGACCCGTGCCACGAGGCTCCGCGTCGTGCGCCTGTTCGCACAATGGCTGAGCGGCTTCGATCCGGGACACGAGGTGCCGCCGCAAGGCTTGTTGCCCGACTCGATGAAGCGGTCTCGCCCGCACATCTATAGCGACATTGAGGTCGGCGCGATCATCGCAGCAGCCAGTGAACTGCCATCGGTCTATGGCCTTCGCGGGCTGACCTGCTCGACGCTGTTCGGGCTGATCGCGGTCACCGGCCTTCGTATCAGCGAGGCGCTGTCGCTCGACCGGGGCGACCTCGATCAGGGGGTGCTGAGGGTCAGACGCGGAAAGCTTGGTCGAGAGCGGCTGCTGCCACTCGATCCGGGCGTCGCGACGCGGCTGATCGACTACCTTGCCGAGCGGGATCGCCTGATCGGCCACGCCGCGATGCCGCTGTTCGTCACCGAAAAGGCGACGAGGCTCACCGACTGCTCGGCTCGCTACAACTTCGCGCAGGCATGCCAGCGGATCGGCATGCGATCCCCGCAGCTGTATCAGCGGCATGGCCGGGGGCCACGCATCCACGACCTGCGCCACACCTTCGCGGTGCGCACGATGATCGACTGGTACCGCACCGACAAAGACCCGGCGCGCGAGATGATCCGGCTGACGACCTATCTGGGCCATACCGATCCCTCCAACACATACTGGTATCTGGAAGCGGTGCCGGAACTGCTCGATCTGGCGATGGCGCGCGCCACCGCGACCGCTGGGGAGACGGCACGATGAGCGCCGCCGCCTTGCCCGCGCTGATCCAGCGCTTCTTCACCGACAGGCTGTGCACACAGCTGGAAGCGAGCCGCCATACGGTCGCCGGCTATCGAGACACGTTCCGGCTGTTGTTGCGGTATGCCAGCGCCCAGCACGGCAAGCCGCCGGTCAAGCTCATGGTCGAGGATATCGACGCCGATCTGGTCGCCGACTTCCTCGTTCACACCGAGACCGCGCGAGGCAACAGCGCGCGCAGCCGTAATACCCGGCTTGCCGCCATCCGGTCGTTCTTCCGCTTCGTCGCGATGACTGATCCGACCTGGCTGCTGCACTGCCAGCGCGTCCTCGCCATGCCGAACAAGCGCTATGTGAAGCGGTCGGTGACGTTCCTCGACGCCGACGAGATGGCAGCGTTGCTGGCAGCGCCGGATCGATCGACATGGGCTGGACGGCGCGACCACGCGCTGCTGCTGCTCGCGGTCCAGACCGGCCTTCGGGCATCCGAACTGGTTGGCCTCAGATGCGGCGACGTCGTGCTCGGAACCGGCCCGCACATCCGCTGCATGGGCAAAGGCCGGAAAGAGCGCGCCACGCCGCTTCGTCGTGATACGGCCAAGCTGCTAGCCGCGTGGATCGGCAACTACAAAACCGACGACAAGCCGCTGTTCCCGTCGATCCGAGGCGAACGGCTGAGCCGCGATGCGTTGGAGCATCTGGTTCGCAAGCACTGCCTGACGGCTGCGCGGACATGCCCGAGCATCGGCGCGAAGCGGGTTACACCGCATACGCTGCGCCACAGCACTGCGATGGATCTGCTGCATCACGGTGTTGATCCAGCGGTGATCGCGCTCTGGCTTGGTCACGAGAACGTCGAGACCACCCAAATCTACATCCACGCCGACATGCGGATGAAAGAGAAGGCACTCGCCCGCGTCGCCGCTCCAGCCACGCCGTCAGGCCGGTTCCGGCCCGACGACACTCTACTCGCGTTCTTGGAAGGGCTCTGATTATGCCGAACCGCCGCGCGGCCGATGGCCAGAAAACCAACTTCAACCAGACGCCGCGCGGCATAATCCGGGTCGCGGCATTATGCCCGAGTTCATGCAATGCCGTGCGGTACCAGTCGATGCCCGCATGAAAGGCAATCTGAGGCGGCACTGCCACGAAGTCCTGCCCAAGAGCATAATAGGCCTCGCCACCACCAACCCGGAGGTCAGCACCGCAACCTTGTATGATCGCGTCCGCTTCGGCAATAGCGAGCACCGGATCGATGGGGTTCACAGGTCTCGTCAGCGCGCCCGGCAAGCCTTCGCACTGGTCGACGTTGAAGACGGTGAAGCGCTTCAGGAACGCAACCGTGCGAGCCTCGCTCGCCGCGACGCACGTGACCGCCCGCCTTCTCCGCCTGCTTGTACGTCAGCCAGCGCTGCGCACCGTATCCCTGCGCGACACCGGCGGCCCACAGGATCAGCACATTGATCCCTGAATAGTTACGCTCGGACGCAGCATTGTGCTCCATCGAGCACGGGCACTTCGCCGCATCCCACGGCTGCACCCACGGCAAGCGGCCTAGCTCCAGCTCGGCAATGATCCTGGCAGTGACCTCACCATAGAGGCTGGCACGTTGGGTCTTGGCCATGCTCCTTTACTCCTTCCTTCAACCGCCATTGACCGGCGCCAGGGTGGCGGGGGGCGGCAAGAGCGGACCGACAGCCCCGCCGGCTGAAGGCGGGCCGCACCCGAAGGGCAGGAACGAAATGGAGGAGCCGGGAGCGCAGCGGACGGATTGCGGCTTGCCGAGACGGGGGCTACAGGGCAGCGACGCCCCCCGGCCACCTTGGAGCCGGAGGCTCAGCGCCTCCCGCGCTTCACGCGGGCGTCCGCCAAGGGATGCACACCTGCATCCCGTCCGGGCCGCTCAAGGCGGCGCGGGAGCGCGTCAGCGATCGTCACGGCTCTGCCGACGAGACGCCGCAAGGCGGCTCGGCCGGAGCGCCAGCGCAGGTAGAGCGCGGTCAGGCCGGTGAGGCCTGAGACCCCCTGCCTTTCGCACTCGCACTACAGAGCAGGCACACACCATTCACGCGTATAGTGGGATGCGAGAGCTGCAGGCGCAGGCGCGGGATGAGAGTGTCTAGCACCAGCGCTTATGAGAACGGCATTGCCTCCCTGCCCGAAACATTCTAGGCAAAAAGCGCTAAAAACCGGGCATTTAACAGGCACCGTTCGCACGTGACGGTATCTATGACGGTACATGAAGCCGAATGGCTCCTACTAGCTATCTCAGATCACTAGATAATTGTTTTTTGCGTTGGATTCCGCTCTCGGCACCATCGCCCTGTCCGCGATGCGTCAGAGCAGTTCGCCGAATCGCGCTCGATAGGCGGGCAGCCGATTGAGTATGTCCATTTGGGGGATCCCAAACTCCTCCAGATCGTAGCGATGCCGCCCGCCCGCGGAGGGGCGGTCGGTAGCGACCAGTTCGGCTAGGCGCCGCTCATAGGCCGGGGTGAATTCCAGCCCGAAATGGTCATAGATGCGTTTCACCGTGCTGATCGGATCACTCAGGGTGTTGCGATACGCAACGTCACAAACCCGGCGGTCGATGTCAGGGTTCTGGCGGCTCAATGTCGCGCGCTCCAGGGCCTCCCCGTAATGCATCATGACCTCACGTCCGATGACTTTCGGGTCGGTCAGCTCCGGCACGTTCGGAAAGGTCGCCAGCCGCAGCGCGCGGACCAAGCTCGCCAGTGAGGCAATCACCGCCTGCGGCTCCCGATGGGTTTGAACGATCATCGCGTCGGGATAGGCCGCCAGCAAGTCTTCAAGCATCAGCATATGAGGCGGGGATTTAAGCAGCCAACGCCCCCTGGGCCCTCTCCATTGCAATTGCTGGAGCACCCGGCGGTGTGTGTTGAACACGCCGGAATGCCGCTCATGAACCAACCAGTCGAGATAGTCGGGAATGCCGAATGATGACCAGAAGTTGGAGCTCACGAAATGTAGCGTGGTGAAGCAGTTGCATTCCTGGGGCGCGCGAGCGTCCCAATGATGCATTGTGGCGAGCGCGGGTACCTCCGAGAGCAGATGGTCGTAGCTTGCCTGAAGATTGGCTATGCGCGGATCCGTCTCGAAGGTAGCGATCTCGGGAGCAGGCCACGGAGCGATTACCTCCCAGTCCAGCGGGGCCCGGACCGCGGGATCGAGCGACAGGAGCTCGTAGAGCCAGGTCGTGCCGCTGCGAGGCGCGCCGGTCACGATCAGCGGACGCTCGATCTTGCCTTCGAGCACCTCCGGGTGGCGACGTCCGTCGTCCTGCAGATGTAGCCGGGTGACGAGCAGGCCAACTGCCTGACTGGCGACTGGCTCGCGCAGGACGCTCGCCACGGGCATCCTCTCGACCGCCTCGATCAGCTTGCGCAAGCCGGTCCGGAAACTCTGGTCTTCGCCCCAATCGTGCAATCCCGTCAGGCTTTCGGCCGTTTCGCAGAGGCGCTGTTCGCTCAATTCTCCCGTCATAACCCTCTCCCAGATTTGTTCTGATTGTCTTGCCGGACCCCAACCCGGAATAGCGGGGCGTACCGATGCCTCGGTTATTCGGTTCGCCAGTTCTCGAGCGGGAGCGATCGCTCGATCATGCCGTAGGTCTCCTCCCCATCCCAGCTGTAGCGCACGCCGCCGCGATGGAATGGCAGCGGCAAGGGCTCGTCAAGGCTCCAGTCGCCCAGAAGAGGAGTATTGGAAGGAAAGAACGCGGAGTCATGGGTAAGGCCGCCGATCCTCACGATTTCGCCATCACTCAATTCGAGCGCCAGGTCGCATTCCCCGCCATGCGGTT